>Ga0181535_10001221_pt1 | contig 34440 bp, 18 predicted proteins | sample PEATcosm2014_Bin_44_FD_119774 | JGI IMG/M metagenome (GOLD analysis project Ga0181535, IMG submission 119774) | Peatland microbial communities from MTU Mesocosm Facility, Houghton, MI, USA - PEATcosm2014_Bin17_30_metaG | ecosystem: Environmental > Terrestrial > Soil > Wetlands > Peat | place... | reverse complement strand
TACATCTTGGGGTTGGTGGCGTCAAGTAAATACCCCTATTTCTGAATTTGCTTTACGTCCCGCACCGCTCCCCGAGAAGCACTCGTAGTCGCTGCCGCATACGCCTCCAGAGCCCTCGAGACCTTGCGATCGCGCGTTGCCGGCTTCCATGCGGCTGCGCCTTTGGCCTCGACGGCCTTGCGCCGGCTGGCCAATTCCTCATCGGACAAAGCCACGTGGAGCACGCGCTTGGGAATATCGATCTCGATCGTGTCGCCCTCATTCACCAGCGCCAGCGAGCCGCCCTCCGCTGCTTCGGGAGAGATATGACCGATACAAAGTCCAGACGACCCGCCGGAGAAGCGCCCATCCGTGATCAGCGCGCAGACCTTGCCCAATCCCTTGGACTTCAAATAACTCGTCGGATAAAGCATCTCCTGCATTCCCGGACCACCCTTCGGTCCTTCGTAGCGAATCAGCACCACGTCGCCGGGATGCACCTTGTCGCCAAGAATGGCCTCGACCGCTGAGTCCTGGCTCTCGAAGATCCGCGCTGGACCCGCAAAAGTCAGATGCGCGGGATCGACACCCGCCGTCTTCACGATGCAACCATCCTCAGCGATGTTGCCAAAAAGAACTGCCAGTCCGCCATCCGTGCTGAAGGCGTGCGCCAGGTCGCGAATCACGCCGTTTTCGCGATCCAGATCCAGCTCCGCATAACGCGCGCTCTGGCTGAAAGCGACGGTCGTGCGCACACCACCCGGCGCGGCGCGATAAAACTCTGCGACCGCCAGAGCCACTCCGTTCTTGACATCCAATTTCTCGATGGCCTCGGCCAGCGTGTGTGAATGCACCGTGTGCGTCTCGCGATGCAGCAACTGTGCGCGGTCGAGCTCCGCCAAAATACCGAAGACTCCACCGGCACGATGCACATCTTCAAGATGCACAGCCGGTGCCGAAGGAGCTACCTTGCACAGATTCGGAACACGGCGCGAGAGCCGGTCAATATCGGCCATGGTGAAGGGGACCTGGCCCTCTTGCGCGGCAGCCAGCAGATGCAGCACAGTATTTGTAGAGCCGCCCATCGCGATATCAAGCGTCATCGCATTTTCAAAGGCTCCGAGGGTCGCGATGCTGCGCGGCAACACCGTATCGTCGTCCTGTTCGTAATAACGCTTGGCCAGATCGACGATGGTCCTGCCCGCCCGCAGGAACAGTTCTTTCCTATCAGCGTGCGTCGCCAATATGGTTCCATTGCCGGGCAGACCAAGGCCCAATGCCTCGACCAGGCAGTTCATAGAGTTGGCCGTAAACATGCCCGAGCATGAGCCGCAAGTTGGGCACGCCGAGCGCTCATACTCATCCACCTCGGCGTCGCTCGCTTGCGGATCGGCGGCGAGAATCATCGCGTCGATCAGGTCCAGAGATTTCAGCCCGTTTCCATTCTGAATCTTGCCCGCTTCCATCGGCCCGCCCGAGACAAAGACCACCGGAATGTTCAATCGCAGCGAGGCCATCAGCATCCCAGGCGTGATCTTGTCGCAGTTCGAGATGCAGACCAGCGCATCGGCGCAGTGCGCATTCACCATGTACTCGACCGAATCGGCGATCAACTCGCGCGAAGGAAGGCTGTAGAGCATTCCGTCGTGGCCCATCGCAATGCCGTCATCGATGGCGATGGTGTTGAATTCCTTCGCCACTCCTCCGGCCCGCGCGATCTCTTCGGCGACAAGCTGTCCCAGGTCCTTGAGGTGAACGTGGCCGGGAACAAACTGTGTGAAAGAGTTGGCAACGGCGATAATGGGCTTGCCAAAATCTCCGTCCTGCATTCCGGTGGCGCGCCAAAGGCTGCGCGCACCGGCCATGTTGCGTCCATGAGTGGATGTCCGAGACCTGTAAGTGGGCATGAGAGATATTCTACTGCTTTTTGCACGCGCCCATCGAATGCCTCATGCGCCTCGCAATCAGTGCACGATCATCACTGGACAATGCGCATACTTGAGCACCCGCTCGGAGTTCGATCCAAGCATCCAGCGATGAAGAATTGTGTGACTGCGCTTGCCCATGACAATGAGACTGGCCTGGATCGTGTCTGCCTTGTGAATGATCTGTTCCGCCGGATGGCCTACGACGACATCCGTTTCGATTTCAATCTCCCGCTCCTTGGCGCGTTCGCGAATCGGAACGAAACTGCTCTCGTAGCGCTCGCGCCCTTCATCCAGGACCGCATGAAACTCAGCGCTCTCGGCGGGCTCGGGCGGCCGGATCACAGACAGGACGAAGACTTTAGCCTTCATGTCTCCCGCCATCGACAAGGCGACGTTCATTGCGTGCTCCGCGTGTGGAGACGCGTCGAAGGCAACAAGTATCCTTTGAATTCCAACATAAACAGGGCTTCCCATTGGCTTGACCTACACCTCTCCGGCAGCAGCTGTCTGCTGCCCTGTCCGTTCTGATGGTTTGCCCGGCAATGCGTGAGGAAGAAGATGCCGCGGCAGGAAAAACGAGTTCGCAATCATGGTTGGGATCACTGCGCTGGCGATGACCGTGCCCACGATGTAGGAATACTGGGCTTGGCTGATGATCTGGTGATTGAGGCCAAAGAGCGCGGAGATAGTGCCGAAGGTAAGTCCCGTCGACATCATCAACGTGTAGTATGTGCCTGACTTGCCTTCGTACCGATGCAAGCGAACGGCCGGAAATACAACGACAGCCTTGGTCGACATCTTCGCCAGAAATAAAATCAGCATGGTCATGGGAGCGGCGATCAGTGCAGGCACCAAGACAAACGATCCGGCGCGAATGAAGTAGAACGGAGTTAGCAGTCCGAATGTAAGCGTTCGCAGCCGGCGGATGAGCGAGTGATCCTTGCCCACCGTTCCGGCCAGCACCATGCCGATCATGTAAGCGGGCAGCACGGCTTCACTTCCCGCCCAGACGGCTAATCCGCCCATGGCAAAAAGGAGAAAGAGAATGTACTTTGCCTCGAGTTCAGAGACGCGCCCGCCGTATTTTCGAAAGAATCTCGGAGTAAGAAATGGCAAGACAATGAAGACCGCGATTGAAACCACCACAAAGATCAGCGTCTTGATGGTAAACGGTGAGAAGATCATTCCCAGCGCAACCACTGTTCCGATGTCATTGATGAAGCAAGCGGCCAGAATCGACTTACCGTAGTCGGTAACATTGAAACCGAGTTCGAGCATCACGGCATAAACAACGGCCACTGATGTTGTCGAGAGAGCAACACCGCAAAGCCAGCTGGACATGACGGACCAATGTAGCAGGTAGTAGGCGATCGCGGTGCAACCTAGAAATGGGCCGAAAAATCCCGCCAGTCCTATGACCGACGCTTCACGCCATTTGGTTTTGAAGACAGCCGGATCAAGTTCCGCGCCGGCAAGAAAGGTCAGTACGATGGCCCCGGTTCCTGCCAGAAAGGTGATCCACGGCGTGTTTCCCAGCAGCCCGCCCTGCGCCAGGAATGCGCCGATGAGCAATTGGGCCACGGTTCCCACCACAATTTCAGAAAGCGCCGTCGAGATCTTGAACCAGATCGCAAGCAGCGTCGCGGCCAGCGCAAGCCCAACCCATAGCGCACAAAGAGCCCAAGTGTTCGTTATCAACGCGAACTCCTCAGTGTTCAGATCAGGGATCGTGCCGGGACATAACTCCGCAACAGGCTTCCCTGTCAGGAGTCATCATCTGTCCGGCCTCTTGGATGGACAGCGGTTAAGGGTGAACTCCTTCACCACGTTAAACGTATGGTAGGAGTCCGCCGGCAGGATGTCAAGCAAGACTGCGAGAGCTGCCCACTCGATAATTAATAGCAAACTCCTGTCCCTCAAAGATGCGCGGGAAATCGCTGTCGCAATCTAATGCTGAATTGTAGTATCTGTCTTGTCAGGCGCCTGTGTGACTTGAGCGGGAGTGGGTAACTGGGACCGATTCCAACCTCCTCCGAGAGCTTCTATCAGTTGCACAGACGCCGTCATCTCCTGGACCTGCAGATTTGTAAGCGACTGCTGATTCTGCAGCAAAGTGGTTTGCGCAGTGATCACATCGATGTAGGGATCGATGCCATTTTGATAGCGTGTCAACTCAAGTCGCAGAAACGTCTCGGATGACTCGACTGCCTCCTGTTGGCGCAGGATCTGCTGCGATAGAATGCGAACCGCTGCCAGTGAGTCTTCCACTTGCTGGAATGCCGTCAGCACCGACTGGCGATATGCCGCCAGGTTTGCGTTGTATGTTGCGATGTATTGATTCACGGTCGCGCGGCGCAGTCCCCCATCGTAAACTGTCTCTGAGATCGACGGGCCGACGGACCAGAAGCGGCTGGGCCAGTCGAACAAATGCTTGATGGCATCGCTCTCCAGGCCTCCGGTAGCGGAGAGCGTCAGTGCAGGATAAAAGGCGGCACGAGCGACCCCAATCTGCGCATTCGCGGCGGCCATGTTGCGCTCCGCGGCCGCTATATCTGGACGCCGTTCGAGCAGTTGGGAAGGCATCCCAAGGGGTATCGGCGGAGGCGCGCTCGTCTTCGGTTCCACGGGAATGGAAAATGCTGAAGCCGGCTTTCCAACAAGCATCGCAATTGCATGTTCATACTGCGCGCGCGCAATTCCAAGATTGATCGCCGCCGATTGCGCGCTCGCTAGAGTCGTCTGCGCTTCGACAACAGAAATCTGATCGCCGACGCCACTGTCGTAGGCGGCCCGCTGAGCGTCGAGTGCCTTCTTGTCAGCTTCCACCGTTTCATCGAGTAGCTTTTGCAATGCATCCTGGCCGCGAATCTGAAAGAAGAACTCGGCAAGGCTGGCTTGTTCCGTTAGTCGTTCATTCTCAAGATCTGCAGCCGACAGTTGCGCACCATATTGGCTGGCGTGCACTGTGTTGCGCACCTTCCCCCACAGATCAGGCGCCCACGACGCATCGGCGGAAAGAGAGAATAGCTGCGTCTGTTTTCCGGCCGAAGTTGCACCGCCGGCCTGTTGTGTCCCGCCGCTTGAAAATGATGAAACATTGGCGGAGCTTTGCGATCGAGAATACGATCCACCAACACCAACCGTGGGGAAGTATTGAGATCGCGCCTCACGCACCAGTGCTCGCGCTTCCATGAAGTTCTCGAATGCCTGGCGAATATTCTCGTTATCTATATTGAGTTCATCTTCGAGCGAATTCAGATCGGGTTCATTGTAGATCTTCCACCACTTACCGCGAAGAGCAGCGTCCTGGGGCTGCGCCACAGCCCACGCACCGGCCTCCTGGGACTGTTCAGGCGTCTCTTTGAAAGCCGGCGGCGCCGTCATTGTGGGTGGAGAATACATTGGCCCAACATTGCATCCCGAGAGCAACGCGCAGAACGCAGCAATAAGCAATGCAAACAAAGCCGTCAGCGGCCTCCATGCTTGCCTGCGTGATCTTAAGTTAGACATCTTCATAAAGAACGCTCCAAAATCAAGTTGCCTCCGAGGTTCCATGCTCAAGGGTCGCCGGCTGCTTGCTCTTGAACCAGAGGCGCATACGATCGAAGAACAGATACACAACCGGCGTGGTGTAAAGTGTCAGCATCTGGCTGACGATCAGTCCGCCTACGATCGTGATGCCGAGCGGCCGCCTGAGTTCGGAGCCGGTGCCAGTTCCGAAGGCCATCGGCAGCGCGCCAAACAAGGCTGCCATGGTCGTCATCAGGATGGGACGGAAGCGAAGCTGACAGGCCTCAAAGATGGCATCGGTGGTGGACTTGCCATGCTCGCGTTCCGCAACCAGAGCAAAATCGATCATCATGATGGCATTCTTCTTCACTATGCCAATCAGCAGGATGATGCCGATAATCGAGATGACGTTGAGATCCACTTTGAACAGCATCAGTGCGAGCATGGCCCCGACACTTGCCGAAGGCAGAGTGGAGATAATGGTCAATGGATGCACCAGGCTTTCGTAGAGAATGCCGAGAACGATGTAGACGGCCAACAAAGCCGTACCGATGAGAAGGGGTTCACTGGCCAGCGAAGTTTGATAGGCCGCAGCCGTTCCAGCAAAAAAACCACGAACGGTTTGCGGGGTATTGAGCCGTTGTTGCATCTGGGCGACCAATCGGGTTGCATCGCTCAACGACATGTCCTCCGCGAGGTTGAACGACACCGTGACGGATGGGAATGAACTGGTGTGATTGATTGTCAATGGGGTAGTGCTCGCTTGGGCAGAGGTGACCGTGGAAAGTGGGACGACTCCGTTACCACTTGTATTGAGGTAGATATTCTTCAAGCCTTCTGGACTCTCCCAGTAAGGCGGCGCTACCTCCAGCACAACATAATACTGGTTGAGCTGTGTGTAGATGATGGAAACCTCCGACTGTCCGAAGGCACTGTAAAGAGATTGGTCCAGGGACTGCGGCGTGATGCCCAGCCGCGCGGCCGTGGGGCGATCATAGGCGATTAACTCTTGCAGGCCGCTATTCTGCGCATCGCTGCTCACGTCCTGGAAGCCGGGAATCTTTTGCATCCCCGCAAGCAGAATCGGACCCCAATGCGCAAGATCGGCCACATTGTCCGACTGAATCGTATATTGGTACATCGCATTGCTCGACCTGCCGCCAATACGCAAATCCTGCGCCGCCTGGAGAAAGGCCGAAGCAACCGGAAGGCGATTCATCTTAGGCCGCAAGCGATCGATAATGGCCGGCGCCGTAACCTTGCGAACATTCAGCGGCTTGAGGGCAATGTTGATGTTTCCTGTGTTGGATGCCCCGTTGCCGCCCGTGTACGCGATCACGTTATCCACTGCCGGATCTGCCTTGATAACATTCACCAGTTGCACGATCGAGTTATTCATCACAGGAAACGAAGCGTCCTGAGGTCCACGCACACTGCCTTGAATGGCTCCCGTATCTTGCTGCGGAAAAAATCCCTTGGGAATGATGTCGATGAGATAGAAGTTCAATGCAATCGTCAGAAGAAGCAGAGTCAGCATCGGTCCAGGATGCTTCAGCACCCACGTTAGGGAGCGGCTATAAGCGGAGAGCATCCACGAGAATCCCTTCTCGCTTATTTGGTATGCGCGGCCATGCTTGACCGTCCTTTCATCTTTGAGAAGATAGGCGCACATCATCGGTGTGGTCGTCAGGGAGATGAGCATTGAAACAACAATCGCTGTCGACAGTGTGATGGCAAACTCGCGGAAGAGGCGGCCGACGATTCCGGCCATGAGGAGAATCGGGATGAAGACCGCAATCAGCGACAAACTGATCGACAGGATGGTAAACCCTATCTCGCTCGAACCCTGAAAGGCTGCCTTCATCGGTGTCATGCCTGTTTCACGAAGCCTGGAAATGTTTTCCATCACCACGATCGCATCATCCACTACAAAGCCTGTCGCGATGGTGAGCGCCATTAGCGAGAGATTATCGATACTGAAGCCAAGCAGATACATCACCGCGAATGTACCGACCAGCGAGACGGGAACGGCAACGGCGGGAATGAGCACGGCTCGCCCGTTGCGCAGGAAGATGAAGACGACAAGGATGACCAGGCCGACAGAGAGCAGAAGAGTGCGCTCTACATCGCTGACCGACGCCCGGATGGTCGTGGTGCGATCAAGAACAACCGTGGTCTTGATGCCTTGAGGGATCGACGCTTCGATCGACGGCAGCGCTGCCCTGATTCGATCGACTGTGTCGATAATGTTTGCGCCCGGCTGGCGGAAGATGATCACGGGGATCGACGGGATGCCATTCAAATATCCCGCCGTGCGAAGGTTCTGTGCAGCATCTTCGACATCGGCTACATCGGCAAGCCTGATCGCCGCCCCATTTCTATAACCGACAATCAGCGGCCTGTATTGTTCGGCATGGGATATCTGGTCGTTGGTGACAATATCCGCTGTTGTATCTCCGTCCGAGATCTGGCCGGCCGGCTCATGGGCATTCTGTTGACTCAAGACGGACTGGATGTTCTGAATCGTGAGACCGTGGCTGTTCAGCAGTGTCGGATTGACTTCCACCCGCACCGAAGGGCTGGCGCCTCCGCCCACCGTGACCTGTCCGACACCCTCGATTTGAGACAACCTTTGCGCCATGACCGACGACGCCGCATCATAGAGTGCCGGTCTGTCGTACTTATCCGAGGTAAGCCCTAAGATGATAATCGGCGAATCGGCAGGATTCACTTTGCGATAAGTCGGATTGGCGGGCAGGTTCGCCGGCAGGTAAGTGCGAGCGGCGTTAATGGCCGCCTCCACATCCCGCGCCGCGCCATCGATGTCGCGGCTCAAATCGAATTGCAACGTGATCGAGGTGCTACCCAGCGAACTCGATGAGGTCATCTCGGTTACGCCGGCGATGTGGCTGAACTGCCGCTCCAACGGAGTCGCAATGGACGACGCAGTGATCTCAGGGCTTCCGCCGGGCAAGCCGGCAGAAACAGAGATCGTTGGGAAATCGACCTGTGGCAAGGGAGAAACGGGCAGTACGTCGAATGCGATGGCCCCAACAAGCACGATTCCCACCGTCAGCAGCGTGGTTGCAACCGGCCTGCGGATAAAGGGCGCGGAGATATTCATGATCCCTCCGCCGGCTGTGGCTCGTTGCCAGGGTCGATGGCTTTCTTTGAACGGCCAAAGCGATGGCCGATGTTATCGAAGAAGATATAAATCACTGGTGTCGTATAGAGCGTGAGTACCTGGCTCAGCAGCAACCCACCAACCATGGCAATGCCCAGTGGCCGCCGCAGCTCTGAACCCATGCCTCGGCCCAGTGCCAGCGGAATGCCCGCCAACAGTGCAGCCATGGTCGTCATCATAATAGGACGAAAACGCAACAGGCAGGCATCGTAAATCGCCTCCGTCGCGCTCTTTCCATGCTCTCGTTCTCCCTCCATTGCAAAATCGACCATCATGATGCCGTTCTTTTTCACAATGCCAATCAGCAGGATGATGCCGATAATCGCGACGACACTTAGGTCCTGTCTGAAAAGAATGAGGGCCAGCAGCGCACCCACGCCGGCCGACGGCAATGTCGAAAGAATCGTAATCGGATGAATGAAACTCTCGTAAAGGACCCCAAGTACGATATACACGGCAGCGAGCGCGGCGAGAATCAACAACCCTTCATTGGAGAGAGAGCCCTGAAAGGACGCAGCCGTGCCTTGAAAGCCGGACTGAATGCTGGCCGGCATGTTCAGATCCTTCTGAACTTTTTCGATAGCCGTAATAGCGCCTCCCAGCGCCGCATTGGGGGCAAGATTGAACGACACGGTGACTGCTGGGAATTGGCCCTGATGATTGATCGAGAGTGGCTCGGTCACTCTCTCAAGATGCGTGAACGCACTGAGAGGCACTGCATTGGCAGCCGCGGTAGTAGTGGCTGCATTTGCGGTTGAAGTCGTGCTGCTCGCGCCCACGCTCGATTTGATGGCATTCGAGGGAGCACTGAGCGCTGCCGATGACGGAGTGAACGCCACCGAAGTCGTCGTCGCATTCGAACCTGCGGACGAAGACCCCGAGGCTGCAAACGACGAGGACGCTCCTGGACCGGAACCGCCTGCCGAAGCGTTTGTTTGTATATAAAGATCCTGGAGTTTGTTTGGTCCTTGTTGAGAGTTTGGCGCAGTTTCCAGAATCACGTGATACTGGTTTAGCTGCGTGTACATGGTGCTGATCTGCCGCTGTCCATAGGCGTCATAAAGCATATTGTCGATAGTCGAGGGCGCAATGCCAAGCCGCGACGCGCTCACTCGATCGATCACCAGCGACACCGCCAGTCCGCCGGTCTGCTGGTCGGTGGCCACATCGGCGAGCTGAGGCAGCTGCTTCATCTTGTCGACAAGCCGCCCTGTCCACAGGTTCAACTCGTTCGGGTCGGGATCTTCCAAAGTGTATTGGTATTGAGTGCGGCTGACGCGATCGTCCACTGTAATGTTCTGCACCGGCTCCATGAAAAGCTCGATGCCGTCCACCTGCTTCAAACTCTGCTGCAGCCTCCTGATCACGTCGGAGGCGCTCAGGTCGCGCTGGTTCAGCGGCTTCAGGTTGATCGACATCCGCCCGCTGTTGAGCGTCGTGTTGGTCCCATCCGCACCGATAAATGAGGACAAACTCTCGACCGCCGGGTCCTGAAGAACAATGGCGCCCAGTTGCTGCTGCTTCTGCTCCATGGCTGCGAAGGAGATAGTCTCAGAAGCTTGCGAGATGCCCTGAATCACGCCCGTGTCCTGCGTGGGAAAGAATCCCTTGGGGATGACGATGTAGAGAAAGATCGTGAGCACCAGTGTTGCGGCGGCGACCAGTAATGTAATGGTCTGGTATTCGAGAACAAATTTGAGCGTCCGGCCATAGAAGGCAATGACGTTCTCGAAGACGCGCTCCGAGGCCTTGAAGAAACGTCCCTGCTCTTCTTTGGGAGTGTGGCGCAGAATGCGCGAGCACATCATCGGAGTCAGCGTAAGAGACACCACGGCCGACAGCACGATCGTCACGGCGAGAGTAACTGCAAATTCTCGAAATAATCGCCCGACAACGTCGCCCATAAAAAGCAGCGGAATGAGCACCGCAATCAGTGAGACGGTGAGAGAGATGATGGTGAAGCCGATCTGTTCCGCGCCCTTCATCGCCGCTTCCATGGGCCTATCTCCGGTTTCGAGATAACGCGTGATGTTCTCGATCATCACGATCGCGTCATCAACCACAAAGCCCGTCGAGATGGTGAGCGCCATCAACGAAAGATTGTCGAGGCTATAGCCAAGCGCATACATCGCGCCACAGGTTCCGACAAGCGAAAGAGGCACGGCCAGGAAGGGAATGACCGTTGCGTAAAGGTTGCGCAGGAAAAGAAAGATGACCATCACCACCAAAGCAATGGTCAGCATCAATTCAAACTCGACGTCGGAGACAGAGGCGTTGATCGCCGTGGTTAGATCGGTCAAAGGCGTTACTTTAATCGACGCCGGCAGGTTCACCTCAAGCTGCGGCAGGATGGCCTTGATGGCCTTTACCACGCTGATGGTGTTGGCTCCCGGCTGTCTCTGAATATTGAGAATCACCGCCGGCGTCTCGTTCATCCACGCGGCCTGCTTGTTGTTTTCGATGCCGTCGACCACCTGCGCCACATCGCGCAGCATGATGGGCGCGCCATTACGGTAGGCCACTACAACATTTCGATAGTCGTCGCTGGTCACTAACTGATCGTTGGCGTTGATCTGATAATCCTGATGTGGCCCGTCGAAGTTACCCTTGGCGGCATTGACGCTGGTCTGGACGAGCGCCGTGCGCAGATCCTCGAGGTTTAATCCGTAAGACGACAGCGCCGTTGGATTGGCCTGTATGCGCACAGCCGGTTTTTGCCCGCCGCTGATGCTCACCAGCCCAACCCCGCTCAACTGCGAGAGCTTGGGCGCAAGACGCGTATCCACCAGGTCCTCGACCTGAGAGAGCGGAATGGAGTTAGAAGTGATCGCCAGCGTAAGCACTGGAGCATCGGCCGGGTTTGTCTTGCTATAAACCGGCGGCGAGGGAAGATTCGACGGCAGAAAGCTCTGCGCAGCATTAATAGATGACTGGACCTCTTCTTCGGCGATGTCGATGTTCAGGCTGAGAGCAAACTGCAGCACGATCACGGATGATCCGCCTGAACTGGTCGAGGTCATCTGGCTCAGCCCTTGTAACTGGCCAAACTGGCGTTCCAAAGGCGCAGTTACTGTTGTGGCCATCACATCGGGGCTGGCGCCTGGATAAAAGGTAAGTATCTGAATGGTCGGGTAGTCAACCTCGGGCAACGCGGAGACCGGCAACTGGGTATATGCAACGATACCCACAAGCAGGATCGCGGCCATCAACAGCGCAGTGGCAACGGGTCGCTGAATGAAGGGCCCGGAAGGATTCACGGGGTATTGCTCGTGGCTCGGTTAGCCGGAGACGCCTGCTTGGCAAGAGCAACTTTACTCCCGTTTTGTAACTTGTCAAAACTGCTAGTCGCTACAACCTCGCCGGGGTTGATTCCTTCCACGGCAGTCATGCCGCCCTCGGCAACCCCGAGCGTGATGTTGCGGACACTCGCCGATCCATTCGCAATCACATAGACGAAGGCTACCTGTCCGTTGTGCTGAACGGCCGCCGTAGGAATGAGCGTGACGCCGTTGAGCGTATTCACCAGTAATCTCGTATTGACAAACTGGTTGGGATAGAGAGACCCGTCCCTGTTCTCGAAGAGGGCGCGCAGTTTTACCGTTCCCGTCGTAGTGTCGATCTGGTTGTCGATGGTGAACAGTTTGCCCGTCGCGATTGTCCTGGTCTGTGCCCGGTCCATCGCCTCGACGGGCAGACTATGCATTTTCCGCATCCGCGCCAGCACCTGTTCCAGGCTATCCTCTGAAATGGTAAAGATCACAGTAGTGGGCTGCATCTGTGTAATGACCGCCAGCGTCGTGGTTCCCCCTGCTTGCACCACGTTTCCAGGGTCCACAAGTCGAAGACCAACCCGGCCGGCAATCGGCGCGGTGATGTGGCAATAGCTTAGCTGGACCTGATCGTAATTCACAGTGCCTTGGTCGTTCTTCACCGTACCCTGGTCTTCGAGCACAATCTTTTCCTGGTCATCCAACTGTTGCTTGGGAATTCCGTTTCCCGCCCACGCCGTGCGATAGCGGTCCAGATCCATCCGAGCCTGCGCCAGAACATTCGTGTCGCGCTCCAGAGCGCCCTCAGCCTGCAACAGTTGCGCCTGGTAGGGCCGCGGATCGATGTCGATCAGCGCGTCACCCTTCTTGACGGATTGACCCTCGGTGTAATGCACAGCGGCCAAGACACCGCTCGCCTGCGCGGTAATGGAGCTCGTATAGACCGGAGTTACCGTGCCGATCGCATCCAGGTAGATCCCGATTTGGCCTTTAGTGGCAGGGGCGGCAGTGACGGTAACAGAAGGTTTGACCGCGGCCTGTGTTCGCTTTGCGGCTGCCGCCTTGGCGTCGCTCTTGTGGATGGACCAAAGAGCGATCGCGGCCAAAGTTAGCAACAAAACCGCGCTCGTCCACAGAAACCAGCGCCTCCGGTACCAAAGGGCAGGCGGGGGCAACTGATGATCGGCGCGAGTATGCTGAGCCTCTGGCCTGCCACCGAATCCAGACATTCACCACTCCGTATTCAAGCGAATTGTACAACATGCTTCTCGCAGGATCGCCGAGATTCAGAGCAATTGTATGTTCGGTATTGCTCATCTCCGAAGGGCGCAGAGGGCCATGTTTGCCTGTCGCCCGATGCGTAAAGCCCAGGAGCGATACGCGAACAAAATGGCCCTCGCGAATTGACCGGCGTGAACCGCCTGGTCATGCCACGCGCGCTTTTTGGGCCGCATCGACCTTGCGCAATCCACGAATCTTCCATATCCCGAAACCTGCGCCAGCGGTAAATAAGATCACGAATGTCATCAGCAACGGAGTCGACCACTGCTGGAGTGTTCCAGACAAGAGAAGGACAATTCGACGTCCATAGGTCACGCCGAGCCAAGCGACGAAGGAGTATCGCAGGCCCCGCGCCGTGCCAAAGACTGTGAGAAAGCGGGTCCGCGATACTCCAAGCGCTCCGGATGCAAGTGCAAAGGGCAGCAAAGGAATGGGAGGTGGAAGCATCGCCGGAACAAAAACCGCCAAGACTGGATGATGCTCAACCCAAGCGACAACCCGCGTGAGCAGTCGCGCCGGCACGTAGTGCCGCAGTGCTGTTTCGCCTCCTTTGCGCCCAATCGCCCAGGTGGTATATCCACCCAGAATGCTGCCTGCAATAGCAAAAGGCGCCAGCAGCCACGGATCGCCGCGATGCGCCACCAGCCACAACAGCAGCAGATCGGTGCTACCTGGAATTGGCAGAGGGATGACCGAGGAATCTATCACCGCGACGAAGAAGAGGCCGAGCGCTCCCAGATGCGTGAGCCACCGCGGCCCAGGCGATGAATTCGGACTTGGCGATGGGTGTTTACCTAATTGCCAAAGAAAAACACTCATAGAGACCTGGCGCGATCCTTGCGTTCAAATGCTGGAGTCATATTCCCGCTGCAAACAACCAGGAACCTGCCCGGTTTGCACGGCTTCGCATCTTGAACGATCTTGTCAGGGTTGGAGTCTTCCGGGGTGGTCAAACTAGCTCGGAGCTGGAATAAGTTCGTTGCTTACCGGATTTGTCAGGCGAGAAGCTATGGAGCTGAGTTTTCAACTCTTCGGCGACTCATGGCTGCACCAAATGCATTATCCTCAGGATCGTGGATACTGTCTCGTCCAAAGCCGCCGATCTCGCCCTGCCTGCGCCTGCCGAGCGGCAATCCACATCGGTCTCAGGGCTGTGGCCGGATCTCACTATCGAGCTTTGGCGGGCAGCAGAGGCGGAGAGCTTCGGCCTCGGCCTTGAGGAATTCAGCCTGGTGCTCACCTCTGTCGGCGAGAGAGTCAATCATGGTTTCCCCCCTTCCGTTGTCCCAGGGGCCGCTCAGAAAGCTGAGTTCTATCGCGGGCTCCATCTCTCCGAACTTGCTCTGGCGCACTCCTGTGCCCTCGGCCGCGAGACCGCATGGGAGGCATTTCTCGGCCGTTTCCGTGAATCTGTCCTGCGGGCCGCAATCTCCATCACCGGTTCCGCCAGCCTGGGCCAGGATCTCGCCGATTCCCTTTACGCTGAACTCTATGGCCTCCGCGAAAGCGCCGGCGAGCGGCGTTCACCACTGGCATCTTACTCAGGCCGTGGTTCGCTGATGGGCTGGCTCCGCGCCACTCTTGTCCAGCGATCGAGAGACCACCACCGACGCACCTATCGTGAAACACCACTTGACGGTGTCGAAAGCGTTGCGGTGGCTCCCCCCACCCCTGTGCCCTCTGAGTTGGCCCGGCTCACTGCAGCCGTCGCGCGCACCCTGCGCGGTCTTACCGCTGAAGATCGATTTCTGCTTTCCGCGTACTATCTTGACCGCCAGACTCTCTTCCAGATTGCACAGACTCTGGCCGTTCATGAGGCCACCATCAGCCGCAGGCTCAAACGCCTGGCCGCCAATCTCCGCAAGCAGCTTCTTGAGAATCTTGTGTCTGGAGGCCTCAGCAAGGCAGCCGCGGAAGAGACTCTGGGCACAGATCCCCGCGACATCGAAATAAACCTGCGAAAGTTGCTGCAAACTTCGCAAATCTCCCCGTTCTCTCAACAGACGCCGACGCCGGCATCCGACTCACTATGAGCGAAGTTCTTCAATCCGGGTATCATCCAGACGCCGACCAGATCAGCGCCTTCGTCGAGCATGCGCTCCCCGCACATGAGCGGGAGCAGATGCTCGACCATCTCGCCGTCTGCCAGGAGTGCCGCGCAACTGTCGCGCTTTCATTCCGTTCCATCGAGCCCGCGAAAAACTTGATCGCAACCGCGCGCAAGCCGCGGTGGCTGCGTGAGCCTTTGTGGTCTCGCTGGACCCTAGCCTGGCCTGCCCTGGCGATCACAGCCGCGCTCGCCGTTTTTGCCATCTACGTTCATCACGCCAAGAGCAATCCAACAACCGAGGCGCCCCCACAGGAGGCAAGGCTTCATCAGACGGCGCCTCTGGAGATGCCCAAGACTGCGCCCGCTCCCACCCCAGAATCACCGGCGCCCCAACCCACCAGAGATGTCCGGCCTAGCGCGATGGCCACTGGCAGAGGGGCTCTTTCTTTGTCGCGGAAAGATGATCTGCGGACGACTGCGACTAACAGTTCCAAACCTCAACTCGACACAAACCTAGCCTCGACGTTGGTCAATTCTGAAGAGACTGCTTCCATCAAGGCGAACAAAGAAAGTGCGCCGACCGCCCAACTAGATTCAAACGCAGCGAGCACGCTGATAACTTCTCAAGAAATCAATCAGCTTGCCACCCAGAGTCGCAACATTTCATCCTTGGCGGCGCTTGCGCCCGGAGCATCAGATAATAAGACCGTCACCAGCGCAAATCCCGCGAAGTCGACGCCTTCCGGCGATGCCATCGCAACTACAGCAAGTTCCTCTGTTGCTTCGTCCAATCGTGAACAGGAGTTCCAGAGCCAGCATCTGAAACATCGCTTGCCCAGCCATCTTCCTGTGCTTTCGATGGTTGTACACGACCGCCGGATCATTGCCATCGACATGCGCTATACAGTCTTTCTGAGTGCCGATGCTGGAAAGCATTGGAAGCCGATTCGAGCGCCCTGGACAGGCCGGCCCGTGCTGGTCGAACTCGCCTCTGCCGAGACCATCGTCGGCAAGCCAGCCGCGCCGGCGTCTCCGGCGCAAGAGCACTCTGTGCTCTCAGCCCGTATAGCAGTGCCCGGCCCGGCCCAAGCACAAGTCGCCAATCCCGCTCCCACAGGAAAGCAGGACTCCATTTTGACTGGCATTGTGACGGACCTGACCGGAGCGGTTGTGGCTGGAGCAGCAATTCACCTCATGAATCCTGAGACGGGAGTAGCTGGCGAGACCGTCAGCGGCCCCTCGGGTCTCTATGATCTTGACGGCCTGAGTCCAGGGATCTACAACCTGAAGGTGACGGCCAAGGGATTTGAGACCAATGTGCAGACTGGCATTCTCGTCAACGCACATGCGACCGCTCGCGTGGACGTCAAGCTGATGCTTGGCCAAGAAACCGAGACCATTTCTGTCGTCGCAGACACTCTGGCTGTTCAATCCGACTCCAACGTGGTTTCGACGTTGATCAAGACTGACGAGCCTGCTCCGGTCTTCGAGATCACCACCGACAATCTCGACCATTGGACGAGCACAGACGGCATCACTTGGAAGCGCAAGTAATACCCTTCTTCGAAACACTCAAATATTCTCTCTTCCTCCCTGCAAGTTTGGCGTAACCACGCGTTCTCGATTCAGACGAGCCGCTGCAAAGACCTTTACTGGCGGCGCACGGGAGAACCTGCATGATCATCCGCCGTTTCGATTCCAGCCTTCGCTCACTCCGGCTTTTCGTTCTCTATCCGATCTTCCTCGTCATTACCCTGCTGTACGCTTCTACAGCACCGGCGCAACAACTTGCCGCCTCCTATGCACACGGAAATCTGTCGATAACTATCCATTACCATTCGGGATACGCCGGTTCGGGCAAGCTCATCGTAGAGATTCTCGATCCCGACGATCGGACGCTGGGCCGGGTTGAGATCGCTGTCGATGCCATACAAGGCGACGGCGTCTGGCAGCAAACGATTGTTCCCACGCGGCCTATTCCTTTTGACGAGATAGTCTGGCAGCGGATTCGCTACCGTTTCGAGTACGACGACAGCGCACACTCCGCGACGAAAATCGAGGGTATTGAATCCATCTCCAGAATTATTCACCGTCCAGTCGTTCACATCCTCGGCCAGACCGAGTATCTTGCCGGCAGCAGCGCGGCCATTCGCGTAATCGTCTCCGACGCCAACAATCATGCCCCTGCGACGGGCTCCTTGCGAATCGAACTCCTCATTCCCAACCAGCCATCACGTCCACTCTTCTCCGGCAGTCTCAATCGGCACGGCACTGTCAAAGCCGGTTTTCGTTTTCCAGAAGGACTCACAGGAAAGTACGACCTGCGCTTTGTTGCGGACACTCCCATTGGATCGACTGAATCCACCCAGTCCGTCGAACTCCATGAGAAAGCATCGATCCTTCTTACCAGCGAGAAACCCATCTACCAGCCCGGCCAAACGATCCACGCCCGCGCGCTGGCTCTGGACCGCGCCGACCATGGTGCCATCGCCGATCGCAAACTGGAGTTTGAGGTGGAAGACTCGCGCGGCAACAAGGTCTTCAGAAAATCCACCATCACGGATAAATTCGGTATTGCCTCTGCCGAGTTTCCCCTGGCCGATGAAGTCAACCTCGGCACCTACCATCTTCGCGTCCGATTGGGTGACGATTCTGTTGAATCTTCGACGGCTGAACTGGCCCTCAACGTAGAGCGCTATGTGCTGCCCAAGTTCAAAGTAACGGTCGAATTCACCCGGAAGAACGGAAAGCCGCAACGCGACTACCGGCCCGGAGACCACGTTACCGGCACTGTCCAAGCAAATTACTTCTTCGGCAAAGCCGTTGACCATGCTGAGATCACAATCAAAGCATCCAGCATGGACGTAGCGATCTTTGAAGCCGCCTCGTCGACTGGCAAGACCGACGCCGAGGGCACATATAAATTCGATCTCAAACTCCCCGCCTACTTTGCCGGCCACCCCCTCAGCCAGGGCGCGGCTCGCGCGCTCATCGAGGCCACCGTCAAGGACTCGGCCGGCCACGCCGAGACGCGCGGCGAACCAATCACCATCAGCCAGTCGCCCTTGCTCATCACCGCAGTGCCCGAGGGCGGCGCGCTCATTCCCAACATCGAAAACGAGATATTCATCCTCAGTTCTTATCCCGACGGCAGCCCCGCCAAGACCACAATGACTGTTCACAACTTCGATAATCTCGACCCCGTCCGGTTGAATGGCAGCGCGTCCACGCCAGATCTGCGCCTCACCACCAATGCCGCCGGCATCGCCGTCCTTCACCTCAATCCTGGCTCCGGTCTTGAGTCGCTTCAGGTCGAGGCCGACGATCACCATGGCAATAGCGCCGCGACCACGGTTCCACTTAAAACCCGCCAGGGAGCCGAGCAAGTTCTACTTCGCGCTAACAAGGCAATCTACAAAGCCGGCGACCGAATCCGACTGAAGGTCTTGTCCACTCGCGCGCATGGCGCCGCTTACTTAGACATCGTCAAGAACGGACAGACCATCCTGACCGAAGACCTGGACCTGCGGAACGGACAAGCCGAAGCCTCGCTGAATGCCACGCCGCAGATGGCCGGCACGCTCGACATCCACGCCTATCTCTTTGGCCGTGACGCACAGCCTGTTGCCGATCATCGTCTCGTCTTTGTTCAACCCGCCGACGAATTGAAGATTGAAACCACTGCCGACTCGGCCGTCTATCGCCCCGGTTCCGAGGCGCGCATTCGCTTCCATGTAACCAACGCTCGCGGAGAAGGCGTCTCTGCCGCCATCGGATTAGAGGCCGTCGACGAAGCGGTCTTCGCCCTGGCCGAGAAGCAGCCTGGATTCGCAAAGGTCTTCTTTTATTTGGAGCAGGAGTTGTTGAAGCCGCGTTATGAGATTCATTCGCTTTCGACAGACGGGATCGTGAAGAGCTCAGAAGGCCAGCAGTCCAGCCAGAGCGACTTGGCTGCCCGCGTCCTCTTCTCTGCCGCCGAAACCGTCCATCCACACACGCTCGACGCTCAGGCAGGCCGCGATCTGCCGCAAGATAAACGAGCTGAGTACGACCAGCGTTATTACGCAGCCTTCGAGAAGCTTGTTCGCCGGCTTGCGGCAAACCTCGACACGCAATCTCCGCAGCGGCTCTCGAACATTGAGATCGTTCGATACCTTCAAAACCTAACGTTGGAAGACGGCATGCATCCGCACGATGGCTGGGGCACTCCACTCCGATTTGAAGCGACGGACCTGGTTCAAAACGGAAGCAGATACATCCTCGTCCAAAGCGCGGGTCCGGATCACCAGTTCAAAAACGGAGAATACAAGACCTCGTTCTACATCGTAATTCCCGATCGGAGTGGTGATCGATCGCCCGGCAATCGAGCCTTCACCTCGTTGCATGGAAATTGCGAGATCACCGGCATTGTCACAGATGTCTCCGGCGCGGTAATAGCCGGTGCAAGCATCACTCTCTCGAATACGGAGACGGGCAACAGTTACTCAACCACCAGCGGTGGCACCGGTCTCTATGACATAGTCGGCTTGGCTCCTGGCACTTACAAACTGAAGGGAATCGCCAAGGGATTTGAGACTTACGTGCAGACTGGAATTAACCTCAACGGTTCTGAGACCTACCGCGTTGACGTCAGGCTGAACCTTGGCAAAGAAACCGAAACCATCACTGTTGTAACGGATGCAATGGCGGTTCAGACCGATTCAAACGTGGTTTCAACGCTCATTTCGGCGCAGGAGATCACAAGCCTTGATATGAAGAGCCGCAACGTAGCGGGTCTTGCCGCCCTGAGTCCGGGCATCAGCGCACCGCAAGCCGGCGCTCCGCACATTCGTTCGTACTTCCCAGAATCCCTCTACATCAACCCCGAAATCCTCACCGACGGCAGCGGCAACGCCAGCATCTCCATCCCTATTGCCGACTCCATCACTACATGGCGCATGGCGATGCTTGCCTCTACAGAGTCAGGCGCGCTCGGCTCCTCTTCGTCGAGTCTCAAGGTCTTCCAGGACTTCTTCGTTGGCCTGGACCTGCCCGTCACCCTGACCCAGGGCGATCGCGTCTCGCTCCCTGTCGCCATCTATAACTACTCCGGCAAGAGGGGCCAGGTCGGCCTCGCGCTCCAACCCGGCGATTGGTACACGCTGGAAAACGACACCCCCGACAAAACTGCTTCAGTCGATTCCGGCCGCGTCGGCGGCTCGCAGTTTACTATTAACGCCAACCGCATCGGCAAGTTCAAGCTCACGCTTTCAGCCCACATGGAAAACGCCGAAGGCGAGACACTCAAAGACGTTGTCGTCCGTGAGATTGAGGTCGTCCCCAACGGCCGCCAGCAAGACATCGTCTTTAATGGCCGACTCGAATCGAGTGCCCATCACGAACTCCAGTTTCCCGCAGCATCCATCCCCGATGCCACCAGTATCCTTGTCCGCCTCTATCCCGGGCCGCTCAGCCAGATCATCGAAGGCATGGACAGCATTCTGCAGATGCCGGGCGGCTGCTTCGAGCAAACCTCCTCCAGCACTTACCCCAATGTCCTCGCGCTCGACTACATGAAGCGCACCAAGAAACTCACTCCTGAGATTCATGCCAAAGCTGAGGGCTACATCGCCAACGGCTATCAGCGGCTGCTTACATTTGAGGTGCCCGGCGGCGGATTCTCCTGGTTCGGTCAGGTGCCCGCCAACAAGATTCTCACTGCATATGGACTCATGGAATTCAATGACATGTCCAAAGTCTCCGACGTGGACCCGCGAGTTATTGAGCGCACCCGTGCGTGGCTTGCAAGCCAACAGCAGCCCGACGGCAGTTGGAAGCCCGACACTTCATTTATCAACGAAGGCGCGACCAATCGCTATAACTCCGATGTTTTGCGCATCACCGCTTATATCGCATGGTCTCTGGCAAACACCGGTTATCAAGGTCCCGCTATTGAAGAGGCAAAAAACTTCATCGAGTTCGATACCGCTTCCAAGCCCGACACCTACACTCTCGCGGTCATTGCCAACTTCGCCACCGATTACGGAAAGGATCGCGAATTCACTCGCCGTTCTATGCAAGCGCTCATCGACGCCCGTACCGAAAAAGGGGATCAGGTCTCATGGAACGCCGAGGAAACCGGCGTCTACTCCACCGGCCAGAGCGCCGCGATCGAAACCACTGGCCTCGCGGCACAGGCCCTGCTCAAATGGGGACAAGCGTCCGAGACAGTCCGAAAAGCCCTCAACTTCATCTCCTCAAAGAAAGAGGCCTCCGGCAATTGGGGCACCACGCAGGCCACCATCATGGCTCTGCGCGCTCTTATACTCTCCATGCAACTTACTGCATCGGATGCGCATGGATCCGTCGAGATCGTCATTGACGGCAAGCCTGAACAGACACTCCAACTCACTGCGGAGAACAACGATCTCCTTCATCAGTTCGTCTTCAAAGGCATCGATCCGTTGAAGCCGGCGCACATCGAGCTCAACTTCGACGGCTCCGGCGGCCTGGCCTATCAGGTCGTCGGCCGATCCTTCACTCCCTGGAAAGACAAGCCGGCCGAAGAGCCTCTAACCATCGACGTTGCCTATGACCGCACGCATCTAGCCCAGAACGACATTGCCACCGCCACTGCAACCGTCAGCAATAATCAATTCAAGACCGCCAAAATGGTGATGGTCGACCTCGGAATTCCTCCGGGCTTCGAGTTACTCTCCGAGGACCTGCAATCGTTTCAAGACAAGACCAGAGCGCAGGAGGCCGGCCGTCTGGAGAAGTTTTCACTCACTGCGACCCAGACCATTCTCTACTTCAATGCTCTCTCTCCAAAGCAATCAGTTACGCTAAGCTTCAGACTGCGCGCCAAGTATCCCATTCATGCCCGTACGTTCCCGTCGCGCGTCTACGAGTATTACGACCCAGCCGTTAACTCCACGGCGCATCCAGTTCAACTGGAGGTCACCGATGATGAATAACAATGCTTTCGGCCAATGTCGGAACGCACCCATAACTTCGCAGTCAATCTTCAGATGTCTTTTTGAAATCCAGGATGCGTCGCTCCAGAGAGTGCTCACGAGACTACTTGCTCTCCGTCCAAGCACTTGAGTTATTTCCCTCGAATGACAGCCGCAAGGCTCGCAAGGTCTCGCCCTTCGCATCCTCATTGTTTCCCATGCAGCTCACGAGCGGTACAATCTGAGTCAATCGGCTCTCAAAAACGGAGATCCCTGATCATGAAGACAACTTGGCTTCGCTCCTGTCTCTCTTTACTCTGCGCGTTCCTTCTCTCGGTTCCAGTTTGCGCGCAACGAGTAGCATCGCCCGCCGATCCTGGCCTGGACGAGAGCCGTCTCACAACCCTTCATGGAAGCGTGCATCCTCTGGCGCGTGCCGAGTTCGACCGAGGCGCGGTCGCCGATGAACTTCCACTGAGCCGTCTATTGCTGAACTTGGCTCGCCCTGCCGATCGGGAAAAGTATCTTCAACAATTCCTGCACGATGTGCATACAACCGGCTCTTCGGTCTATCGCCAGTGGGTCACACCGGAGGAGTTCGGCATTCGCTTTGGCGCCGACGACGAGGATACGCAGTTGGTCTCTGGATGGCTCGAGTCCCATGGCCTATCAGTTGCCCGCGTATCCAAAAGCAAGTCCATGATCGAGTTCTCTGGAACCGCCGGCCAGATCCGCGAGGCGCTGCACACAGAGATTCATCAGTACAGCGTCCAGGGAAAAACCTTCTACGCAAATGCAAGCGAGATCTCGGTGCCGGCCGCTGTCGCCTCTCGCATCCGCGGCTTCGCTCCGCTGAACAGCTTTCCGCCCGCTAGCACTTTGAGGCTCGTCGGCGGCGGCACCATGAATCGAGCCAATCATAAGGTCGCTCCGCAGTTCACGATCACTGAAAACAGCGCGCCCTTCTATGCCTTTGGTCCGGAGGATTTTGCGACTCAATACGACGTGGCTCCCGTCTACGCGGCTGGAATCAATGGCGCCGGGCAGACCATCGGCGTCATTGGAGAGAACAATATCAACCTTGCGATGGTGGACGCCTACCGCAAACTCTTCAATCTCCCGGCCGATCACACTCAGATCATCATCGATGGCCAAGACCCCGGCGACGGGGTCGGCCCGATCGGTATCGCAGCGGTTGGCCCGTTCATTGGGGACTCTGATAACTACCCCGAGATCGAGGTCGCAGGTGCCATCGCGCCCGACGCGACGATCAACTTCTATATCGCCTCAGGATGGGGTCAGAACGCTCTCGCTCTCGCTGCTTTGCGGGCAGTCGAAGATAATCAGGCCTCGGTCTTGAGCTTCAGCTACAACGAATGCGAGCAGTTGCTCGGTGAGGCCGGCAACCAACTTTGGGCAGATCTTTGGGAGCAGGCCGCGGCGCAGGGGCAGACCGTCCTTGTCTCCAGCGGAGACGGTGGTCCATCGGCCTGCGGGTCAGAATTGGTCAGCTCGAGCGGCAGCATCCTCTATCTGGACACTCTCAACGTCAATGGATTCGGTTCGACACCATGGAATGTCACGGTCGGCAGCACTGATTTTTATTACTCTGATTATGCCAGCGGCGCGCCCAGCGCAGCCACGCTGTGGAACCAGGCCAATGACAGCTCCAATGGCTCGCTGAAAGGGCCTCTGCCCGAGCAACCCTTTAGCAGCTTTCTCGGCCTCAACGTAGCCACATCCGAAGGTAGCTCAGGAGTAACAATTGACAGCATCTTTGACTCCTTCGGTAGAGGAGCAAGCGGGGGTGGGGCGAGCAACTGTTCACAGGAAACGTTGCCATCCTCAGGCATCGTCGGCACGTGCATTTCGGGCTATCCTAAGCCCTCGTGGCAGAATGCTCCTGGGGTTCCAGACGATCAGGCGCGCGATCTGCCAGACGTCTCAGTTTTTGGTGGCACCGGAAGCAACCTGAGCGCCGTTCCCATCTGCGCGCAGCCAGGCGATTGCGCTTCGGTCACCAGCGGCAACCCGCAGGTCACTCTGGTTGGAGGATCGTCTGTCTCCGCGCCCTCGATGGCCGGCATTGTGGCACTCATCGATCAGAAATACGGCCGGCAAGGTCAGGCCAATTACACTCTATACGCCTTGGCGCGGCAGTTTCCAGCCGTCTTTCACGACATCGCCTTGGGCACCAACGATACGACATGTGCGCTGAACACCTCGCCGGATTGCAACACTCCCATTTCCAACAATTCCTTCGAAGAGTCCTATGGCGTATACGCCGCCGGACCGGGCTACGATCTGGCCAGTGGCCTGGGTTCTGTGGATGTAAGTCAACTGCTGAACAACTGGAACAAGATCACCTATGCTCCCTCGACGACAACACTCGAAGCCACTCCCGCCAGCGTCGTTCACGGCTCGGCCGTGACAATCGACATCGTGGTGAAAGCAAACTCTGGCTCTGCGACTCCGACTGGGAATGTTGTGCTTTCGGCCGGCGAAGGTACAACGATCCCCGAGAACACTCCGCTGGCGCTTACCAATGGCTCGACTTCCGCCAGCGTGACGAATCTTCCCGGCGGCAGCTATCAACTTACCGCGAACTACAGTGGCGACGGCACATTCGCTCCCAGCGCCTCCGCGCCCGTTACGCTGACGATTACGCCCGAGGCGAGTACAACAACCCTGAAATATGGCACCTCCCTAAGCTCCGGACTCGTCGTTGGCTCTTCACCAGCCTCGCTTCCTCCAGGCGAAGTTGCCTATGGCAGCAATGCGGCCTTTACAGCCACGCCATCGAGTCAGGCGACAAATACGACGGGCCTCGCCACCGGAACAGTGGCATTTACAGATGGCAGCACCACGGCCACCGTTCCTTTGGATTCAAATGGCATTGCCACCTGGAGACCGGCGAACTTCGATCTTGGAGCGCACTCGGTCACCGCGGCATACTCGGGTGACGCCAGCTTTCAGGCATCCACCAGCGCCCCGCTCGCCATTACAGTGGTCAAAGGCACACCTGAGTTTCTTGTCAATCCTGCAATCAGCGGGGATTGCATCGGCAGCACCACGACCGGCACCACCGGCCCTGTCTGTACATACCAGGCTGGCGACAGCATGATTGTGTCCGTGCAGTTGGGCGGTCTCGTGGCTAGCGGAATCTCTCGACTTTTACTGGCGCCTAACGGCTCAATTGCCCCGCCGACTGGAACAGTGACGGTCAACCTCGGCTCCTACGCGCAAACCCTGACTCTTGGTTCGTCTGACCCTCTGATTACCTTCCCCAACATTCCCGCCGGCACATACTCGCTCTCCGCAAGTTACTCCGGGGATACCAACTGGAATGCAGCGACCTACTCCGATCCTCAGCAATTGACCTTCGTTGCTCCGGCTACGCAGCTGACAGCAACCACAACCACGCTTACACTGACGCCCGGAAGCGTAGACAGCACCGGGAACGTCACCTTTAGCATCTCGGTTCAGGAGACATCGAGCCAGAATGGACCGCCCGATGGGGTTGTAAATCTGTATGGGAACGGAGCATCCTTCGGGTCGGTTCTTCTGAGTTCGAGTAGTTTCACCAGCCTGACCGCCACAGGTAGCACGACGATTGCTGCAACTGCGATTCCTTCTGGCACGATTCAGGTTGTCGCGGAATATCAAGGCAGTCCGGAAACTGCGTCTTCCATCAGCAGCCCGGTTCCTCTGACCGTGACAGTCACCGATTTTTCCCTCAGCGTGGTGGGCGAAAATCTCAGCCTTCCCGCCGGGCAATCGGTCTCCATTCCTGTGGCGCTTGGTGGGGCCTACTCCGGAAGCACCACAATTGCACTGAGTTGCGTGACCTCGTCGGCCAGCATTGGTTGCGCCATCAATCCAGCTTCCGCTAGTTTGACGGGAAGCGGCACCGCCAGCCTGACCATCAATGCGTTTACCTCAGCCAGTGCAGCATCCGCGACGACGGCGGTGGATTCCAGGAACGATCGCTTCCCGCTTCGCGCTAAAGCAGGCTTGGTTTTCGCATTTCTGATCTTTGCCGCGTTGCCTCGTCGCAAGCGATTGGCAAGGCTGTGGGTGCTCTTGGTTCTCTCCGCGGGTCTGTCCTTGGCGGCAGGCTGCGGCGGCAGTTCCTCTTCGAGTCAAACAACAAAGAGCACGGTCACGCCTGCTCCAAGTGGAAGCTACAGCGTGACGATCACGGGAGTTTCCGCCGGCATCACCCACAGCGCAAAGTTGAACGTGCAGGTGCAATAGCGGGATCAATACTCAGACGAAGATGGTTGCCATTCTGATCCGAAGCCCTCGCCACACGAGACTGCGGCCGTGCGCCACATCGCCCCCATGCTGGCAGCACACGCAGCCATGTAGAATTGGGATCAGCAATGGAGATCGTCCTCAATCTCATCTGGGTGTTGCTGGCAGCCGTCATCGTGCGGCTGTGGATCAGTTTTGCCCCGCAACAAGGAGCAAGCCGGCGGACGCAGATCGGCGCCCTGGCCATGCTGATTCTTTTTCTGCTTCCCGTCATCTCGGTGACCGACGATCTGCAGGCTCTACAGAACCTCGCCGAATACGACACCTATACTTGCCTGCGCCGGAACTCCACTGTGGTCATCCCGCACTCCTTCTTTTCCGCGGCCGCCTCGCTGCCATCGCCCATGTTTACAGAGCTTCCTTTCGTCTATCTTCGATTGGTCGCACCGGGCCATCTGCCTGTAGGAACTCCGGACAACCCGGCTTTGACCGCGATTCAGAATCGCCCGCCCCCGGCCGCCTGATCCTTCCCTTTGCGCTCCTTCCAGATTCCGAGTAATTCTTCCCTCCTCTGACCGCCGTGAAGACTACGGCACAAAGGTTGCGTATGAAGCGAATTCTCAGGCCCCTGTCTCGTTCGGCAGTGGCGGCTGCATTTGTCCTTGTTCCTGCCCTGGTTCCTGCCCTGCTTGGGGCGCAGCAGAGCCTTACCTGGGATCAGGTAAAAGCCAGGTTTGAAGCCGCCAACCCCGCCCTCAAGGCCGACGCGCTTGGCGTGGACGAGATCAAGGCCGCCGAAGTTACGGCCTTTCTTCGCCCCAATCCCCAGTTCACTGTGGGAGCAGATGGAACACAAATCGTTCCGAACAAAGGCGTCTGGCAGCCGTTCAGCGGAACGGACGTTCAACCCGCCATCAGCTATCTGCACGAACGCGAACACAAACGTGAACTTCGATTGCAGAGCGCCAAAGAGGGCACCCAGATAGCCGGATCGCAGCATGAAGACCTGGAACGCAATCTGCTCTTCGACCTTCGTTCGCAGTTCATCCAGACGCTTCAGGCCAAGGCTATTCTTGAACTGGCGAAAGCCGACCTGGCCTACTACGACAAGATCATCGAAATCAACCGCAGCCGTTTCAAAGCCGGCGACATCGCGCAGATCGACCTGGACCGCATCGAGCTGTTGCGCGTGCAATATGAACAGGAGATTCAAACCGCGATCGTCAACCTGCGCACGGCAAAGATCGAGCTGCTGCAACTGCTCGACGACCGCACCCCGGTGGAGCAATTCGACGTGACTGGCCCCTTCGACTTTGCCGACTCGCTCAAGCCACTCGATGACTTCCGCCAGGTTGCCCTTGACGCGCGACCCGACCTGCGCGCCGCGCTTGAGTCCGTCCAGCAGGCCCAGACCAACCACAAACTGGCCATCGCCAACGGTTCCACCGATCCGACATTTGGCGCCTGGTATACGTGGAACTCCTCAAACAACAATCCAAACGGCATCCAGACGCTGGGCGCCAGCGTCAATGTTCCTTTGCGTATCTTCGACCGTAATCAGGGCGAAAAGCAGCGAACTCTTATCGACGTCGACCGCAACAAGCAATTGACCGAGGCCGCGCGCGCCCAGGTCTTCAGCGATGTGGATTCGGCCTACGCTCAGGTGGAAAGCAGCCTCGCCCTGCTCAGGCCTTACAAGGCCCAGTACCGGGATCAGGCTACACGCGTGCGCGATACTGTGACTTACGCGTATAACCAGGGCGGCGCTTCGCTGATGGACTTCCTGAATGCGCAGAGCGGCTATCGTGCCGTCCAACTGGCCTACCTGCAACTGATCGGCTCCTATCTGACCGCCGCCGGACAATTGAATCTGGCAGTGGGACGCGAGGTAATCCAATGAGTTTGTCTTCCCTTTTCAAGAAACACGCGATGACTTCGCTGTATCTTGCCTTTGTAACTTCTGCGAGCATCCTTGCTCTCTCCGGCTGCAAATCCAATGACCAGGGAAACGGCGCGCCGCCTCCGGCCCAGGTCATTCATGTAGCCGACATGAACCTGATCACTGTCGATGCCAACGATGTAGCAAAGTTCCCGTTGACCGAAGCCACTCAAATCGAGACCGCAGCGGAGCTGACGGCCACCGGTGCGGTATTCCCCGATATTGCTCGCGAAGTGCCGGTCATCTCGCTGGCCAATGGCCGCGTGGTCGACATCAAGACCCGCCTCGACGACAACGTCAAAAAAGGCCAGTTGCTGCTCAAGGTGCAAAGCCCTGACATCACCAACGCCTTCAATGCCTATCTCAAAGCAGTTAATGACGAACAGCTTGCCCACAAGGCTTTTCTACGCGCCGACGATCTTTTCAAGCACGGCGCCACCTCGCAGGCGCAACTCGAACAAGCCGAAGATTCAGACAAAGACGCCCAGGCCGACCTCAATGCCGCCGATGAGCAACTGAAGACGCTCGGCGTGGATAAGGATCATCCCAGCAGCGTTGTCAATGTCTATGCGCCTATCTCGGGAGTCGTCGTAGCTCAGAATGTGACCAATGCCGCCGCCGCGGGTGTAACTCTCTCCGGCTCGGCCACGGCTCTGACCATCGCCGATCTGTCCAGTGTCTGGATCCTCTGTGATGTCTACGAGAATGACATTCCCAAACTCCAGCTCGGCCAGGAAGCGAAGATCAAGCTCAACGCATTCCCTGATCGTCCGCTCAGCGGGCGCATCAGCGACATTGGCCCGATTCTTGATCCGAGTCTTCGCACGGCCAAAGTTCGAATTGAGGTCGCCAATCCCGGCTTTCTCAAGCTCGGCATGTTTGCCACAGCGACCTTTACCGGCAAATCCAAAGAAACCCGCGCCGTGGTCCCCGCCGAAGCCGTTCTACATCTCCATGACCGCGACTGGGTCTTTCTGCCTGCCGGAGGAAATCAGTTCAAACGCACCGAAGTTCATGCCGGCCGCATGATCGAGGGTAGCCGCCAGGAGATCCTCTCCGGCCTTCAGCCCGGCCAGCAGGTCGTCGCCAACGCACTGTTACTCGAAACCGCGGGGAACCAGTAATGATTCGCTCTCTCGTCGATTTCGCGCTCAGAAACCGTTGGATGGTCATCGGGGGGCTTGTTGTCCTCACCATCTGGGGCGTTGTCTCCTTCCGCAATCTGCCGATCGAGGCCTACCCCGATGTGGCCAACAATTACGTTCAGATCATTACTCAGTGGCCGGGCCGCAGCGCCGAAGAGATCGAGCGGCAGGTCACCGTGCCGGTCGAGATCCAGATGGCCGGCATTCCCCACCTCACGCACTTGCGCTCAACGACGCTGGCCGGTCTGTCGAGCCTCATGCTCATCTTCGACGACAACTCCACCAGTGACGTCAATCGCGAGCATGTTCTTGAGCGGCTCAGCCAGGTCAATCTGCCCGCCAATCTCGTTCCTCAAATGGGCACCGACTGGAGCCCCGTCGGCCAGATCTACTGGTACACGCTCGAAAGCACCAACCCCGCCTATGACGTGATGGAAAAGAAATCGCTCGAAGACTGGACGCTGGAAAAATCATTCAAAAGCGTCCAGGGCGTGGTCGATGTCTCCAGCTTCGGCGGACCTACGAAGGAGTATCAGATTAAGCTCGACCCGGGGAAGCTCGTGTCTTACGGGCTCAGCATCGCTCAGGTTGAACAGCAGATCTCCGCCAACAACACCAACGGCGGAGGCAGCTTTATCGAGCAGGGCGCGCAGCAGATCAACGTGCAATCCGTCGGCCTTTTCTCGAGCGTTCAAGACATCGAGAACACCGTCGTCAAAACCGCCAATGGCACGCCAATCAAGGTCAAAGACATCGCCACCGTCGCGCAAGGTGCCAAGATTCGCCTCGGACAAATCGGGAAAGCGACGCACCGCGAAGACGGCAAGATCGTCGACAATCCCGACACGGTGGAAGGCATTGTCCTGCTCCAGAAAGGCGACGACTCCGATCCGGTCCTGGTAGGCATCCACGACAAAGTCAAGCAACTGAACGAGCACGTTCTGCCCAAGGGCGTAAAAATCGTTCCCTTCCTCGACCGCTCCGATCTTGTCTCGTACACGGTCGAAACCGTCGAACACAACCTGTCCATGGGAATGATCCTGGTTGTCATCGTTCTCTTTCTCTTCCTCGGCAACGTGCGCGGCGCCATCATCGTCGCGCTCACCATTCCCGTCGCTCTTCTCTTCGCCTCTATTTGTCTCGACCTCAGCCACATCCCGGCCAACCTGCTCTCTCTCGGCGCGCTGGACTTCGGCATGGTCGTCGACGGCTCCGTGGTAATGATCGAGAACATCGTCCGCCATCTTTGCGATAAAGAAAACCCACGCCCCCCATTACAAAGCATCCGCGATGCCGCCCATGAAGTCTTGCGCCCGGTCTTCTTCGCCCGCGGCATCATCATCACCTCTTACCTGCCCATCTTCACATTGCAAGCCGTTGAGGGCCGGCTTTTCAAGCCTATGGCCTGGACGGTCACCTTTGCCCTGCTGGGCGCATTGCTCTTTGCGATTCTCGTCGCCCCGGTTCTCTCGGCTCTCTTCTTTCGCAAAGGCACGAGCGAGTGGGAAAACCCGCTCCTGATTTGGCTCACGCTGCACTACCGCACCGCGGTTCGCGCAGCGATCGTGCATCGCCGCACCACGCTTGCCATCTCCACCGCCCTCTTCCTTCTCGCCATCTATCTCACCGTTGGCGGCCCGATCGGCTCGGAGTTCCTGCCTCACCTCGATGAAGGCTCCATCTGGGTGCGCGGCACTCTGCCTCCCAGCGAAGGCCCCACCGCCAGCATCGATTTCACCAATCGGGCGCGCGTGGTAATGGCCTCCTTTCCCGAAGTCACACAGGTTGTCAGCCAGACCGGCCGTCCCGACGACGGCACCGACACCGCCGGCTTCTTCAACACTGAGTATTTTGTCGATCTGAAAAGAAAAGAGCAGTGGCGCCCCGTCTTCCATCAGAACAAGGAAAAGCTGATCGCCGCCATGGATGCCGAGTTATCGAAGTTTCCCGGAGTCATCTGGAATTACTCCCAGCCCATCTCCGACAACATGGAAGAGGCCGTCTCGGGCGTCAAGGGCGAACTGGCCGTCAAGCTCTACGGCGACAATCTGCGCACCCTGGAACACACCGCCGAACTCATCCAGGCGCAGATGGCTGCGGTGCGCGGCATTGAAGACCTGGGCATCTTCCGCATCGTCGGCCAGCCCAACCTCAACTTCGCCGTAGACCGGGAAGCCGCTGCCCGCTGGGGCATCAATGTTGCAGACATTCAGGACGCCATTCAGACGGCCGTTGGCGCCAACCCCGTGACTCAGGTGCAGCAGGGCGAAGCGCGTTACGACGTGACGCTGCGCTATCAGAAGCAATATCGCGATACAAAAGAGGCCATCGAAGACGTGCGCCTTCTCGCGCCCTCCGGCGAACGCGTATCTTTGTCACAATTGACCAAGGTCTCCACCGACGACGGCGCCGAGCAGATCAACCGCGAGAGCGGCGAGCGCTACATCGCCATCAAATACTCCGTGCGCGGGCGCGACCTCGGTTCCACCGTCGAAGAAGCGATCTCTAAGGTCAATCACAATGTGAGCCTGCCCACCGGCTACCACCTTGAATGGGCCGGAGAATACGAGAGCCAGAAGCGCGCCGACAAGCGCATGGCCATCGTTGTTCCCGTCACCGTGCTGGCCATTTTCATGATCCTTTACACCATGTTCCGCTCGTATAAATGGGCGTTGCTCATCATGGCCAGCGTCGTCATGGCCTCAGTCGGCGGACCGCTTGCTCTCTTCCTTACTCATACCAACTTCTCGGTGTCATCGGCCGTCGGCTTTCTCGCGCTCTTCGGCGTTTCGGTGGAGTCCGGCGTCATTATGATCGAGTTCATCAACCAGCTCCGCGCCCGCAGCAAGGGCAAAGAAGTCTCTTATGAAGAACACGTCATCGACGCCGCCGTTGAAGGAGCCGTCCTGCGCCTGCGGCCTATCATGATGACCATGCTGGTGGCCACGCTGGGTCTGCTGCCCGCCGCCTTCTCTCATGCCATCGGCTCGGATTCGCAGCGGCCCTTTGCCATCGTCATCGTCGGCGGCCTGCTCGCCAACCTGATCATCGGAGTCTTTCTGCTTCCCACTCTCTACGTGTGGGCCGCAGGCAAAGACGATGTCCTGCCCGCACCCGAATCCCCCGAGGAGGGTTAAAGGGGGACGGTTCGAAGATTCGCCTTGCATCGATCATCCACCGGCTTTGCAGACCCGCGAGAGACGAGGGTGGCCAGAGCCGCTGAGGCAAAGCCGTCCTTACCTGTTAAACTCTCCTTGGTCATGCTCCTAGCAATCCTGCTTATCGCGGTCGCTGCCTACCTGCTCGGCTCCGTCCCCATCGGGTACCTGCTCGTCCGCATCTTTCGTCATCAGGACATCCGCCAGGCCGGTAGCGGCAACATCGGCGCCACCAATGTTCTCCGCTCCGGCGGAACATCTTTGGGCGCGGCCACCTTCCTGCTCGACGTGCTCAAAGGCTCGTCCGCCGTCTGGCTCGGCGCGTTTCTTGGCAGCCTGCTCGTCCCCACCGCTTCGCCGTTCAACATGAAAGCCATCGCCGCTCTCTGCGCCGTCCTCGGCCACATCTTCCCAATTTGGCTCGACTTTCAAGGAGGCAAGGGTGTGGCCACCGGCTTCGGCGTATTCCTCGTCGCTGCACCATGGGCCGCCCTCGCCGCCATCTCCCTCTTCGCGCTAGTGCTCTTGCTCAGCCGTTATGTTTCGCTGGCTTCCATCTTGGGCGCAGCCAGCTTCCCGCTCTTCGCCTGGCTCTTTAACCGGATGCAAGGCGGAGGCGACAGGCCCCCATTCTTTATCGCCGTCGAGATAGCCGTCGCCCTGCTGATCATCTTCAAGCATCACCAGAACATCCGCCGCCTGATCGACGGCACGGAATCCCGCTTCGGAGCCCGTTCGGAAGTGAGGAAAACCGCATGAGCCGCATCATCGTTCTGGGTTCCGGCGCATGGGGAACCGCCCTCGCCCTCTCGCTCCATCGCCGCGGAGGCCATCAAGTCACTCTCTGGGCACATAGCCCCGAGTTCGCGCAGCAGATCAACGACGCCGGTGAGAACACGCTATTCTTCCCCGGCTTTCCCATCCCCACGGCGATAACCGTCACCGGCGACAACGCCGCGGTCGCCGACGCCGAGATCATCCTCTCCGTCGTCCCCTCGGAGTTTCTCCGCTCAACCTTTGCCCGACTCGGCCCCTTGCTTCGCCCCGGCCAGATCGTCGTCAGCGCCACCAAAGGCGTTGAGAACCACACCTTCTTGCGCATGACCCAGGTCATCGCCTCTTGCATGGCTGAGTCCTGCCCTACGCGAGCCGCAAGCAACCTCCCCATCGGCGCGCTCTCCGGTCCCAGCTTCGCCCTCGAAGTCGCACAAGGCCAGCCCACGGCCCTGACTGTCGCTTTTGACGATCCAGCCGTAGCCGCCCGCATCCAGACCGAGTTCTCCTCCGAAAGCCTGCGCCTTTACACCAGCACAGACGTCATCGGCGTCGAGCTCGGCGGAGCACTCAAGAACGTCATCGCAATCGCTGCCGGAGTCGCCGCGGGAGTGGGCCTCGGCCACAACTCCGCCGCCGCCCTCATCACACGAGGCATCGCCGAGATCACGCGCCTCGCCGTAGCGTCAGGAGGCTATCGCGAAACCCTCGCCGGCCTCTCTGGCGTAGGCGATCTGGTACTCACCTGCACCGGTTCGCTCTCGCGCAATAGGACCGTCGGACAAGAGTTGGGACAGGGACGCAAGCTCCCCGAGATCCTCGCCGGCCTCGGCGGCAAGGTTGCAGAGGGCGTCTCGACCACCCGCGCAGCACTCGGCCTGGCCCGCCAGCAAGGCATCGAGATGCCTATCGCCGAGCAGATGGAGCAAATCCTCAACGAGGGCAAAGACCCCCGCGAAGCCATCAAGACCCTCATGCTCCGCCCCGGCAAAGACGAGCACTGATTTTGTTCACCGCACCGGAAACCACCC
>Ga0181535_10001220_pt1 | contig 34498 bp, 12 predicted proteins | sample PEATcosm2014_Bin_44_FD_119774 | JGI IMG/M metagenome (GOLD analysis project Ga0181535, IMG submission 119774) | Peatland microbial communities from MTU Mesocosm Facility, Houghton, MI, USA - PEATcosm2014_Bin17_30_metaG | ecosystem: Environmental > Terrestrial > Soil > Wetlands > Peat | place... | reverse complement strand
ATCGGCCGGCTGCTGTATGACAGCAAGCAGGTCTTCGAGGACCAGCTCGCGCAGGTCACGCAGGCCTCCGAGCGGCGCGGCGGCGAGGGGACCTTCGACCTGGCGCTGCTCACCGACGGCCTGAGGGCCGAGCGCGAGCAGGGCATCACGATCGACGTGGCCTATCGCTACTTCTCGACGCCGCGCCGCAAGTTCATTATTGCCGACACGCCGGGCCACGAGCAGTACACGCGCAACATGGCGACAGGCGCATCCACCGCCGACGCCGCCGTCGTGCTGATCGACGCCGGCAAAGGCGTGCTGATTCAATCGCGCCGCCACGCCTATATCGCCTCGCTGCTGCGCGTGCGCCACGTTATCGTCGCGGTCAACAAGATGGACCTGATCGGCTACGACGAGGCCGCCTTCCGCGCCATCGAGGCCGACTTTACCTCCGTCCTCGATCAAATCGCGGAGGACACAGGCAATCCGGTCGAGTCCATCTTTGTTCCTGTCAGCGCGCTGGCCGGAGACAACATTGTCCATCGGTCTGACGCAATGCCGTGGTACAGCGGCCCATCGCTGCTTGAGCTCCTGGAGTCGCTGCCGTCCTCGCTCGATACGCGCACCGAGCCCTTTCGTTTTCCCGTGCAGCGCGTCCTGCGTCCCGACCACACCTTTCGCGGATTTGCGGGCCAGATTGCTTCAGGAACCATTGCTCCGGGCAACAAAATTACCGTGCTTCCATCAGGAAGATCGGCAGAAGTCGCCCGCATCGTCACCTATGACGGCGACCTTGCCCAGGCACACGCGCCGCTTTCCGTCACGCTGGTTCTGGATCGCGAACTCGACATCAGCCGCGGAGATTTGATCGTCTCCAGCAGCGCTCAAGCCGCCGTCGCCAAGAATTTGCGCGCCGCGCTGGTATGGATGGATCAGCGCCCGCTGGTGCGCAATCGCCGCTACCTCCTCAAGCACACCAGCCAGACCGTGCCCGCATTCATTTCAACTATTGCGCATCGCACTAACATTGGTACGCTTGCCCATGAACCAGCAGATACGCTGGAAATGAACGGCATCGGCGTCGTCAACATCGACCTGCTGCGACCCATCGCCGTGGACTGTTATGCCGAGAATCGCTCCACCGGCGCATTCATCCTGATCGACGCAGAGACTAACAGCACCGTCGCCGCGGGCATGATTACCGAGGCCACTGGAACTGCTGCGTCAAACTCCGGTCCGGTGACGGCGGATGAAAAGGCAGCGCGCTGGGGCCACCGCGGCGGCGTTCTTGAATTGTCGGGCCCGGTTGAATTGATTGATCGCATCGAGCGCTCGCTCTTTGTGCGTGGAGCCGTTACCGCGCGCATAGACCTTGACTCTGGCATCGACGCCGCCACTGTGAATCATCTGCTCCGATCGAAGATTCTCTCCGGCATGATCGCGCTGGTTGTCAATCTAACCGGAGAGCAGACACTGACTGCACAAGCCGAAGGCGAGCGAATCACGATCGAGGCAAGTGACCCAGCCGTGGCCACCGCCGCCGTTTATGAACTGTTAGTGAGATGCGAGATTCTACTCTCGTCTGGAAACGCGGATTGGATCATTTAGAACCTTTGATGAAGCCAATGTTTTGAAACGGCACGACTTTTGTCGTGCCGCAACAGCAACAAGAATGGGTTGGGCTTTAGCCCCTGAGGCAAACAATGAGCACCTCTGAAATCCACGAGCAAGTGCAAACCAAACTCGACGCAGCCCGCGCATTCCTTGCCCGTGAAATCTCCGGCAATGCCGATGTTTGCCTCACATGCAGCTTTCAGGCCGAAGACGTCCTGCTCGCCAAACTCGCCATCAAATTGGATCCGCGCATTCCCATTCTCTTCCTCGACACCGGCTATCACTTTGCTGAAACCTACGCCTATCGGGACCGCATCGCCAGCAAATGGCAACTGAATCTGATCAATCTGCTGCCGGCGCATACCGTAGCCGAGCAGGAGTCCGAGCACGGTCTTCTCTACCAGTCCGCGCCCGACCAATGCTGCAAGCTGCGCAAGGTGGAACCGCTCTTCAAGGCAGTCGCCAATTACCGCGTTTGGATTACCGGTATGCGCCGCGAGCAGGCAAAAAGCCGCACCGCTCTTGAAGAAACCGCACTCTTCACGCTTCCCGGCGGCAAGCAGATTTTGAAGCTTGCGCCCCTGGCCGCCTGGACCACGCGCGACGTCTGGTACGCCTGCGAAGAACTTTCCATTCCGCTGCTGCCTCTTTATGAGCGCGGCTACTCCTCCATTGGTTGCGAACCATGTACCACGCTTCCACTTGATCCCAACGATCCGCGTTCCGGCCGCTGGGCCGGCCGCAAGGTTGAATGCGGCATTCACATTGAAGCAGCCCCTGCGCATTAAGGAGTGGAATGCAGTACATCATCGGTTTCATCATCGCATTGTTCATCGCTCTCACCGGAGTTGGCGCGGGCACCGTCACCGTGCCTGTTCTGGTTCTCTTCCTCGGCGTGCCCGCGCCCGTTGCCGTCGGCATCGGCCTCATGTTCGCCGCCGCGGTCAAGCTGATTCTTGTCCCCGCGCAAATTGCCCGTCGTAACGTGGCCTGGCGAACACTTGGCTTCATGCTTGTCGGCGGCATCCCCGGCGTCGTCGTCGGATCGCTTTTTCTCAGGCATCTGGTCAACGCCGGATCGCAGAACCTGATGAATGCGCTGCTGGGCACGATTCTTGTAACAACCTCTGCCTGGCAAATCTTCGTTTACTTTCGCCCCATGCGTCAAAGTTCGCGGCCACCAGATCGCAGTCGCTTGCTGGCCTGGCTGATGTTTCCTGTCTCCGCTGAAGTGGGCTTCTCCTCGGCTGGCGCCGGTGCGCTGGGTTCCGCGGCACTGCTCAGCCTGACTTCCTTACTTCCCGCGCAAGTGGTGGGCACGGACATCGCCTTCGGCTTTGTCATCTCGCTCATTGGCAGCGGCGCGCATTGGTTTTCGCACGCCTCCAATCCTGAACTGCTCTTTCATCTGATTGAGGGCGGCGTCGTCGGGGCCATTGCCGGAACGCTGCTCAGCACCCGTGTTCCACGCCGGCATTTGCGCTTTGCATTGTGTGTCTGGCTGTTTATCCTGGGCGGACAGTTCCTTTTGAACAGCTACACGGCATGGGCAGCCCCCAGCAAGGCGGCGGTAAGCATCTCTCAGGTGGGGCATTGGAAGTAAGTCGGATCTTCTATCCGCAAGCATTGAAAAGCGGCAACTTGCTGCGATTCAAACCGCCTTTCTTCCCGCTTCATCCCCACATTTCCACCCCTCATCCGCTTTTGCTGCCCTTCGTCGGGATTCCCTCGCCGTTTCACCTCCTTCCGTCTATCTTCCAATCAGAGCAAAATATACGGAAGGACACGGCCCATGGATGAAATTGTCAACGTCGAAGCAGTCAGCCGAAGCTTTCCGCTGGACACCAATCCAGCCCATCACCCGGCCCACAGCTTTGTCAGCGCCCTCTCCCACGCCACTCTGCGCGTAACGGCCGGCGAATTCCTCGCCATCTCTGGCCCCAGCGGAAGCGGTAAAACCACCCTGCTGAATCTGATCGGATGCATCGATCAACCCACCACAGGGCGCATCCTGGTCGATGGCGTCGATACCTCCACACTCAAGCCCAGCAGCATGAGTTCGCTTCGCCGCGAGAAGATCGGCTTCGTCTTCCAGACATTCAATCTCATCCCCGTCTTTACTGCTGCCGAAAATGTCGAGTATCCGCTGCTGATTCAGGACGTCAGCAGCAGCGAACGCCGCCAACGCGTTGCCGATGCTCTCGATAGCGTAGGTCTCTCCGCCCGCGCCAACCAGCGTCCCGACCTGCTCTCCGGCGGCGAACGCCAGCGCGTTGCCGTGGCCCGCGCCATCGTGCATCGTCCCGCGCTGGTGCTGGCCGACGAGCCCACCGCCAATCTCGACACCCACAACGCCACCCAGCTCATCGACCTCATGCATGGACTCAACCGCCGCCTTGGCCTCACCTTCATCTTCTCCACGCACGACGCCCGCCTGCTCGATCACACCGAGCGCATCGTCCGCCTCTGCGATGGCGAAGTAATTTCTGATCTATTGAAAGGAGACAGCCGTGGCTAAGTTCCTTCTTCTCGCCTTTCGCAACGTCTTTCGCAACCGCCGCCGAACCATGATGACTCTCTTCATGGTTGGCGGAGGCGTAGCCGGACTGCTGCTCGTCGGCGGCTTTTTCTCCTTCATGTTCTGGGGCCTGCGCGAACACACCATCAACAGCGGCCTCGGCCACCTGCAAATCTTCACCGCCGATCACTTCAACCGCGACGAGGTTCGCGTCCTGGACACCGGCATCGATAGCTGGCGTCAAGTCGCCGCATCCGTCAAGACCGGCGGCCATGTGCGCGGCGTCGCTCCCCGCATCGAGTTCTACGGCATGGTCTCCAACGGCGATAAGTCATCCGTCTTCATGGGTACCGCCGTCGATCCGGCCGCCGAAGCCAGTCTCGGATTCTTTCCCACTCGCTTTGAATCCGGCCGCGACCTCAACAACAAACCGGGAGGCGAGGTCGAAGCGCTGATCGGCAACGGACTGGCCAAGTCCATGAACGTCAAGGTCGGCGATGGCTTGACGCTGCTGGCCATGACCTCCGACGGCGCGCTCAACGGAGTCGATGTCCAGATCGTGGGCATTGTCAACAATGGCATTGCGGAGATCGATGCGCGCTATCTCCGTATTACGCTTGCCTCCGCGCAGCGTTTGCTGCAAAGCGACCGCGTGACTAATCTTGTTGTCGGCCTGGACAAAACTGAAAATACCGACCTAGTTGCGGCCGAACTCGCGCCGCGCCTGCACGGCCTGCCGCAGCAGTTGGTCCTCAAGAAGTGGATCGATCTGGCCACTTATTACAAGCAGGTCCGCTCGCTCTTCAGCACCATCTTCGTCTTTCTGGGAGTGATCGTTTTCTTCATGGTTCTCATGTCCAGCGTGAATACACTGCTGATGACCATGTTCGAGCGCACCCGCGAGATCGGCACCATGCTGGCCATGGGCACCCCCCGCGCCTGGATCGTTGCACTCTTCATGTTTGAAGCCACAATCATCGGAGTGCTCGGAGCCATTGTCGGAGTCGTGGCAGGCAATCTGCTCGGTGTGCTCGTGAACCACTCCGGCCTGCATCTTCCGCCGCCTCCCGGGTTTACCGAACCTATGAATTTCCGGGTGCTTCACGTGCCCAGTCTTATGATCGGCGCTTCGCTGCTGGTCATCGCCAGCCTGGCGCTTGCATCCATTCTCCCGGCGATCCGCGCATCCCGGCTGCAAATTGCGGAGGCTTTATCTCATGTCTAAGATCAACTGCATTCTGCGCACTTTCCTGTTGCTCTTCGTTCTGAGCTTTCTACTGGCCTGCGCGCTCGTCTGCCGCGCCGCAACTCCCGACGCCGAAGCCCTGCTCAAACGCTCCGACGCATATCGCAACGGCTGGCCCTCTTATGTTTTGAAGGTCAAGATTACTCATTACGAATCCGGCAAAACCGACGAGGAGAAACTCTACGAAGTCTCGCAAAAAGGCACGGAGAAGACTTATGTGGAATTTCTGAGTCCCCGCGAAAAAGGCCAGCACCTGCTCATGCTGGGCGACGATATGTGGGTCTATCTGCCTGACACCAGCCGCCCCGTCCGTATCACTCCGCTCGAACGCCTCAACGGCGACGCCTCCAACGGCGATGTCGCACGCACCAACTACGCGGTCGATTACTCGGCCGTCTATCTTCGCACCGAGAAACTCGGCGCTGAGAACTGCTACGTTCTTGATCTCACCGCAAGGCGCAAAGGCTCGACCTATCAGCGCATTCTTTACTGGCTGCGTATTGAGGATGCGCGTCCAGTAAGGGCTGAATTCTATTTAACCTCTGGAAAGCATATTAAATCCGCCTCCTTTGATGAATACGTGTCGGTTGGTGGAACGTCCCAACTTCGCCGCTGGACACTCTACGACGAAATTCGTCACAACTCCCGCAGCGTTCTGGAATACTCAGGCATTGCACCGCGAGAATTGCCAGACAAACTCTTCTATCAAGGACGGACGGATCGCTTTTGAATCACATGATAATGCGATTCGCAATCTCGATTGTTCTTGCGCTTATTGTCTGGCAGTTCCATGCCGTCGCGCAGGACGCCCCACAATCCGAGCCTCGGCACGATTTTCGATACGCCTTTTCCGCAATCGACGATGCGACATTCGATAGCGATCTTCGCCCGCCGCTGCCGGCCACAGCGACAATGCTCAAAGATCCATCTGTCACATTGCTGCAAAACCAGTTGCTTCTTGAACCATCCTTTACTCTGCGCTACCATTCGCGCTGGAGTCTTGCATCGAGCGTCGTAGGCCTTGCCGATACCTTTCACGGCCTTTCTGCTGCGGATTTCAATCCCCCGGCAGGCTACCCGCAGGTAGTTACATCCCTCAACGCTGCGATCGAACCCTATACCGGAACGCGCACCCAGTTCCGTGTCAAAGAAACCTATGCAGGCCTCTCCGCCGGCGACTTTGATTTCATGCTAGGCAGAAGAATTGTGCGCTGGGGCACGGGGTATGCATTCAGTCCCGCCGGCGTTCTCGATCCGCCTCGCAATCCCACCAATCCTACTGACCGCTTGAATCTCAACCAAGGCCGCGACATGGTCAAAGTGGATTACGTCCGCGGCCCACATGCTTTTTCGCTCGTCTGGTCCACTTCGGCGCTGGCGCCGGCAGGATCAAATCTGCGCGACACCACCGCCTTCCGGTATAACATTCTGGTGCATGGTTTCGACACTTCGCTGATCGCTGGCGACGACCGCGGCGGAGACGCTTTTGGCGGTCTCACCTTCACTCGCGTCTTTGGCCAGGCCTGGGAACTGCACGGCGAGGGTGCCTGGCGTGAGCATGAAGCAATTCTTTTGGGCGCAAAATACACCACCACAACTGGCGTATCTTTTATCGGCGAGTTCTACACGCCGCCCAACATCCCGTACTATCGAAATATGTCCATAGGGCCAACCGCGGGCCGCCAGCATTATGGGCTTATTTATGCCAGCAAGTCGCGCTTGCGTGAGCTGCCCGGTTGGAAGCAATGGGATCTCTCCGCGTCAATTGTCACGAATCTGGACGACCGCAGTTACACCGCCATCCTGGATGCCAACCGAAGATTCGGCAATCATTTTTCTTCCTATCTGCACATGGAAGTACCGCAAGGAAGCAAGGCTTCCGACTATGGAGCTACTCCCTACTCCGCGGCGACTTCAGTAGGAGTTAGATTTCAATTATGATTTGCGAAAACATTCCGGCCGATACCAAAGTTGCAGCTAGCCCTGTGCGAAAGCGAAGCTACGCCTCAACCGCGATCAGAATCGTCTGCTTTATCTGCGCCAGCACGCTGCTAATCGTCGTGCTCTTGCTCTCCCTGGGAATGATGCGGCTGTCACAGGGAGGCGTTCATATTCTGGCCGCCTTCATTTACTCCGCGATGATAGCCATCCCTTCTATGTTCGTCTTGAACTGGATTGGCACTCGATATAGCGAGAGATTTCCTCGTTTGGTTGTACTCATGTATGCCGCTGCCCAGGTATGCACGGCAATTGCAGGCAGTCTTGCCGCCGTCCTTATCCTCCAAACCATAGGAATTATTCCAAGTGGGAGATATTGGATCGAATTACAATTCTCACTTCCCTTCGCAGTTGTCATGTCAGTGATGATTGGCCTCAGTATCGCCACCTATGAGAAGCTTCGATACAGGCTTCAGGCTGCCAAACTGGAATTGCGAACCAGACAACTCGAGCAGGAGCGCGCATACAAGCTGCTTGCCGAGGCTCAACTCTCCTCGCTTGAATCCCGCCTTCATCCGCACTTTTTGTTTAACACTCTGAACTCCATTGCGGCGCTGATCCCCAGGGATCCGCAGTTAGCAGAAGATACCGTTGGCAAACTCGCCTCCCTGCTTCGATTCTCGCTCAATGCCAATCGCAGCGGCTTGGTTCCGCTGGGCCAGGAGATCAAGATCGTCCGCGATTATCTGGAGATCGAGAAGACCCGTTTCGGTCAACGCCTGCGCTATGAAATCAATGTACCTTCAGTGCTCAACGACATCAAGGTGCCGCCGCTCTGCCTTCAATCGCTGGTTGAAAACTCTGTAAAGCATGTAGTTTCTCAGCGCCAGCAAGGAACAGAAATTCAGATTGCGGCATCCAGGGACGGCAATCGCCTGCGCCTGGAAGTCATCGACGACGGCCCCGGATTTTCACTCGATTCCATTACTCCCGAGCACGGCCTGGGCAATCTTATCGGACGCCTCGAACTTCTCTTCGGCGCAAGCGGCCAGATTGAAGTAACTCGCCAAAGCGAAAAAACAATTGTCCGTCTCACATTTCCCTCATAATGGAAATATCCATGAACGCCGCCCTGCTTAACGCATATCTCGTGGATGACGAACCACTGGCCATCGAGCGCCTTAAGCGTCTACTGGCCAATGCCGGCGCTATCTCGATTGTTGGAAGCTCCTCCGATCCGGCAGAGGCTCTTGATTTTCTGAACGGCGAACCCGGCAGGAGCATCGATGTTCTATTTCTCGATATTCAAATGCCCGGCATGAACGGCTTTGAGCTGCTTTCACGACTCGACCGCCAGCCTTTCGTCGTCTTCACCACTGCATACGACGAGTATGCGCTCAAGGCCTTCGAGGTCAACTCGATCGATTACCTGGTCAAGCCAATCGAGCCCGAGCAATTGACGCGCGCGCTCAAGAAGCTGGACCGGCTGCGCCCCGCCGCCCAGCAGGATTGGCAGCAGAGCCCGCAACTGCCCGCGCTGCTCAAGGAGCTTGCCGCTTCTCTGCATGGAGTCCAGGCCAGCCGTCCACGCCGCATCGCATCGCGCGTCGGTGAGCGCATCTCGTTTCTGGATCTGGACGCGATCACTCATTTCATCGCGCAAGACAAGCTCACCTTCGCTGTTGTTGACGGGCGCAGGCACAGCGTCGATCAGTCGATCTCAGAACTCGAACGGCGGCTTGACCCCGCGCAGTTCCTGCGCGTTCACCGTTCCGTTCTGGTGAATGTCAACTGGATTCACGAGGTAAACTCCTGGTTTGCGGGCAAGGTGATCCTATCGCTTAAAGACACCCTGCGCACGCAGATCCCCGTCGCCCGCGATCGGGTCCGCAGCTTGAAATCGCTGCTCGGCATCTAGCTGAAAACTCCTCATCTGCGTCCCTGTGCTCTCCGTCACCCGGCTCTCGGAATCCCATCGAATAGAATTGAATCGAGGAGTCCAAGAAAAATGTCTCGTAAAGCCCTGATCGCCGCCAATTGGAAGATGTACAAAACGCCTGCTGAAGCCAAGGCCTTCGTCGATGCCTTTTTGCCGCTCGTTGCCGGTCACACGCGCGACGAGATCGCTCTGTTTCCCTCGCCTGTGCTGCTGCCAACCGTGATTGCAGCCGCCAAGGGGTCGAATGTGGCCGTGGGCGCGCAGAACATCCACTTTGCCGAGGAAGGCGCCTACACCGGCGAAACCTCGCTGAATCAGCTTCAGGCCGTCGGTGGAACACATACCCTGATCGGCCACTCCGAGCGCCGCCAGTATTTTGCGGAGACCGATGAGATCGTCAACAAAAAGCTTCATGCGGCATTGAAGCATGGAGTTGTTCCCATTGTCTGCGTTGGCGAAGTGCTGGCCGAGCGCGAAGCGGGCAAGACCGCCGAGGTGCTCAAGACCCAGATCACAGGCGCATTTGTTGGCATCACCGCCGAGGCCGCCAAGCCCATCGTGATTGCCTATGAGCCGGTTTGGGCGATCGGCACGGGCAAGACCGCCACGCCTGCAATCGCCGTTGACGCGCACAAAATTATTCGCGCAGAAGTGGCCAAGCTGCTGGGCGCGGATGTGGCCGCGGCTATCCGCATTCTCTACGGCGGCAGCGTCAAGCCCGACAACGCGACCTCGCTGATCGGCGAGGAAGAGATTGACGGCGCATTGGTGGGCGGTGCCAGCCTCAAGCCGGATTCCTTCACAGCGATTGTCAAGTACTGATAGCGGATTGGTTCATCGGAGTTATCATCCGCCGGATACGCATCCAACTAATCGGGGACCGCATGTGCGGTCCCCGATTTGTTTTGTAGAGTTGGTAAAGCGTTATGGGCAGACGCCTGCTCCGCCCGCGTTGAAGATACCCTGAACCTGCGCGGTGGTCAGGGCCGCGTTATAGATTTGGACTTCATCGATCAGGCCGTTGAAAGCGTAGTTAGCCGTCAAGGTTTGCCCGATGGCGAAGGTAGAACCGGAGTAGGAAACCGTGCCATTCCACACCGTCTCACTTGATGGAGACCAAACCGGTTGAAGTACTCCGTTGTAGTACATCAGCGGCTGATGATTCGCCGTTGCGGTGACGGTTATCAAAACCCATTGATTGAGCGGCACCGCGGTGGAGGAGTAAGTGGTGTACCATGAACTCCCGTTTCCGATGTCCAAGTCGAGGCTTCCCGGAGTGATACCCGAGTAATTGTCAGACCCGAAGAGGTAGAGGCCGATTCCCGCATGTGTACTGCCATCTTCGCTGCCAAAAATGGTTTGAGCCGGTCCGGACCCGACATTGGCAGGATAATTGGTAACGTAAATCCAGGCTGACATGGAGAAGTTGTTCTGGATTTGCAGATCGGTCGGTACCGGCTGGCCGATCAGCACATATTGGTTGCTGCCGTTGAAGCTGAATGCGTCGTTGACCGCGCCAACGGCGAAGCCAGTGCCGTTTTCCAGCGTACCATTGTTGTTGCCCATGTGGTCGGTGGCGTCGTCATCACCCTTCCACCAGGAAACAAGGCTGCTTGCCGGAAGCGAGGATTGCGGATAGCAGGCATTGGCCGGAGTTACAGTTGCCGAGCAGGAGGCTGCCGTGCCTCCGTACTGGCCACTGCAACTCCAACTGAAAGCGCCGCCTACATTGGTCAGCCCTGAGGCGTTCCCCGACGAGCAAAGGTTGGACGTCGGAGGAATGCTGAATGTACTGCCGTTGGCTGTGCCGCAGGCTCCGTTTACCGCGGCGGTTGTGCCGGTGGTGAACTCGCTGAAGACATAGCCGTTGTCGTAGAAGGCATAACCGGCCAAGTTGAGGCTGTTGCCGGCCACGTCATACGGCCACCAGTTGTTGCCGTAAATGGACAAATCGTAGATTGTAGATTCGGCCAGCGGCGTCGTTGGGGTCAAAGTCACCGTTGTAGAATCCGGCGAGATGCTGACTGTAACTGGCACGATGGTATTCGTGTTGTGAGTCTGGAGATAAATCTGACTGGATGTGATTAACGTCGGATTCATCGCTTCGTTAAAGGTCACCGATACGGAGGCCGGAACTCCCGTAAGGGTCGTGCCGTTGGCTGGTACGGTGGATGCAACGGTGGGCTGGCTCCAGTCATATCCCGTTCCCGTAGTAAAGGAACTGGTAGTGGTTCCAGAGGCAGGATTGCCGCTGATGTCGGTCACGCCAGCCACGTTGAAGGTGTAAGTGACGCCCGGTAGCAGCGCCCACGGCAGTTGCACATCCGCAATGTAGTTTCCATCCTCTGGGTACACTGCAATCGGCTCGGCGCTGCCGCCGGCTGGCGTGAAGGTGATGCTGGCCATCGATTCAGTGGCGACAGGCTCGTTGAACAGCAGCATCAGGCTGGTGTTGTTCCACGGTCCGCCGATGGTATTGAGCGGAACGCCTGTTGAGCCGTTCGGCGGGTTGGCGCTGACCAGAACCGGACCTGTGCTGTCTGGGCCGCTGGCTGTATAGAAGCCGGCCGAGCCATTGCTTTGTCCGTTGCCGGTCAAATCGATGGCGCTATTGCAGTAGTAAATGTACTGCGAGTTGGCGAAAAGCGGCGTGGTTGGCGTCATGGTCACCGACATCAGATCCGTAGACCACGTGAAGTTCACCGGAACATTACCGTTGTTCACGTAGCTGTAGATGTAGGTATTAGAGGCCGTAACGCTGCTCGGATCCATCGGCTCCGTGTAGTGGCAAGTAAAGGAGGCGTTGGTGGCAACCCCGGGCTGCCAGTATCCGAAGTCCAACGTGACACTCGGAGTCGAGTAGTCGGGTGTAGCCGTGGTGGTAAAGTTTGCGGTTGCTGCCGTAAACGCATTGCCCGCGTAATCCAGCAGGTTTGAGGTTGCGCTTGCCGGATTGACGCTCACGGTAATCGTGCTCGACGGCGGCAGTGGATTGACCGGCGAGAAGTTGATCTCGCGCACGTCGCTATTGGTGTAGTTCCACGACCAGGTTCCGGGGACCGTATTGCCTCCGGTAGTAATGGTCATATTGGACGAGTTGATGGAGGCGGTATCCACTGCCTTGGAGAACCAGAAGCGGACGTAGGCATTGGTTCCTACGGTCGCCGAACCGTCGGGCGGCCCAATGGTCACCGTGCCGGAAGTCGCGTCCGCCGTCGCGGAAGAGACCGTGTTGAAGACAGCGGCCCAGCAATCGCCCTGCGCATTCACGCCGTTGGTGCCTTGAACGGAGCTGTTGGTGCAGATTCCGTATTGCGTAGATGGAGTGAGCGGTGAAGCCGGCGTCAGTCGAACGATGTTGGGCGCGGGCTGGCTGATGGTCACCGTTTGATAACTGCTGGTGCCCCAACTGTAAAGGACCACATTGTTGGCCAGCGACGCCGCCGCGACCGGTTGGCTGTACTCAACGTCCATCTCTGCGTTAACGGGCACGCTGGCCGATGAATACGTGGGACTGACAGCGATCACCGTTGGAATCGCAGTGGCAGGATTTGCCGCTGCAGCCACGATGTAGAAGACTCCGCTGTTGCCGTTGAATGCGTCGCCGTAGACGTCCAGCACACTTCCTGAGAGGAACCACTGAACCGTCGCGCTGTACGGGAACGGAACGGTGGGCGTGAACTGGATTTCATAGCCGCCGGCTGCCGCCTGCACGTTGCCAGCGTAAACTGCTCCGTTCACGGTGACGGTCAACTGACCCGGCAGAGTGGAAGGATTCACCTGGCGATTCATGTAAAGAGTCAGCAGCGAATCGGTCGGAACACTTCTTGCGTTGTTCCCAGGAGCCTCTGACTGCACACTGCCATTGCCGGAAGCGGGGTTGCCGCCAGTGGTGAATGTTGAGACAAACGGCGTGGATGTGCTTCCCGACACAGTGAGCGTATTGCCAGACGGGTCGGAGATTCCGCCAGCGGGCAGTTCAATGGTGTAGGTGGCGTTTTGGTAAAGGACGCCGCTGTTGAAGGTCAAGGTGCGGTTATCCGGCGACATGCTGATGCTGCCGCGATCTTGCAGGCCCTGGCCGGCAAAGAGCAGCGCATTGTTGTTATTGTTGTACACGCTGTAAGGATTGATGCCCTTGTTGAAGGTGATCGAGACCGGCGTGTCGGGCCGTACATTCGTTGCGCCACTGGCCGGGCTCACAGAAATCACCGTCAAAGCCGAAGTATCCGGCGAACCGGTAGCCATGTAGAAGTACATGGCGTTTTGCAGCCCGCTGCTGGCGTTCCCGCCATACGCATCGCCCAGCACGTCGGTAAGCCCGCCGGTGATGCCTACATAAATCTGCGCTCCCGGTGGATAGGGATTCGCAGGCGTGTAGACGATGGTATTGGAGCCGACAGGGGTTGCACCGCACGTTCCGCCAACCGTGTACGTTCCGGCGAGCCCCCAGTTTCCGTTCCAACTGTTCATTACCAGCACCGTGCCAAGATTCAACGTTGCCGGATCTAGAATCTGGCTGAAGGTCATGCAGATCTGCTGCGTGCTATTGGTGATCGTCGACCCGTTCGGGATGCTCTGACTGGTCAGTGTAAGCCCGGCGGTGGCGGCGGTCGACCCTGTAGTAAACGTGGTGGTGGAAGGAACTACCGCGTTGCCTTCCTGATCCGTAAAGCCGCTGACCTTCACCGTATAGGTCATGCTCGGTTGCAGAGCCGCGGCCGGCACAAAGGTGAATTGCTGGCGGCCAGAGTTGAGTGCGAAGTTTTGCGTTCCAGCAACCAGGGCGTTGGAGCTATCGAACAACTGAACATTGTTATTGCCCACGCTGCTGAAATCGACAACCGAACTTACCGATACGATAACCTCGGCATTCAACGGAATATTTGTAGCTCCATTGACAGGACTGACGCTGACTGTGGGTCCGCTGGAGACAGCGCCGCCGTTTGTCCAGAAGTAATTCGTGCCACCGTTGCCGTTGTTTCCGTTTTCATCCTGGAAGCTGCAGCACGCGTCAAAGCGATACTCGGTGTTGGGCAGCAGCGGAATCTGCGGAGTCATGGTCACTTCGGTCCCGTCGGGCGACAAGGCGATGGTGGTCGGAATCCACTGACCGGTGTCGTACAGGTACATCTGGAAGGTGCTGCTGTTTACGGTGATTGGGTTGAGAGGCTTGCTGAAACCAAGCTTCATCAGCGTATTGGTTCCAACTGTGGAGTAGTTCATCGGCGTGCCGTAGAGCCAGGTCGGAGGGCTGATGTCGTAGCTGGGGCCGGTTGTAAAGCTGTTGGTAACGGTTGCGACGGTGTTGCCGGCCGGATCTTTGGCGCCTGCAATCGTCATTACGTAGGTGGTGTTCGGCTGCAACGGCACGGCCGGAATCAGTTGCAGAACTGTGTTGGCCGCACTGAGCGAAGTCGAAGTGGTTACGGTGCTTCCTCCCTGGGACAGCGTTACGCCATTCAGGAAGTTCGGATCGATCGGCGCCGAGAACTGGGCTTCGATAATCGCGTTAGTGCCCAGGCCTGTCGATCCGCCGATCGGGTTGAAATTGACCACCGTCGGGGCGGTTGTGGCACTGGCCAGTTCGGCGTAGAAGACAGCAAAGTAGCTGTTGACTTGGTTGCCGGCAAGGTCGGTACCGCTGTTGGCGTAGAGGTAGTACTCGCGGCCAGCAGAGAGCACCGAAGTTGGCGCCAGATAGGCAACCGTCTGGGTCGAGTTCCATGTCAGCGTGGCGGGAACTGTGACCCCCAGCAGGCTGTCATAGATGTAAATGTTGCTAGTGTTGAACGACGTCGCATCCATCGATTCGCTGAATTGAATCGTGATGGCGGAGTTGGTTGGAATGCTCTCACCGTAGGAGACGCTGGTCCAATCGACGGAAGGAGAGGAGATGTCGGGCAGCGAACCAGTTGTGAAGGTCGAGCTGAAGGTAACCGGGTTGCCCACCGTGTCGAGAACACCATTGAGGCTCATGGTAAGCAGCGTATTGATCGGTAGCGGAGCATTGGGCACAAACTCGACGCGTGTGTCGCCGGAGTTGAACCAGAAGGTGCCTGCCAGCGGCGTTCCGCCATTCAGCAACTGGAAGGTGTTGGCATTGACGCTGACCGGATCGATGGCCTTGCTAATGATCACGCCCGGAGCTTCGTTCACTCCAATATTGGTGGCGCCGCTGTATGGCACCGCGCTGGTGACGGTCGGCAGTGTGGAGTCGGTTGCCGTGCCCGTGCGCTCCCACCAGCTTGTGGCGGTCGCCGGCACACTGGTTGTGCTCTGCACGCCGGTCGTGATTTCCACGTAAATGTAGTCGTTTGCGGGCAGTGCGGTGTTAGGTACAATCCGCACCTCGTTGGGCTGCGGCATTGTAAATGTCGCGGGAACGTTGAGGTTGTTATTGCTGTCGTACAGATAAATGTTGGTCCCGTTGGCCGCGGTAGCATTCAGCGGAGTGTTGAACTGAAGGTCGAAGATCGTATTCAACGGAACTGGGTTGGTGTAGCTCGACGGAGAGGCCACCTGCACACTCGGCGTTAGCGTGGCGGTGCTGGCGGCAACGTAGAAGTAGCCGCTGGCGCTGTTGAAGTTGGTATCGTATGTGGTGTCGATCAGGCTGCCGGTGGTCCACCACTGAATCAGCGAGCCCGGCGTCCACGGAACACTGGGTGTGAAGATGAGAGTGTACCCGTTATCAGTCACATTGACCGTGCCGGGAACGGCGACATTGTTCTGCGCTACTTCCAACCCCGCGTTGGCGCTGCCTGCATTGATAGGCAGATTCGTGTAGAACACGATGGGAAGATTCGCATTTACACTGCCTGCGCCGTTGCCGGGCCGCGTCGAGATCACCGAGCCATTGGTGTTCGAGTCGTAGTAGCTGGTGGTGAATTGGCTGGAGTAGCTGGGTGTAAGCGCATCTCCATTCCAATCCTGCAATCCGCTGCCAAGGAAGGCAGTCATCGTAGCGCTGGAGGGCAGCGCACCGCAGTTGAAGGCGATCGACGTGCCGTCTTGCGATCTGCTGTAGTTGCCGCCGCCGCACCACGGACTTTGCCCGTCGTTGACAAACAACGCATAGTCGTTGGAGTTGACGGTGTTGATGTTGAGCGAGCGGTTGAAGGTAGCTACCACTGGAGCGCGCAGGCCGACGTTGGTTGCACCGGCGGTTGGCGCAAAAGCAAGCACCGCGAAGGGTGTTGTGGCAGCAGTAGCCGAAGTGCCCGTGTTGAAGTAGGTGAGTTGCGTGTAGTTGCTTCCGTTCGAGGCGCTGTCGCCGGCCAAATCATACGGTCCATTGACTGCCCCAACCCAAATCTGTGAACTCACAGGGAATGGAGTGTCCGGTGTAAAGACCACCGTGTCATTCCCCACGTTTGTCGTGCCGAGGACGTAAGCGCCGTGTATCTGCTGGCTGCCGTTCCAGCCCACCATCACCGGCAGAGTGCTGTTGCCCACCGTCGCCGGGTCAAGCGAGTTGCTGAAGACGAGCGTGATGGTCGTGTTAGTAGCCACGTTGCTGGTTTGATTAGCCGGAGTGGCGCTGAGCAGCGACAAGCCGCCGGTGATGCTGGCGCCGCAGGTTTGAATGGTGGCCTGCAGGCGGAAGCCCTCCTCGCTGTTGTCTGTCGAGCCCCAGCCAAGCGACAGCACATTCGTGCCGGTTGCCAGATAGCTGGTAATCGGAATATTCAGCGGATAGAGGCTTTGGTAGCCGCCGTAGAAGCCGCCGCCACCGTAAAGGTTCAGGTTGCCCATGATGGCGGTCCCGTTGATTGCCAGCAGCCCGTTGTCGTCAATACCCATACGCCCGACCAGGCAGAGATTGGCCGGCACACTTCCGGAAATGTTGAATGTCGAGTAATACAAGCCATAGGTGTTGCCGCTGGTGCTGGCCGGATTGATGGTGATCCAGTCCGAATTCGGGCCGTTGGGTGCCCAACTGCCCCACCAGCCAGCATCGCCCGGTCCCACGGTTTGAAGAGGCGAACTTGTGCCTGTGGTGCACCAACTGGGAGTTGGCGAGATGCTCGATGGGCACCCGAAGGTGCTCTCCGAAGGCGTACCCGTCTGCGGGATATACGACCAGTTCGCGTCGTCGGTGTCGTTGGTGGTGATGAGCTGGCCGCTGGCATTGAAACCTGTCGAAATGTTGAGCGGAGCTATGGAAGTAGCCGTCGTAAAGCTGTAGCTGCGGGTTGTGCCCACGTTGCCAACCACGTCCTGATAGCCGCTTACCTGCACCGCGTAAGTTGTTGCAGGCACCAGCGCCGAGGTTGGCGTGAAGAAGAGCGTCACCAGGTCGCTGGCCAGCGATGCACTGCCACTGATAGCCGAACCACCCGAAGGCGTGACTGTGATGATATTGCTCACTACAGCCGGATCGATGGGCGAATTGAAGTGCACAATCACCTCAGCGTTCAATGGCACACTCATCGCCGTATTGGTGGGCGAGATCGAAGCCACATCCGGCGCAACCAGATCGGCGCCCGCACCCGTTGTGAAGTAGGTGTTGGTGCCGTTCAGGTAATTTCCATCGGCATCAAAGTTGCCCCACGCCTGGTACAACCTGTAGTACGTGTTGGGAAGCAGTGGGAAGGACGGAGTAAAGGTGGCGCTCAAACCGTTTGGAGCCACCGTCACCGTGCCGTTGATGTACTTGCCGCTGTCGTAGTTGTACATCAGCAGATTACTGGTATTGATATCGAGCGGGTTGATCGGCTTGGAGAAGGTCACCATCGGCGCAACGTTCGTGCCGACATTGGTCAGGCCATTTGCGATGTCGCTTCCGGTGTAGTTCTGCGCCGTATCCGTGCCGCTGCCGGTCGTGAAGGTAAACGATCCAGGCGTCAGCGCGTTGCCGGCCGTATCGGCCAAAGGCGCCCCATAGCTCACCGTGTAAGTTGTGTTCGCCGCCAAAGCGGTTGTGGGAGTGAAGTAGAGAACATTACCCGGTCCCCAATAGGGCGATCCATACGGATAGCTGTTCCACGTAAAGGTTCCCGCCACACTGCCGCCGGTCGAAGTTACAGTCATGCCAGACGCCGTGTCCTGATTCATGTCAGTGCTGAACTCAAGCTGAATCGGAACATTGGTGCCGACTGTGCTCAAAGCTGGCGGATTGGCCGCAACCACTGTAGGCGCGGTGGTGTTGGCGGAGAAGACAGTGTACAGGTAGACCGCGTAGTTGTTGATCGAATTACCCGCGGCTGTAGCGTCTTTGATTCCGCTGGTCAAGTTCAGATAGTACGTGGAATTGACTGCCAGCAGAGCATTGGGCGTAATCGTCAACACGCGGCCTGTCGCATCCACATTGATGGTCACCGGTACCGGGATCCAGCCCTGGCCCTGATTGCTGGTCAAGTACAGAATGACTGTGCCGCTGGTGCCGTTATTGGTGAAGGTGGTGCGATTCATCGGCTGGCTGAAGACCGCGATGAACTGGCTGTTAGTGGGAATTCCGCCGGCATTGGCGCCGGGGCTCAAAGAGATCAATGAGGGTGCCGGTATCACCACTGCCTGCACCGTGAAGCCACCGCCAATACTCTGCGTGGAGCCGCCGGTAGTCACAGAGACTCCTGCCGGGCCCAAAGGCGCAGCCGCATCAATATTGATGGAAACAGTTACAGTAGTCGCCGTGGCTGTAACCACCGGACCGGGCAGACCAGGACCGGCAGCGCCCACCACGGTGATTCCATCGGCGGGCGTGCCGATCGTGACCGTAGAAGCCGTCGTCCAATTGGTGTACTGGCCAGTGATGGTGACCGTCAATGCGGTCTGGCCCGGGTTGCCAAAGTTGGGAGAAATCTGCGTAATCGCCGGCGTTCCGGCAGTCACGGCAAAGCCTCCGCTCAGTGTCAGAGTTGTTCCATTGGTTGTAACCGAGACATCGCGCGTTCCTACCGTGGCATTCGAAGCGACGGTAATGTTCGCGGTCAACTGTGTAGTGGTCACGCCAGAGATGAAGTTCACTGTAACGCCCGAGCCAAAGCTGACCGTCGAGAAGCCCGCCTGGAAGGTGGTGAATTGGCCGTTGACTACAACGCTGAGCGTTGTGCCAGCCTGACCGAAGGTCGGCACGATGGTGGTGATGGCCGGTACTCCAGCCAGCACGCTGAAGCCGCCGGTGATGGAGGCCGTCTCCGGGCCGGTCACGACCGACACGTTCCGCGAGGCGATCGTCGCCGTCGGACTGATGGTGATGTTGGCAACCGCTGAAGTCGCACTGGTGGCGTTCAGCGTGTTGACCGCGATGCCCGCGCCAAAGTTTGCCGTGCTGCAAGGCGAGCAGCCGGCCGCCGTGTTGAAGTGCGTGAACTGGCCGGTAAGAGTGACGTTGAACGGCGCGTCGCCCTGGTGGCCGGTAGGCGGATTGACCGCCGAAAGATACGGACTGCCCGTAGTGACCGTAAATGCGCCCAGTTCTGTTGCAACCTCGCCGCCCGTAGTCAGCGAGACGTTGTAGGCTCCCAGTGGTGTCCCATTGGGAATCGAGATGGTGACCACTGCATCGAGCGCATCGGTAATGGTGAGTCCGGTGACATTGATGCCGCCGCCAAAACTGGCCGTTGTGGTTCCTTGCGCCCAGTGAGTCTGGCTGCCTTGGATCGAAATTTGGAGGTTAGAAGCACCCTGAGGACCTGTATCGGGATTCAGAAGCGCAACAATTGCGGCCGGTCCAACGGTGACGTTGAAGGCATTCGTCATCGAGACAACCTGGCTGCCCGACGTCACCGAGACATTCCGATAGCCTAGCGTCGTGGTGGGCGAAATGGTGATATTGGCCTGCAACGATGTGGTGCTCAGCGCAGTCACCGAGTTCACCGTGATGCCGGTGCCGAAATTCGCCGTCGTGCAATTGGGCGAGCAGCCGGCAGCCGTGTTGAAGCTGGTGTATTGCCCAGTGAGAGTGATGGTCTTGGTTGCGCCCTGAGCGCCGCTGGATGGAACTACAGCCAGCAGTTCAGGCTGCGTCTGGGTAATCGTGAATACATTGCTCCCCGTGGCAACTTCGCCAAGAGTGGTCGCCGTCACAGAGACCTGGCCCGCCGGCGCCGAGGCGTTGACGGTGATGTTCGCTGTAATCGTAGTCGGAGAAGTTACACTCCAGCTATTGACAAGTACATCGGGGAAATTGAGCGTTGTGGTTCCCTGCACCCAATGCGTATTGGTGCCGGTAATCGTCACGCTGGGCAGATTCACGCCCTGTCCGCCGGTGTTGGGCGACACGCTGTTAATCACAGCCGGTCCTGGGGTTACGTAGACTGCATAGTTCAATCCCAGCGTCTGCGAACCGGTGGTGACAGTCAGGTTCCTCCAGCCGACAGCGGCCGTCGGTTCCACATATCCGTCCACCGTCATTGATGTCGGGCCGGTTACGTTCACGTTGGTCAAATCGATTCCCGGTCCGTATGAAACAACGGGCGGATTCGCATTCGACCAATTCGTTGCCTGGCTCAGAATGGTGAAGACAGCGCTTCCCTGCTGCGGCTCCGAACCAGGTCCGGAAGAGAGCAGATACGGCGTGCCGGCCTGCACCACAAAGCCGTTGTTCAGTGTGGCAATTTCGCCCAACGTTGTGGCTTGTACGTTGGTCGGGCCCTCGGGAGCATAGGCCGGGATCGCCAGCGTCAGATTGGCGGTTGTGTTACTGGTGACGCTGGTGCTTGTCACCACGATGCCGGCGCCGAATTGGAAGGTGGTTGAACCGTTCCAATGGGTATTCTGGCCGGTAACCACAACGGATACGGTGTTGCCCTGCTGGGCAGTGTTCGGGGTGACGGAGAGAATCAGCGCCAGGCTAGGCGTTACTGAGAAGCCAGCGCCGCCGACCGTGACCTGGTTGGCAGTTGTGGCATCCGGTGTGCTGGAAACCACGCTGCGACCGCCCAGATTGGCCAATTGCGCGATGCTGATACTCTGCGTCGCAATTGTCGGTCCCAGAATTGTCGGCGGACCGTTCGTCGTTACACCCTGGCCAAAGTTGAAGGTCGTCGTGCTGTCAAAGGCCGTGAACTGGCCGATGATATTGACGATCAAATTCTGCGAACCTTGCATCCCAGCGCCTGGATCGACAACGCTCAGAGTCGGCTGTGCCACAACCACGCTGAAGGCGGCGTAGTCTACCTCCGTGCTGGGAATGTTCGTCGTGCCCGGCGTTGTGAGGGTCAGAGTGCTGTAGGACGAGGTCGCCGTGGGGCTCACTGTCACCGTCGCATAAGCCGAGGTGGGACTGGTGACCTGGAAGTTGTCCACGGTCACATCGGCGTTGAATCCGGCGAGTATGGTGCCCGTAACCGGATCGGGATTCCACTGCGTGTACTGGCCGTAGAAGTTGATGGTGAGCGTCTGTCCAGGGATACCCGAAGACGGATTCTCGTACCAGATATATGGCGTCGGTGGCGGAGGCGGAGCCTGAACCAGGAAGTTCCCTGTCAGAATCTGCGTTCCGGCCGGCAAGCCCGTGGTTGTCACTTGAACCGTGCGGTAGCCAAGTTGAGCCGCCGGATCGATGTTGATCAGGGCTTCAAGGTGAGTCGTATCGTCCACCTGGAAGGAGCCGGGAACAACGGTAATGCCAGGGCCAAAGTTAACGGTAGTGCTGCCAGCGGCCCACAGAGTATAGAGGCCGTGGACCGTCACCTTCAGTGAGTTGGTGCCAGGCGTTGCGCTGTTTGGATAGAGATACGTAATCACCGGCACGCCGCCAGTCACCACGAACGCACCGCTATCGGTCAGCGATTCGCCATTGGTGACCATGTAAATCGAGCGCGCTCCCGGATTCGCCGTCGGAGAGATGCTCAGATCCACCGTGGCGCTGGTTGGGCTATTGATCACTACCGAGTTGATGGTGATGTCATAACCGCCGCCGGAGATGTAGAACTGGGTAAAGTTCTGCGCCCAGTGCGTATCGAGGCCGGTGATGTTGGCAATGATCTCCTGACCCTCGTTGCCGGTTGCCGGAGTGATGGAACTGATAATCGCCGGGCCGGGAATGATGCTGAAGATGTAGTTGCTGACAATTTCACTGCCTGTACCTGTTGGAACGCCCGGTGTGCAACCAGCGTAAGTGACACCATTCACGGCAACCGGGGGCTGATAGGCGCAGGACACTCCGGGCGTGGTGACCGTCACCAGCCGTCCGCCGGGGTAAGACAGCGGATCGATGGTGATCTGCGCATCCACTTCCGTTGCGCTGATCCAGGTTACAGACTGCACAGTGATTCCCGCGCCAAAAGTGGCCGTGCTCAAGTTGCTGAAGTGCGAATACTGGCCGAGCAGCCGGACCGTGCAATAAGGCAGGACCGAGCAGGTCGGGCTGGTGATGATTGGCGCGCCCTGTTCGGCCTGATTCGGAATGGCCTCATTGAGCGTGGCTACGCTCGGAGAGACCGTGAACGAGTACTGCTGGCTCGCAACCTGGCCATAAGTAGACACTGTGACCGTCTTGAAGCCCGGTGTTGCAGCAGTCGAAACCGCAACCGGCACAGTCAGGCTCGTCGGGCTGTTCACCTGGATCTGCCCGATCGCAAAGTTCGGGTCGCCAAAGCTTACGTGCGTCACGCCGGCCAGGAAGTTCGTCGCCGAGCCGAGGATCGTCACCGCGACCGTCGAACCTTGAATCGTCTGTAGCGGTGAGACGCTGGTGATCTCTTCAGCGCCTTGCGAGACGCAGAAGATGCCAGGCTCGCCGGGTGCGGTAGCGCTGCCCACTACCTGCTGAGTGCCCGTTGTAACAGTGAGCACATGGCCGCAGGGGCTGCTGTAGTCAACATAAGCCCACGGGCTCACGGTGACATTCAGAATCAGGTTGTCGGGATCCACCACGTTGACCGAATTCACTGTGATGTCCTGGTTGAAGGCCGCCGAGGTCGTCGGTCCCCAACTGGTGAAGCGACCCAGAACCTGCAAGTTGAAGGTATCGCCCTGCTGCTCGCCACCGGGCGAGGTAGCCAGCATTGTCGGGAAGCCCTCTTCAATGTCGATTGCCTGTTGCAGCGTAACTACTTCGCCGCCGGTGATGGTCGTCAGCGGAGCGTAACCGATCGGAGAGGTGGAGAGCACGGTGATCTGCACCTGGGCTGTGGTCGGGCTGCTCACGGTAAGCAGGTCGATTGCAACGCCCGGTCCAAAGTTGACGGTGGTATAGCCTTGCAGCCAATGCGTGCCCACGCCAACGATATTCAGCGTCGCGGTTTGCAGTTGGCCGATCACATACGGGGTTCCTGTTCCACCCGATATGCCGCAGAAGTTGGCAATGGTAACCGCGTTCGAATTGCAAATACCGGCCGGCCCGATGCTCGAGATGAGAGCTGCATTCGGCGTAACGCTGAAGCCGGTGCCGCTGACAATCTGGTTCCCGGTAATCATGATCACGCTGTTGCCGCCCACTGGCGCCGTGGGAAGCACGGCGATGGTTGCCGTAGCTGTCGTTGGGCCGGTGATGGTCAAATTGGCCACAGTGACGCCCGCGCCAAGAATCGCTTGTGTTGTGTTCTGCACCCAGTTCGTCAACGAACCGGTGATCGTCACATCCACGGTCGCACCCTGCTGAGCGCTCGATACGCATGGATTCGATCCGGTTACGCAGACGCTTACCAAGCTCGGCAGTGCCGGCGAATCGATCAGGAAGCCGGCGATCAACTGCTCGCTGCCGGTGTTGACGTACACTGCATCCCATCCGGCCGGAGTCGGTGTGGGCACGCCGCTGACCAGATAGCTGGTGGTTATGTTGACGGTCAGGTGAGTCGCGTCGGTCACGCTGACGCTGTTCACCGTGACCTGCGGTCCAAAAAGAACCTGGGTCGGCGTCGCTCCGCTGCTGGACTCAAAGTGAGTATTCAAGCCGGTGATTGCAACATCAAGCGTGACGCTTTGCGGCGCATGATACGGAGAAACACTGATAATCGCCACCGGGGTCTTGGTGACGTTGAAATAAGTGGTGTCAATCTCGCCGCCGGTGGTAAAGGTAACCAGCCGCGCACCGGTTGCGGTGGGGGTTCCATTCGTCGCGCCGATGATGTTGATGGTGCCTATAGCGCTGGTGTTGCCGGTCACCGTGAAGCCCGTCAGCGAGACGCCTTCGCCGGAAATCACCGGCACCGTCGTCGGTCCCCACTTTGTGAACTGACCAGTAAAGCTGACGGCAAAGCTGTTGATTGCAGCGCCGGAGGGCAGCAGGCCATTGGCAGGATTCATCGTCAACGTCGGCGTCGCCGCGCACACATTCACGGATGCGTTGACAATCTGCCCGCCCGTTGCCATCCAGAAGCCATAGGCTCCCGCCGGGGTGTTAGTGGGAACGGCCACATTCAGCAACGCATCCGTCGCGTCACTGATCGTAATCTCATCAAAGCTTGGAGCTGGAACCGGTACTGGATAGAATCCGGCCGTCGTCGTACCCTGTACCCAATTGGTGTTGATCGCGGCGATGGTCAGTGTCAACTGCCCACCCTGCGGAACGCAACTCGGCGTCACGCTGGTGATGGCCGCTGCTGAAGGCGTAACCGTAAAGCTGAACGGGAAGATCGTCACATTGCCGGCGGGGCCGCTGAGCAGGTGCGCCGTGATGGTTCCCACATTTGCGTTATTGGAAATCGTAATCGGAATCGAAACCTGATTCGGCGTTATCACGTTCACCGTGGGTGAAGTTATATTGCCGTCGAAGGTCGCCGAAATCTGGCCGGTCACAAAATTCGTAAACGAGTTTCCGGTAATCACGACATTGAACGACGTGCCCTGCACTCCCGAACTCGGCACTACGGAAAGCAGCAGCGGTGTTGCTCCGGTCACCGTAACGGAGTTGTTCAGGGTTGAAATTTCGCCGCCGGTTGAAACAGTCACGTTCTGCAAGCCGATCGTCGCGCTGGCTTGCACGGCAATCTGAGCTATCGCGGTCGTCGGGCTCGTCACCTGCACATCGCCAACAAGAACGCCGCCGGTAATCGCTACCTGCGTTGCGCTCTCCAGGAAGTGAGATCCGGTAGCCGTCAGGCAAACCGCGCCGCTGAATCCTTGCGGCGCCACCACTGGATTGGCAGTGCAACTACTTGTCGCAGTCGAGTAGAGTGTTACCCCTGTCAATGTCGCGGCGTTCGGTCCGATCTGGAAGGCCTGCGCGCCGGATGTGGCAAACTCGCCGCCCGTCACCAGCGTGATGGTGCGATAGCCGACATAAGTGGTATTGCTGATCGAGATATTCGCCAGCGCATCTGTCGCATCCAGAACCGTCAGCGAATTGATCGAGATTCCATCGCCAAAATTCGCATAGGTCACGCCCTGCGAGAAGTTGGTGCCGGTCGCCGTGAGGGCCACATTCAAAGTCTGACCCTGGATCCCGAAGGCCGGAGTGATGCTGGTCAGCGTGTGCTGGTTGTTCGGATCGGCAATGATGAAGGCCGAAATCAGCGGAGCTGTTTCTGAGCCACCGCCGCTGAGCGGGGTCACAATCTTGATATTGCGCGCGCCATAAGTCACCGGATTCGCCACTGTATTGGCGGCCAGCACCAGCGTCGCGTCAATCGTATTGGCGTTGACGGCCGTGAAGCTCTGCACGGTAATGTCAACCGGGTAAGTGCCGCTATTGATGTCGCTGAAGCTGATAACCGATGACGAGCTGAAATGCGTCCAACCGTTGCCAGTGATGACCACGTTCACGGTCGTCCCAGCCGCTCCCGCGCCAGGAGCAACCACGGACACAGCCGGCTTGGGATTGGTCGCCGTTGCTGAGCCGGTTAGCGGCGCGGTCACTGGGTTGACCCATGTGGTGCTGGTGCCGGCCGCTGCATTCGCGATCGTCAGCGTACCGGTGCGTGTCGTGCTCGGCAGCACGGAACTCGGAGTAAATGTGACATACACGAAGCACGACGAGTTGGCCGCAATTATACCGCCGGTGCAATTGCTGTTGGCCGTAAAGTCGCCTGTAGTGCTCAGCGTGAAGGTCTCCTGCTGTACCTCGTGATTGGTCAGCGTAATCGTCTTGGCCGCGCTGGAGGTTCCTACAGTTTGCGCGCTGAATCCCAGCCCCGAAGGCGAAATCGTCAGCGGGCTGGTGCCAGTCCCAGAGAGATTCACAACCTGCGGGCTGGTGATCGCATCGTCGTAAACCTGAAGCTGGCCGGTGCGAACCCCGCCAATGCTTGGGTTGAATTGCACCGCGAGTGTGCAGGTTGCGCCTGGAGCAATTCCCGCTCCGCCAATCGGGCAAGTGGTCGAGGACTGGATGTAGTCGCCGATCAACTTCAGATTGGTAAAGTGAAGCGTCGTCGCTGTCTGCGCGTTCGTGATGGTGAAGGTCTTGAAGGCGCTGGTCGTACCCACCGGAGCGATGTAATTCGTAATCGACTGCGGCGAGATCGTCACTGGCGCGTTCGCGGCTCCAAGCAAACTCACCGTCTGCGGCGTGCCCAGCGCGTCGTCGTTGATATTCAACGTGGCCGATCGGTTGCCGGACGCAGTGGGACTGAAGACCACCTGAATACCGCATGGGGTCAGCGCAGGCAGCGTTGCGGGCGCAATCGGACAAGTATTCGTTGTGATCGTAAAGTCGTTCGGGTCGTTGCCCGTGATCGTCGCCGAGGTAACGCTCAGCGCGATGTTCTGCTCGTTGGTCACCGTCACGGATTGCGGCGCGCTCTGCGCTCCCACAAACTGCGAGGCAAATGCCAGCGCGGTTGGTAATACCAGCACCGGCTGAATCGCATTCGCGGTCAAGCCGAAGCTCTGCGAAGGCAGTCCTCCACCGAAGTTCACCGTCACCGTCCCTGGCTGCGCTCCCTTTGCCGTCGCCGTCAGGCTTACCGCAAAGACGCAACTGGTATTGGGCGGAACCGTTAGCGGAGTCTGCTGGCAGGTGGTATTGGTGGCATCCAGCGAGTACGCGGCAGGCAAGCCGATCAGCGATGTAATGCTCAGCGCTACAGACTGATTATTGGTCAGCGTCACGTTCTTTTCCGCCGCTTGACCCACCACAACCGTCCCAAAACCAAGTGCCGCCGGACTCAGAGTCACAGCTCCTACCCCGACTCCGGTCAGGTTGGCCGTTTGCGGAGTGCTGGGGGCGTCGTTGCTGACCGTGATTACGCTTGTCGGCGCTACGCCCAGCGATGTAGGCGCAAACGACACGCTGATGTTGCAACTGCCGCCGGGCACAACAGGAGTTCCGACCACGCAAGTCGTGGTGGCGGGAACGATGGCAAAGGGCGCTGGGGCAGCGATTGAGCTGAAGTTCAGCGCAACCGTCTGATTGTTCTTCAATGTGACGGTTTGAGGAGCGCTGGTGGTGCCTTGCGCCACGTTCCCAAATGCAACCGTGCCTGGCAAAAGCTGCACTGAAATCACTCCGGTGCCGCTGAGTCCAGCAATTTGCGGGCTATTCGGAGCATTGTCAAGTATGGTGATTTGCCCGCCAACCGTCGCGCCGGAAGTTATTGGCTTGAATTGCACTCCGACTACGCAACTGGTTCCCCCGGCCAGTGTGCCGCTCAGTACGCCGCCCGCGATTGGGCAGGTGGTCGTGGCGCTGGTATCCAAGGCAAACGGACCGTTGAAAACTGAGCCGCTGATCGACAAGCCGCTGGTCTGATTGTTCGCCAGCGTCAGCGTCTTGGTCGTGCTGGTAAGCCCCAGCGTCAAGCTTCCAAAGCTCAAACTCGCGGGCGTCAGTGTAACGGGCGCAATTCCAGTCGCGCCAAGACTTACCGTCTGCGGGCTGTTGGATGCGGAAAAGGTTGCCGTCAGCGTGCCCGCCGGCTGTGCACCCAGGGCGGTAGGAGTAACCGTCAGCGCCACCGTGCAACTGAGGCCCGCGCCCAGCGTCGGGCTCAAGCAGGTCGAGGTCGGATCGATGGCATAGGGTGTTCCCGCCGTTACTGCGAGTGATGAAATGTTGAGAGTGGTCGCAAGGTTGTTCACCAGGGTCACGGTCTTCAGGGCGCTGGTCTGTCCCACCACCACGTTGCCAAAACTCACCTGAGTCGGCAGCAGTGTGACCGGCGGAGCGCCACTGCCTGTCAGGCCGGCACTCTGTGGCGTATTGGGCGAATCGTCGTTGAAGGTCACTGCCGCGACCGGAGCCGAGCCCACTGCCGTCGGGCTGAAGGTCACGTTGATTACGCAGCTCGAATTCGGCGCTACAGGCGTACCCACCAGGCAGGTCGTGGTAGCCGGAACAATCGCATAAGGCGCGGGAGCTGAAATGCTGCTGAAGTGTAGATTCACGCTCTGGCCATTGAGCAGCGTGATGCTCTTTGCCGCGCTTGTGGTTCCCACTGCTACGTTGCCAAAGGCGAGCGCCAGTGGCGAAACCACCACCTCCGACCCTCCAAAGCCGGAAACCGGTATCGATTGCGCGCCTTCAACGCTATTCCCGTCATTGAGGGTCAATTGCCCAGTGACGCTGCCCGCAACCGTCGGTTTGAAGACAACACCGATGGCGCAAGTTGCCCCGGCGGCCAGCGATCCGCTCACCGTCCCGCCCGCCTGCGGGCAGGTCGTGTTCGCGCTCGTGTCCAGTGAAAACGGTCCGGTGAAACCGACCGAGGTCAAAGAGATCGCGCTGGCCTGAACATTGGTCACCGACAATATCTTCGTAGGGCTGGTCCCGCCGATGCTGGTAGCGCCGAATGCAAAAAACGCCGGACTCAGAGTGAGCGGCGCTACTCCTTTGCCGGAGAGAGAAATCGACTGCGGGCTATTGGTGGCATTGGTCGTGAACGTCAACATACCCGCCGGGGCCGCGCCTAAGGCGCTTGGGGTCAGCGAGACTCGGATGTAGCATGTCTTGCCCGCCGGCAGCGTGCCGGGATTCGCGCAGGGAGCCGATGGAGCTGTCACCAGCGCATATCCGGCGCCAGATACAGTGATGGAGTTGATCGTCAGAGCAACCGCCTGCGTGTTCGTCAGTGAGACCGACCGAGCCACGCTCGCCGCTCCCACCGCCTCGTTGCCAAACGCCACCGATGTCGGCAAAACCGTCGTTTGGGCAACTGCGGAAACCGCAGATACTAAGCAGAAAATCACCGTTAGCGACAACAGAACCACATTGTTGAATTTCCGCATAAGATTCGCTCCAAGGCTGGACATACCGATCTCCTCCATAACTTGCTCTTGCAATCATTCGCGCCGGCGGCCTTAACAGGCCCCGCGAAACATTAGTGATTTTTAGCCTGCGCCCGTTTCAATGAGCGCAAAGCACCGATTTCTTCGATGAACTTAGTTTGCGATTTGCATCGCTCAAAGTGACTCCGACCCGATTGCTATCCACCGCGCGCGCCAGACGTCCATGAGGAAAATGGCCCGGAGAGGCACACTGGTTCGGCGGGGAATGCCAATTCAACGGATTTTAGGCAGTCGATCACCAGAATTGCAAGTGAATTTTCTTGAATATTTCTGAAAACTCTAATGAAATCAGTCGGCAAGGCGACTAAATACCAGGTAATCATCTGGTCATTACCACCGCCAGTTATTACCTGAGAGGTAACAATTGATTTAGCGTTTACGCTCAATAGCCTGTGATACAAAGAGCCGGATACTCCTCGAATCGATGAGCTAACTCATTTCGATAGTGGACACATCGACTCTTGGTTGAGTGCCGTGCCCGGTTAACTTTTCTATAATCTCTCGATCAGCAAACTTTTTTGGTTGTTCGACCAGATTTATCGCAGAATCGCTAAAAGTATTGTGGATAAAAATAATCCATAAACGCGGCGTTTCTTTGCATTTACAGCCCCAGTGCTGTCAGCATTTCAGTCTTTTCTTACGTCTACCTCTTAGTCGTCTGTGCAAAACAGGTCGACTTCGCTAAATAAATGCCGCTCATGCCAAAGAATTTCGTTCCAGGATTCTCAGTAAAGGCGAATATTCGGCGTATGTTTCCGCGAACAGCTTTACAGCCGCCGCAGAAAAGCCAGTGCCTCTTTCAGTTGCGGAAACAGCCCTTCTTCCAGTTTGAACTCCCGGGAATGCACACACCGCCGCAGACCCTTCATCTTCACGGGATGCTTCAAGTGGAGCATCTCGTGGTAAAGCAGGTACTCGATTGCGTAGCGCGGGCTTGAGGGCCGGTCGAAGACCTGGCTCACCACAATCGTATTGTGAGCGGCATCATAGTGGCCCAGCGCCCGCTTGGCCACGCTCTCGCTCCAGGTCAGCTCTGGCCGTCCCAGCAGCCCGCCAAAGAAGCGCAGATTGAGCGAGTCGAAGACCTCTTCCAGATGGTAATAGCGCCCCTCCGGACCGGAAACGCGCTTGTTTCCCCGCGCTCCCCGTATCAGCTCCGTTTGCCTCGTCACCGCCGCGCTCGAAGAGAACCGCTTGTAGCGCAGATTCTGCATCGCATCGATCGGCTTCTTGTACAGTTTGGCCAGCAAGATATGCGCAATCGCGTGAATCACCGACTCCGGCGCGCCCTCCAGAAGATCGGAAAGGCTCACCAGAATCTGTCCCTCGCGCAGCCGTATCCGCGTATTCAGCGAGGTAAATCGCCGGATGCGAACCTCAATCGGCGGCATCGGCGCCCTCGGCCGCAAAGCGCGGTACTCTTCTTGAAAAATGGAAATAAAATCGGCAGCCACTGATTACAGCTTACAGCCAGCAGCTCACAGCAAATAGTCGCCGCGTCTTCAACGGTTAGCTGCTTGCTGTCCGCTGTCAGCTATTTTTTCCCCTCCAGCACCATCAGCCGCTGCTTTGCCAACAACTCCTGATTGGGCATCTTGCCCGCCGAGGCATCCAGAAAATGATGGTAGTACGTGATCGCCCGCGGGTTGTCGTGAAGCGCATCGTAGGCCGTTGCCCACAGATAATATGTCGAAGGCAGCTCAGGCAGGTAACGTGACCGCATGGTCAGAGCGTGCAGCGTAAACATGGGCTGATTGGTCTTGGAGGCCGCAAGCGCCAGCCCGCTCCACCCATCCGCATTGCTCTCATCCAGTTGCGTGGCCTTGTCAAAGACCTTGAATGCCTCTGGAAAATTCGGCTGCCGTAGCAGATTCTGCCCGTGTGCAACAAGCAGGTCCGCATCCTCGGGATTGGCCGCCAGCAGCAATACGCAAAGCTTGTCGGAGGCATCGGTATCTCCCGCCTCGGCCAGCACTACGGCCAACATGCGGGTAATGGTTGCGTTGTCGGGGTGCGCGCCATGCAGCTTGCGCAGCAGCGGCAGCGCCTCGGCCTTATCCTCGGCATCCAGCACCGCAGCCAGTTGCACATTCAGAACCAGTTCATCCGGCGTCTTCTCGATTGCCGCCCGCAGCAGCGTCTCCGCCTCGGAATACTTCTTGCGAACTATCAAGATATGAGCCAATCCGGCATTCGCTTGCGCGGAATTCGCATCTTTGGCCAGCAAACGCCGGTAAGCCGCATCGGCAGCATCCAGTTGGCCCGCCCGCTCAGCCAGACTGGCGGCCAGCAGCGTATCCGCATCCGTCTCCGGTGAGAACCTCAGCGCCTCAAGCAAATCCTTCGAGGCCTCGCCGGGATCGTCCTTCCCGTCAATCTGGGCCAGCGCCCGCCACGCCCGCGCCTTGGCCTCGGCTCCAGCCGCGCCCGCGTCCAGCGCCGTCGCCGCCGCCAGTTCCAGCCGCGCATCCTCCGTCCTTGCCTGCCGCGCCAGCAGCAGCCCCAGTTCCACATGCGCCTCAAACGACTTGGGATTCACCTCCACAGCTCGCCGGTAGAACCCTGCCGCATCCTCCAGCCGATTCTCGGCGTCCGCCACATAGCCCGCATCAAAGAGCGCTCGCGCATCGCTCGGATGCGCCGACAGCCACAGAGCCAGCCTGGCCTCCGCCGTCTTCCAGTCGGACTTCACAATCGCCGCCTCAGCCTCCGCCACCTGCTCGGAAATCTCGGCAGACGTAGCGGCCGGCTCTTCGGCGGCCGCCTGATTCTTAGAGGCACTTGCTGCTTGCGATTCGGGACTTTGGCAATTTCCTGCCACGGCCAACATCAAAAGTAAAAAAAAAACGAAGCGATGCACGGGATACCTCACTCCCAGTTTAATTCCCAAGCCATGCCGCCGAGATCGTCCTTCAGTTCCGGGGCGAACTGCCGGTAAACGTTTGTCAAACTCTTCACTCCTTTCTCCCGCACAATCCTAGAATCGACTCGCCGAATCGCTCGGCCTTGGCCGGGCCCATGCCGTGAATCTCCTCCAACTGCCTCGGGTTGGCAGGGCGCATGGCGGCAATCGCGGTCAGCGTACGGTCATGCAGCACCACGTAGGCCGGAACTCGCAGTCGTTTTGCCTCAGCCGCGCGCCACTCCTTGAGCCGCGCAGCAAGCGCTTCTCCCGCCGCCGTCAATCGTTCAGGCTCCGCCTCCGCCGCCTTCAAAATCACGGCTTTCGTGCCCGTGGCCGTGGCCATGACCGGACCATTCTTTGCAACTATTTTCATCGAGGCGGCCTTCGGTTTTCTCGCCCGCGCCGCAGTTCGCCTGCCAAACTCCTCTACCACGCCGTCGGCAATCAGTAGCTCGACAGGCGAAACCGCCCGCATCTCTAGGCCTGCCTCAGTCAGCCGCACCTTGCGGAAGCGAATCACTTCACCATCTTTCTCAAACTCGGCCTCTTCAATCTCGATCAGCCCGGCCCGCACCATCGCATCCAGCAGCCTGTCGAAGTCATTCCGGTTCATCGCGGCAGCCTGGTCAAGATTCCGTTGCAGCGTGCCAGTAGCCTTGTAGTCCACCCCGCGCAACTGATCGGCAATCGCCTGTATCAGCGCGCGCTCAGCCGCCGATGGCCGTCGAAAGAGCCGCAGCACCGCACCCGCCGGATCGCAGACATCGCAAATGCCGCAGGCCTGGCTGGCATCCTCTAAATCTCCGAAGTGCCGCACCAAGGCCGCCATCCGGCACTCGGCCGACGTGGTAAACCGCAGCACCTTTTCAAATTGCTCGGCGCGGAACTGCGACTGAATCGTGTAGGTCTTCTTCCAGCCTGGACCGCCCGCCGTCACGTTGCCGCCAAAGTCCACCCGCGCCCCGCCGTGAATCTCCAGTTTTTCCAGCGCCTTGTCGAATTCTTCTTCACTCAGCTTGGACGATGAGCGCAATTCTTCTATCTGCCGAGGATCTTCACCAAGAGTGCGAAAGACCTGCTGCAAGTGATCGGCTGGCGGATAGTCGCGGTTGAAGAAAAAGCCATGCATCCGCTGGTCGGCAAAGCTATGCATCAGATAGGTGCGGCTCAATGCGCCGTCCCGCCCGGCGCGGCCAATCTCCTGGTAGTAGCCTTCGAGCGTGGCCGGGAGCCCAGCGTGAATCACAGTGCGAATATCGGCTTTGTCGATGCCCATGCCGAATGCAATAGTCGCCACAACCACTTCCAGCTTGCCGGCCTGGAAGGCGGTCTGCACTTGATCGCGCGTGGCCGCATCAAGTCCCGCGTGATAAGCCGCTGCCGGAACAATGCGCGCCAGTTGCTCGGCCAGCATCTCCGCGCCTTTGCGTGAAGTGGCATAGACGATGGCGGGACGCCGTTCATTGCTGGCCAGCAGCCCGCAGATGGCCCCGACCCGCTCCGGCACCGGCAGTTCGACGACCTCGATGGCTAGATTGCCGCGGCGAAAGCCATGAATGAATTTTGCGGGCTTGAGCATCCCCAACTGAGTCAGAATGTCGGCTTGCACGGCTGGGGTCGCCGTAGCCGTCAGCGCCAGCACGGGCGCGGGGCGGAGCGCGGGCAGATACTGGCCCAGCATTCGATAATCGGGACGGAAGTCGTGGCCCCATTGCGAGATGCAATGCGCCTCGTCGATGGCGATCAGCGAGGGCTTGCGCTTGGCCAGCATTTCGCCAAAGCCCGGCACGCGCAACCGCTCCGGTGCAATAAAAAGGAATTGCAGACTGCCATTCAAATAATCCACGCAGGCCTGGCGAGCCACGCTGCGATCAAGCCCTGAGTGAATCCGCGCCACGCGCAGCCCGAGCGACAGGAGTTTGGCCGCCTGATCCTCCATCAGCGCAATCAGCGGGCTGATAACCAGCGCCGTGCCGCCCAGCGCCAGCGCCGGCAACTGGTAGCAGAGCGACTTGCCAAAGCCCGTCGGCATCACCAGAATCAAATCGCGGCCGTCAATTGCGGCGCGGCAGACCGCCTCCTGATTGGCGCGGAAGCGCGGGAAGCCGAAGACGGAGCGCAGCAGTTCGGACAGTTCGACCGGCTCGGCCACTGCATTCGAATTGGAAGGAATCGTCAAATGGATGAAGGCCCGCGCAAGAAGCGGCAGGCACTCCTTGATGATATTGCACGAGTCGT
>Ga0181535_10001219_pt1 | contig 34588 bp, 28 predicted proteins | sample PEATcosm2014_Bin_44_FD_119774 | JGI IMG/M metagenome (GOLD analysis project Ga0181535, IMG submission 119774) | Peatland microbial communities from MTU Mesocosm Facility, Houghton, MI, USA - PEATcosm2014_Bin17_30_metaG | ecosystem: Environmental > Terrestrial > Soil > Wetlands > Peat | place... | reverse complement strand
TGCATGTCGCATGGCCAGGTTGATTGGGAAATCTAGACCCGCGCATAGCCCGGGAGAAACGAAAGAGGGACGAACAAAGTGAGCATTGCTGAGATCAATTCGCAGGTTGAAACCAGGCTGGATGCAGTGCGCGCGACGCTGGCGCGGGAAATTCATGGCGCGGGCGATGTTTGCCTCACGTGCAGCTTTCAGGCGGAAGATGTGCTTCTGACCAAGCTGGCGATTCAATTGGACCCGACAATTCCGGTTATGTTTCTCGACACCGGCTATCACTTTGCTGAAACCTACGTCTATCGCGATCGCATCGCCCAGGAATGGCAGCTGAACCTGGTCAACCTGCTACCCGACAAGACCGTCGCCCAGCAGGAATCGGAGTTCGGAATCCTGAATCAAACCGCTCCGGACCAATGCTGCAAACTTCGCAAGGTTGAGCCTTTGTTCAAAGCAGTTGCGGAGTATCGCGTCTGGCTCACGGGATTGCGGCGAGAGCAGGCGCGGAGCCGGACTGCGCTCGAAAAGTCTTCGTTGTTTACCCTGCCAGGCGGAAAGCAGGTTTTGAAGCTTGCGCCATTGGCAGAGTGGACCACGAGAGATGTCTGGTACGCGTGCGACCAGCTGTCGATCCCGCTACTGCCCCTCTATGACCTTGGATACACCTCAATCGGCTGCGAACCATGTACCTCGCTTCCTTTGGATCCTAATGATCCGCGGTCGGGGCGTTGGGCCGGCCGCAAGGTTGAGTGCGGTATTCACATTGAAGCGGCGCCCGCGAGTTAGCGCACGCGATAGAGGCTGAGGAAACGCTATGCAATACCTGATTGGATTCTTCATCGCACTGTTCATTGCGCTTACTGGGGTGGGTGCCGGCACGATCACTGTGCCTGTTTTGATTCTCTTCCTTGGGGTTCCTGCGCCGGTAGCGGTAGGTATCGGCCTGATGTTTGCCACCGCGGTCAAGTTGATCCTGGTGCCCGCGCAAATTGCTCGCCGCAACGTTGCGTGGCGCACGTTGGCCTACATGCTTGCCGGCGGCGTGCCTGGCGTAATCATTGGTTCGCTTTTCCTCAAGCATCTCGTCAATGTCGGTTCGCAGAACCTTTTGAACGCGATCCTTGGCGCGATTCTGGTCACAACGGCAGCTTGGCAGCTGTACTTTTCGATTCGCAATCGAAGCGCGGATCCTCAAAACAAGGATCGCAGCCCGTTGCTCGGCTGGCTCATGTTGCCGGTGGGCGCTGAGGTAGGCTTCTCCTCGGCTGGAGCAGGGGCACTTGGATCGGCCGCTCTGTTGAGCCTCACTCCGCTTCTCCCCGCTCAGGTTGTGGGCACAGACATCGCATTCGGGTTCGTCGTGTCGCTCATCGGAAGCGGGGCGCACTGGTTCTCGCACGCGTCCAATACGGAACTGCTTTTGCAACTGATCGGCGGCGGCATTGCCGGCGCCATCACTGGAACCATCTTGAGCACGCGGGTTCCCAAACGTCCATTGCGATTTGCCCTATGGATCTGGCTGCTCATTCTAGGCGGACAGTTTCTTTTCAATAGCTACCAGGTTTGGGCCCATCCGCAGAGAGCAGCCGCCGCGAGCCAGGCGCACGCCCAGGGGAAATAGAATTCCGGCCATGGCCGGGATCGCAGTCCTTTTAGGTCGAATAGTCCGCGTTGATGTGGATGTACTCGACTGTCAGGTCGGTCGTCCAGAAAACGCAGCTACCCTCGCCTTGGTGCAGCTGGATATTGATCACAAACTCCGGCTGTGCGATGTAATCATGAGCGGCTTTCTCATCGAACTCGGGCGCGCGCCCGCCGTCCTTGCAAATGGCAAGCTCGCCAAACTGAATATCGATACGGTCGGGATCGATCTCGGCGCCTGAATAGCCAATCGCCGCAACCAGCCTTCCCCAGTTGGGATCACATCCCGCCCAGGCGGTCTTCACCAGCGGCGAGTGTGCGATGGCCTTTGCGACTTTCAAGGCGTCTGCGTTGTTCGCGGCTCCGTCGATGCGCAGTTCCACCACATGAGTGATTCCCTCACCGTCGGCCACCACCTGCCGAGCCAGCGAAGTACAGACTTGCGTCAACGCTGAGGCAAACTCAGCGTTGCCTGCGCCAATCAAGGCCCCACTCGCTCCTGAAGCCAGCAGCAGCACCGTGTCATTGGTTGAGGTGTCGCCATCAACGGAAATGCGATTGAAGCTCACTTCGATCGATTCCTCAAGATAACCGTCGAGCACCGCCGGCTCAATCGCCGCGTCCGTCATGACGTACACCAGCATCGTGGCATGCGGCACAAGCTGCGGATGAATCATCCCCGAGCCCTTGCCCAGGGCGCCAATCCTTACTTCTTTGCCGCCCACTTCGAGTCGCGCAAACGCCGTCTTCTCGACCGTATCGGTGGTCAGGATGGCCTGCGCAACCTGCTCGAAATGGTCAATCCCCGGACCAAGCGAAGCCGCTAACCCTGGCAACGCTGCAATCAGCTTTTCTGCCGGCAATGGGACGCCGATAATGCCAGTCGAAGAGGGAAAGACTTGCTCAGCATCGCAACCAAAAACCGCGGCAGCGGCAGCACAGGTAGCGCGTGTAGCGGCAAGGCCTGCTTCTCCTGTGGCGCAGTTGGCATTGCCCGCATTGATTGCGGCAACACGAACACGGCTTCCTGAAGCGCGAAGATGAGACTTGTCCACAATCAACGGTGCCGCAATCACTCGGTTGGCGGTGAAGACGGCTGCGGCCGATGACGGTTCATCGGCGACGATGAGGGCAAAATCCGCGCGGCCGCTCTTCTTGAGTCCTGCCTTGGCCGCGCCAAAGCGGAACCCTCGGGGTATCAGCAATTCGGAGGTGTCAGACATGTCAGGCTTGGTCACGGTTTCAGGGGTCAACCCATTTAATCTAGCAGGTGAACGGGGGCGGGATGACAGAGAAGGCGGCCGGTCAAAATGGAATTCTAGAGCGGGACGAGTTTCTTGAACTCCGCCAAGTCGACGTCGCGCGCGGGGACCGGGTGGTTCTCCACGACATCAACCTTGGCATTCGGGCCGGAGAGCACGTGGCCATTCTAGGGCCCAATGGGTGCGGAAAGTCGACGCTGATCATGGCCATGACCTGCCAGGTGTATCCCATCGTTCGTGCCGGAATGGTGGTTCGGATCTTTGGCCGAGAGCGTTGGGATCTGACCCAGTTGCGCAGACACTTCGGGGTGGTTGGGGCGGAGCTTCCAGGCGAACGCACTGCCGTGACCCGTGGTCTTGACGCAGTGATTGCTGGCTTTTTTTCCGCCTCGACATTGTGGCCAAACCTGCATGTGACTGAAGCGATGCGGGGGCGGGCTCATGAGGCACTCGAACGGATGGAGGCGATCCATCTCGCGGACCGGCTGGTGGGCGAAATGTCAGCAGGAGAAAAACGACGCATCCTCATTGCGCGTGCGCTGGTTCACAGGCCCAGGCAACTTCTGCTCGACGAGCCTTCAAACGCGCTCGACCTGGCTGCCCAACGCGAACTTCGTGAAACGCTTCGCAGGCTGGCGCGTGAGGGTACCGGGCTGGTCCTCGTCACCCATCATCTTGGCGATATATTGCCGGAAATCGAGCGAATCATCCTCATGCGTAACGGCCACATCGTCGGCGACGGTTCGCGTGAAGAACTGCTCACTGAATCAACCCTGACTGAACTGTTTGGTGCAACGGTAAGAATCGGCAGGGATGAGGAATGGCTGCATAGCTGGTGAAGGCTTCTGATTGGAAGGTTTTATTGCTCCGGTAAAGCAGGTTCGGAATGCTCGAATCCGCATAAAAAGCCGCTACAAGTTTGTGGTACCATTCGGGAAATTGGCAGCTCTTTTGCCCATCGATGGAGGCCCCGTGGCAAATTACTCCAGGCGAACTTTTATCAAGACCGGACTTGTGGCAGGCGCGCTTGCCGGGGCTGGCGGTTTCCCGCTGCACGCCGAGCGGGCCACGGCGACAGACTGGGTCACTCTTGGCAAGTCCAATGTCAAGGTTACGCGACTTGCATTCGGCACTGGCAGCTTCAGTGGCCAGGTACAACGGGACCTTGGCCAGGAAGGCTTTACCAAGCTTGTGCGCTATGCGTACGACCGTGGGATTCGCTTCTTTGAGACCGCTGAGTCCTACGGAAATATGCACCACATGCTCGGAGTGGCCCTCAAAGGGATTCCTCGCGACAGCTACAAGCTCATGTCCAAAGTGACCACCTACAATCACGTTGATCCGCAGGCAAAGTTAGACGAGCTGCGTACACTGGCAAATACCGACTACTTTGACATCATGTTGCTGCACTGGCAGCACACTCCAACATGGCCCGTCGATACCATTCGCTGGCAGGAGGCGATCCTCGAGGCTGAATCGAAGAAGACGATCCTCAGCCATGGCGCATCCGTGCACGGCCTTCCCGCGTTGCGCCAGATGCCTGGCAACCAATGGATTCAACTCGGCTTAATCCGGGTCAATCACAACGGCACCCGGATGGATGCCGAAAACTATGACACCGACGGTCTCGGCAATGTCAACGAAGTGGTGACGCATGTGAGCCAGCTCCAGAGGCAAGGATTGGGCGTGATCGGCATGAAGCTGATTGGCGAAGGCACCTTTGGCCGCGAAGACCGGCAGAAGGCCATGCGCTTTGCCATCAGAAACGTTGGTGTCGATGGTGTCACGGTTGGCTACAAGAGCTCGGCGGAGATCGATGAGGCCATCGATAACTTGAACCTGGCGCTCACCTAACCGCTCTTCCCGGTCGCCCCGGGCCAATTCGCCACATGGTGCTTGACGCTTCGGCAGCTTTGGCGGTAGTTTGGGCTTACACGGGAAAGGAGGTTGATCCAGCTGATGCAAAGTGACTATTCCAGTTGTCTCGCACGTGAGGTGACTGAGGCCTGAGGCCCTTCAAGCCCCAGCCCCAGATAAGACCCGGCGGAGGAATTCCGCCAATGGCTCTGGCACTCGCGTAGGCGCGAAGGCCTCCAGTCCAATCCCAACAGTTCACCGGCAGCGGCCTCGGGAGCGAAAGCTCATGAGGCCGTTGTTGCATTTGAGCGTAAAGTATATACGAAATAGCAACCAGGCCGAACGAGGGAGGAGCCATGAACAAAGACTGGCATCAACAACACAAAATGCCTGATGGCGCATCCGATGCGGATCGGATTGCATGGCACATCGACCACGCCAGGAATTGCGGCTGCCGGCCAATTCCGAAGCAACTGATGGAAAGAATCGAACGGATTCAGCAGAAAAAGGAAGGCGCTGCCACCGGAAGGTAAAATCCGGTGCCAGCCTCTGCTGGGTTGTTTCCGCTCAGCCTAGGTTGCTTTCGCGTGCTGAGCTGTAAAAATCGCCAAGCCAAGGCAAAGTGCAATCAGAATTTCAACAATCACTGGACCGATGAAGAAATAGGTCCAGGAGTTGACCGTCAGCGCGAGATACCCCAAAACAAACGTCGCCAGAATCGGCCTGATTCCTCGTGCATCAGTCTTAGCAAGTTCGCCCAGTTGCCAGAAGGCGATGGCTTCAACCGTCAGAGAAATCGTCGCGCCGAGGCCAAGGCCGCGGTAGAAGTCTGCATACGACCGGAGATGTCCCATCAGCAGGAATTGATTCGCCTGCATCGCCGCGTAGGCCACTGCGCCGGGTCCAGGATCGGGTTTGCTGAACACTCCGCCTATGGTATGCAGGACCGAGTGAATCAGAGTCAAAACCGAAGCGATGCGAAGAAAAAGTGTCGGCTTCATAGTTCGTTCGCTCCTTCCGCGGCCTTTGCATACAACGCCAATATGCCGCTCCAGGCTCCCGGTCCGTCAAACAGCGCCCGCAGTTGCTCATATCCTTCGCCATGGCGCTCAAGCTTGCTATGTTCCAACTCAACTAGAGTTGCGTTTGGACCTTCGGCCGTGAATCTGATCTCCACCTCGCTGGCCTTGGCCATATCGGGATTGCATACCCAATCGGGTTGATCGTGTCCCGGTCCAACATGCCAGGAGAAAGTCACGCGATGCGGAGGATCCCAAGCAAGGACCGTTCCCCAATCGTTCAAATTCCCAGCGGCGTCCCTCTCGAACCACCGTCCGCCTGCGCGGGGCTCCACAAAGATCGCCTCGAACGGAGTCTTTCCAATGTGATGCGTGGCCGGCCACCACGTTTCCATCTGCTCAACAAACACTGTGAAGGCGCGCTCGATTGGAGCTTGAACGCGCACGCTTTTACGTACGACGGCGGTTTCCAGCAGGTTTGGCATGTGTCTCTCCAGGAGGATTCTTTTCGACAGTAGATTGGAATGAGGTCAGGGCACTGGTCCAAAGTTGGTCAAAGTGTGCGCGCAGGCGGGCAACGCCTTCGGGATTCAGGCTGTAAAGGCGGCGTGTTCCCGCACGCATGTCGGTCACAAGCCCCGCATCCTTCAAAACCTTCAGGTGCTGCGAAACCGCGGGGCGGCTGACCGGAAGCTTGCGGGCTAACTCATTCACAGCAATCGGTCCCGCAGAGAGCTTCTGAAAGATCGCCATGCGCGTTGAATCGCCCAGGGCATCCAGTCCGGCCTGTAGGTAAGCGTCCACTAACGGTAAGCTATCACGAACCAAACTAAACTTGTCAAGTTCCATTTGCCATGACATTGCGCAACCCGAAGGGCGAACTCTATCGTGATGTGTCTAGCAGCCGCGCCGGACATCTTTTGAGAGTGCTTTGAGCGCAGCAGTGCGGTAGACTTGGAGCCGATGCGGGTCTTTGGGATCGACTGCGGGACCGAGATCACCGGATTTGGGGTTGTGGACTCGGACGACACCGGGCAAGTGCCTCGGCTGTTTTGCAAAGCGATGGGCGCTATTCGCCTCAAGAAGGCCCAGACCACCGCTGAGCGATTGTTGTACGTGTTTCAGGAGTTGGAAGCGCAGTTGACACTGTGGAAGCCGGACTCTGTGGCGATTGAAGAGGTTTTCTACTCGGTCAACCCCAAGTCGGCTTTGAAACTGGGCCAGGTCAGAGGCGTAGCCCTGATGGCCGCCGCTGCACAGCGGCTACCAGTGGCCGAGTATGCTCCGCTCAAGATCAAGTCGAGTGTGGTGGGCTACGGTTTGGCGAAGAAGGAGCAGATGCAGTTTATGGTGGCGCGCCTGTTGGAACTGGCAGAGTTGCCCGAGCCGGCCGATGCGGCTGATGCGTTGGCAGTTGCCATCTGTCATATTCACACCGCGCAGTCCATTGCGGCACAAGGGGTTGGGCGATGACACGGTCGGCTGCAGCGATCTGGTTCGTCTTCGGTCTGGCTTTATCGGCATTGCCGTCCTTGGGAGAATCTGCCGGCGCTCGGTCGCCGCAGTTTCAGATGGAGTTCTCCAACCCTGCCCTTTCGCCCTCACACTGGACGTTGACCCTTTACCCCGATGGAACCGGCCATTTCCGTTCCGAGAAGGGCAACTCTGGAGCGTCGGCATTGCAAAGTGCTCAGGACAGCGACGAGCAAATCCAGGCCCCGGATGTTGATCGAGATATCAAGGTGAGCTCAAGGTTTGCAGACCGCGTGTTTCAAACGGCGCAGCAGCAGAGGCACTTCAACTCGGGCTGTGAAAGTCATTTGAAGGTGGCATTCCAGGGTTTGAAGAAGATTTCATACAGCGGTCCTGAGGGAGTTTGGAACTGCGAGTTCAATTACTCAAAGGACAAAGAGATTCAGGCGCTCGGAGACTCCATGTTGGGCGTTGCAGACACCATCATGGAGGGCGCCCGGCTTGAGACGCTGCTCAAGCACGACCGGCTGGGGCTGGACAGTGAATTGGAATACCTGGTTGAAGCCGCGAAGAATGGTCGAAGCCTGGAGCTTAGAACCATCAGCGGCATTTTGAGCAGGCTGGCTGCTGATCCGGATGTCATGGAACGAGTTAGAAAACGGGCCCGCTTGCTATTGGCAGGAATCGGAAGCTGAAGCCGTTGCTTGGGCAACTGGAGACGAGAGGCTTCGGCAGTGTGAAATAAATCCGTTCCCGAAGCGAATTTCGTGTGACTTTTGAGAAGCTGGAAGTGTCAAACAGAGTGTCAGTCTGCCGGGTCGGGCGGGTTGCGTCCGACGGTGGCCGGCAATAGGAAGGCGGAACGCCATGAAGCTGAGCGTTGATCCAATGGGGTTGGTGGGGTTGGAGGGACGCGGGTGGGTCGCAGCGGTTCTGGGGCTGGCTGCACTTTCGTTGACAATCGTTTTTGCAGCACCCGCGGCGTTCGCTGATGACCAGGGACAAGCGGCCAGCGCAGCCCGGCTCAGCAGCGTGGATGGCCAGGTGCAGCTCTCGCAAGGCAGGCAGGTGATCGCTGATCAGGCGGTGGCAAATGTGCCTTTGTTCGAGGGTACAAGAGTGGTCACCGGAGACAATGGACGGGCCGAGGTTCAGTTTGAAGACGGAAGCGTGGCCCGCCTCTCTCCGAACAGTTCACTCATCCTGACGGCCCTGCGCGGTCAGGGAAATACCGGCGAATCAGAAGTCACGCTCAACAGCGGTCTTGGATACTTTGAACTGCAGGGCGCTGGTCAAGGCGGAGTGATTCGCATTCATTTTGGCGACAGCCAGGTGACAGCCAGCGGTTTCAGTGTTCTGCGAATCAACCTCGACAACCCTCCGGGCGACTTGGCTGTCTTCTCTGGAAATGCGCACCTGGAACGCGGAAGCGTGGGGGCTGTCGATCTGCATGGAGGCGAGAGCGTCGCCTTGAGCGCAGCGGACCCTTCGCATTTTGATGTCAGCGAATCGATCGAGCCGGATTCATGGGACTCTTGGAATTCTGACCGCGATCAGGTTTTGACGGCGGAAGCCTCAGCCCGGACGCCGGCGACAAAGGGGTTTGCCGACAGCAGCAACCCGGCTTGGAATGACCTGGACGCAAACGGCAATTGGTACAACGTTCCCGGCCAGGGAAATATCTGGTCGCCTTATGAAGCAAGCAACAGTGGATGGGACCCATACGGAAACGGGTTCTGGATGCAGACTCCCGGGTTCGGTTATATTTGGGCATCTGGCAATCCTTGGGGCTACCTTCCCTATCAATGCGGAACTTGGAATTACTACGACACCTTTGGTTGGGGCTGGGCCCCAGGGATGGGGGGGTGTGCGCCCTGGTGGGGCAGCGGCGTTTACTACGGGCCCAACATCGGTACTGTTTTCGGCGGATACCGCCCTCCGATGCGCCCGCATCCGCGTCAACCGATTGGCCACCTGGGACTGGTCGCTGCCAGCCCCATCATCCCAGTCACTCGCAAACCCATGAGCGGAAACACAATCCTGCCGGCACGAGATCGGTCAGGACCAGTGACGATTGCCGGCCAATCCGTGCAACCATTTCGGCCGATTACACCTCGTGTGCAATATGAGCGGTCGGCTTCTGGGTTTGTGAATGGAGCGGTTCCGGCCACTCCATTATCCAGAGCAACGCCCGGTTTGGCGCCCATGCCTGGGCCGACTGCTGGCCCAGGTCGGCCAGCATTTGCGCCGAGCTCGAATGGCCCAAGACCGTTGGGCAGCAGTGGTGGCGGTCCGCGTCCGTCGGCGCCGGCACAGAGCCGTGCGCCTTCAGGAGGTGGCTATTCTGGCGGCGGAGCCTCGGCCAGTCACTCTTCAGGCGGCTATTCGGGTGGCGGCGGTGGAGGTGGCGCCTCTCATAGTAGTGGAGGCGGCAGCGCCGGTGGCGGCGGATCGCACAAATAGTGCCGGCTCTCTGTTCTTAAACCGTGTATTCGATGTATGGGCCGCGAGTTGCGATTTCTTACGAAGTCGCGACTCTCGGCCCATTCGTTGAGCAATGCGAATTCGGTTACCTCTGCATAAGTTGCTGTTAACTATTTGGTCGGCTTTTGCCGATAGCTCTCCTGAGCACCATCCGCAAGCCTTCTGCCGCTGGAATGGGTTCCATAGCTTATCCGACCGCATGGAGAACAATCATTCATATTTCTTCATGCAACCTATTTGAACTTGGACGGGTCAGTGTTTCGCCTTCCAATCTTTACTAACTTCGTTGTAGGTCAATATTATTGGACCTCTACCACAGACGCTGCCAATACCGGCGAAGCAGGGACGGTGTTTCGTTGTGACTTCGGCGTGCATGACATTCCGAAAACCAACATCGGTTATACCCTTGCGGTGCGGTAAGCAGGCGTTGCGGCAAGCTGTACATCTGGTTTCAGTTCCCGGTACCGCGATTGCTCGCTCAAGACAGAAAGGCCGCCCAGGTATCGGGCGGCCTTCGGCGTCATGGATTTCGGTTTGGTTTAGCGCCGTGCCACGTGATGTTTGTCGCGGTAAATCGAACGGGAAACGCGGTTCAGTCGATGGTTGAGCGCGACGCGATCGGCATGATTCAGGCGGCCATGGTTGGCAGCGCGCATGTGCCTTTCCGTGCGGCCAATGCGCATTTCGCGACGTTCCAGTCGGCTTGCCTGGCCGGCGTTGAGGCGTCCACTGTTAGTGCCTTGCGCGATTCGGTGTTGCTGGAAGTCGCGTCGTTGGTTGATGGTGGCGGCATGGCGTTGCGCAGGCGCCGGAGCAGGTGCCGGTGCAGTCTGGCTTAAGCCAACGGTTGTGCTAAGTGCGAGAAGTCCGACGCCTAGTAGAGAGACTTTCATGGGTGTTTCTCCTTGGGAGAGGCGGTAGCTATTTGTGATTCGTCTTTGCCAATCCGCGCTCACATACATGAAGACACGAGTTATTAGAAAGTGTTGCGAGCGGCATTTCTAAGTTGTTATTGTCGGCCAGTTACATAAAGTTAGAAGGTCAATCTGAACATTCCTGAGCCGAAGGAGTGGTCAAGCACTTAGAAAGGCTTGCCAGGGTTTCTATCGTAAGGGCCTCGGCACGCGCACGAGGGTCAACGCCGGTTTTAGCGAATGCTGCGGAGATAGCATTCGATGCAATGCCTGCCGCGCGCAGATTGTTTGAGAGAGTCTTGCGCTTCTGGGCAAATGCAGTGCGAACGAAATGCAAAAACGTCTTTGGCTCGACGCCGAGTTCTTCAAATCGCGGTGCAAAACGCCAGCGAAGAACGGTGGAGTACACATCGGGCGGCGGAGTGAACGAAGCGGGCGGCAGCGTGAAGAGCATTTCTGCCGGACCATACATCTGTACTGTCACTGAAAGCAACCCGTAGTCGCGGGTCCCTGGGCTTGCCGTGATTCGCTCGGCAACTTCGCGTTGGACCATCAGGACTGCGCGATCAACTGCGCCATGATTGGCAGCGAGTTTGAGAAGAATCTGTGAAGTAATACCGTAAGGTAAATTTCCCGCGACAGGCAAACGGTGGCCAGCCGCTGCGGAAGCAGCCGCCAAATCAAAGTTGAGCACATCTTGGTTGATGACGGTGACCCGCTCAGACGGGAACTCGGTTCGCAGCTGTGCGGCAAGGTCATGATCGAGTTCCACAGCAACAACATGAGAGGCGCGTGCAGCGAGGGCCCCGGTAATTGCGCCGGCGCCGGGACCGATCTCGACAACCGTGCGGCCAGAAAGGTCCCCGAGAGAATTGGCGATGCGCTCGACTGCCTGCGCATCGTTCAGAAAGTTTTGGCCGAGCTTCGGTTTGGTGGGCATGAGCTACCTCGATGGTAGATGATCGCGCGATTTCATGGCAGGACGCGATCTCGCAAGGAATGACATAGTAGACTGACGCTTTGGCCGAATCTCACGCCCGCTGTGGTTGTTTTGATACCAATGGAAGGGGAGATCGATCCCATGCATATTGTTTTTGCAGCTTCGGAGTGTGTTCCGTTTGCCAAGACTGGCGGGCTTGCGGATGTTGTTGGGGCCTTGCCGCCGGAATTGGTGAAACTGGGGCACGAAGTGACCGTATACCTTCCCCTCTATGCCGGTGTGAAGGCGCACATCAAAGCCCCCATCGAAGGCGAATGGCCGTATGCAGTCCGGTCGATCACCGTTCCTTTTGAGTATTACAACCGCTTTGTAGGGATCGTGGACGGGGGCAGGCGCGGCGGTGTGCAGTACTACTTTGTCGATTGCCCTGAGTTCTTTGATCGCCCTGGGCTCTACGGCACTAAAGATGGCGATTATCCCAATAACTGGGAGCGCTTTGGACTCTTTTGCCGGGCCGTGCTTGAAGCGACCAAGATTCTCGGTGTTCCGCAGGTCTTCCACGTCCATGACTGGCAGGCAGCGTTGATCCCTGTGTATCTGCGCACAATCTATTCTCTCGACCCCATGTTCCAGCACTCAGGCACTTTGCTGACCGTGCACAACGCTGGCTACCAGGGTTGGTTCCCGCCGAACACTACGGAACGCCTGCTCCTTCCCTGGGACCTGTTCACCATGGACAAGGTGGAACAGTTCGACGTTTTCAACTTCTTGAAGGGCGGTCTGGTTTTCTCTGACATGCTCACAACCGTTAGCCGGAAATATGCTGAGGAGATTCAGACGGCGGAATTTGGCGAGAAGTTGGAAGGCACGCTGCACGCTCGCGCTGCGGACCTGGTTGGAATTCTCAACGGTGTCGATTACACACAATGGGATCCAGCCACCGATGGCAACTTGGCTGCCCACTTCGGTCCTGACGATTTGGCTGGGAAACAGCAGTGCCGTGTCGACCTGCTCCACGCATTTGGCTTCGAAAAGGTGGCCGAGAAGACTGCTGTGATCGGGATCGTCTCGCGCTTTGCCGCCCAAAAGGGCTTCGACTTCGTCGCGCAGATTGCCGACAAACTGGTGGAACGGGATGTGGTGGTGGTGGCCCTTGGAACCGGAGAGCCTGTCTTCGAGCGCTTCTTCCGCGACTGGGCCTTCCGGAATGAGAGTCAAGTGGCTGTGCAGATCCGCTACGACGAGGCGCTGGCACACAAGGTCGAGGCCGGGTCGGATATGTTCCTGATGCCCTCACGCTATGAGCCGTGCGGGCTCAATCAGATTTACTCCTTGAAATATGGGACCGTGCCCGTGGTCCGGGCTACCGGCGGGCTCGACGACACGATCGAGGAATGGAATCCAAAATTGGGAACGGGCACCGGCTTCAAATTTGAAGGGCTAAATGCATGGGGGCTGCTCGATGCCATCGATCGCGCACTGGGGGCATTCAAGGACAAGAAGTCCTGGAAGAAACTGATGCTCAATGGAATGGCGCGGGACTACGAGTGGGCCCAGCCTGCCCGAGAGTATGCCAGGGTCTATGACCAAGTTGCGAAACGGAGAGGTTGACCCGTCCGCCTTTTATCATTTATCTGCGATCCTATTTTGTTTGTGGGCAAGACTTCAGGCAGCCTGAATCTCCTCAGTGCGAACCTTGCGCCGCAGGCGGTCAAATGACCGCTGTCAAAGTAAAGGGGCCGACCGTCGTCGATAAACAGGCAATGTTCATTGCCGCGGAAAGTAGCGCATCACTCCGGTGAAAGGCAGGTGGTGACCGCAAAAACACAGTTGAACGCTGGCAGATTACGCCGTGCCCGCCGCTGATAGAAGCGCACAAAACTGAAAGCCCGGCACGCACTTCGCGCGAGATCTGGCTGCCGATCAAATATCCGGAGAGAATGTGCGGCAGTTCTAATACATCACCACCGTTTCCCCGTTTGGCGCGAACTGCAATGCCTCAATTACTATTACGCGCATGAGAACTGGGCCGCTCACACGCCGGGAATTCCTGCAATCCACGGTTGCCGCAAGCTCGGGCGCCGCGCTCGCTCAAGCATCACCGAATGGTTTCTGGGAACAATCCGCGTTGCCAAGTGGCTGGGAGCCAGTCCCCGCCTGGGCCTCAAAGCCAATGCGTTGGATGCAACTTACGCTTGTGGAGGACGATCCAGTCCACTTCGACTCTGAGTTCTGGCTCGACTACTTCAAACGAACGCAGACTGACGCAGTCTGTCTCAGCGGCGGCGGATGCGTTGCCTATTACCCAACGGAGATTCCTTTTCACCACCGCAGTGCATGGCTTGGCCAGCGCGACGTTCTCGGCGAACTGGTTACCGGTTGCCGCAAATTGGGAATGTCAGTGCTGGTTAGAACGGATCCTCACGCAACCTATGATGACCTGCAGGCGGCCCACCCTGACTGGATCGCTGCGGATGCCGATGGCAAGCCCAGGCGTCATTGGTCATCGCCAGAGATGTGGGTCACGTGCGCCTATGGTCCCTACAACTTCGATTTCATGTCAGCGGTGCACAAAGAGATCATGTCACGCTATCGGCCTGACGGCATATTTCTTAATCGCTGGGACGGCAACGGCGTTTGCTACTGCGTCCATTGCGTCGAAAACTTCAAAACGGCCACAGGGTTTGAACTTCCTCGTGCGTCTTCCATGCAGGACGCCGCACGCCGCGCCTGGTTCCAATGGCGCCAGCAGACGCTGATCAGCCTCCTTGATCAGTGGAACTCCGCAATACGCCGGATCAATTCTGAAGCCTCCATGATCCCGAACAACGGCAGCGGCGCTACCAGCTCCCTCAACGCAATTGAAACTAGTCGCCGCTCACCCATGCTTGTTGCAGACCGCCAGGCTCGCCACGGCCTCGCCGCGCCCTGGCTCATGGGCAAGACTGCCAAGGAATTCCGCGCCACCCTGGCTGACAAACCGGCGATCGGGCTCTTCGGCGTCGGTGTTGAGGAGTCCTATCGCTGGAAGGATAGCGTCAACAACAACGCCGAAATCCGCATCTGGGTTCTGGAATCGATTGCCAACGGGATGCGCCCATGGTGCAGCAAATTCTCCGGCACTCTGCACGATGAGCGTTGGCTTAAGGGAGTTGAAGAGATCTACCTATGGGCCGCAAACCATCAGCGCCACCTGGTTGACCGGCAGCCGTTGGCACAGGTCGCACTTGTTTATTCCCAGCAGACCGCGTGGTATTACGGCGACGAGCACGCCGATGCCCGCGTCGAGAATTACGGTCTCGGCTGGTACGAGGCACTGGTCGAGTCGCGCATTCCGTTTGAGATGGTTCATGACCTGCTGCTTGACGCCGCGCATCTGGCCCCGTTCAAGACCCTTATCCTGCCAAATATTGCCGCACTTTCTGATGCTCAATGCAACCAGCTCAGAGCTTTCGTCGCTGCGGGCGGCAACCTGATTGCAACGCATGAAACCAGTCTTTACGACGAAGCAGGGAAGCGTCGCGCAAATTTCGCGCTCGCTGATTTGTTCGGTGTTGACTTTGCAGGAAAGCTGGAAGGCCCAATACTCAATTCGTATATCCGTCTCGAGCATGAAGCGATCCCGCATCATCCGCTCTTTGCCGGGCTAGAAGACGCGCCACGGATTATTAACGGAGTTTCACGGGTCGAAGTCACTCCGCGCGAGACCTTTGCGGAGACGCCCTTTACGCTGATCCCCAGCTATCCCGACCTTCCCATGGAAAAGGTCTACCCCCGCACGGCCAAAACGGATGTCTCTTGCCTCTATCTCCGCAAGCCGGCAGGACGTGTCGCTTACTTTCCCGTTGACATTGACAGAACCTTCTGGGAAGTCCTTAGTGAGGATCATCTCAAGGTGCTGCGCAATACGATTCGTTGGGCGAATCCTGAACCACCCGAGATTCTTGTTGAAGGGCCGGGGTTGATCGATGTCACCGCGTGGCGAAATGCGAATTCGATCACCATTCACTTGGTCAACCTCACCAATCCCATGGCGATGAAGGGGCCTTTTCGAGACTTCTTTCCCATTGGCCCGCAAACCGTCAAGCTTTCCTTACCTGACAAGATTGAGGCGAGGCAGGCGCGATTGCTGGTTGCCGACAAACGGATTGAAATCTCGCGTTCCGGCTCCTCTTTGACGTTCACTGTGCCGTCGATCCTTGACCACGAGGTAGCGGCGATCGACCTGTGACAAAGACGCCGCCTCAATCTCGGTGCGGGATGTCCAAATCCACTGCTTATATTCAGGTCACAATGCGTGGATCGCCTCGTGTCAACGCTGCTTCCTGAACGTCGCCGGAACGAAGCTCATTGTGATTGCAATGCGGGACCGCTTTGCGCATTGCGTTTGACCCCACCTCGCATGTCCTGCGTCACAGAACGGCAGCACAGCGTCCGTGTAAGATCCCCGTTTGTGAGGAGATTATGAAGAGACTTATTGCCTTCGTTCTTTGCATTTTGTTTCCAGCTACTGCACTAGCCGGCGACCCAGGGTTCAAGATTGCCTACGACGGCGGATCAATCCCCGGTCTTAAGGCTGGAACAGATATGAAGTTGTTCATCGATGGAGACAAAGTGCGCATCATCAGCGGCAAGAACGAGGTGGCCGTCATTCCTGCTGCTTCGGTCACAGAAATCAGCTATGGACAGGATGTCCACCGCCGTGTGGGAGCAGCGATCGGCCTAGCGGTCTTCTCGCTTGGACTTGGAGCGCTATTGGCTTTGAGCAAATCGAAGAAGCACTTTGTCGGCCTGACCTGGGACGACTCCGGAAAAAAGGGCGGCATCGCCTTCCAGGCTGACAAGAACGACTACCGAGGCCTCTTGGCAGGGCTCGAGGGCATTACGGGCAAAAAGGCGGTTGATTCAGACGCAATGACGGTCAAGAACTGACTTGTTGAAGACAATTCAGCAGCCCCGTCGCCTTGGACCGCCTACGAATTGCGAGCTTCATCCTTAATGCGCAAAATCAATGAGGATGCAAAATGCCTAGCGCCTTGGTTGAATATATAACCAAGTCAGTTCATAAATATGATCGTGTCTCGGGAGAGGTAACCGTTCGCTGGGTGTGGTTGCGGCCCCTGACTATGCATCCTGTGTGCTGGAGCGTCTTTGCTGGTAGCCCAGATTGTGTTCAGACAAATAGACCAGTTGCCAATCTCGAATTTCCTTCACCAGCCACGCGATCTCCTTCAAAACACCATCGATCTCCCGTTCGATTGCAGGTGCCTCGTCGGGGGCGGCCGCGAGCAAACCGGAATCGAGTGCCTTAAGCTTCTCTAATTGGGTGCGTTCATGCTTGAACAGGTCAGACAGGGTTTGAAGGGTTCTCATCTGCGAATCTCACTCTCAATGACTTCAGTTGCCTGGATGAGGGTGCATGTTCAGGAAAGCGCTTCATGTGATCTACATCACTCTTTATAGGTTGAATCCTTGCCGTCCAGTGTCGGATCCTACCGAATCGAGGGTGAAAGGCACTTAAAGGGCTCGTCAGCGTTCATGCGGTTCGGCGATATTGCTCAATCAGCCCATGCCTGTTGCAGAGACATACATATGGCCTCCCTTAATAACGGCAGAATCCAGAAAAGATTTCATTCCACCGACTCACAGCCAGCTTAGTGTCTATTTTGAGACAGGTTGACCCCCCAACATCCGCACTTTGTCGCTCAAAGTTACCGGCCTCCTTCGCCTGATGCGTCTGCCGGATGGAAATGCCGAAAGATCGCCTCGGCGGTTTTGCGGGGAACAACAGCGGCCAAAGACTCTGCCGTCGCTAGTTGAACGTCGCGCAGGCTCCCGAAATGCGAGAGCAGCCGCTGCCGTGTTTGCGAGCCAACGCCGGCAATGTTCAGCAATTCCGAGTCGCGGTCGCGCATCGCTCTCCGCTGGCGATGGTAGCCGACCGCAAAGCGATGGCTCTCATCTCGAATCAGCTGAACCAGATGCAGCACAGGCGACCGCCGATCCAGCACAATCGGTTCATCCTCGTTGCCATAGAGGTAGATGACTTCTTCCCGCTTGGCAATCGAAGCCAGTGGCTGCGATGTGAATCCCAGCGATTCCAATGCTTCGGCCGCGGCATGCAATTGTCCAAGCCCGCCGTCAATCAGGATCAGCGAAGGCATGGGCTTGTCCTCGTCCTTCAGCCTCTTGTAGCGCCGCGTAACAACCTCGCGCATTGAGGCAAAGTCATCCACTCCAAGGACGGTCATGACTTTGAACTTTCGATAAAGCTGCTTGTTCATCTTGCCGTCTTCCCAAACCACCAGCGAGGCTACTGTCTCGGCCCCCTGGATATGCGAGATATCGAAGCATTCAATCCGGCGAGGAAGCTCCGGCAGCATCAGCAGATCGGCGAGCGCCTCCTGTATTGCTTTGCGCGATGGTTCCAGAACGCGGAACCGTTGGGTGTACGACTGCTTGGCATTCTGTCCGGCAAGGTCGACAAGAGAGCGTTTCTCGCCGCGTTGAGGCATTGCAATAACGATGCGATGACCGGTACGCTGGCTGAGAAGCTCGGCAAGTGCCTCCCGGTCGTCGAATTCAACAGGAAGCAGGATGCTGCGCGGAACATACTGCTGGTCGATGTAAAGCTGTTTGAGCAGGGCAGAGAAGACATGACCGGCGTGAAAGTCTGTTTCAGCAGGCACGGAAGCGCCTTCAATATCATCGCTTTCCAGAAACTCCGGTAGATCGTCCCAGAAGAACTCGCGCCGGTCAACAATCTTGCCGGCGCGAACGTGGAAGAGGTTCACCGCCAGGCTACCGGCTTCAAAGTGGTAGCCAAACACATCCGCTTCATCATCCTGCTCGGCCGTAGCGATGCGCTGCTTCTCATGGAGTTGGTGCACGGTTGACAACTGGTCGCGCAGCCGTCCCGCAGCTTCAAATTGCTCTGCTTCAGCTGCCGCAGCCATGCGGGCAGTCAAACTGCGTTCCAACTCCGCCGATCGCCCTTCCAGAAAGAGCTGGGCGTCATGTACAGCATTCTGGTAAAGCTCCGGGGTCGTGAGTCCCTCGACGCACGGACCCAGGCAACGATGAATGTAGTACTGCAGGCAGGCGCGTGGATGGTATCGGGACAGGTCGACTTTGCAACTCGGGATCAAGAAGCTGCGATGGATGAGCTCAACAATGCGATAAGCAAGATTCCCGGGAAAATAAGGCCCGTAATAAGCGGCCCCGTCCTTCCGCAGGCGCCGGGTCACAAAGACTTTGGGGTAACGGTCGGCCAGCGTGAGCTTGACGTAGGGGTAGGTCTTGTCGTCGCGAAGCAGAATATTGAAGCGTGGCTTGCGCTTCTTGATGAGGTTGTTTTCCAGCGCAAGTGCTTCATGCTCATTGGCTACAAGGATGTAATCGAGATCGACGGCTTCGCGCATGAGAGAGCCGGTTTTCGCATTGGACTGAGCAGCTTCAAGGAGATAGGAGCGGACTCGAGAGCGAAGATTCTTCGCCTTGCCCACGTAGATCACCTCGCCCTCTGCGTTCTTGTAGAGGTACACGCCAGGCTGAGTGGGAAGAGTCCGGATTTTCTCGTAAAAGTCCATTGGATGAGCGCTGCAGTGGTCCCTTTCTAGATTAGCTGGTCATGAGGTAGAGAGAGCCTCCGACCCCGGCTGCGAAGGGAACCAAAGGAGTTACGCAAACCGAGCGCGGCTGCACTCGGATTGAACCGTTGGGACGCAATCCTTACCAATTCAGGTAAAAAGTACATTGGTAACGAGGATTAGTCGAATTCAAGCGATGGCCTTAAGCCACTCGTGATCAGGGAGTTACCTGCGTTTCCAAGGTTTGGCGGCACAGGTGCTAAGTCTTAGCTCGGAAGGCACCGCCGGGTTGAGCGGCGAACACAAGGAGCAGAATGATGATGATCCATCGATTTGGAGCTTTAGGATTGGCTGCGGGGTTGGCAGTGCTGGGCGCAACAGGTTGCGCAACCAAGAACTATGTGCGCACGCAGACAGCGCCGCTTGTTGACCACACGGATCAACTGGACGCGAAGACGGCTGCAAACAACCAGCAGATTCGCGATGTGGATGACCGCTCGCAGGCAGGCGTCAAGCAGGCTCAGGGAGCAGCGGACGCCGCTACAAAGAATGCACAGGATGCCAGTAAATCAGCTGGCGATGCAGAGACTGCGGCAGACAACGCCGTTCATCGTGCGGATTCGCTCGACAGCGTCGTCAAGGGCCTGGACAACTACAAACAGATTGCAAATGTCTCAGTCACTTTCGGTTTTGACAAGGCGGTGCTTACCAAGGACGACCGTGATCAGCTGGATGCCTTTGCGGCGCAGCTCGGGACGGCGAAGAGCTACCTTCTCGAAGTGACGGGTGGGACTGATTCGACGGGCCCCGCGCAGTACAACTATGAACTGAGCCAGCGGCGCGCCGATGCAGTGGTTCAATACCTGGCATCGAAGTATGGTGTTGCCGCTCACCGGTTCTACCTGATCGGTATCGGCAAAGATAATGCAGTGGCGCCGAATACAACCGCGGAAGGGCGCAAACAGAACCGGCGTGTCGAGATTCAGCTACTGTCAAACATGAGCGATCAGGGTGGATCGCAAACCGCTACGAATTCTGGAAGCGGACAGTAATAGCTAAAATGCGTTTGCCGCATTCAGATATTTTCCGGCAACTCACAGGGCCGATCCGCTCAACGGATCGGCCCCTTTTTTATATCCTCATGCACTACTTCTGCTGGCGGATATGCTCGGCCCGAACGTCATTCGCGCTGAAAAGGGTTAGGAATGGGGCTCCAGCTGCTGCAGTCTCAACGGCAGGCCGGCCATTGGCTTCCTGACGTTCCACCATGCAGACCACGGCTGCAACTGTCATTCCAGCCTCGCGGGCGGCTTCGATCGCATTGATTGTGGATGCGCCAGTGGTGCATACATCGTCCACAATCACCACCCTGGCTCCCTGGCGGCAGAATCCTTCGATACGGCGGCCAGTTCCATGCGTCTTCTCTACTTTACGTACCAGGAATCCATGCAGGAGCGGGGCGGCTGGAACCGTTTGGGCTCGCCATGCGCTGGCCGTGGCGACATTCGAAACGATTGGATCCGCCCCGAGCGTGAGGCCGCCAACTGCTTCCGCTGCGATTCCATTTTCTTGCAGCAGATCGAGGATAGCTTCGCCGGTGAGGCGACCACCCTCAGCATGAAGAGTCGTCGTCCGGCAATCGATGTAGTAGTCGCTTGTGCCGCCTGAGGACAGCTTGAATTGCCCGAGGCGAAAGCTGATGCGAGCGAGGATGGCAAGAAGTTGCTGGGCGTGTGTGGTCATCGATCTCGATTGTATCGGGAGTGCCGGTGGTAATTACATTTTGTCCAGGTGCTGGAAGCCGTGAGTCGTGACCAGCATGAGAGAGAACAACACAAAATTGTAAGACGCATGAACCAGCATGCTGGCGGCAAGAGAACGGGTAGCGAGCCGAACCGCGCATAGGACCAGGCTGACGCAAACCAGCAGAAGGAATGGGCCAAGCGCGTTGGCAGTTTGCTCGGCATGCATGCTTGCGAAGGGAATGCTGGTGAGGATCGAAGCAATGATCATGGCGGTCATGGACCACTGGGGGTGGCCATTCTGGTCGAGCGGATGTGGGCGGGAGTGAGTGAAGCGTTCGGCGGTCCAATCGCACGCCGTGCAGAGGGCAGGCAGAAGAAAGCCTCGGAAGAGGATTTCTTCAAAGAAGGGCGCAAACGTAATTCCGAACACGAAGAGCGACCAGGCAGCAAGTCGGGTCTGAAAGAGCTTGTCGATCGGAGCGTTGTCAGGGCCAGGCAGGACGATTTGATCGATCATCGCGAGCGCGAAGCAGACCCCCGCTGCGCCGAAAAGCCGACCACGGAGCCGGAATGCAGTTGCGCCGTTCCATTGCAAGCCCCTAAAAAGTCCCTTTTGCCAGACAATTGGGAAAATGATGAGGCATCCACCGAAGGTAAGCAGATAAAGCACAACCATGGTTCCAAGTGTGTAATGAATGTCGGTTGCTGCCTTTTGGATCGAATTCACCCCAAACAGATGGAAATGAAGGGCAGAGAATGCGAGCCCAATAGCGCCCAGCCAACCCAGCACTAGTAAAAGGGCCAGAATGCAAAGGTGGCCAAAATTGGGGATTCGCGTGGGAGGGGGAGCCTCGGGCGCTGACCATGACTGAAATAAAACCGGGCTGGTGTCTGGGACATTCTCGAAGTGAATGGGTTCGAGTTGAGCGATCGGAAGGACCTGCTCCACTGGCGGCGTGATCTCCTCTGGCGTTGTGGCAGCCTTCGCCTGAGCGGCGGAGAGTTCGGGCTCGAGACGTTCCTGTTCAGGCATATCGTTCATGCAACGCCTGTTTTCTTTTTGCGTTGGCCAGCGTTGGTTGTTGCAAACTGGTCTTGAGCTGCAAGATTCGCCTTCGCACGGGTGGCCGCAAGATCTTCTTCGGCAGGAGTGGCTCGGGAGATACGCTTTGGCTTCGTTCTCCCGGCCTCTCGATTTCCGGTATTCGGCCCCATGGTCTCTGGAATGGATGTGGTGCCGAGAACTATTGCTGAATCCTCAGCAATGGTGTCCGCGTCTGACTCCGGATCGACCGCGGCCAGTTGGCCATTTGCAGAGGAATAATACCGGGTAAGAAACTGGCCGGTATACGAGCCTGGTGTTGCGGCAATCTTCGCCGGCCTGCCCTGGCCGACAACACGGCCGCCGTCTTCGCCACCTTCGGGACCCAGATCCAGAATCCAGTCGGCGTTGCGGATCACATCGAGGTTATGTTCGATGATGATGACTGAGTTACCCAGGTCGGCAAGCCGATGGAGAACTTCAAGGAGCTTGCGGACATCGTCGAAATGCAGGCCGGTGGTGGGCTCGTCGAGCAAGTACAGCGTCCGGCCGGTCTGTCGCTTGCTGAGCTCTCGGGCCAGTTTCATGCGCTGAGCTTCGCCGCCCGACAATGTGGTCGCACTCTGGCCGAGGTGGACATAGCCGAGCCCGACGTCGACCAACGTTTGCAGCTTTTGGCGGACCAGTGGTACGTCCGCAAGAACGGTGAGAGCGTCCTCAATGGTGAGATCGAGAACGTCAGCGATGGAATGGCCTTTGAACTTTACGGCTAGAGTCTCCTGGTTATAGCGGCGTCCATTGCACACTTCGCATTGGACGTACACATCGGGCATGAAATTCATCTCAATTCGCCGCTGCCCGTCACCCTGGCACGTCTCGCACCTGCCGCCGGTCACGTTGAAGCTGAATCGACCAGGCTTATAGCCGCGCTCTCTGGATTCCGGCAGCATTGCAAACAAGTCGCGGATAGGCGAGAAGACCTGAGTATATGTTGCTGGGTTCGAGCGCGGGGTGCGACCAATAGGGGACTGATCAATGCGCACGACCTTGTCCAACTGCTCAGCACCGCTCAGCGATTCATGCGAGCCCGGCTCTTCGCGTGAACCGTAAATGGTTTTTGCGAGAGAGCGATAAAGGATGTCATTGATAAGTGTGCTCTTGCCGCTGCCACTGACGCCGGTGACCACCGTCATGACGCCAAGCGGAATGCGGATCGAAATGTCCTGGAGATTGTGCTCGCGCGCGCCTGTGACAGTAATCCATTTACCAGTGAGGGGTCGCGGGCTGGACCGATGCAGCATGGTAGCCGCTCCGGAGAGATAGCGACCAGTTAGCGATTCAGCGCAGGCCATGATTTGACCTGGTGTGCCCTGAGCTACCACGCAACCGCCAAGGCGACCGGCGCCGGGGCCGAGATCGAGTACGTAGTCAGCATGACGGATGGTGTCCTCATCGTGCTCGACAACAAGAACGGTATTGCCCAGGTCGCGCAACTTCTCGAGAGCATTGATCAAACGCATGTTGTCGCGTTGATGAAGTCCGATGGACGGCTCATCAAGAACGTAAAGGACGCCTCGCAGGCGCGAACCGATTTGGGTTGCTAGCCGGATGCGCTGACCCTCGCCTCCGGATAGTGTTGCCGCGTTGCGATCGAGGGCAAGGTAGTTGAGGCCCACAGCACAGAGGAATTCAAGACGCTCGACAATCTCGCGGCGGATACGCTCGGCGACCAGGGACTCGCGCGCGGTAAAGCCGAGGTTGATGGCGGCGGAGAGCGCGCGGTTCAATGGCAGGGCAGTGAAATCGGCAATGGAAAGGCCACCAATCTTGACCGCAAGGGACTCAGGGCGGAGGCGCTTGCCACGACAAACAGGGCAGGGCGTGGCGGACATGAAATTCATCATGTACTCGCGGTATCCCTCGCTGCGAGCTTCATCGATTGAATCGCGGAGGAACGCCAAAATGCCGTGGAACCCAGTACGGGGAGCTTCATTTTTGGGAGGCCCATAGACCAGAATGTGCTGCTGGCGAGGGGGAAGGTCTTCAAAAGGAAGCTTGAGGTCAATCTTGTAGCGATCGGCGGCAAGGTGCACGAGCTTGAGCAGGTATTGTGATGAGGAACCTGGGCCGAGGCCGCCATCAAGAAGCGGCTTCGACCAGTCCGTAATGACCTTCGCGGGGTCGAGATCGTAGAGCGAGCCAAGACCATGGCACTCAGGGCACGCGCCAAACGTCGAGTTAAACGAGAAGCTGCGCGGTTCAAGCTTAGGCACGTCGAGACCGCAGTCGGGACAAGCCATGGAGGCTGAAAACAATTGCTCGTCGGCGCCTGCAATGGCGACCAGCACCAGCCCGTTGGCTAACTGCAAGGCCTTGGCAACAGCAGCATTAAGCCTCTTTTCGACAGAAAGTTTGCCGGGCGCCGGCTGGACTGCCCCTGGGTTACCTTGCGATGTGGACTTCAGGAGAATGCGGTCGATCACCGCCTCAATGGTGTGGTTCTTGCGGCGGTCAAGAAGTAGGGGTTCAGATAGATCCTGGAGATCGCCGTCGACCCGAGCTCGGAAACCTTGCTGATCCAGCTGGTCAAGAAGGTCTTTGAATTCACCTTTGCGTCCGCGGACGATAGGGGCCATCACGGTGACGCGTTCCCCCATTCCCAGCTGCAGAATGCGCTGCACAATCTGCTCAGCGGTCTGGCGCGAGATGGGACGCCCACAGTTGGGACAGTGCGGTGTGCCAACTGAGGCATAGAGAAGGCGCAAGTAGTCGTAGATCTCAGTAATGGTGCCCACCGTGGAGCGGGGGCTGCGGCTCGTCGTCTTCTGCTCGATCGATATTGCCGGGCTCAGGCCTTCGATCGAATCGACGTCGGGTCGTTCGATCTGGTCAAGAAACTGGCGCGCATAGGCGGAAAGGGTCTCCACGTATCGGCGCTGGCCCTCGGCATAGATGGTGTCAAAAGCTAGCGAGCTTTTCCCCGACCCGGAAAGCCCCGTGACCACCGTCAAAGTGTTTCGGGGAATGCGTACGCTGATGTCACGCAGATTATGCTGGCGCGCCCCCCGCACTGAGATGTGAGTAATTGCCATGATGAGTTCCACGAGCCTGAAAAAGAATCACTTATGTTGATCGTTCGACGAATGAGCGAAGCACGGCCCGGGCTGATTTAGAGACGAAGAGGAGAATATTGAGGCTCCGGGTCTAACCTCCAGAATACATCGAATCTTCGCATCCCGCAGCTTTGTGTCGTAGCGCAGCATTGGGGGTGTTCGGGGTAAATGTGCACGGCTTGTTTTGGACCGTAGACCGTGCTCGTTTATTCAATAGGAAACAATTTGCCAATGAGAGACGTCGAGATGTATAAATCGATGCGCGGTGGTAAAGGTCGAATTTCACCTCGGCCGCGCCAGGACCATCGGCACGTTCCCCAACCCAAGGAGTGCGACCCATCCAATGCCTAGAGTTCTCGTCACGATGATTGCTGCTTCCGCGGTGCTGATCCCGGCCGTATTTGCGCAAAACTTGCCGACCTCTTGGGTTGACAAGGACACAGGCCACCGAATCCTTCGACTATCGGATGAGCCGGGCTCCTCCGGCTTCTACTTCAATGTGAATGCCTTCACGCCTGACAGCAAATCCATGGTCTACAACTCGCCAGACGGCATTCGCATTCTCGATCTGTCAACCTTAAAGACCAGGCTTCTCGTACCCAACCCTCCTCGAGCCGCCGGAGCCGTTCCCGGAACACCAGGGTTTTTCCACGGAGGGGCGCATGCCATCGTCGTCGGCAGAAAGACCAACTCGGTCTTCTTTTCGAAGATGGATCAAGCTACCAACCTGAGCACGATTTACAAGGCCAATGTCGACACTGGCGAGGTCACAACGATCGCGACCTTGCCTCCACGTGCGAGTGTGGCCACCATCAACGCCGACGAGACACTCGGAGTGGGCACATATGACGAAAATGAAACGCCGCCCGAGCAGGAATATGGACGCAACCGGCCGGAGGCGGCATCGTCAACACCAAAAGGAAGTCAGGCGCAGCAAGCAGGGAACCTTGTCCAGCCTGAAGGCAAAGGCGAAATGATGGAACGCCGCCTGGCTGCGCGCATCCCGGTGGTCCTATTCACCGTGAATTTGGAAACCGGAAAAGTTACCGTATTACTGCATTCGACCGATTGGATCGGTCACATGCTTTTCTCGCCGGTCGATCCAACATTATTGATGTATTGCCACGAGGGCCCATGGCAAAAGGTCGATCGCATATGGATGATCCACACCGACGGCACTCATAATGAATTGATCCACAAGCGGACGATGGCCATGGAGATCGCCGGGCATGAATTCTGGGGTCTCGATGGACAGACCATCTGGTACGACTGGCAACCGCCCAAAGGAGAGGACTTCTTTCTCGCAGGCTACAACCTGAGTACCCACAAGCGCGTGGCTTATCATATGCAACGCAACGAATGGTCGATTCACTTCAACCTTACACTCGGCGAGGACTTGTTCACGGGGGACGGCGGAGATCCAGGCCAAGTGGCGAAGGCTCCCGATGGCGAGTGGATCGAACTATTTCACCCGCAGCTTTTTACGGTTGGCCCCGGCGCAATCAATTCACCGGACTTCTGGCAGCCGGGGGTCTTTCATTCAGAACATCTCGTAAACATGTCTCACCATAATTATCGGCTTGAACCCAACGTTCGCTTTTCTCCGGATAAGAAGCTTGTCATTTTCACGAGCAACATGTTTGGGCCAAGTTATGTCTTCGGCGTCGAAGTGGCGAAGGCTGAAACCCCAGATGCTTCTGAGGTGCACTCGACGCCGGAACTGGCGAGCCAATTCAATTCAACGAAGCCCAGGCCGGTGAACCAGGTGCAATAGCGAATCCATCGACGGCGGCACAGGTGAATACTGGTTGGCTCCGGTCGCATTAGGTTGCCTCGTTTTTGTGAGATTTGTGAACAGGAATGATTCGATGACCCTTAAGCAGTGCAGATTGTTAAGGAATTCGCTTCTCCGATCAGTGTTTGCATTTGGGGCACTGGCGTGCACTCCTGGACTGCCGGCGATCGTGTTCCCGCAGGATTCGAACGTCGATTTGTTGAAGGAATTCCAGGACCCGCCGGACAATGCAAAACCGATGATGCGCTGGTGGTGGTTCGGTCCAGCTGTAACAAAGACCGAACTCGAAAAAGAGTTGAGGACGATGCGGGACGCCGGGATCGGCGGCGTCGAAATTCAACCCGTTTATCCCCTGATGCTTGACGACGATGCGAAAGGCATCAGGAACCTGCAATACCTCTCGCCCGAGTTTCTTGACGACGTCACTTTCGCCAACCTTACGGCTCGATCGCTTGGGCTGCGCGTGGATATTACGCTCGGCAGCGGCTGGCCTTACGGCGGTCCGAAGACAACTCTCGCTCTTTCCGCAGGACGCCTCAAAATAGTTTCTACTCCGATCAGTGGCAAAACCGTAACACCTCCTCCGCTTGCCGATGGAGAGAACATCGTCGCAGCATTCGCAGTTAACGGGACCGAGGAGAACTTTGACGCTGCCTCTGCAAGACGAGTCGATCTGGCAATGAACGTCATCCCCGTCGGAACAGGAGCGCAAACCGCGCTCTTCTTCATTGCCAGCCACACGGGAATGATGGTGAAGAGACCCGCAGCAGGCGCTGAGGGCTATGTGCTGGATCATTTCTCCCGAGCTGCAATCGACGAGCACATTGACGACGTGGCGACCCCGTTGCTGGCCGCTTTTGGCAGCAAGCCTCCATATTCAGTGTTCTCTGACTCACTTGAGGTCTACGCTTCCGACTGGACCCCTAAATTTCCGGCTGAGTTTCAACGCCACCGAGGGTACGATCTGCTCCCTCATCTCCCAGAATTGCTTGCCGGCGGCACGACAAAGGCGGACTCGATTCGGCACGACTGGGGTGAGACACTCTCCGATCTCATTCGTGAGAATTACCTGACCCCGTTAACCCATTTCGCTGAGGCGCATCACACGCTGTTCCGTTCGCAGACTTACGGGGAGCCGGCGGTCACACTCGCAGATGAGGCCGCCGCCAATTTGCCTGAAGGCGAGGGTCCGCAATGGCGCGCCTTCAGCTTTACGCGCTGGGCAAGCTCCGCCAGCCATCTTTATGGCCGCAACGTCACTTCCGCCGAGACCTGGACGTGGCTTCACTCACCCGCATTCCGCGCCACCCCCCTGGACATGAAAGCCGAGGCGGATCGAATGTTTCTGCTCGGGGTGAACCAGATCGTTGGACACGGCTATCCCTATTCCCCCCAGGGAGCGGGCGAGCCCGGCTGGTCGCTCTATGCTGCGGCAGTTTTTAACTCTCACAATCCGTGGTTTCCAGTCATGCCCGAGGTAACGAAATACTTGCAGCGGGTAAGCTGGTTGCTGCGCCAAGGAGAGCCAGCCAACGACATTGCGATTCTGTTGCCGGAGGATGACGCCCAGGCAGCTTTCACGCCCGGTCACGTGTCGGTTACCGACGAAATGAAGACGCGGATTACCCCCGCCCTTATGTCAGTCATTCTCGACGCGGGCTACAACGTCGATTACATCGACGCAGCCACCATCGACAAGCTTGGTGTGGTTTCTTATCCTGTCCTGCTGATTCCGCCAACCGACCGGATTCCACTGTCAACTTACCAGAAGATCGAGAGGTACGCAGCGAGTGTGGGTAAGGTGATCGCGCTCGAAAGGACTCCATCGCTGGGGCCTGGATTCAAGGACCAGGACGCATCATCCGCGATTTCCGCTCTTTCAGACCGGTTGTTCCGGGGCCCCGATCACAAGGGCGTGCTGGTCAACTCAATTGGTGACTTAGCCGATGCTTTGCATTCAGCAGTGCTTCCAGATATGAAAGTGACAGGCAAAGCACCCAGTCTCGGGTTCATTCACCGCAGGCTTTCAGGCCGTGATATTTACTACGTGGTGAACAGCACCAATGAGCGTTTCGACGGGAGTGCTCATTTCAGGTCTAGCCGCGCTGCAATCGAGGAATGGGACCCCGACACAGGCACTGTTGTCGGAGCCCTCAAGGGCGGTCCCGGCGCAGAAATTCGGCTGATGCTTGCACCATACGAGTCCAGGGTCTTCGTGCTCGAAGACGGCTTTGGGCCTGAGAATGGGGCAGCAGTTTTACCGATGTCGAGATCGAGTTATTTGGCCAGCGATTATTCCCCGGATGCCGGCGCTGCGCTCGCTGATTTGAGCAAGGACTGGCAGGTGCATTTTACCGGTGATTCGGAGCCACACACTCTTGGCCAGTTGACCTCATGGACCGACCTTCCTGGAAAGCAGAACTACTCTGGCGAGGCGGTGTACTCGCGAAGTTTCACAATCGAGTCTTCTTCGCCGGCTGGCGCGCGGGTTTTTCTCGATTTCGGGAACGGAACCGCTACTGCCGACGATCGGCGGCCGATTGCAAATGGCATGCATGCGCTTCTCGATCCACCGATTCGCGAGGCTGCAATCGTTTTTGTCAATGGAGAGCTGGCCGGAGCCCTTTGGCATCCGCCTTACAGGATTGACGTCACAAAGCTGGTTCGTAAGGGTGAGAACCGGATTGAAGTCCACGTTTATAACACTGCGATCAATTTGTTGGCCGGACAGTCGCCTCGTGACTACAGTGCGCTGCGAGCAAAATACGGCCACCGATTCGATCCCCAGGACATGGATCATTTGAAGCCTCTTCCGTCCGGGCTTTTTGGGCCGATCTTTCTTGAAGAGCAGAGGACCCAATGATCAAAATGGCTCGATTGAGCTTGAATGTCATGATGTTGGGCCTGCTTGCCACAGCCGCAGCCCATGCCGCTCCGAAGCCATTTGTCGTCAACGATTATGGAGCCAAGGGGGATGGGAGAGGGCTTGATACTGCCGCAATCCAGAAGACGATCGACGCAGCGGCTGTTGCCGGCGGGACAGTCACGCTGAAGCCCGGAGTTTACTTGACGGGATCTTTGTTCTTGAAATCGGGTGTCACATTGGACGTGCCAGAAGGAGCAACGCTGATTGGGTCGGAAAAGGTGGAAGATTACCCGATGCTTCCAACCCGGATTGCGGGCATCGAGATGAGCTGGCCCGCGGCCTTGATTAACGTTCGAGATCAACATGGCGTGATGATCACGGGGAAGGGAACCGTTGACGGCGACGGGCCCATCTGGTGGAAGTCGTATTGGGATTTGCGTGCAGCGTATGAACCGAAAGGATTGCGCTGGGCTTCGGACTATGATGCACGCCGACCTCGATTGATTCTGATACAGAATTCGTCGGACATTCAACTCGGCGGCGGTATTCTGCTCAAGCGCTCAGGGTTCTGGACGGTGCAAATCCTCTATTCGAATGACGTTCATGTGGATGGAGTCATTATTCGAAACAACGAGGGCGGCAAAGGGCCGAGCACCGATGGAATTGATATTGATTCCTCGCGCAAAGTAGTGGTTGAGCATGCCGACATTGACGTAAACGATGACGCTCTGGTGCTCAAGGCTGGCCGTGATTCGGACGGGCTCAGGGTCAATCGGCCAACCGAAGACGTTGTGGTGCGCGATTCGATCGTGCGCCGTGGCGCGGCGGCCATCACTTTCGGCAGCGAGACCTCCGGCGGATTTCACAATATCGAAGTCTGCAATATCACTGCTCTGGCAGGTGTTCCTTCAGGCATTCTCTTCAAATCTGCACACACGCGCGGCGGCTATGGGCGGGACATCCGCATCCATGACCTGACCCTCGAAGGAGTCGCAATCCCAATTCATATCACGATGAATTGGAACCCGAGTTTTAGCTACGCGACTTTGCCAACAGGCTTGAAGGATATCCCTTCATACTGGATTACACTCACGACGCCGGTTCCTGAGCAGCAGGGATTACCTCACTTCAGCGACGTTCACATCTGGAACATCAAGTCCACCGGAGCGAAAGCGGCGTTCAATGTGGCGGCATACCCCAACGCGACACTCGACAATTTCAGACTTGACCATCTGGACATCCAAGCCGCTGTTGCGGGTACGATTGCGAACGCTAGAAACTGGACCATCACAGACAGCAACATCCAAACGGCAGATGGCAGCAAAGTCACGTTCACCGATTCTGAAGTCAAAGATCCGAAAGACATACCGTACGGAGAGCAGAAGTAGACGCGGGCTTCGTGCGAACCACCAAGGTGAGAAATGAATCCCAGCAGGATGATGCGTTGCTTTGCGACGATTGGCTTTGCACTGGCGTGGAGTTCTTGTATGAACGTAGCCGCTCAACGCCTCGGTGCCTCACTGTCTGACCATGCAGGAACTGGATCTGTTCGATCACAGGGGCCTTCAGGGACCCAGGTCACTGACCCAGGCGCGGTTGCGCGGCCACCTTTGCCTAAGCCTGGCAATCCCACGCTCCCAACCATCTACCTGGTTGGCGACTCGACTGTGCGCAACGGCAGAGGGGACGGAGCCGGGGGACAATGGGGCTGGGGTGAGCCCCTGCTTGACTATTTTGACTCGTCAAAGATCAACGTCGTGAATCGCGCCATCGGTGGGCGCAGCAGCCGAACCTATTTCACTGAAGGCCGGTGGGATGAACTGCTTTCCATGCTGAAGGCTGGTGATTTTGTCTTGTTTCAATTTGGCCATAACGACTCTGGTCCACTCGACGATACCAGTCGTGCACGCGGCACCCTGCCTGGGGTCGGCAGTGAGAGCAGGGAGATCGATAACCCAATCACGAACAGGCATGAGGTTGTGTACACCTATGGCTGGTATATGAGGAAGTATGTTGCAGACACTCTTGTAAAAGGAGCAACTCCGATTGTCTGCTCTCCGATTCCGCGGAAGATATGGAAGGACGGCAAGGTAGCACGCAATGCGGACAACTATGGAGGATGGGCAAGGCAGATTGCGGCTTCGCAGTCCGTAGCCTTCATCGACCTGAACGAGATCATCGCCAAGCGTTACGACGCTCTTGGTGAAGCGCAGGTTGAACCGCTGTTTGCCGATCCGCACACCAGCAGGGCCGGAGCTGAGTTGAACGCGCAATCCGTAACGGCGGGCCTGAAGGCGCTTGTTGGAAATCCGCTTGGGCCATACCTGTCGGCAAAGGGGCAGGCAGTTGTCGCGGATTCAGGTCATTAAGCCCGCATAGAGAGCCCAAGGCCTGCCAGGGGTAAAACATCGGTTCCCTTTATCGGCGCATGGGGGTTCTTCTTCATCGATGCATCTGCCGGATTTCGCTGCCTGCCAACAGAAAACCGCCGACTCCGTAGGTATAACTTGAAGAAGCTTTGAATGGTTGGGGCTCCGCGCCTGTTTGTTGAATGCAACCCAGCCGCCCATCGGCGTAAACATGATGCAGCATCCCGGTCCAGGCCTTCTCAATAACCGGGCGATAGACAGCGCGATCCAAAATGCCTTTGTTCACCCCCGCGGCCAGCGCATAGGTGATAAGCGCAGAGCCGGAAATTTCTGGCAGTTCGTAGTCGTCAGGGTCCAGCAAGCCGGCTCGCCAGAGTCCGTCGGGACCTTGCAATTCAGCCATGCGTCTAGCCATTTCCTGCAACTGAACAACGTACTTGGCTCGAGAGGGATCGTCATTCGGCAAGTATTTGAGGGTTCTCACAATTCCGCCCATCACCCATCCATTGCCGCGGGACCAAAACATCTTCTTTCCGTTTGCCTCTGTCCTGGTCAGATAAGTGGAATCCCGAAAATAGAGGTGTTCGTTGGTATCGTAGAGGCGGTTGGAAGTTCTGGCCCACTCCTCATCAAGATAAGTAATGTACTTTCTGTCGCCGGTTGCTGCATACATCCGCGACCACACTGGAGGCGCCATAAAGAGCGCATCGCACCACCACCAGGGAATCTCCTTGCCCGGTATCTTAGAGTCACGCGGGGCTGCGAGTACGGCATCCAATTCAGCCTGCGTCGGCTGGATCATGGCATGGTCCCTTTTCAGCAGATAAAGCTCCAAATAGGTTTGGGCAACGCTCTGATCGTCAGCGTTGGGCAAGTGAGACCTGAGCTGCCAACCAAACTTCTGGCTCATGGCGAACATTGCATCGCGATATTTCGGGTCATCCAGCGAATCCGAAGCGGCCATGAATCCCGCGTAAAGTACGCTCCACGTCCATATGCGATCAAAGTAAGGTTGCGATCGCTGTAGCTGCCAATCGGCTACTTTACGCATTGCTTTGGCGACGGCCGCGGGTTTGGTCGAGTAAGGAAGGTCTTTGGCGAGCGGGCCTGGATCGTCCGGTGCATCGCCGAAGTGGCGCGCCTCGTTGGTTGCAATGTTCTTCAGTTCCTTCTCTGAAGGCTGATGTTGCGCGAGAGCGAGCTGCTGCGTTCCCAACACACAAATACAGGATGCAATTGCTGCGGTGATGCCTTTCCATTGCCGGGACATGCTGTTCTCCAGGTTTTGACACGCAATCAAATCGGAGCCAGGTCTCGCGATCTTCTGCAATCTCTGGCTCCGGGGTATGGAACGATCGACAAGTCTGCAGTTAAAAGTTGAGTCTTCCGGAGAACTGGAAGTCGCGGCTGCCGGTATTGCTTGTGGCCGAACCGACGGTTCCGAACGATGCGCTGTCGACGCTGACATTGATGCCGCTGAAGGTGACTTTGTTGGCTATGTTCTGGCAATCGGCGGCAAGCACAAACTGTATGCGTTCGGACCTATTGAGAGGGAAGGTGCGCCGTAGCCCCATATTGAGGTTGGGTACACCAGGATTACGGAGACCAAATGGGGCGCCGCGCGGGGCATCGCCAATCATGAAGTTGCCCGAGTTGCAAAAGGGTCCCGTTGCAGTTGCGCATGGAACCGCGGTGCCATTGATTCCGGTTGGGTTGCTATATCCATATCCTTGATTCGCACCTCCGACGTAGCCTTGGATGTAGGATATGCCGGGGGTAGCGGCATTGGGAGCCGCGCCCAGCAGTGGTGCGGTGATGCCTTTTCCCCAGGAACCGTTCTGGCGTACGGTCTTTCCAGCGAAGGCCGGATTGATGTCGGGCATGCAGGTTCCAGTGTTGGGTTCAAACGTGGAGTTGCATGACGAAGCGGTTGGAAACAACGGCGTACCGGAGTAGTAGGTCCCCAGACCAGATAGAGTCCATCCTCCAGCAATTGCCCTGACGACGCCCGGTTCACCACCGGATGGGATGTGGTAAACACCGTAGACGGAGAGCGCTTGAGGAACACTGTTCGTGCTCCATGAGCGATCGATGCGGTTTGGGGCCCATCCCTTTCCGCTTAGCATTGCGCTCCCAGGAATTGCAAAGCCGCTGCGCATGGTTCCTGTATCGTCCAACTGCTTGGAGTAGGTGTAGTTGAGGTTGAGCGTCAATCCCTGAGACATTCTCTTGGCAACCGATACCTGCAACGAGTTATAGGAGACATTCGCAATGTTTGGCCAGGTGTCAGTGGTGCCGGAGAATTGGGGCATCCAGGTGAGCGCCTGGGCGATGGTGGCCTTGCCGGCTCCTGCCGAAGTCCCTGCAGCCGTAGCAAACGTGGGATAGGGCGTGATGATGGCAGGCAGGCCAACCGCAGCGGTGGCCTGATTGGCGAGCGTGATATTTGCGGCGGTAGCGGGGAGGGTAAGAATGTTGCATTTCCCGG
>Ga0181535_10001217_pt1 | contig 34633 bp, 31 predicted proteins | sample PEATcosm2014_Bin_44_FD_119774 | JGI IMG/M metagenome (GOLD analysis project Ga0181535, IMG submission 119774) | Peatland microbial communities from MTU Mesocosm Facility, Houghton, MI, USA - PEATcosm2014_Bin17_30_metaG | ecosystem: Environmental > Terrestrial > Soil > Wetlands > Peat | place... | reverse complement strand
GAACCAAACCCACCCCACCCTTTAATTCTCCTGGAAAGATTCCGGCTCAACCCGCACCGAAGGCCACATCCACCGAAGGGAAAAGGAACAGTGAAAGTGGTGGCATGACCTACAAGACGGGTGGGGGGATGATTCGGGTTTCCCGCATCCTCAGGGGTTGGTGGGGGCGCGAGAACCCGAATACCGTCCCGCCCCAGGACCCAGAGGATACGGCGGCCCAAAGGCAAATCTGAGAGGCGCGGCAATCCCGGAATTGAACGCAATTATCTCGTAACGATCCTAGGAGGCCCCTGCCGATGCCCGGGTGGGAATGGCAGGGGCCAACGCGTCTCAGAGCCTACTGGGTGACAAGCGGGGCCGTGGAGGGACCACGATACAGGCGGGATGGTTTTCAAGTCGGGCGGGGGGATGATCAAGGTCTCCCCGCTCCTTCGGGCATCGTGCGGTCAGGAGAACCGGAATACCGTCCCACCCCAGGACGTAAGGTGTCCCGAATAAACCTGGAACAGCTCCTATCGAGAATCAATCTGGTCAACCCAGGTGCAGTAGCACTCGTAGGCACTTGGATTCCCCCCAATGCCGTAGCAAGTCTCCATCTGCTCACTGGCATCAGGCCATTCGCTATGGATGCCAGCATCCTTCATGCGCTGGTGGAGATCTTTCTTCATCTCATCGAAGGTTTCACGGATGTACAGGTCACTGATCTTGGTCATGGTATTGCTCCTAGAAAGGGGTGGGTTAGTTCAGTTTGATAAATTCAGGCACGGTCTCAGAATTGCTGTAAGCATTGTAGGCATCCACAGCCTCTTCCCAGGTATCCCAGGTTTCACCAATCCAAGTCCATTGTTCTGGATCTACGGGGTTCTCTTTGTTGATGAGTTGAGGTCCGTCATAGTCCAGGAAGGTCCACGATACCTGATAATTCTCATAGATGGGAACACAACAGGTATCTTCAGCGTTGCACTGTTTTGCAGCCATCTCTAACAGGAGTGCTGCATTGTTGTTGAACATAGCATAGGGAACGGGGCTGAATTTACTTCCACTCCTAAGCTTAGGATCAGAGATGAATCTCCTCATTCCAGCTAGGCTGAAAGCCATCCCCCATTTACGATTCTTATGCATGAACTCATCTACTAAACCCTGGAGCTTAATCTGCGCATGTTTGTCAGAATTAGGGAGAGCCATCTTAGGGTAAGTCTTCCTTATGAAATTGTAGGTGGTCTTAACCCATAGGGTAGGTTCCTGGAACGCTCCCACAATGATATCCTGTTCAAAGTAATCAGAGTTTGGTTCCTTCTCTTCTGCATTAGGAGCTTCGTGTGGAGTGTTCTTTGGAGTCACCGCAGGTGGCTCTGCTTTTTCCCCTTGATTTTCTTTAGAAGATACCAGAGGCGACTCATCTGATTGATCAATCACTTGAGTGTCTCCGATATCTGCTTCTCTATCATCTGTATCTAAAGCTGTATCTGTATCTATGTTACGCGTAACAGGCGTAACACCCTTCTTCGCTGCCCTGTATTCCCTCATATATGGTGCCCGTGATCCTTCACCTTCTTGGGCCTTTTCCTTGTAGGTCTGGTAGTTGATGATTTCCCATCCCCCTGGAATATCCCTTATACGTCTACCATCCTCTTCCTTAGTTCTGCTGTAGGCATCTGATGAAGTCAAAATGCCCAGGACACGTTCCATTTCAGGGATATCCATTCGACAAATGCTTGCAAACCCAGGAATAGAGCCTTCAACCCTTCCCTTAGCATCAGCCAGAGCCAGCATGGCAACCCAGGTTCTTAAAACCTTATCGTCATGTATCCAAATAGATGATGTGATGATGCTTGAAAATAGCTTAGTCCAACCGGCCATCTTACTCACCATCCTTCACGTAAGGCTTCTCCAGATGCTCAAGACAGTTAGCCATGTGGCGAAGCAGGGGGGCCATGGATGCTGGTAATACCACTAACCCAGGAGCATAGAGGTCTTCATCTACCTGGATGACTACACTGTAGGGATCAATGATGACCTGGAACCCGTCAAGGTCAAACGTATTACTGGTATGCTTTACTCGTTTTCTCATAAAATATCCTCGCAGGATGTCTCCGCAGAACGGTGCCAAGTGGCACTGTATAGAATTGGGTACACGAAGAGAATTCTTATTCTTTAGCAAATTTACCGAAGTCATCCCGCTTTTGCCCTCTGGCCTTGCGGCTAGCCTCAATCCGGTTTAGATGCCGGATCCTATGTCGATAACCAGAAATGGTCATGTAACTATCAAAGATACCGTTCTTGAGCGTTTCAATCATTTCATCCTTAGCCCTAACCATATCTATAATTGAAATAAAGCAATTCTCAAGCATTTCTAAATTGGCCACATGGTTCTCTTGATTGGGTATCAAGGCAGCCAAGTTTTCCTCGCTGTCGTGCTGGGTATTAGGCATTAAAACCTCCTGATTAGATGGTGGGTGTTGGAGTTAGCCCGTTGCTGTCCTCCGCTACTTCAAATACGCAACGAGGTCTCAGAAAATCCTGATTATCGCAAAATATATTTTGGATCCTCAATTTCCATGTGCTATTAATTTTCCAATTGTGGCTATCGAAATTGGCCCAGCTCCATTTGTAACTACGCCCCTGCCTCCGTAAAATTCCGGACTTCCACTCAACCGGTTGCCGATTCCGATGGGGACGGTTCATCTCGGGAAGTTCCTGGGGTCGCAAGCCTACCGGAAACCTATCCTTACTGGCTTGGTGGGGGTTGATAGGCAGAGGCAGAGTGATGAGGTCCCCGGAGGACTTCTGGCCCAGGCCCATTAGCTCTTTCCCGTCTGCCGGGCGCCCTCAAGGATGCCCATCTAAGGGTCATCATCAAACCAACCGTTCCGCCAGAGAATCTTGGGGACTCTTCCCTTAACCTACCGCAGATCGCCAGGGAGTCTCTACAAAGGAAGTCTTATCCAGTGCGGGTTCTACTCCAATTCCATGTAGTGAATTTTGTAGTGAATCGCCTTTCGGAAGGCTACCATTTGAGCCTCACAACAGGCTCTTTGAGGTCGTGCACCCCTACAAGAAGAAACCCCTGAATCTCAGTAGATCCAAGGGCTCCATCAACATTTTTTGGTGCCCGGAGACGGAGTTGAACCGCCGACACATGGATTTTCAGTCCATTGCTCTACCAACTGAGCTATCCGGGCCAAGGGTTCAATGGTACCAGACGCCTCCACATTTTCAAGTGCGAAGCTCGGCGGGCTCGGGCATTCTTTAAGTTCGGAGTGAATGGCATGGTGTCACATAGCAAAGACAGAGTGATCCAGGTACAGAAACCGGCGCAGAGCCTGCAGGCGTTCCAGAAAAAGGTGGCCACGGGCGAGGATATCCAGGTGGGATACCTGAAACCGCTGGTCATGGCGGCCGGGGTGCTGATCCTCGGGTTCGGCTCCTTCTATGGCTTCCGGGCGATGCGCTCGGCTTCGCTGGAAAAGCACCTCACGGCGCTGGCGGATCTGCAGATGGAAGTCATCGGCGATTCGAGCGCGACCGAACCGGTTTCGCCCCAGGACCTGGAGCAGCGCATGCGCGCGCGCCTGCCCCGGCTCGAGGCCCTGGCGCGCTCCGCGCCCCGGGACGACAAGGCGGTGAGCGAGGGTCTGCTCGCCACCTGGCGCCTGCAGCTGGGCGAAAAGGCCGGCGCGCCGGTGGCCCCCACCGATGCCTGGGGCAAGCTGCGCCTCGCCCAGAGGCAGATCGCCCTGGGCCAGGGCCCGGATGCCGCGAACACCATCGCCGGATTGCGCGGCGCGGCGGGTCCGGACCAGGCCTGGGCTCCCATCTTCTGGTCCACCCTGCTGGATGCCGACCGGCTCCAGGGCAGCCGGGACCAGGGCTGGAAGGATCTGGCCGACTACAAGAGCCGGTTCAAGCAGCTGGCCGACCCCAGCCTGGAGCGCCTGCTGGCCGGCGTCTGAACGGGGCGCGCCATGCGCATGTACGACCTGATCTACACCAAGAAGGAGGGGGGCCGGCTCAGCGATGAGCAGATCGCCTTCTGGGTGGCGGGGGTGACCCGCGGTTCGGTGCCCGAAGAGCAGAGCGCGGCCCTGCTCATGGCCATCTGCTGGCGCGGGATGGATACCCGGGAAACCCTGGCGCTCACCCTGAACATGCGCGATTCCGGCACGCGGATGGATCTTTCCGGGGTGCCGGGGGTGAAGGTGGACAAGCACTCCACCGGCGGCGTCGGCGACAAGACCACCCTGGTCCTCGGGCCGATCGTCGCCGCCTGCGGCGTGCCCTGCGCCATGTTCAGCGGCCGCGGCCTCGGCCACACCGGCGGGACGGTGGACAAGTACGCCGCCATCCCCGGGCTCCGGGTGGAACTCTCGCCGGACCAGTTCCGCGCCAGCCTGCGCGCCACCGGGTTCGCCAACAGCGCCCAGACCGGCGACATCTGCCCGGCCGACCGCAAGCTCTACGCCCTGCGCGACGTCACGGCCACGGTCGAATCCATTCCGCTCATCACCGCCAGCATCATGGCCAAGAAGCTGGCAGGCGGCTGCGACGCCCTGGTGCTGGACGTGAAATGCGGCAGCGGCGCCTTCATGAAGACCCCGGAACAGGCGCGCGCCCTGGCCCAGGCCATGGTGGCGGTGGGCCAGGCCCACGGCATGCGGGTCAAGGCCCTGGTCACCCACATGGCGGAACCCCTGGGCTGGGCCATCGGCAACGCCCTGGAGGTCATGGAAGCGGTGGAGATCCTCCGGGGGCGGGCGGATTCCGCTCTGGCCCGGATGAGCTTCCGGCTGGCCGCGGAGATGCTGGTGCTGGGCGGGGCCGCCGCCAGCCTGGCCGAGGCCGAAGCCCTGGTGGACGGCGCCGTCGGCAGCGGCCGGGCCATGGCCACCTTCCGCGCCTGGGTGGCGCACAATGGCGGAGATGCCAGGGCCCTGGACGATTTCAGCCTGCTGCCGGGCAGCCGGCGCACCCGGACGGTGACGGCCGCATCCGCGGGTTTCGTCCAGGCCATGGACAGCCATTCCCTGGGCCTGCTGGCCATGGAGCTGGGGGCCGGGCGGCGCAGCAGGCATGATGAACTGGATCTGGGGGTCGGCATCCGGGTGGAGGCCCAGGTGGGCCAGTGGGTGGAGGCCGGCCAGAAGCTGCTCACCCTGCACTGCAACGAACGCGACGGCAACCCCCTGCCGGAGGGCTGGATCACCCTGGGCCCGGCCCCCTGCGCGCCCTCGCCCTGGCTGCTGGAGAGCATCTAGTCGGTCATACTGGGGCCAGAGGTGGTGCATGGCCCGGGATTTCCAGACATTCCTGAACCAGTTGGAGGCCGGCGGCGAGCTGAAGCGGGTGGGCGCCGAAGTGGACCCGTACCTGGAGGCGGGGGCCATCGCCGACCGGGTTGCCAAGCTGCCGGGTGGCGGCTGCGCGCTGCGCTTCGAGCGGATCAAGGGCGCGTCGATGCCGGTGGTCATGAACGTGTTCGGCAGCCGGCGGCGCATGGCCATGGCCCTGGGGGTGGACCAGGATCCGGCCGGCCTGGACGCGGTGGCGGCGCGGATCGAGAAGCTGATCCAGGAAGCCATGCCCAAGCCCGGCTCCAGCTTCCTGGACAAGCTGGCCAAGCTTCCGGTGCTGGCCGAGGTCGGCGGCTGGATGCCGAAGACGGTGGGCAAGGGGATCTGCCAGGAGGTGGTCTGGCGCGGCGCGGACGCCCGGTTGTCGCGCCTCCCGGTGCTCACCACCTGGCCCGAGGATGGCGGCCCGTTCATCACCCTGGGCCTGGGCCACACCCGCTTCCGCGACGGCCACCGGAACATGGGCCTGTACCGGCTCCAGGTCTACGACGAGCACACCCTGGGCTTCCACACCCAGCTGCACCACGACGGCGCCCGGGCCCGCCACGGCTACGCCCCGGGCGAGCGGATGCCGGTGGCGGTGAGCTTCGGCGGCGACCCCGCGCTCACCTACGCGGCCACGGCGCCGCTGCCGCCGTTCCTGTCGGAAATCATGTTCACCGGCTTCCTGCGCGGCTCGGGGGTGCCGATGGTGCGCTGCGTCAGCAACGACCTGGAGGTCCCGGCGGATTCCGAAATCGTCATCGAAGGCTGGGTGGACCCAGGGGAACTGCGCCGGGAAGGCCCGTTCGGCGACCACACCGGCTACTATTCCCTGGCCGACGACTACCCGGTGCTGCACGTGGAGGCCATCACCCACCGCAGGCAGCCGGTCTACCCCGCCACCATCGTCGGCCGACCGCCCCAGGAGGACGCCTACCTGGGCCTGGCCACCGAACGCATCTTCCTGCCCCTGCTGCGCATGGTCCTGCCTGAGGTGGTGGACATGCACCTGCCTCCGGCCGGCGGCTTCCACAACCTGGTGATCGTGGCCATCCGCAAGGCCTTCCCCGGCCACGCCCAGAAGGTGATGAACGCCATCTGGGGCACCGGTCAGATGATGTTCAGCAAGGGGATCGTGGTGGTGGACCAGGACATCGATCCCCACGACGGCGCCGAGGTGCTGTTCCGGGTCACCAGCAACGTGGACCCCCGGCGCGACCTGCTGTTCACCGACGGCCCGCTGGACGCGCTGGACCACAGCAGCGACCGGTTCGCCTTCGGCAGCAAGGTCGGCATCGACGCCACCCGGAAGGACCCCAGGCTGGACGGGTTCCCCAGGGAATGGCCGCGCGACCTGGTTTTCCCGCCCGCCCTGCTGGCGCGGATCACGGAACGCTGGCAGGAACTCGGGCTATAGGAACCAGCGCAGGCGCAGGCCTCGCGGCCTTCGCCTGCGCTGGTTCCACGTGGAACACCTACTGGATGTCGGTCACGCTGCCATTGAGATAGGTGACCTTGAAATCCTGGTAGACCTCGATGGTCTTGGCGCCGATGTTGGCGGTCTGCCTGGGCGTGCCGAGGATGGCGCGGACCTGGGCCTGGGACATGCCGAGGCTGATGCCCCCGCCGGCAGCGGCGGGCTGGGGACTCTGGCTGAGCACGCTCTGGCCGGAGTTGTTGGCCTCCTGGGCCACCTGGGAAAGCTCCCCGGCGGCATTGGCATCGGGCTGGACGCCGCTGGCATAGGCCGCATCGGAACTGCCCAGGCTCTGGGGCGGCAGCGGCGGCAGGCCGTCCTGGCCCTGGTGCGCCTGGAGATCGCCCAGCCCCTGGTCGATTTTGGCCCGCATGCGGTTCTGCATCTCCTGGAGGTCCTGGAGGCTGACCGAGACCGTGCTGCCCCTGGGGACATCCCGGTCACGGCTGGCCATCACCTGCACGTCGGCATAGGTGGCGTTGGGCGGGGGGGCGCCGTTGAGCTGCAGCACGTCCCCCGCGGAGAGGAAGCGTTCCTGGCCGCCGGCGTAGGCGATGGTGCCGGAGGGCACCAGGAAGATCCGCGACACGTTGTCGCTGAACAACGGCGGCGGGGCGCTGGCGTTCGGGTTGTAGCCCTGGCTCATGGCCTGCTGGTCGGCGCGTTCCTGGTCCACCTGGCGGCGCACCTCGTCGGCGATGGCCTGCTTCACCTCGGGCGTCATGCCGCCGGGGTCGTAGGCGGGCGGCGGGGGCGGCGCCTGGGCGTTGTCCATCTGGGCCTGGTAGGCCGATTCCAGGGTGGCCGCCACCATGAAGTCGGTCAGCCAGAATACCGGGCTGGCGTAGTACGGGTACGGGGCATAGTAGCCGTGGTAGTAGCCGTACCAGGGACGTCCAGCCCAGCCCCACCGGTATTGCACCGGCCGGCCCCAGGGCCGGTAGGCCCAGGTGTAGAAGGCGGGCCGATAGTAGTGGCTGGGCATGTAGACGTTGAAGGTGACGCCCCGGTAGACCCAGGGCCGGTACACCCGGGTGGTGACGATGCCGTGCTCCACATAGGTGCGCTGGACGAAGGCCTGGCCGTTCACCCGGAACGGCCGCTGGATGAAGCCGCCGCGGCCGTTGCCGTTGGCGAAGACCACCCGGCCGTCGGGCCGCGCCACTTCGACGCGGCGCATCCCGTCCGGGGCATAGTGGATCACCGCCCCGCCCGGCGTGTGCACCTCGCGGATGGCCCCGCCGGGTGCCCGATGGATCTCGCCGCCATCCCGGGTCCGGACGACGGTCAAGGGATGGGGGGCCATGCCTGGGTTGGCCGGGCCGGGCCTGACGGCCGGGGGCTGGCCGGGCCTGACGGCCGGGGTTTGCCCGGGCCTGCCGGCCGGGGGTTGGCCGGGCCTGACAGCTGGGGTTTGGCCGGGCCTGACGGCCGGGGTTTGCCCGGGCCTGCCGGCCGGTCCGGGACGGGGCGGTTCCGTCCGCTCCTCCTTGCCCCTTTCCTTCACCTTCTCCTTCTCCCGCTGCTCCTCCTGGGCACGGAGCGGCGTGGCGGGCACGGTCCACAGCGCTACCAGCGCCAGGCCGATCCCGCCCGAAATGAGGTTCCTGCTGGCAAACCTAGCGTTCAAGGGGCACCCCTCATGTTTTGTCCTGGGTTGGTTATGGATGCGGTTGTGCGAAGCTTCATCGCATTTCATTATGGACCTAAGCCGCCTGGGAATTGTTTAACCGCAACCATTCATGCTGGTAACGAATTCCATCAAGGCCTGGACCAGGACATTTCCGGCCACCATCCGCCGGTAGCGGGCGGTGGAGCGGATGTCGTCGATGGGGCTGATGTCGGCCATGAGGGCGGCCCGGGCCCCGGCCAGCGGCAGGGCGTCCAGGGGCTGGCCCCGGAGCACCGCCTCCGCCGAGCGCGCCCGCAGCGGAACCGGCGCGACGCTGCCCAGGCCGATCCGGCATTCCCGCACGCTGCCGGCCTCCACCTGGGCATAGAGCGCGAGGCAGACCTTGGACACCGCCTGGGCGGCGCGGGTGCCGACCTTGCGGTAGAAGTGGAACCCCGCGGCCGGCTGGGGCACCCGGATGCGGGTCAGCAGCTCGTCCGGCGCCAGCACGGTCCGCTTGTAGCCGGTGTGGAAGGCCTCGTAGGGCACCCAGCGGGCCCCGCCCAGGCCGGTCAATTCCACCTGGGCGCCATAGGCCAGGAGACTGGGCGGCGAGTCAGCCGCTGGGCTGCCGTTGACCAGGTTGCCCCCGAGGGTGCCGCGGTTCTGGATGGCCACCGCCCCGGTGACCTTGGCGCTCTGCACCAGGTTGGGCAGGTGGCGCTGGACGTAGGGGTGCCGGCGCAGGTCGGTGTAGGTGACCAGGGCGCCGAAGGTGATGCCCGCGTCATCCGGTTCGATGGCGCGCAGGGCGTCCAGCCGCTGCAGGCTGAGGAAGTGGCTATCGGCCAGGCGCCCGGCCGCGAAGGGCACCATGAGATCGGTGCCGCCGGCCAGGGGGCGCCAGCGGCCGGGCTCCCGGGCCAGGGTTTCCAGGGCCTCCCGCAGGGTTGCAGGCACCTGGACGGTGCATTCGGGGACATCGCCTCTCATGGGCGCTCCCGGCCGGCCGCGGCCGCCTGCACGGCATCCACGATCTTCACATAGCCGGTGCAGCGGCAGATGTTGCCGGCCAGGCCCTCGCGGATCTCCGGTTCGCTGGGCTGCGCGCAGCGGCGCAGCAGGTCCTCCGACGCCAGCACCATGCCGGGGGTGCAGAAGCCGCACTGGGCGCCGTTGCAGGCCACGAAGGCGCGCTGCAGGCCGCTCAGCTCGCCGTTCCGAGCCAGCCCTTCGATGGTCAGCAACTCGGCGCCCTGGGCCTGGACCGCCGGCACCAGGCAGCTGTTCACCAGGCTGCCGTCCATGATCACCGAGCAGGCGCCGCATTCCCCTTCGCCGCAGCCCTCCTTGGTGCCCGGCAGGTCCAGCTCCTCCCGCAGCACGTCCAGCAGGCGCGCCATGGGAAACACTTGCACCGAACGGGCCTGGCCGTTCACGGTCAGGTCGAGCTGCATCCTATTCCCTTCCATGGTCGGCCTCCACGGCGTCCAGCAGGCGCTCCGGGGTCACCGGCACCTCGCACAGATCCAGCAATCCCAGGGCGTTCTGGATGGCGCCGAGCACCGCGGGCGCGGGGCCGTCCATGGGCAGTTCGCCCAGGCCCTTGGCCCCGCCCGGCCCCAGGGCATAGGGGTTGTTCTCCTCGAAATAGACCCGGATGCGCGGCAGGTCCTGGGCGGTGGCGACGATGTAGTTGGTCATCTGGTTGTTGACCATCCGCCCCTGGGCGGTCTCCACCTTTTCCCACAGGGCCCAGCCCAGGCCCTGGGTGACGCCGCCCTCCACCTGCCCGGCGGCCAGGATGGGATTGATCACCCGGCCCACTTCCTGGCGGGCCACGAAATCCTCCACCTTCACCTCCCAGGTGACCGTGTCCACGCTCACCTCGACCGCGTAGCAGGCCCAGGCGAAGGTGGGATAGGCATCGCCCCGGTAGTGGGCATCGTCCCACATGAGGCCAGCCGGCTGCCGGTACTCGGCGTAGCAGGTCATGGCGCCGGACTGGGCGTGGGCTTGGCGCACCGCCGCGCGGAACGCCGCCGGGTCGAAGGGTTCGCGCAGGAAGCCGCCCTTGATGAGCATCTCCTTCAGCCCCAGTGCGGCATCCTGCACCAGCTTGCCCACCACCATGGTGCTGCGCGAGGCCACGGTGGGACCGCTGTTGGGCACGTCCCGGGTATCCACCCCGGCCATGGCCACCAGCTCGCCGGGGACGCCCAGGGCCTCCGAAACGATCTGGGTGAACACCGTCTCCTTGCCCTGGCCCATCTCGGTGGAGGCGGCCAGCACCTCCACCCGGCCGTCGGCCAGGGTGCGCGTCCCGGTGATGGACGCCAGGTGCAGTTCGCCGGAGCCGGTGAAGCCGCAGCCGTGCATGAACACCGAAAAGCCCACGCCCTTCTTGATCGGGCTGGGGCCGGCGTTATGCCGGGCGAAGGCGGCCAGCTTCTCCGGGTAGCCCAGGTCGGCCAGGGCGCGGTCCATGAGGCCCTCCAGGTCCAGGTCCTCGGCGACCACCTGCCCGGTGGCCATGAGGTCGCCCAGCTTCAGCAGGTTCCGGCGCCGCAGCAGGACCGGGTCGAGGCCCATCCGGGCGGCGGCGATGTCCATATGGCGCTCCATGGCGAACAGGCTCTGGGGGGCGCCGAAGCCCCGGAACGCGCCATTGGGCGGGGAGTTGGTGGCCACCGCCCGGGCGTGGATGCGCACGTGCGGACAGCGGTACGGACCCAGGGCGTGGATGGCGCCCCGGCTGAGCACCACCGGCGAAAGGGTGGTGTAGGCGCCGGCATCCAGGACGAAATCCGATTCCATGGCCAGCAGCCGGCCCGAAGCATCGAAGGCGGTGCGCAGGCGGCTGCGCGAGGGGTGGCGCTTGGTGGTGCAGGCCATGTCCTCTTCCCGGTCGTAGACGATCGTCACCGGCCGGCCGGCCTTCCAGGCCAGCATGGCGGCGTGACCGGCAATGATGGAGGGATAATCCTCCTTGCCGCCGAAGGCCCCGCCGGTGTCCATCTGCAGGACCCGGACCCGGGGCCCGGGCAGGTGGAACAACTGGGTCAGGGCATTGTGCACGTAGTACGGGCACTGCAGGGAGCCGCGCACGGTGACGCCGTCGTCGTCCACCTGGGCCGACATGCCGTTGGTCTCGATGTAGAGCTGCTCCTGGGCGCCGGTGTGGTAGGTGCCTTCCACCAGGTGCGCCGCCTGGGCCCAGATCTCCGAGGGGTCGCCCAGCTCGATGCGGATCTCCTTGAACAGGTTCCGCTTGCCGCCTACGGCCTGGCGGCAGGCCAGGGCCTCGTCGATATCCAGCACGGCAGGCAGCTCCTCCACCTCCACCGTGACCGCGCGCCGGGCCCGCTCCAGCAGGTGCCGGTCGGCGTGGGCCAGCAGCACGATGGGCTCCTCGGCGTGATTGATGAATTCCTCGGCCAGGAACGGCTGGTCCGGCTCGATCGACTCCACCCGGTTGCACCAGCCCATCGCCGCGATGTCCTTGGCGGTGACGATGGTGAATTCCGCCCAGGGGATGCCGTCGCCGTAGCGGATGGCCAGGATCCGGCCATGGGCCACCTTGGAACGCACGGTGACGCCGTAGATGCGGCCGGGCCAGACCTGGTCGGCGACGTACTGCGCCTTGCCGGTGAGCTTCGCCCGCCCTTCCCTGCGCGGCACCGAGATGCCTATGCCTTCGGTTGTCATTGTCCGGGCCCATCCCATGAAGTGAGGGTGCGCCATTCTGGCAGGGCGGTGGACGATTGACAATTACTCGCGTGGAAGAATGATGATCGCCGGTTCCGGGGTCGGGCAGCCGAAGCTGCACAGGCCGCAGCCGGTGCAGAATTCGTCGATCACCTGGGGATGGGCCGGGCCTTCCTTGGCTTCGCCCATGCGGATGGCCACGCCCGGGTAGGGGCAGCGGTCCACACAGGTGCGGCAGGGCTCGGCCGGATGCCCTTCCCGCTCATAGGTCAGGCAGCGGTTGCGCTTGACCCTGGCCGTGCCCATCTTGACCGCCGGCGGGCCTTCCAGATCTTGGCCGGCCGCCTGGCGCTTGGGCCAGACCAGGGCCCCGTCGGGGCAGGCGGTGATGCAGGGCAGGTCGGTGCAGAGGAAGCAGGGCATGAGGCGCGGTTCGATGATCGGAGTGCCGGCCGCCAGGCCGGCCTGCGGCCCGGCCCGGTAGATCGAGCCCTGCGGGCAGGCCCGCAGGCACTTGTCGCAGCGGGTGCAGGACACCAGGAAATCGAATTCGTCCAGGGCCCCGGGCGGCCGCAGCAGCTTGGGGCCCGCGCCGGTCACCACCTCCTCCACCCGCTCCGCGATGAAGCCGGCCACCAGCATCCCCAGGGACTTGAAGAAGTCCCCCCGGTCATGGGGATCATCCAGCCTGGGCATGGGTTCAGAGTTCCAGCAGGGCCAGGGTGGGCCGCAGCACGCCCCACAGGATCGGGTCGAAGCCCAGGGTGAGGATGCCGACCCGGCCTTCCTCGGCCGGGGCGAAGTGGGCCAGCAGGTAGGGGCTCACCGCCACCTCCCGGGAACTGGCGGGGTGCTCGTGCCATTCCACGCCCTGGGGCGCCTCCAGCCGGGTGAGGGTGCGGCCCTCGGCAGCGCGCAGGTGCAGGATCAGCAGGTCGCCGTGGAAGGCGGGGACCTTCACGGTGATCATCCGTCCCCGGGGTTCCTGGGGCACCATCTCGAAGGCGGCCCGGTAGCCCAGGGTCGCGATGTCCGGATCCTCGCCCTTGAAGATGGCCGCGGTCTGCTCCATGAGCCCGTCCACCCCGCGGTCGCCCAGGTGGGCCACCGACTGCAGGTGGGTGCCGCTCACTTCCCCGACGCCCTCCACCAGCCTGGGCACGGTGGCCAGCACCTGTTCCAGGGCCGGGCGCACGCGCAGGGCGATCTTCCCCTTGGGCCAGGGGCCCGCCAGGGGCATGGGGTCCAGGGAGGGTTCCGGTTCGGCGCGCAGATCCAGGACCCGGCCCTGGAAGCCGTCCAGCAGCTCCGGCGCGCTGGGCGTTTCGGCCAGCAGCACCAGTTCGATGCCCTCCAGCAGGGAGGCTTCCGGCGCGAACATGACCTGGTCGCCGAACTCCTCGTCCCGGGTCATGGGACCGTGGGCAAGGGGCAGCACCGAGCATTCCCGGGGTTCCAGCAGATCCACCAGCTCGCGCCCGAGGAGCGATCCGGCACCGATAACGGCCATTTTCAGCATTGAGTCACCATGGAGAAAGATTCGAGAGGGGAAAAGGCTTCAGACCCTTACGGCGGCTTGTTCGCCCGGGCGGTGGCCGGCCAGGGCCGCGGCCACCTCCCCGGCCAGGAAGCGCCGCACCTGGTCGCCGGCCCTGCCGGTAAAGCGGACCGGATCCAGCAGCGCCAGCAGTTCGGCTTCGGTCATGCCCCAGGCGGGGTCCTGGGCCAGCAGGCCCAGCAGCTCGTTGGGCCGGCCTTCCTGCTTGATCCGCCGGCCGGCTTCCAGGGCCGCCTGGCGGAAGCGCTCATGCAGATCCTGGCGGTCGCCGCCGCGCTTCACCGCCTCCATGAGCAGCACCTCCGCCGCCATGAAGGGCAGTTCGCCCTGCAGCCGGGCTTCGATCATCTTCGGGTAGACCACCAGGGCCGAGGCGATGTTGCGGTAGAGCACCAGGATGGCGTCCACCGCCAGAAGCCCCTGGCTGATGGTCAGGCGCCGGTGGGCGGAATCGTCCAGGGTGCGTTCCAGCCACTGGGTGGCGCTGGTCTGGTAGGTGCTGGGCACCAGGCCCAGCACGAACCGGGCGAGGGAATTGATCCGCTCGCTGCGCATGGGGTTGCGCTTGTAGGGCATGGCCGAGGAGCCGACCTGCTGGCGTTCGAAGGGCTCCTCCACTTCCTTGAGGTGCTGCAGCAGGCGCAGGTCGCAGGCGAACTTGGAGGCGGACGCGGCGATCCCGCACAGCACCTGGCCCAGCCGGTCCTCCAGCTTGCGGGTGGCGGTCTGCCCGGCCACGGCGATGGCCGGCGCCCCCACCTTGGCGCAGAACCGGGCTTCCAGCGCCTCCACCCGCTCGCCGTCGCCGTCGAACAGTTCCAGGAAGCTGGCCTGGGTGCCGGTGGTGCCCTTGATCCCGCGCACCGGGGTGGTGCGCAGCACATGGTCCAGGTCCTCCAGGTCCAGCAGCAGGTCCTGGATCCAGAGGGTCGCCCGCTTGCCGACGGTGGTGGGCTGGGCCGGCTGGAAGTGGGTGAAGCCCAGGCAGGGCTGGTCCTGCCACTGGCCGGCGAACGCCGCCAGGGCGGCGATGACGTCGCGCAGGCGCCCGCGCAGCAGTTCCAGGGCGCTGCGGCAGATCAGCAGGTCGCCGTTGTCGGTGACGAAGCAGCTGGTGGCCCCCAGATGGATGATCGGCCGCGCCACGGGCGCCTGTTCGCCCCAGGCGTGGATGGCCGCCATCACATCGTGGCGCAGGGCGGCTTCATGGTGGGCGATGGCGGCCAGGTCCACGGCATCCTGGGTGGCGCGCAGCTCTGCCAGCTGCTGCGGGGTGATGGGCAGGCCCAGCTCCGCTTCGCTTTCGGCCAGGGCCACCCAGAGGCGGCGCCAGACCCGCATGCGGTACATGGGGGACAGCAGGCGGACCATGGCCTTGGAGGCATAGCGCGCGGCCAGGGGGTGTTCGAAGGTCTCCAGGTCACTGGCGTCGCAGGGGGGCAGGATGGACATGGCGCACCTTTCCCTTACAGTTTGGCAGAATCCGTTGTTCCATGTGGAACGTCCGTCCCCGGTTGTGTCCGTCAGGTATCTGGACCCGGTCAAGGCTTTTATTGCATCGCACCGGTGGCCGCTATGAGAAGATTTTCATCAGAGGAGATCATGATGGATAGGTACGAACTACTGCGCACAGCGGATCCTTCTGTGTACCAGGCCATAGAGCTGGAGGTCCTGCGCCAGCGCCAGAACCTGGAACTGATCGCGTCCGAGAACTACACCTCCGTGGCCGTGCTGACGGCCATGGGCAGCCACCTGACCAACAAGTACGCCGAGGGCTACCCCGGCCGGCGCTACTACGGCGGCTGCGTGAACGTGGACACCATCGAGGACCTGGCCCGCACCCGGGCCAAGCAGCTGTTCGGCGCCGAGCATGCCAACGTGCAGCCGCACAGCGGCGCCCAGGCCAACATGGCGGTCTATTTCTCCGTGCTCAAGCCGGGCGATACCGTGCTGGGCCTGGATCTGGCCCACGGCGGCCACCTCACCCACGGCCACCCGCTCAACAGCTCGGGCATCCTGTACAAGTTCATCGGCTACCACGTCGCCCGGGAGACCGAGCGGGTGGACATGGACGAAGTGCGCCGGCTGGCCCTGGAGCACCGGCCGAAACTGATCGTGGTGGGCGCTTCGGCCTACTCGCGCACCTTCGATTTCCCGGCCTTCCGCGCCATCGCCGATGAAGTCGGTGCGATGGTCATGGTGGACATGGCCCACATCGCCGGCCTGGTGGCCACCGGCCTTCACCCCAGCCCGGTCCCGTTCGCCGACTTCGTCACCACCACCACCCACAAGACCCTGCGCGGACCCCGCGGCGGCATGATCCTCTGCCGCGAGAAGTACGCCAAGGACCTGGACCGCGCGCTGTTCCCAGGCGTGCAGGGCGGCCCGCTCATGCACGTGATCGCCGGCAAGGCCGTCGCCCTGGGCGAGGCCCAGAGGCCCGAATTCAAGCTCTACCAGGAACAGGTGGTCAAGAATGCCGCCGCCCTGGCGTCCGCCTTGGCGGCCAAGGGCTGGAGGATCATCTCCGGCGGCACCGACAACCACTTGATGCTGGTTGACGTGTTCCAGCAGGGCATCCCCGGCAACGAAGCCGAGCAGACGCTCGATCGTGCCGGCATCACCGTCAACAAGAACGGCATTCCCTTCGACCCCAATCCGCCGCTCAAGCCCTCGGGCATCCGCGTCGGCTCCCCGGCCATCACCACCCGCGGCATGAAGGAAGGCGAGATGCAGCAGATCGCCGGCTGGATCGACAGCGCCCTGCGCAACCGGACCGACGAGGCCGCCGTGGCCCAGATCCGCAAGAACGTGTTCGACCTCACCAGCCGCTTCCCGATTCCTGAATAAGCGGCTTACCGGTGCCGGCTGACGGGCTTTTCGTCTATGGCAGCCTGCGCGCAGGCGGCCATAGGCACAGCTGGATTCAGCGCACCGACCCCGAGGGGTTCACCGCGGCCCATACGCCGGGACGGTTGTTCCACCTCCCCTCGGCGGGCTACCCCGCCCTGGTGCCCACTCCGTCCGAGCCCCGCTTCCCGGGCCCGGGCTGGGTGGTGGGGGAATTCGTTGGCTACGAAGACGAAAGGGCCCTGGAGAACGCCCTCCAGGACCTGGACCAGCTTGAAGATGTGGAAGGCGGTCTGTACGAGCGCCGGGTCCTCCCGGTGCTGCTGGACTCAGGCCACCGCTATGAGGCCTGGGTCTATGTCTTTCCAGAGGACCGGCTGCCCCGGCTGGAGCGGGAAGGCGTCGAGCTGCCGGACGGCGATTGGCGCGATTACCTGTCCTAGACCATGCCCATGAGCAGGCTCAGCAGCTGGGATGACGTGCTGGAGGCGTTGGTCTGTCCGCCGGTGGCGGCCTGCCCGCCGCTGGCAGTCTGGGTGCCGGCGACCGCCGAGGTGGCGGCGGGGTCCTGGCTGGCGACGTCCTGGCTGGCGGCGTGGTGGTGATGGTGATGGGCGTGCTGGGTGCCGGAGGCCTGGGTGCCGGAGGCCTGGGTGCCCTGGAGATCGGTTTGCAGCGACTGGAAGGCGAGCTGGGCGGCGGAGAGGTTCCCGCTGGCGAGGGCCTGGCTCAGGGTGCTCATGTCGGAGGAAACGGAAGAGGTGCTTTGGCTGCTGGAGGAGGCGCTGGACGCCGTTGACGTGCTGGACGCGGTCTGCCCGGCATCCTGTGCCGAGGACACGGTCGCCATCATCTGGGCGAACAGGGCGGCGAAGGTATCATTTGCCGAGCCCGTCGCCTGGGTGGAACTGCTACCCTTCAACGCGGTGGTCTGACCCACCCATTCGGTCAAATTCAAGCCTGCGATGCTCGACATGTTTTGCCTCCTGGGTCGAAGAGAGCAATCGCCGTGCCGGTTCAGGGCCAGAAGGGCCGGAGAATCAGCACGAGGGCGACCCCGACGAGGATCAGCAGGAGGTTCCAGAGATCCAGGTACGGCCTCACCGGATGTCCTGCAGGGTGTTCATCGGACGAGGTATCCGGCTTCTGGGTGACCATGGCAATCCCAAGGGCGGCCCCACGGACCTGGGGCAGTCCTCAGGAGTACCGACACGGCATGAAAACTTCGCTGGGCTGCTGTGAACTTTCTGGAACTTCTCAGAACGGCCGCAACAGCAGGACCAGGGCCACCCCCAGCAGGATCATGACGAGATTCCAGATCTCCACGACGGGGGCAGAAACCGGGTGCGTTTGGAATGGATGGAACGGCGTGTGGAAGTGCATGATCACCCCCCGGGAACCGGGCCCCCGGAAGGGGCCCGAATCCAATATCGGTTCTTCCGGGGGGCTGCGCCCCTGTTAAGAGCCCGGGCTTGGGGGCTATTCCAGGTCCAGCTTCTGCGGTTCCCCGCCCTCGTTCGGTCCGGGGTTGCCGGTCTCGGCGTCCACCACCAGATCGAGGTCCTCTTCGTCATCCAGGGCCTGGGCGCTGGCGTCGATCTTGGCCAGACCCACCACCCGGTCGTTCTCGGACGGCAGGTTGAGCAGGCGGACGCCCATGGCGGCGCGGCCGGTCTTGCGCACCTCGTCGATGTTGAAGCGGATCACCATGCCTTCCTGGGAGATCAGCAGGCAGCCTTCGCCGGGCTTGACCAGCACCGAGCCGACCACCTTGCCGTTGCGCACGCCGGCCCGGATGTTGATCACGCCGGTGCCGCCCCGGCCCTGGAGCCGGTAGTCCTGCAGCAGGCTGCGCTTGCCGTAGCCCTTTTCGGTGACGGTGAGCAGCATGCCGTGGGCGGCGGTGCTCTCGTCGGGCTCCTCGCCCTCCTCGAGGTCCGGCAGCGGTTCGGCCACTTCCATGTCGACGATCTCGTCGCCGCTGCCCAGGCGCATGCCGCGCACGCCGGTGGCGGTGCGGCCCATGGCGCGGATGTCCTCTTCGGGGAAGCGGATCGCCTTGCCCAGGGCGCTGATCAGCACGATCTGCTGGTTGCCGGTGGAAACCCGCACCGACACCAGCCGGTTGCCTTCCTCGATGTTCAAGGCGATCAGGCCATTGCTGCGGATGTTGGCGTAGGAGCTGAGGCTGGTCTTCTTCACGGTGCCGTCGGAGGTGGCGAACACCAGGTGGTACTCCTCCGGGAATTCCCGCAGGGCCATGAGCGTGACCACCTTCTCGTCGTCCTTGAGGGAGATCAGGTTCTTGATGTGCTTGCCCCGGGTGGAGGCGGCGGCCTCGGGCAGGTCGTAGACCTTCAAGGCGTAGGCATAGCCCCGGTCGGTGTAGACCAGCAGGGTGTCGTGGGCCTTGGTGAGGAACAGCCGCTCGACGAAATCCTCGTCCTTGGTCTTCATGCCCAGCTTGCCCTTGCCGCCGCGCTTCTGGCGCCGGTAGGCCACCAGGGCGGTGCGCTTGATGTAGCCGGCCTTGGACATGGTGACCACCATCTCCTCGTCGGGAACCACGTCCTCCATGCGGATGTTGCCGGAGAACGCCGCGATCTCGGTCATCCGGTCGTTGCCGAACTGGTCGCTCACCATCTGGAACTCTTCGCGGATGACGGCCATGAGTTTGCTGTCGTCATCCAGGATGGCCTTGAGGGCGGCGATGGTCTTCTCCAGTTCCGCCAGCTCCTCCAGGATCTTGTCCCGCTCCAGGCCGGTGAGGCGCTGCAGCCGCATGTCCAGGATGGCCTGGGCCTGCTTGTCGGAAAGCGCCAGTTCGGGGCGCGCCTTGAGCTGGGCGGCGGTGGCGAAGCGGCCGGCCATGAGGCCTTCCTTGGCCTCGTCCGGAGACTGGGCGGCGCGGATCAGCTTGATCACGGCGTCCAGGAAGTCCAGGGCGATCTTCAGGCCCATGAGGATGTGGTGCCGGTCCTCGGCCTTGCGCAGCTGGAACAACGTCCGGCGGGTGACCACCTCGCGGCGGAAGCCGATGAACTCCTTGAGGATCTCCCGCAGGGTGAGGATGCGCGGCTGGCCATTGACGATGCACAGCATGGTGATGGGGAATGAATTTTGCAACTGGGTCTGCTGGTACAGGTTGTTCAGCACGATGTCGCTGGATTCGCCCTTCTTCAGCTCCACCACCATGCGGATGCCTTCCCGGTCGCTCTCATCGCGCAGATCGGAAATGCCGTCGATTTTCTTTTCATGCACCAGCTCGGCGATCTTTTCCAGCAGGGTGGCCTTGTTCACCTGGTAGGGCAGCTCGGTGAAGACGATCTGCTCACGGTCGCCGGCCCGCTTGATCTGCTCCACGTGCGACTTGGCCCGGACCACGCAGCGGCCGCGGCCGGTGCGGTAGGCGTCCAGCACCCCTTCGGTGCCCAGCATGAGCCCGCCGCCGGGGAAATCGGGGCCCTGGACGTGGGCCATGATCCCCTCCAGCCCCAGCGTGGGATCGTCGACCAGCGCCATGAGGGCGCCGCAGCACTCCCGCAGGTTGTGCGGGGGGATGCTGGTGGCCATGCCCACGGCGATGCCCTGACTGCCGTTCACCAGCAGGTTGGGGAAGCGGGTGGGGAGCACCAGCGGCTCCTCCATGCTGTCGTCGTAGTTGGGGCCCCAGTCCACGGTGTCCTGTTCCAGGTCGGCCATCATCTCGCTGGCCAGCCGGGACAGCCGGGCCTCGGTGTAACGCATGGCGGCCGGGCTGTCGCCGTCGATGGAGCCGAAGTTGCCCTGGCCGTCCACCAGCACGTGGCGCATGGAGAAGGGCTGGGCCATGCGCACCAGGGTGTCGTAGATGGCCGAGTCGCCGTGCGGATGGTACTTGCCCATGACGTCGCCCACCGTGCGGGCGGACTTCTTGTAGGCGCGGTTCCATTCGTTGCCGCTTTCCTTCATGGCGTACAGCACCCGGCGGTGCACCGGCTTGAGGCCGTCGTGCACGCTGGGCAGGGCGCGCCCGACGATGACGCTCATGGCATAGTCCAGGTAGGACTTGCGCATTTCCTTTTCGATTTCGATGGGCTCGACACGCTGGTTGGGGATCATTCAGGCTTCCGTAGGTTCCACGTGGAACAATGAATTTCAAACATCAAGGTTTTCGGCCAGGAGGGCGTTGTTTTCGATGAAGCGCCGGCGCGGCTCCACCGCGTCGCCCATGAGGATGGTGAACATTTCGTCGGCTTCCACCGCGTCATCCACCTGGACCCTCAGCAGGGTGCGCCGTTCGGGATCCATGGTGGTCTCCCAGAGCTGCTCCGGGTTCATTTCGCCGAGGCCCTTGTAGCGCTGGATGCCCACGCCGCGCTTGCCCTCTTCCAGGACCATGGCCAGCATGTCCTCGGCGTTGGCGAAGGTGAGCTCCTTGGCCTGCCTGCCCAGCGTGCTTTCGGGCTCGTCGGGATCGGGCGCGGCCGGCGCCGCGCCGGTCCGGTGCAGTTTCAGGGTCCCGCCGCCGAAGTCGTTGAGATCGTGGCGCAGCGCCATGAGCCGGCGGAATTCGCCCCAATGCGAGACCTGCTCGTCGATCCAGAGGGTGATGGGGCGCGAGAGGTGCATGCGGGTGAGCTTGATCCGGTGCACCGCGGGAATCGTTTCGCCGTCCACCTCGACGGCCTCGACCGAATCCAGGTCGCACTGGCCCATGTCCTGGTCCACCAGGGCCTTCATGAACGCGCCCAGGGTCTCGGCGCTGTGGAACCGGCCTTCGTCCAGCAGGCCTTCGTTGAGCATGGCGTCCACCAGGGGCCGGGCATAGCCACGCCGTTCCAGCTTGGCGTACAGGGCCTTGACCTCGCCCCACTTCTTCATCTCCCGCACCAGGGTGGGCCCCTGGTGTTCGCCGCCGCCGGGCAGGGTGAGGGTCCAGCCGTCCAGGGCCTTGTTGAACAGGTATTCCTCCAGCGCCCGCTCGTCCTTGAGGTAGCGCTCCAGCTTGCCCTTCTTGACCTTGTAGAGCGGCGGCTGGGCGATGTAGAGATGGCCGCGCAGCACCAGTTCCGGCATCTGCCGGTAGAAGAAGGTCAGCAGCAGCGTGCGGATGTGCGAGCCGTCCACGTCGGCGTCGGTCATCAGCACGATCTTGTGGTAGCGCAGGTTCTCCACCTTGAAGTCCTCGGCGCCGATGCCGGTGCCGAGCGCCTGGATCAGCACCCGCAGTTCGTTGTGGCCCAGGATCTTGTCGAACCTGGCCTTCTCCACGTTGAGCACCTTGCCCTTGAGCGGCAGGATGGCCTGGGTGCGCCGGTCGCGCCCCTGCTTGGCCGAGCCGCCGGCGGAATCACCTTCGACCAGGAAGATTTCCGAAACGGCGGGGTCCTTCTCCTGGCAATCCGCCAGCTTGCCGGGCAGGCCCGCGCTGTCCAGGGTGCCCTTGCGCCGGGTCAGTTCGCGTGCCTTGCGCGCCGCTTCGCGGGCCCGGGCGGCCTCGATGGCCTTTTCCAGGATGGCCTTGGCCTCCCGGGGGTTCTCCTCGAAAAAGCTGCTGAGCCGGTCGTAGACGATGGTCTGGACGATGCCCTTGACCTCGCTGGACACCAGCTTGTCCTTGGTCTGGCTGCTGAACTTGGGGTCCGGCACCTTGGCCGAGATGACCGCGGTGAGCCCTTCCCGCACGTCCTCGCCCGAGAGGGCGACCTTGGCGGCCTTCAGCAGGTTGTTCTTCTCGGCGTAGGTGTTGATCACCCGGGTCATGGCGGCCCGGAAGCCCTCCAGGTGGGCCCCGCCGTCGCGGTTGCGGATGTTGTTGGTGAAGCAGTACAGGGTTTCCTGGTAGGTGTCGTTCCACTGCAGGCTCACCTCGACCGTGATGTCGCTCCGGGTGTCCTCGATGTGGATGGGCGGCCTGTGCAGGGGCGTCTTGGTGCGGTTGAGGTGCTCCACGAAGGCGTCGATGCCGCCGGCGTTGAAGAAGTCGTGGTGCTCGCCGTTGCGCTCGTCGGTGATGCGGATGTGCACGCCCTTGTTCAGGTAGCTCAGCTCGCGCAGCCGCTGGCTCAGCACCTCGAAGGAGAAGTCCAGCTTGTAGTGGAAGATCTCCGCGTCGGGCTTGAAGCGCACCCGGGTGCCCCGGCGGGTGGTGGGACCCACATAGGCCAGGGGGGCGTCGGCATGGCCCCGGGTGAAGGTCATGGCGTGCTCCTTGCCGTCGCGCCAGATGGTCAGCCACAGGCGCTCGGACAGGGCGTTGACGCACGACACCCCGACGCCGTGCAGGCCGCCGGAGATCTTGTAGGAGTTGTCGTCGAACTTGCCGCCCGCGTGCAGCACGGTCATGATCACTTCCGCGGCGGAGCGGTTCTCCTCCTTGTGCAGGTCGGTGGGAATGCCGCGGCCGTTGTCCTCCACGGAGCAGCTGCCGTCGTCGTGGATGAACACATCCACCCGGGTGCAGTAGCCGGCCAGGGCTTCGTCGACGGAGTTGTCCACCACCTCGTAGACCATCTGGTGCAGGCCGCTGCCGTCATCGGTGTCGCCGATGTACATCCCCGGGCGCTTGCGGACCGCTTCGAGGTCGCGCAGCACGGTGATGTTGTCGGCAGTATAGGTGTGTTCGTTTTCCTTGGGCTGGGTGGGGATCACTTCTGGGGTCATCAATACTCACTTTGCAGGGACAGGGGGGCGGGCGTCGGGGTGGGCCTCAGCTGGGGTTGGCGAATTTAACGGGCATGAGGATGTAGCGGAAACTCATGTCCTCGATGCTCGGCGACATGAAGATTCCTTGTCCCACATCGTCCTTGAACTGGTAGACCACCTCTTCCCCGGGGATCCTTTCCAGCAGTTCGGTCAAGTAGTCGATGTTGAAAGCCAGTTCCAGCGGCTGCTCCTCCCCGGAAAAGGCCAGGGTGCCCTGGTTGACCCCCTCGTCGGGGTGCTGGAAGAACACCCTCAGGTTGGGGAACTCGAAGAACAACCGCACGTTCTTGTTGTAGTCGTCCTTCTTGAGGCCGACCACCCGGAGCGTCCTGAGGAAATCCTCCCGGTCGATGATGACCTTCTTGGGCAACTCCGAAGGCAGTACTTTTTCGTAGGCCGGATAGTTGCCGGTCACCCGGCGGGTGGAGAACTTGAGCCCGGGCTGGTCCATGAACAGGCTGCGCTCGTCCCAGGACAAGGTCAGCTGGCCGTCGTCGCCGAGCGACGAGGGCAGCAGGTCCAGGGCCCGGCGCGGCACGATCAGCCGGGCGTCGGCCTCCAGGCCGGTCTCGCAGGGCACTTCCACCACGGCCAGGCGGAAGCCGTCGGTGGAGACCACCCGGATGTAGTGCTTGCTCAGGTGCAGCAGCACGCCGGAGAGGGCCGGCTTGGTGGCGTCCTTGCTGACGGAGATGCTGCCCAGCTGGATGGCCCGGCGGAAGGCCTGGGCCGGGACCGTGACCTTGGGCAGTCCCGGCTCCGGCTTGGGCAGTTCCGGAAAACCTTCGCCCGGCTGGATGTTGTGCTCGGAGTTGAAGCCCTTGGCGCGCAGCCAGATGCGATTGCCGTTATCCGGCCATTCGAGGGTCAGCAGGCCGTCCGGAAAGACCCGGACCGTTTCGATGAACTTCTTGCCCGGAATGGCCACCACCCGGCTGCCCTGACCTTCCACCGGAACCATTGCCTCAAAAGCGAGTTCCATGTCGGTGGCCTTGAGGGTCATCTCGTGATCGTTCACCTCGGCGAGGATGTGCTGAAGGATCGGCAGGGTCACCCGCCGTTCAAGGGCATGTTTCAGTATTCCCAGGGTCTTATCAAGACGTTCTTTGGAAACCTGTACTTGAAAGTTCATGAATCACCCTGATTATGCTGAGTGGGAAGCCATCCTGCGGATTTCGATTCAAACCCTTAGTGTAGCTTGAAACCACGCCTCTGGGCAGATGTGCTTCGAGGGTCCGGAATGGTGCATTGGAGGTGTCTGGCCAGCCCAGGCGCACAGCCCAGAAAAGGTTTTCCGCAATTTCCGCCGCCAATCCTTATGAATATTCATTCATTTATACACAAGCTGTTTCCTCATAGCAGATAGATTTTGAGCCGCGGTGGACAAACCTGTGCACATCGTCCTCCATTGGCCTGTGGAGCCAGAAAATGCGTTCTCCGGGAGGGAGCGTCACTCCGCAGCAACCCATCAGAATGATTCTTAAATGAATCCGAAGGAAAGTTCATCAAACACCTTGATTATGCTGAGCGGGGCCGGTACCTGCGGATTTCGTCGGATCGCCATGGCGGGCTTGGGGATTACCGCGCTGGTCGGGTGTGGGCCCGGGCGCGGGAAGCGCGCATTGGTGGGCAGAAGCGCCGGCGGGCGGAGCGGGTGGAAGGGGTTTTCCGCAGAGCTGCCGGCCCGGGTTCCGGCCGGCACCGCGTGTTACGCGGCAAGTCCAATCAATCTATTGGATGCTATTCAACAGGGAGTGGACAATCTTGTGGAAATCGGCGTCCTTCTGCATGCGGTTCTTCACCGAGTTGATGGCGTTCATGACCGTGCTGTGGTGCATATCATTGAAGTTGTGGCCGATTTCCGTGAATGACGAGGCGGTCAGTTCCCGGGTGAGGAACATGGCCACCTGGCGCGGCAGCAGGACCGCCTGCTGGCGGGATTTCTTCTTCATCAGGTCGTTGAACGAGATGTTGTAGGTTTCCGCCGTCATCCGGCAGATCCGTTCCATGGAGATGGAAGCGCTCGCCTCGTTGCCGGTGAGCCCCTGGAAGGCCAGCTGGGCCACCTCCAGGCTGGGCGAGACCCCGAGGAAGCTGCTCTGGAACACCACCCGGGTGAGCAGGCCCTCCAGATCGCGCACGCTGCCCTTGGCCTTGTGGGCGATGAAGGTGATCACCTCCTCGCCGACCTCGGGCAGGTCCTTGAACACTTCGTCTTCCAGCTTCTTGCGCAGGATGGCCACCCGGGTTTCGAAATCGGGCGGCTGGATATCCGCAGTCAATCCCCACTTGCAGCGGGTGATCAGCCGGTCATGCAAGCCCTCCAGCTTCTGCGGCGGCTTGTCCGAGGTGATGACGATCTGCTTACCGTACTGCAGCAGGTACTCCAGGATGTAGAAGATCTCCTCCTGGGTTCGCTCCATCTTGCCCAGGGTCTGCACATCGTCCAGCAGCAGGACATCGTTCTGCTGGTATTTCTTGCGCATGGGTTCGGTGTTCTTAGCGCGGATCGCGATGGTCAGCTCGTTGAAGAAGTTGTCCACCTTCAGGTAGGCGACCTTCAGGGCCGGGTTCTTGGCCAGCAGCCCCTTGCCGATGCCGATCATCAGATGGGTCTTGCCCAGGCCGGAACCGCCATAGACGAATAATGGATTCATGTTCAGCGAGGAGTTGGGCTTGCCATGGCTTTCCACCACGGCGTTGGCGGCGGCAAAGGCCAGCTGGCTGCTCGGGCCGACCACGAAGCGGTCCAGGGTGTAGCGGTGGAACCCCTGGGGAAAAGGCGAATTCACCGGGGTCTCCACCATGGCCGAGGCGGCGGCCTTGGGCTTCTGCCCGGGCTTGGCGGGCTTGGCGTCGCCGGCCACCATGAAGCCCAGCCTCAGGTTGGCCAGGTCGGACTGCACCAGCACGTCGTGGAATTCCTCGGCCAGCTGCTGCTCGATCCAGATCCGGGCGGACGGGGAGGGCACCTGGATGAGCAGCGTGGTCCCGTCGAAGTTGATCGCCGAGCAGGGCTCAATCCAGTCGGCGAAGGTCCGCTCAGGAAGACGCTGGGCCAGTCCTTTGCGCAGGGTGTCCCAGAGGGCTTGAGGATCGTGTGACATGGCGAGGTCCCAGTCTATAGAATCGAAGTGGAGTCCGAGCCGGGAAGGGCGTCAGACCAATCTTGGGCGAGGGGCCCCAGAACTCCATTCCGCATGCGGGAAACCTACTTTATCATCGCCTTCCGGATGCGTGGGCCACTCTTTAGGGTTGAGCAAAGAATCACCTGCTGGTAGCCTCGAAGGTTCGCCCTTTCCATCCAAACAGGGCCATGAGGTGTTCTATGAAGAGGACGTTCCAGCCCAACAACCGGCACCGTGCCAAGACGCACGGTTTCCTGACCCGCATGAAGACGAAGAACGGCCGAATGGTGTTGAAACGTCGTCGTGCCAAGGGCCGCCACGTCCTCGCGCTTTAACCGTAATGAAGGTAGCCGGGCGCTACCGGGTCGTACAACGCCAGGATCACGCGGTCCCCAGCGTTGCCCCCCGCCCCTTGCTGGGGCGGGAGCAGCCTCTGGACATCAGGATCTGGCGCTGGGCCAGCGGCCTGGAACCGATGCTCCTGGTGAATGCATCCCGGAAACAGGGAGGGGCCGTGCAGCGCAACCGCTTCAGGCGGCGGGTGCGCATGGCCTTTCTCAAGATCCTGCGGGAAGACCCGGCCCAGGATGATCTAGGATATGTGGTGTGGGTCCGGCCTGCCCGGGGCGCCGCAAAGGGTTGTTTATTCTCCTTTCATGAAATCGAAAGCCAGCTTCGGCTGGCTCTGAGCCGTTGGGAACCCCGATGAAAAACCGGAATATGCTGATCTTTGTGGTTCTGAGCGTGCTTCTGCTCGGCGGCTACAACTTCCTGATGACGCGCTTGAATCCGCATCCGCCGGTGGTGGCGCAGGTGCAGCCGGCCGAACCGGTGCCGGTGCAGCCGGCGGGTTCCTCCCCAGCTCCCGCAGCGGTGCCCGGCGCCCCGGTCGCCGCGGTGGATCCCATGGCCCGGTTCAGCCTCAAGAACGACACCCTCGAGCTGACCTGGCGCAAGGGTGATGGCGCCCTGGTGCAGGTGAAATGGAGCGACGGCACCAAGTTCTTCACCGAAGCCAAGCTCGGCAAGGACGGTGCCGAGATCGCCAAGGATTTCCCAGGTCTTGGCGCGGCGGTCGATGCCCGGTTCGAGGGCGAGCCCGAGGTCGCCGGCACCCCCGATGGCCAGACCGTGACCTTCCACAGCGCCCAGGGCGACCGGCTCACCTACCTGGTCCCCGCCCGGGGCCACGTCGTTTCCATGGAATGGGCTTCGCCCAGGGCGGCCAGCCTCAACCTGGTGCCCATGCCGAACAATCTGCTGGCGGTGGCCAGTCTGGGCCGCGTGTTCAGCATCGAACCCAAGTCGATCAAGGCGGTGACCTGGGCCTCCATGCTGAAGGATCCCTTCACCAGCTTCCTAGGCTCCAAGCGCAAGGAACTGCCGCCGACCTCCCGCAGCCTGGGGCTCGACGCCGGGCTGGATCCCAACAAGCCGGCCCAGACCACCCATTATTTCGCCGCCATCTGGGATGCCTCCCGGGAGCCACGCCGGGATACCGCCCTGGGCTACCTGCTGACCCCCGACAGTGGCGGCAAGGTTTCCGCCCGGCTCTACCTGGGTCCCAAACAGGGTGAGGCGCTGGCCCAGTTCCATGCTCCCGGCAATCCCGACCAGGGCACCATGTTCAAGCAGGTGGTGGATTTCGGTTTCTTCGGGCTGGTCGCCCAGCTGCTGTTCTTCATCCTGCGCGGCATCCATTCCTTCGTGCCCAATTGGGGCTGGGCCATCATCCTGCTCACCGTGGTCATCCGGGGCGCCCTCTGGCCGCTCAACACCAAGACCACCGTGCAGATGGTGCGCATGAAGGAGCTCGAGCCGTTCCAGAAGGCGCTCCAGGCCAAGTACGAGAAGTTCGGCAACGACATGACCAAGAAGGCCGAGATGCAGAAGGAGCTGATGGCCTTCTACAAGAAGAACGGCCACAACCCCATGGGCGGCTGCCTGCCCATGCTGCTGCAGATGCCGGTGTTCTTCGCCCTCTGGTCGATGCTCAACGCGGTGTTCGAATTGCGCCACGCGCCGTTCCTCGGCTGGCTGCAGGACCTCTCCGCCCAGGATCCCTTCTACATCCTGCCGGTGCTCATGGGCGTCTCCATGATCATCCAGCAGGCGATGACCCCCGCCGTGGGCGATCCGGCCCAGCGCAAGATGATGATGGTGTTGATGCCGGTGATGTTCTCCTTCTTCTTCGCCAAGACCCCGTCCGGGCTCTGCCTCTACTACCTGATGTTCAACATCATCGGCATCCTGCAGACCTGGCTGGTGATCAAGACCTACAAGCCCCAGCCCGTCGTGGCCTAGGGAGAAACTTATGCGCAAGCCCGGATTTTCGCTGGAACAGGCCCCTGAGCTGGTCACCCGCTGGTGCTCGAAGCTCGGCTTGAACGTGACGGTCGTTTTCCAGCCCTCCGGGGACGAGGCGCTGTTCCCGAACCGTCTGGTCCTGCAGGGGCCGGACGCCTCGTGGCTGGCCGCCAACAAGGGGCAGGCCCTGGACGCCCTGCAGTTCCTGCTGCACGAAGCCCAAGGCGAGCGGGATGAAGGCCGGCTGGCTTACCTGGACGTGGAATCCTTCCGGCTGTTCCGCATGAAGGAGATCATCGCCATGGCCGGCTTCGCCGCCGAGAAGGCCAAGGCCTTCGGCAGCTATACCTTCACCTCCCTGAGCCCGCGCGAACGGCGCTGGGTGCACATGGTGCTCAGCCGGAAGCCGGGCTTCGCCACCGAAAGCGAAGGCACCGGCACCTACAAGGCCTTGAAGGTCACCCGGGTCTGATCGCACCAAATGAATGGCCGGGCGGTGCCCGGCCATTCATTCAAGCGCACGGGTCATTCACTACTCGTCGGCGTTGCCAGCCACCGGGGCAACCTGGCCGCGGATCTCGGCGAGGGTGGCGGCCAGGGCGTTATCGATCATGCTCTTGGGCGGGGTCTTGATCTTGTCCCGCTCCATGAGCAACTGGACCATCTCGCGGTTCTCCTTGATGTCCCGGTCGGCTTTCTGGAACACTTCGGCGGGGGTGATGCTGCGCTGGGCCACGCCGTCCTCGATGGCCTGGGTGGCGACGTCCGCGGCCTCCTGGGGGAAGACATCCACGTCATCCATGGTGGGCATGATGTGGTCGATGTCCATGCCGCGCTTCTGCTGGACCTTGGCCATGGAATGGGCCGCGGCGATGGCCATCTTGTCGGTCACCCGGCTGGCATCCACCAGCAGGCAGCCCTTCAGGAGACCCGGGAAGCACATGGAGTTGTTGACCTGGTTGGCGAAGTCGCTGCGGCCGGTGGCGACGATGAGCGCGCCCGCTTCCTTGGCCTCGTAGGGGTAGATTTCAGGCACCGGGTTGGCACAGGCGAAGACGATGGCCTTGGGCGCCATGACCTCGATCCATTCCTTCTTGACCACGCCGGGTCCGGGGGTGGACAGGGCGCACAGGATGTCCGCGCCCTTGCAGGCATCCTTGATGTCGTCCACGCGGTTGGGGTTGGTCCGCTCGCAGATCTCCCACTTGCGGTAGAACCGGGCATCGGCCTTGATGTCGTCGCGGCCGGCGTGGAGGCCGCCCTTGGAATCGAACACCATCACGTTCTTGGGGTCCATGCCTTCGGTGAGCATCAACCGGACGATGGTGGCGTTGGAGGCGCCGGCCCCGTGGAAGACCGCCTTCACGTTCTTCCATTGTTTTCCAGCCAGCTTGATGGCGTTGATCATTCCGGCCAGGGTGACGCAGGCGGTGCCCTGGGCGTCGTCGTGCCACACCGGGATGCCGCAGTCCTGCAGGCCGTCCAGCACCTTGAAGCAGTTGGGCTGGGAGATGTCCTCCAGGTTGATGGCGCCGAAGGAGGGCGTGACCATGCGGACGAAGTCGATGATCTTCTGGGGGTCGTGCTCATGCTTGCCCATGCTGCGGAAATCGAAACCGGACTTATGCGCGCCGGGCTCGGTGTGGGAGTTGATGCAGAGCGACATGGCGTCCACCCCGCCCAGGTAGTACATGAGGAAGGCCTTGCCCTCCATGACGCCCAGGCCGCCGCTGGGGGTGCAGTCGCCGTCGCCCAGGACCCGGGTGGAATCGGAGACGATGGCCACCAGGTTGCTGCGGTTGGAAAGATTGTAGGATTCCAGGTTGTTTTCGCGGATGGCGGTGGAGACGGCCGAGACGCCGGGTGTGTAGTAGACCCCGAACCAGCCGAAGTCGTAGATGCCGGCCTTGGGGACCATGGACATCTTGCCGCCATAGAAGTGATGGGCTTCCAGCGACAGGCGCTTGAGGAAGATGGTCTGAGCCTTGGCCAGGGTGGCGGGGGTCAAGTCCTTGGGGAAAAGATTCTTGAGGTTTTTGAGGTCGAGGTAGGCAGGGAAGGCCATGCTTTCTCCTTTTCCGGGAATGGATTCCCATTTGGGCGTGGAGTCGGTATAGGGGCTCAAAGCGCTGGAAGTGCCAGAATCAAACCACGGATTCCCGGGAATGCAAATCCAAATTTAAGAAATGGATGTCTTTTGTTGCACCGCGTCCAGGGCTGTCCGGGAACCGCTTGAAGTAGAGTAGGGATTGCCGCCGGTGGAGGGCAGGCCTGACCCATGTTCGATCCCATTTGCGCTCCCGCCACCCCGCTGCTGCCTTCGGCCGTGGCGATCGTCCGGGTTTCCGGGCCCGGCCTGGCGGCCCGGCTCGGGCCGCTGACGCCCCTGCCGGCCCCCAGGCGGGCGGAGCTGCGCGTCCTGGCCTGGGACGGCTACCGGGAACAGGCCCTGGTGCTGTTCTTCCCTGGCCCGCGCAGCTACACCGGGGAGGACCTGGTGGAGTTCCAGATGCACGGCAATCCGCTCCTGGTGAAGCGTTTCCTGGAGCAACTGGGGCGGATGGGCGTGCGCCTGGCGGAACCGGGCGAGTTCACCCGGCGCGCCCTGCTGAACGGCAAGCAGAGCCTGCTGGAGGCGGAAGCGCTGCGCGATCTGGTGAACGCCGCCACCGACACCCAGGTGCGCCAGGCCCAGGCCCGGGCCGGGGCCCTGCCGGCCTGGGTGGACCAGGCCCGGACGACCCTGGCCCCCTGGCTGGCCCGGGCCGAGGCCAGCGTGGACTATGGCGAAGAAGAGGGCATCGTCCTGGATCTGGGGGCGATGCGGCGGGAATTGACGCCGCTCAAGCAGTTGTTCCACGTGGAACAGGGGCGGGCCTCGGCGGCCGGGTGGCTGCTGGACGGCATCCGGGTCGCCCTGGTGGGCCGGCCCAACGCCGGCAAGAGCACCCTGTTCAATCAATTGGCCGGGGCCGACCGGGCCATCGTCACCGAGCTGCCCGGCACCACCCGGGATGTGCTGGAAGTGCGGGCCCAGTGGGCGGGGCTGCCGCTGTTCCTGTTCGACACCGCGGGCCTGCGCCGGAGCGATGACCCGGTGGAGCGGCTGGGGGTGGCCCGGGTGCGCGGGGTCCTGGAGCAGGCGGATCTGATCCTGCACCTGGTGCCCCTGCCGGACCCGCAGCCGGACCCGGACATCCTGGAGCGCCTGGCGCCGTTCGCGGGCAAGGTGCTGACCGTGCGCAACCAGGCCGACCTGGGCGGGGACGGCACGGACGGCCCGCGCATTTCCGCCCGGACCGGCGACCTGGAGCCCCTGGCCGAGGCCCTGCGCGCGCGCTTCCTGGGCGGGCTGGCGCCGGATGCCTGCCTGGGGGCGCTGGCCACCCGGCGCCAGCGCGAACTGCTGGATGAGCTGGTGGTCCAGATGGACCTGCTGCTGGGGCTGGAGCCGGGCGCGCCGCCGGAGCTGGCGGCCTCCATCCTGCAGGGGGCCTGGGGGCTGCTGGCCCGGCTCACCGGCGAGGACCGGGCGGAGAGCGCCCTGGATCAGGTGTTTGCCGGATTCTGCCTGGGCAAATGACGGGCTACTGCAGCCGGCCGGTTTCCTCGGCCTGCTCCGCGCCCGGCGCGGGCCTGGGATCCTCGGCCGGGGGCTCGGCGTCGGCGGGCACCGGGCGGATGGTGTAGTCCACCATCCCGGTGAAATGGTCCCGGAACTGCTCGAACGCCTCCCGGCTGATGATGGCCTCGGGACCCTCGGCCCGGTCCGTGGCCAGGATGCCTTCCAGGTGGTCGTACTCGTGCTGGATCAGTTCCGACTCGGCCTGGCCCAGGCATTCCCAGGTCTGGTGTTCGCCCCGCTCGTCCAGGAAGCGCAGGGAGATGGAGGCATGCCGGCGCACCCGCACCAGCAGCCAGGGGAAGCACATGCAGTCGTCCCAGAGGGTGAAGGTTTCCGGGCTGGTCCAGGTGATCTCGGGGTTGATCAGGGCATGGGTCCCATGGCCCAGGTTCAAGGCGATCACCCGCTTGGCGATGCCGATCTGCGGGGCCGCCACGCCGCGGCCGAAGCCGTGCGCCCTGCGGAACGCCTCCAGGGTCGCCTGGAGCCGGGCGTTCTCGGCCTGGAAGGCCGGGTCGTCCAGCGCCGTCACGGGCAGGGAGCGCGCGCGCAGGCGTGGATCTCCAAGGGGCAGGATGGCATCGGGCATGGCGACCTCCGGATCGACGCGTGGTCATTGTCCCATGGGCAGGGATTTCCGGGATAATCGCCAGAGGGAGCGGTTATGAAATCGGGCTACGAAGCGGTGATCGGTCTGGAAGTCCACGTGCAGCTCCGGACCCGCTCGAAGATGTTCTGTGCCTGCCGCAACGAATACGGCGGCGCGCCGAACCGGCACACCTGCCCGGTCTGCCTGGGCCTGCCCGGGGCGCTGCCGGTGCTCAACGCCGAGGCCGTGCGCATGGCCATCGCCCTGGGGCTGGCGGTGGGCGGCACGATCCGCGAACGCAGCACGTTCTACCGGAAGCAGTACTTCTATCCGGACCTGCCCAAGGGCTACCAGATCACCCAGGGGCCGGTGGCGGTGGTGGAGCGCGGGCGGCTGCGCCTGGAAGGCGACCCCTCGGTGCGCGGCGCGGCGGGCACGATCCAGGTGGGGATCGAGCGGGCGCACCTGGAGGAGGATGCCGGGAAATCCAGCCACGACATGGGCACCAGTTCCTACGTGGACCTGAACCGGGCCGGGGTGCCGCTGCTGGAGATCGTCGGCGCGCCGGATCTGCGCAGCTCCCAGGAGGCCTCCGACTACCTCAAGGCGGTGCACCGGCTGGTGACCTTCCTGGGCATCTGCGACGGCAACCTGGAGGAAGGCTCCATGCGCTGCGACGCCAACGTCAGCGTGCGCCGGCCGGGCGCGCCCATGGGGACCCGGGTGGAGGTGAAGAACCTCAATTCCTTCCGGTTCGTGCGCATGGCCCTGGATTTCGAGATCGACCGGCAGATCGCCCTGGTGGAGCGGGGCGAGACCTTCCAGCAGGAGACCCGGGGCTGGGACGCGGACAAGGGCGAGACCCGCAGCCAGCGGAGCAAGGAGGCCGACCAGGACTACCGCTACTTCCCGGAGCCGGACCTGCCGGCCCTGGTCATCACCGGGGCGGAGATCGAAACGGTGCGGCGCAGCCTGCCGGAACTGCCCGAAGCGCGGTTCGAGCGGTTCACCGCCCAGTACGGGGTCTCGGCCTACGAGGCCGGGCTGCTGCTGCAGAGCCCGGCCTTCGCGGACTTCTTCGAGGCGGCGGCCGGGGCCGGCAACGGCAAGCAGGCCGCCAACTGGATGCTGGGCGAGGTGAGCCGGACCCTCAATGAGCGCGGCCAGGACATCACGGCCCTGGGGCTGCGGCCCGGGCACCTGGCCGAGCTGATCCGGATGGTGCAGGCGGGCGAGATCAACCTCAATACCGCCAAGGAGACGGTGTTTCCGCTCCTGCTGGCGGGCGCCGGCGCTCCGGTCGACCTGGTGCGCCAGCGCGGGCTGGGCCAGGTGTCGGACCGGGGCGCCATATTGGCGCTGGTGCTGGCGGTGCTGCAGGCCAACCCCGGGCAGCTGGCCCAGTACCGGGGCGGCAAGGAGAATCTCAAGGGTTTCTTCGTCGGTCAGGTGATGAAGGCGGGAAAGGGTAAGATGAACCCCTCGCTGGTGAACGAAGTGCTGGAGCAGGCCCTGGAGGCGAAATGACCGAGGAAGCGCCGGGAACGAGCCCGGAACAGGCTGGGCGGCCGGCGCCGCCGGTGGACAAGGACGCCTGGAAGCTGGTGTACTTCGGGCAGGTCTCCCGGGATCTGGTGCCCTACCATCCGGATCCGCCCGAGGCGCCGGAGGATGAACTGACCCAGGCCGCGCTGTCCGATCCCGACAGCGTCACCCGGGGCGATGGCAGTCCGGCCCAGCCCACCTTCTGGCGCGTGCT
>Ga0181535_10001214_pt1 | contig 34665 bp, 42 predicted proteins | sample PEATcosm2014_Bin_44_FD_119774 | JGI IMG/M metagenome (GOLD analysis project Ga0181535, IMG submission 119774) | Peatland microbial communities from MTU Mesocosm Facility, Houghton, MI, USA - PEATcosm2014_Bin17_30_metaG | ecosystem: Environmental > Terrestrial > Soil > Wetlands > Peat | place... | reverse complement strand
GGGAAATTACGTCAACGGCTTCGTAGTCGGCTTCAGCCCGGATGATGTTCTTGTCTATACGCAGGACCAGCAAGTCCTCAATCCGTCAACTTACTCGATCTACGTCTTCGATCCGGCCACCGGGTGCATCCGCTCCTGGCCGAGTCAATCCAGAAGTGGCAGCAAGAGTCACCTTACTCTGAACCTGACAACTGGGTATTCCCCAGCATCAGGCTGAAAGGCAGGAAACCTCGATGTGCGAACATGCTGGTCCGAAGTTATCTGAGACCAGCAGCGGTTAAGGCAGGTGTTTTGGCGAAGGATGATCACCATCGATTCGGGTTTCACAACCTGCGTCACAGTCTCGCGTCGTTCCTGGTTCGCACCAAGACCGACCCGAAAACTGTTCAGACTCTTCTCCGCCACTCGAACATCAAGACAACGCTGCAGGTCTATGCTCACAGCGTGTCCGAGGATCGAATGACGGCGCAAGGTCTCGCGCTAGCGGCCTTCTTGCAGTCGCCGGCGAACCAAGCGGTGAACTAAATCATGGGTGGAGGCTGGGTGGAGAAAAAATCGTGATTACCGCTAAAGCGAAGAAAAAATGGTAGGCACGAGGAGACTCGAACTCCTGACCTCTACCGTGTCAAGGTAGCGCTCTAACCAACTGAGCTACGCGCCTACAACGACTTACAGATTATCATGGGAACATTTGGGAACGGAAGCTGCTAAAACCGCCCCGATGACCCCCGATTGCGCTGCCCGCCTATCCGCTGGGATGCTCTGTGCGTACAAGTCCATCGTCAGCCTGCTACTCGCGTGCCGGAGCATGTCCTGCGTTGCTTTGACGGACACGCCGTTTGCTTGCAGCAGTGTTGCCAACGTCCTGCGGAACGAATGCCAGCCGATGTGCTTCGTGATTCCAGCACGCACAGCAGCGGGGCGAATGACCTTCCGCAAGAGGCTGTCCGGCCAGTACGGTTGCTGTCCATCCATGTCGGGACTGCCAAAGAGGAAGTCCGCGTCTTGGTTGTACGGGCAGCGTCCGCGCCAGTCGAGCAGGACGTTTGCGAGAGCCGAATCCAACGGTACAGCTTTTCCGCTGGCTTCTGTTTTCAGATTGCCGACAACTTGGTCAACGATGGCTCGACGGGGGCGAATCTCTCCCTTGGCGAAGTCAATGTCTGACCATTTTAACGCTAGGAGTTCCGATACGCGGAGTCCCGTCGTTGCCGCCAGCAGCACCGCAGTCCGGCACGCCCCAGTCAATTCACCGAGTAGTGCGCCGATTTCTTCAGCGGTGAGCACGTCCGGCAATCGCACCCGCTTCGCGCTCTGGCGAACCAGAGTGATAGGGTTCCGATTGAGCCATTCGTATCGCATCGCGTGACTGAAAATCGCGGACATAACGTTGCGAATCTTAGCTCGGCTACCGTTCGCGAGTGGCAACGTTCCGAGCCATGCTTCTACAGCAACCGTGCGAACATCGGACAGTGACTCCTGTCCCCACTTTGGAAGAATCCACGTTTTGATGTAGCTTCCGTAGACTTCCCGTGTGCTGTGCGCCTTGTTGCCATCTGCTGACAATTCCTTGTCGGTGTAGTGGGTCACCAGTTCCGCCACGGTGCGCGGCATTCTGTCTTCCCGGTTGATGTTTGCGCGGAGTAGTTCACAGGCTTTCATTGCGGATTTTCGAGTTGTGAACTGTTCCACGGTGCCGATTATTTCCTTGCGATTGCTCCGTCCGTCTCGATAGCGAAAGACCCAAACGTCGGGTCCAGCCTTCCGTCGTTCGCGGTAGAGGCAACCTACTTGATACCGTCTGCTCATTGCATCTCCTTTCGGTGAGCAGGCGGGTGTATCTGGCCCGATGAATGTAGCACGAGCCACGCTGAGAGTTCACTGGCACGATAGCGCCAATACTTTGCAACACGGTAGGCCGGAATCTCCCCGCGCCGAGCCATTCTCTGGACTGTCTTCGGATGCAGTCCCCCTAGAAATTTGGCGGCTTGCGCATCGTTTAACAGCGGCTCAGGAATTTGCGCCTTTGCGTCATGTGGGTTTGATGTTTCGAAATGGTCGCGCACGGAAAACTCCCTCAGCCTGGGCCGGGTCACGACCACAAGCTTGCTTGCGAATTCAAGGAGTTCTCCCGTGCCGACGCATCGACGGCGGGTTTAACCGGCAGCGGCCCGATGATCGGGCAAAAGAATTAGCGTGCCTTGTCTTTTTGGTTCGACTGCCGGGTTCGAACCCACGCCAATCCAGGGGCGGATGTCGAAGCTTCCAACGAAGCTCTGGCGGAGATGGACTACATCAACGCCACTGAGAACATCTGCAGCATTTTTATCGCAGACCCCAGATATTTCATCCAGAGGCCAGAAGGACAGAACCATCGTGTCTTGCAACGATTGCAAACGCGCATAAATTCTTCTCAATGGGGACGCTGACGCTAATAGAAGCTGTGCACTTCCGAGACCTGCAACGATTGCAACACTTCCAATATCATTAAGAATGAACATTGCGGCGTTTCTTAGCCGCTCCTGGTTTGATCGTGGATTCGGAGCTGGTACCCGAGTCAGGAAGCATGATCACACCTTTTTGCCCGACTCGTTTCGGGCCGATTACCAGGTTAAGCGTGCCTACCGCGTGTACGGCCGCCAAGATTGACCCGTAGCAGAAGATAGCCGGGCATCTCTTCAAACATGGGCACTACTGCGCCCAGAGAGATGCCGTGTCCGAATCCGGATCTTTTGCAATACCATCCCTAGCCCAACCATCCCCAGACCGACGCGAGGCCGCCAAGCCGCGCGTCCGCGAGAAAAGGCTGGTGGGAGTACCGCGCGTAATCGAGCACAAGCTCTTCGGTGTTGGTGAACTGCGCGCCGTCCGCTCGACCGAAAGCGGCAGTGATGTCGTGGAAGGCGACTCCAACGGAACACGGCACACGCTCCAACTGCATCGAGAGTTCTGGCTTACCGACATCTCAAACGTGTTGCCGCCGCTCGCGAAGCAGGAACCAAAGGATGTGCCTGATACGACCGGCGATGCTCCTGAACGCATTACGGATAAAAACCAAGCGCTGACGGAGAGTCAGGAGCGGATCTCATGATGCGCTTTACTGAACTCCTCCGTGCGATGCTCCTGCGCGTGCTTTCGCGTCTTGGAACATACCCAACATATGGCGGCTTCTTTTTTTGTTTGCGGTATCGCTTCGAGGGCTGGCTGTGGCCCTATGTGTAACGACGACAACGCGGATGAGAAGTGCGAGAAGGCGGGATTGGAATAGCGATTCGGCGATAACTCGGGCCGTACCGCGAAACGCCCGGCGCATGGCAAGCGGGGCCCCACAGACACTCATCGAGGCGAGGCAATGTCACTGCAAGTAATCGAACGCCAAGTAACGGAACATTGGGAGCCTTCGCCTGCTCATCAGCTCGTTCCGGTGGGAAAAACCTTCAACTCTTAGTTATCAACAGCTTACGAGGAAATTTATACTTATAGAGGGGCTTTTCTCGTTGAGGCTCGTACGCCTGGGAATTTTTCCCACCACTACGCCCGGCACTCCCTCTCTTTATTTCCTTTAGCGCAACCACGCCTGCCCGGCGTTAGCCGCCTTGAAGTCAAAAGATCGAAACAGTTTCCAGCGCCAAGAGCGTTGGATCTTTTGACTCAAAGAGGCGGCCTCAATCGGGGCCGCCTCTCGGCTTTTTAGGGCCTTTATAAAGGAGCTTGGTATAGACCGTAGACCCATCACAGCCAGTCAACGCGCACGCCGAGTCAAGCGCATTGCAGGCTACATCTGCCATGTTGCTCCATCGCGGAGTGGCGTGTTCTGGGCGATCCTCAAGGATGAGAACAAAATTCAGTACTTCGCTTACGGTCCCAGCTTCTTAATGTTCCCGGCGATTCCCCGCGTTGGCCAGCAAGTCACATTTGTTCGGCTGCCGCCTCTGGCGGGCTCCAAGTTTCCACGTGCGATTGAAGTAGATGTTTTCAGCTCGCAGCGGTAGACGTAACAATCTAATCTCGCAAAGCTCAAGTCATTAGACCGGATCTTCCAGGTACTGCGTAACCGGCGAGCACCAAACAACGGACCTGTAAATTCTCCAACCAACCCAAACGTGGTTCCTCTCTCCTGAGAGGTTTGCCAGGCAACGCGCAGGTAGTCGATCCTGCACACGGGCATTGCGTCCTGGTCCTAAGTGAAATCACAAAAACCACGGTCAGTAGGCGCGCAGTGAAATTCAGTACACCAGGCACTGCACAGGGTGGGGACGTATCGCAGCGAGACGGTACCGATGGTGGGTAGCTCTAGCTATTTCACCAGGGAACGCCCGACGTGTGCCCGGAGTAGAAAGGGAGAGACAATGCAGTTAGAAGAATTCGCAGAGACGTACTCATTGAGAGTGAGGCGATCTCGTCATGACGGCACTGATAACATCATTGGCAAGCACGGCGAGATCTACGAGCACAGCGAAGGCAAGCTCGCCGTCATGGTGCTGCCCGATCCGCCGCGTCGTGGGCTATGGGTTCGCTCCCGTGCCAAGTTCCTTGCCCTCGGTATGGCTGTAGGACAGAACGGGGACCAAGAAGGAGCGGCGACATTCGATCCTACCCACCAGGAACAAGCCAAGGCTGCCATCCACGCAATCCGGGCGAAGCGGATGCGGAAACTGTCGCCTGAGCGTAAAGCCAACCTGCTGATTGCCGGTCAGGGCACGCGATTAAAACGACGGCACATGGCGCAAAATGCCGTCTAACTCTTCTAATTCCGCGACGGATGACGACGATGGGGTAAATGCCCAGGAGAATAGTTTTGGTGCCTGCGGAGGCGAATTAGAGCCGCCGTCCGGAAAGTAAACCGCTCTAAGTTCCGGATATCTGTCAAAGCTAGCCATACTGCGTTCCGCGTACGGTCGATGAGTGTAATCGCCTTGGCGGCGCCCTTGCAAACGAATCATCTCTTTTCTGGGGTAGAGGTTACCGCAGTCACTGGTTCACCGTCTGTGTCAGAGCGGCTGAACTTGTGTCAAAGCCGGTGCCTCCGCTGTAAGTCGCCGTGATGGTGTGTATGCCTGAGGCCAGCGTCGAGGTTGCGAACTTTGCCAAACCTTTGCTTAGGTCAACGGTCTTCACAAGCGTTGTGCCATCATAAAAGGTCACTGTCCCAGTCGGCGTACCGCTGAACTGCGGAGCTACGCTCGCTGTAAAGGTGACCGACTGCCCAACGGCTGACGGATTCCGCGAGGAAGCTAAGGTGGTCGTGGTCACCGCCTTGTTCACTACCTGATTCACTGCATTAGAAGTGCTGTAGCCGAATTTGGAGTCGCCTCCATACACTGCCCTGATTGCGTGCGCACCTAACGGCAAAGTCGAGATCGCGAAGCTGGCAGAGCCGCTGCTCAACGTTCCCGTTCCCAGTACTTCTGCGCCTCTCATAAACGTGACGGATTCCCCATCCGGCGGCGCACCCAAGCTGGAGGTGACCAACGCGGTGAAGGTCACCGCCTCGCCATAAGCGGACGGATTCGGAGAAGGCGTGAGCGCAGTCGTGGTCCATGCATCCGGCACATTCACCTTGAACACAACGCCGCACCCGTTCGATCCGCCCTCGGGAGTCGTGCCATAGAGGTTGCCCGCGTTGTCCAGAATCAGGCTGTCAACCGGCTCATATCCGTCCGTTGTGTCGAATTTCCAGAGAACCTTTTCCTGGTAGCCGCCCTTGCCAACTGGCGCCACGAGCTCGTAGACAGTGCCGGATATCGGAGTATTGCCACCGAATTCCGTAGTACCGAAAATGTCCCCAGAGGCATCGAACACAATCCCCGCATAAGGGTCAGTGCCGTCATTTGTGCCGCCCTCAAAACTGTGGAGAATCTTTACTGTCCATCCACTCTTTCCGTGGCTCAGTTTGTAGACCGTTCCATCGTTCTTCAAGCCACCACCCAATGTCGTACCGTAGAGGTTTCCCGCCGCGTCGAGCACCGGAGTCCCTGTCGCACCAAGGCCATCCTTAGGACCACCAGAAAACGTGTGGATCACGGTCGGGTTCCAACCACCCTCGCCGTTCGGGGACAATTCGAACACCATATCGGTTGCGCCACCATTGAATGCGGCACCGAAGATGTTTCCGGCGCCGTCCATAGTCAACCCGCCATAGCCGGGTACGCCGTTGTAGATCACCTGCTTCGTCCAAACGTCACCGGACCTGCTCAGTTCGAAGATGGTTCCATTTCCGCCGCCGAACACGTAGGTTCCGCCATAAAGGTTGCCTGCCGTGTCCATGATCAAGTCACTTATGGGATTGGCATCATCCGCCCCGCCGCTAAAGCTATACAGGACGGTTTCCCTCCAGCTTGTTCCTTCGGGACTCAGTTCGAACACAGTGCCGTAGCCGTAGGAACCGCCCCAGGAGGTCGTGCCGTAAAGATTCCCCTCGGAGTCGAAGAGCACATTCGAAAAAGATGGAACCGACCCGTCCGCACCACCGGTGAAGCTGTAAAGGATGGTCTCCTTCCAGCCTCCGTTGCCGTTCGGCGAAATCTCAAACACCGTTCCATTTCCTAAACCGCCGAAGCCAGTCGTGCCATAGAAATTACCGGCACCGTCAGAGGTGAGGCGGGAGTCGGGAGTCAAGCCATCGCTGCCGCCCGTGAAGTCGTAGAGTACTGCCTCAGTTTGGGCCTGCACCAGACGGGTGGCAAGCGTTGTTGTTAAACAAAGAAACAGGCAAGCGACAGAGGTGCACTTCATTAGGTTCCTTCCGAGGCATACGAGGATCGGGTGGAAAAGGCTGAACTCGGCTGCCGATCAGCGGGGAAGGGAGTTTCGCGGCATGCCAGAAAACGAGTGATTATCCTCCTTAATATGCCGGATCGTCAATAAGGATTGCAAGTGTAGGGTTACATCGCACTTAAAGATTGCGCTTCTTCTCCGATGTGCCGGTGAGTGCACTGCGCGAGGGACCGCTGGTCGTTGGTCAAGGAATCCTTCCCTTTGCCACGACCGGATGGTCGATGAGTGTAATCGCCTGATTACAACAGTAACGATTCGACCAGCCCTTCTTCTCACTACAATCGGGCTAGGTTTCGCTAAGTGAAAACCGTAACATCAACGACGACTATCTACGATGCGAGCCGATCTCTGCGATTCAATCCGGTCGCCCTATTGTTTACCCTCGTGATGGGTTTGCTTCTTTCGATCTGGTATCCGCAGGGAATCGCCGATGCAATTCGGGCGGACATTCGCTATTTCGCTGCCGCATATCACTCCTCGCCAGTGATGGCGGTCACGTTCGCGGTGATCAAACTGATTGCGTATCCATCGTTTGGCGTGCTGTTTGCGACCATGATCTATGCGTCCGTTCGGAGTCTCTGGATAAATCGCATCGTGGATGGTCCGTTGGAGAAGGTGTCGGCAAGCTCGGCTCGGAATAAAACACTGCTGTCGCTTCGAGTCGGCGGACGGACTCTGACTCTGCACGACGCGGGCGACCTGAAGGCGGAATTAGACCGACATACCGTGCTTGGAGACGAACTTCGTTTCACTGTTGGCGCGTTTGGATGTGCGGCAAAGGTGGAGAAGTTCGCTGGAAAACCTACTAGCTGTTGAGACATCAATAACCTGACGCCGGCGGTTGGCCCGGAAGGTTTCTGGGCGTGGAGTGTGCCGATGTTGCGAAAGGAGTCCAAAACTCGTTTTGTGGGCACCGATAATGAAAACCGCCGCTAAACTTATATACGTCTTCTGTGTCGTAGGATTCTTCGCTTTGTTCGTATTCTGGATATCTTTCTATTTTCGTGATTTTCCAAGCGAGCCGCATCCGCAACTTGGCCGAGTTTATCCAATTCATTATCATCAATTCGTGTTGTGCTTAACCGAGCGAGAGGAATTTGAGCACGTTTTCTCACTTTTTCTTGCGGCGGTTCTTCTCGCATCAGTCGCTATCATCGACCTTTTCGTCGACCCCTTCGATAGGCCCAAACGGGAATCGTTGTGGAAAAGAATCTTGCCCTAGAGCCATCGCCCGGCGGCTATAGTGAAGCATCTTCTTCGGCACTGGACCTCACCTGGTCCCCTACGTCTCTCCCCGTTGGCGTTATATCGCGATTACACTCATTGACCGGGTTCTGCCCCCTGTTCCGGGTGTCAATGAGTGAAATCGCCTGTTAACAACAGTAATCTTGAAGTGGGTTAACGAGTGGTGTGAAATCCAAGCATGCGCAAGGCTCGACGACTCTCGGTATTTCTCGTGATCCTGCTCGCTTCTAGTACCTTTTGCGCCGCACAGAAGGTACGCTACTTCAAAGCGGAACACGGAGTCGGCGCTACGTATGTGAAGCTCGCGTCGGACGGTCGCTACAAAGTAATCGACCGCGAGCATATGGGCGTTTTCCTTACTGACGAAGGGCGCTGGCAACAGACCGGCGATGTGATTTCTTTCAGTCCGACGAACCTCAAGAATCCCCCGTATCAGGCAACAGAGATTCGATACAAGAGCTATGTGTTCTTGGCAATCGCATCCGCCGATGCTGCTGCGGGGATCGTCATCGCCTCAAAAGACACCAAGAGAGACTTGGATACCGACCCGAAACACTTGCCCGATCACGTCCTCTTCAAAATCACGGCCCAGACGTATAACAGAGAGACGAAGCAACGTACCCGTTTCGCCACATCGGGAAGCAGCCTTGATGATTCGAGAAGTCGGCTAACTGGCGTAACATCCCCATTTCACTCATCATGCGGCGTTGCTTTTCCGCGAAGGCGCAAAAGTGCAACAACGAAGCCGACGAACGCGCAAACCGCAGTGAGAAAGGGGGGAAGGGCGAAGAGTAAAACCCCCGCCGGAGGACCTCCCACAATACCGAGTCGCTCAACGAGAAGTCTCACAAGAAAGTATCCGACGACACCACCGACGATGCCTGCTGCAAATCCTACGGCTGCCGCCGTGCCGACCGTCGGCATTCCTCCATCATAACTGGCGTAACATCCCGATTACACTCATCGAGGTCAATGAGTGTAATCGCCTGATAACAGAAACGAGCTGCTAATCTGCGGTGTCGATTATTTCGTAGGGAGTCGTGATGTGGGCCCTCCAGAGCTCAAGGATGCCGCTCCTGAGTTGGTATCGCCTGAACTCTGCCTCTTCGTGGGGGAAATTCTTGTGAGCATCGATCTGCAGTGCAAATCGAAAGGCCAATCCGCCTGTGACGGAACGGCGCTCTCCCGTGAATGACATAATCTCGGCGGATGTTCTTAAAAGATCGAAAGCAGTCCCACACTTTGGACATTTTGTGCGAATGCGCTGCGATGGAATGCCGGCAAGAGCCCCCGTCCAGTAAGCAAGCTGCTCGCCGCAGTGGCACTGTGTCTCCGATTCGGGGAAAGGCATCACATTCTCACCCGTCCAGTAGAAGTACTCGTGTCCGACGATGAGTCTTACTCCGAAATATGTGTGACCGGATTCTGGGTATGGGACAAAGGTGAATGGGAACTGCACGCGGGATTGTGTTGCGTCGTTCACCCACCATTCAAAAACCAGCTCATGACCTGAGTGAAAGGCCACCCAGCTTGGCTCAAAGCGAGTCTCCTGAAACAGCTCCGAGCGGCAGGGCTTTTCCCCGATCGGACCATCCCCCGGCAACAACTCCAAGAGCTTCGATTTTTGTGCGTCTGCATCGGGCCGGGGAACCCATCCGCCCTCGCGCAGCGCATTGGCCAGCGCTGCGATTTGTGCGGCATTGGGTCTAAATGCGCGATCCTTCGGTACCAGCCATACGCGATAATCAACGCCCATTCCACTATGATATTCGCAACTGGCGAAATATCGCCATTACACTCAACCCCCCCGGTTTGGGGGTCAATGAGTGTAATCGCCTGATTTCGTAAACTATCCAGACTCGTGTCCCAGATGGGCTTGTGGATTACCGTCGCGGCTTGGATTTTGGCGCAAAACGCGCAAGATACTCATTCGCAGTCCGCTGAACCTTCGGATTCGGCGCGTGCACCGCGGCGCGCATGAAGCGTGTCATGCGGGGGCGTGCGGTATCGGACAACATCACCACGATCTTCTCCATGGTCTCCGGTGGAGGGCTCGACTGGTATTCCGCGATCAGAGCCTCCACGATTCCCGACAGGTCGATTTTGTCTTCGCGTCCTTTCCATGACCCGAACCACTGTTTCGTCGCTGCGCGAATGTGCTCATCAGGATCGGTCGCAGCAGCGGACGCCAGCCGGATATCCGCGTTCAGCACGCTGTCTGGGTCGTCCTCTCCCAACGCCCACTGCAGCCCGGGACGACCAATCTCGCGTTTGCAATCATCGTCGCTCAGGAGCGCTTCGATGATGAACGGGACACCAATGTTATCCATGTCTGTCAGCACGCGCGCTGCCCATTCTGGATAGCCTTCACCAGTATCTTCGCACGCGGCCAAAATAGCTTGAGCGGCCGGTGCGCCGAGATGCGCGAGCTGCTGCCCAATTTGGAAGCTGTCGTTGTCCGAATGAAACGGCTTCAGGAGCGACAGGAAAACAGGGAGCTTGCTCGGGTCGTCGTACTTAGCCAGTATCTCTAGAAGGTCGTCGCGAATGGCTCCGCGTGAGGATGGCAATGCCTTCAGCAAACCGGAGAGTAAGGTTGGATCAGGATGCTGCAAGAGTTCCACTTTGGCCGCGCTGCGCATGGCTGGATCGGAACTGAAGAGGTGGTCCAGGCGGGTATCGTGTTCTGCCTGCCGTGCTGTAGCCAGCGGCTGAAACAGCAACACAAGGACAGAAATGGAGCAGACCGCTTTCCATGCGGGGTTTAGAGTACGCATGCACATAAGATTACGCCAACAGTACAGGCAAGGCGGAAGGCTCTTCTGGGACTGAAAATGTGAGTTGGGGGTTAAGGTGAGTTGCAGGTTGTTGCAAAATCGCCATTTCACTCATCGTCCTCATGGGCAGCGGTTTTGAGTGTAACGGCCCGTGAGCGTCAACTACTTGAAATCTTTCATTTGAAAGACGTAGCGCATGACCACATAGAACACCAGTAGGTATGCCGCCACAAATCCGAACCTGCGCCACCCCTTTTCTGACTTCGGCCACCATAACCAACAAGCCACTGATGCGAGAAGGCCGTGTGGCACTAGAACGAGGACTTTCAACCACTCCGGCCAGTTAGAAAAGTTCGTCACGTTGAGGAGATTGTAACGCGACCCTTCATCAACTGGCGATAAATCGCGATTACACTCATTGACCCAGGTCGTTGGCCCAGGGAAAAAAAAGCGTCCCGGATTGTTTTTAATCGCGGGACGCGAGTTCGAAGTGGTTTGAACGGCCCGAAAGCCCTCGTGAACGGTGCCGTTCGCCGACAGCCTAGATTTATCGGACGCTATCGTAAATAGCTCTAGGGCGCGAGCAATCGCGTTCGTGCCATGCTTGCCGTTGAGTTCTAGATTTGCCCTCGCCTACCTCGCACTAATTCAACCGAGTAAAAAAGAATACGAACTCAAATACGGAGAGCCTGTCTCCTTCAACGGGCGAAGGACTAATACGATGGATCAGAAAACAAAGGAACGCATCAGCGCGGAGGAGACCGCGCGGTTCATGGATACTCAGTTCGGACAGCTCGACCTGTCCGGCTCACCGGATCTCAACCATCCGCCCGCAGATACGTTTGAACTGCAGGATCGGCACGGCTTCAATCGGGTAGACGACGCCGGACTCGCGGGAATCAATCAGTTGAAGGCGCTGCTCGCCAACCCACCGCGTGAGGTAATTGAGGAACTCGCTAAAGAAACGAACAACCCCGACCTGATCGCCGAACTGGCGGACGAACGCTCTGAACAAGTAGCGCTTGAGTTCCGACGCCGCACTCCGGGCTATCTCAAGTGCGATGCGAACTGGCGATCAATGATTGAGACGCTGGCGCACAACTTCCTCGGCGAGGACAATCTCGATGCAGAGGATGCACAGGAGCTGCTCATCAGCGGTGGGTTCTTCACCGTAGAGAATCTCGCAGCCGCATTCCGAGCGTTGGACCGAGTAGGAGCCCTTGAGTATCCCTCGAATCATGCTCGCCCATTGAAAGAAGCGCAGCGCTTGCGCGCGGCACAGTTGTCCGCGAACGGTGATGTTCTCGGCGGGATCGTGGAATACGTCAAGGGCCGAATCGGCGAGGATGCTGCTTTCGAAGTCGCGTTCTCGCTGGACGATCCTCTCGACTTCACCACCAACCCAAAGGACCAGCCTGTCCTCGAAGAGGCTTGCTACTTTTGCTGGGAACACTACCGGAAAGACTATTCACCAACCACAGCTAGGCGTAAATTCCTCCGCGAGTACTGTGCCGGTCGCTTTGTAACGGTCGCGCTACTCGATGCTGCGTGGGAAGAATGCAAGCGGCTGGAAAGAGACGCGACGCGATCTGCGCTCTTCAATCAGGTCGAGCACGATACCAGCGTCCCCGGTGAAGATCCATCCGCTTTCGACCGACTGGACGACGAGGGCATTGTCGACTTGTACCACAGGACCCTGCGCGAGTACGCACAGACTGTTAAACGGCAATCCGGCGTGCTTGTCTAAGATCGGGAAGGGAGTAGTAAATGCCCAGGTTCATGCAGCCCAGGACCGCTCTTGCGCGGCTGGTTGAAGACGAGGAAGCGCCCGTGGGAGCTAGATGTAGGGCGCTGCGGCAGCTCGCTCACCCTCCGCTACTTCTACTTCGCAGACTGTTGGTCGATACGGCCAAGCGCACAAAGCCGGTACCCGCGCGCCTCCGTGCAATCGCTGCGTTAGCTTTTGCCCATGAAGTGCAACTACGGAAGGTCAAAGCGTCCTTCCGTGGACGGAAACAGAAGCAAGACAAAACCTCGTCGAATGCCCTGGGGATCAGCTAGCAAATGGCTCTGTTAAGAAAGTTGATAGCCAAACAGAAAGCCGACGCCGCGCGGGCAGCAGAGCAGGCAACGAAGCGCCGGGCTGCGCGGATCGCGCGGAAAGTTGCACGCGTCTCCGAAGAGTCGCAAAACGGGCTTGACGATCTTCCGCTGGAAGTAGCCGTTGCGATGGAGGAGAACCCAGCGCAGCCTGGGAAACCAGAGCCAGCAGCGGTCGGCGACGACTCCGTTGCAACCTTGGTCGCACGGCTGGAAGCAATTCGCGAGCGGATCTGGAGATTGCAAGCGGTGTTTGCAGTTTCTCTAAGCCAGGACGTTGCGCTAGAGGTGGATCGATTTCTTGTTTTGTTTCAATCGCTAGCTCAGCAGTTGAAGACGAAGGACGCAAGCACGCTAGACAACCTGGTGCGTGGCCATGAGGCTTTGCTTTTATCGCCGCCAGTCCGGACTAAGCCGACTGTTGGCCTCGACACGCAGCGCCTATGCGAACTGCGCTGGGAAGTGAATCAGACCCCGATGCCTCGCGCACCAAAGCGCACGGCTCACCATGTGCCGGACGGACTTGGCTGGATGCTGTGAGTTACATTCCCGCTGTTGAGCTTATCTATCGCGAGTTAGCGCGGCCTACAGCGGCGACGCCGATGCCTACCACGGAGGAACCAAAGGACCGCGAACTTACCCGTGGTGACGTGACAGAAATAATCGCTCGCAGGCACACCGCGACGCCGGAAGAATTACAGTTCATCATCGATCACCGCAAGGAATTGAAATTGACGGAAGGCGAACGGAACCAGCTCGCGGTCGATCTCACCATCACCATGTCACAGAAAGCGCGTCAACTGAACGGAAGACGCGAAGACGAAAACGCAATATTCATTCGGGAGATCTTGAAGCTAGCGAAAACACCGTTTGGCCTCATTCAACGTGAGTGGTTCGAACGTCGGTTGCAAGCTGGAGCCGAGGCGATCGCGCGCTGCAGAAATCATCATCCTCCGCGATGTAAGTGCTGGGCAGAAGAGCGGAGAATACTTTATAACGCCCAGGATGTGTGCGGCGAGAAGTCGCCGGAGGGATGGGCAGCGATGAAGTTGTATGAGGCGCTTGAGGAACTTGAGACGTCGTCGCGGCCAGAGCGAGCCTCGGGAGCGGTGTGATCGATATTCACCGCAACGATCATGCTTTCTTCAGTAACCGAGTAATCCAGACCAGAATCACCGCGCCAACAAAGGCCACGATGATGGAACCGATCAATCCGCCGCCTGGCCAGATTCCCAAGAGCCCGAAGACCCAGCCACCTACAACGCCGCCGAGGATTCCGAGGATGATGTCAACGATCACACCGTAGCCACCACCCTTCATAACCTTGCCAGCAAGCCAACCTGCGATCAGTCCGACCACGATCCAAGCGATGAATCCCATGCCTATTCCTCCTTGGTCTGCCTTTAAGCGCTGGCGAAGGAAATGTACACCTAGCCGTCGCGGTACTCAAGTGCCGCAAGAAAGGAAGGACACAGGCCTGGCCACTGCAACGGCTACTGACCGCTGAGCGCGCGGTCGCCGTACCACGTGCACTGATGCAAGATTAGAGAGCGACCACACATTCAAGGTAGGAAGTCCGAGAACTTACAAGCGCAGCGAAACAGAAGGCAGGCAGGACGGACTGCATTGGGCTCCGCAATCCGGACAAAAGAGCGCTAACCAGTAATATAGCGCTTGCGGGTTACGCGGCGTATGGCGGTGCGGCGCTCGCAACTCGCGAATTGCTACTCACCGCGCTGCTAGATCACTTAGTCGTTAGGCGGGACCTTGCTATTTACGTGCCCGCTTCTAATGCTGTTGACTAGTGCCATTATCGCGACAGATACAGCGGTAAAAGACGCGAATCCCAATAGGCTCATTCCGAGGCCCGCCATTCCGTACCTTATTCCGATCAAGATGGTTATGGCTGTCAACATCCACCCTTCGGTATGCGCTGAAACACCAATCATAGTCACAAAGAAGGGAGCCATGACACCTAACAGCAGTCCTGTTCCACCATCCCTGGACACACTGTCGTTCTGCCACAAAAACCAGATGACAACGGATATCGATATGGCGAAAGCGAGTATCTTTTCAAGTCGGCGCTGATACGACATTGGTTATCTCGTATGACTACGACAGAGCGTCCTACGATAGAGCGTGGACGATAGTCAACGGTAGCCTGATCGTATGGTGGATGCAAGACGCCACGATTGTCCGGAAGCACCTTGGTAACCGCGTGCGGGCGCTGCGAGAGAAGAGACGGTGGTCTCAGGAAGAGCTTGCGCACCAGAGTGGCCTGGCCCGGTCATTTACTGGAGCCATTGAGCGCGGGGAGAAAGATCTCCGGCTGACAACGCTCGTGAAGCTGGCCAACACCTTCAAGATTCCGGTCAGTCAGCTTTTTAAGTGATCCTACGCAGCCTTGCGAAGCGCACGCGCCAGTGTGTTAACGGAGATCCTCATCTGCTTCGCGATCGGTCGCAGTCCCGAACCCTGACTCTGCAACTTACGGGCCCATGCAATGTCAACCACGACCGGTCGTCGTCCCAGTATTCTGCCCGCCTTCACCGCGCGCTGGAGCCCAGCTTTCGTCCGCTCGCTAATGGCGATGCGTTCCTGTTCCGCCAGTGTGGCCATGATCGATATGACCACGTCACGCATCACGCCACAGCTATCGAAGAACGGCTCTTGGAACGAGCGCCACGAGCAACCGTAGCTGTCCAGGAGGGTCAAGAGGCGCAACGTGGCTCGCGTTCCCTCACGGCTGAATCGATCAAGCTTCCAGAAGAGGACCAGATCAAACTGACGCTGGGACGCGGCGAGCATTAAAGCCTCGAACTGTGCTCGATCCTTCTTCCCGGACCCGGTCACGACATCGACGTACTCAGCTACGATCTGCCAGCCATGCTTCGCCGCAAAGTCACGGAGCTGCAATAGCTGGTTCTCATTGTCCTGTTTACGCGTCGAGACGCGTGCGTAGATTGCAATCCTCATCGTTCGGCCTTCCCTATGTGGCATCATTTGTTCGTTTGTTGCGACGATTCCCTTTGGCTGCAAGTCGCTGAATCTGCATGACCGATTTTGCTGACGTTTATTGACACGCCTTACCGTCGGCCCTTCTTCTTCGCCTTCTTCTTCCACTTGGCCCATCGTGTCTGCACCGCCTTACGCGCCCGGCTGGATCGCTGCTCAGCGGTCATGCCTTCGGCAGCCTTCGCTCCGCCTGCCGTGCCTCGGCAGGCAGGGCAGTACTTCACAATCACAAGCTCGGTGTCAGTATGGATGGTGCAATGCTCTGCCATAGGCGTAAAAGTTAGCACTGGTTAGTATGAACTACAATAGCTCTATGGCCTCATCAGCTCTGGCGATTCCAGCGACGCGCTAGGGGATGGCGCGTTTCGGCCTATGCCGCAACGGGCAAGTCGAACTCCACAACAGTGGCTGGCTCAGCGTCCACTAGCTGGCACCCATGCAGGACTGTCTTAACCGTCGCTGCGATGGTTTCCACAGCTTCGAGCAGCATCGCGGGCGTCACTTTGTACGTCGCAAGGTAGAAGTCTGAGGGCGAGTGAATCCCGAAGTAGGAACAAACCGTATAGGCGGTAGCCTCGGCTCCCGCTGTTGCTTGCCGATTTCTCGACCATCTCGGGTCGTGATCTTGTGACCGTCTGCGGTCCAGTGCAAGAGCGAATGCGCGATCTCGTGAACCAGTGTCGCCGCTTGCGTTGTTACATCGGTCTCGGTAGTCCGAATCTCGATAGCCGTGCCCTTGGACGTACCAGCAGCGCCGTTCAGCTTGCACTTCTCGACGAAGTTTACCGTGACGCCTCGCGATGCCGAGAACCGCAACAACCGATTCAGCATGTCCTCGCCTCGCTCGCCCACAGACTTGGTTGGTAACTCAGGCAATGGCGTGCCATCAGTCTGTGAGATGTCAAAAACGTAAACCACTTTAAACCAGATGCGCTTGGTTTCCTTATCGCTGCCATCTGCAGCTTGCGCCTTGTCCTTGAAGAACATCGGGGCAAGGATAGCGATTCCTTTTTCGCCCTTACGAACAAACCTGCCACATTTCAACCAGGTATTAAATCCCCCGACAAAGCTCGCGTCTGCTCGTTGTTTCCAGATGAGCATTTGGTTGTGCCACGAATAATCCCAGAATGCTGCTGAGGCTTTGAGGTAGTTCCGGAATAGTTCAGACTGCCTGGCTGCGTCAGTGTCGTTGGCGAGCTGCTCGATGGTGCTGCGAATGCCTGCGTTCAGTTCGGATGCTTTGCTTTGTTTCTCCATTGAGATCTCCTTGCGTCCTGTTTGTACTAATCAGTGCCTAGTACCTGCGACGCACGGCGAGCATAGCCGCGATTGCGCGAGCAATCACACATAGCACTGCCAAGTACAAGACAACGCACCAAATAAATTTCTTGACACGGTTCCACAGATTTCAGCGGTGAATCGGACGCATAAATAGAGCGCTCATTCACGAGCGAGTGCTGATCTGCAATAAGTGAGCTCGTCCTCAGCGGGGCAACAAACACGCGAGCAACGGCGCAGGGGGGAAATACGAGACCAGGAGTGGATTGGCAGGGGAATAGCGCGCGAAGTGCAGGGCTGGAAAGGCAGGATGGCGAGAGTACTACTTTACGAATTGTGGCGGAGACCAGGGCGGGCTGCCCCCCTTGACCACCTTGCGTGAAGCCGGATCACTTTGCGGACTATTATGAGCGCAAAGTCGCGGGACAGGCTCAGCACGTGAGCGGGAAGCAAGGGTCACTCCCAGCTCGATCGCGCCTAGGCCGCGCAGCTCGGTAACTAACAGAACGAGTAGGTTGATGGCAAGAAAATGGGAGTGGGTTCGGAATGAACCCACGCTTAACTTAGTAAGTCGTTGACAACACGATCAACGATCGGCAATAAAGGCAGGATTGCTAAACTCTTTGCAATAGACCGGCAGCAAAACCGGGCTGGGAGAGCAATCTGGCAGGCATTGGCGGGGGAATAGCGGCCAGATACAGTCGTCGTAGTTGTTTCCACGCCATCTTTCTCTGTTACGGTTCGAGTTGTGTTGGTCACTCCACCTGAGCCGAACCCTCCGATAACCGTTGTGCAGTTGCACGGGCTCTCTACATTTGCGGCGGGATTTTGCGCCAATTAATGTGAGAACCACAGATGCAACCAAATCTCGATAACTACCGCGGTAAGCAGGGCTACGTTGGTACGCGGGAAAATCCATCCCGCTCCGTGAATCAGATTTCGTAGCTTCAAGACGGAGATCCATACCGCAAAACCGGCGCAGATGAAGATGGCCCAGAGTTTCGGACCACGAATAGACGGTTCGAGAAGCGAGAGACCGTACCCTAGTATCGCCACAGCTATCCCGAGTGCGTAGGGACTCTTCCGATGAGCATTCTGTGGAACGGATTTGGCTTGTTCGATCATAGGCTTGAGGCACCCTTCTCCCTAGAAATTTTCTAGTGCGAAATTGGTATATGCTTGCATCGCGGAAGCCCCCCACTCACGCACGAGTTCCTTCGCACTCTGGTAGCCTTCTTTAACGTCCTTAGCTGCAAGGATCCTATTAAGTCCTTCTGCCACCCCAGTCGAGTGTTTAACGACGTCACGCGCTGAGAGGGCAGCAGTAGCGACGTTGCCTATATTCTCGGCGTTCTTGGCGTTCGTCACAATCAACGCGTTGGCGGCGACAGGGTTATTCGCGATGTTTATCCCCTGCTTGGCCTCTTCGGCGGTTCCGGCGTCAACCTTACCAGCACCTTGAGCAATGTCAACGATGCCGTTACCGACCTCGGCGGTACCTCCCAAGACAGCGGCAGCTAAGCCCAGTGCCGCCAATGAGCCGCCGCCAGTTTCGGGAGCAAGGACAATCGCGAGCCCGATCGTTCCAGCTCCTAATCCGACCTCGCCCGTACCTTTTCCGACGGTATTCCAGTTAGTGCCTTGATTTTGCGCCGCACCGTGTTGATTCGGCGACACGGTGCAACTGGCAGCTCCATTGAAACAAGCGGCTTCGGAATCCCCGGATTGCTGTTGCCAGTGCCCATCAGCGTCGATGCGGTTCAGCGGCCCGTTTTCCACGTAGCTATATAGATTCAAGGTTTGCGGATCACCGAACTTAGCATAGGGTACGCTGATGGGTCTCGCTGCCCAATCCGGTGTCATAAACCTTCCCAGGCCAGAAGACTCATACCGTGCTCCGAAATTGTCCAGCCCCGATTCTAAATCTCTCTCCTTGCCGGTGAGCTTGTAGTTCTGAAACACTGGCCTCGTGCAATATTCGTTCTGCTCCCCGCCGTAAGGATAATAGTCGATGTCCTGCTCGCAAGCCGTTCCCGTGGCATTTTCCACCACAGCGTGCGTGCCCAGATGATCGGAGAAGTAATAGTGGACCGCTCCTGAGCTATCGAGACGCGCGATGCGCTGACCGTTAAAGAAGATATAAGTATTTTGCACTCCCCCCGCCAGATTCGTCTCAGCGCGAGCATCGCTATCAATGCCTCTCCAATATAGGGTTCCCGTGGCACCCTTCCCACAAGTTCCCGGCGTATTCCCTTCGGTGCATTTTTCAACCCTGCGTCCGTCGCCGTCATAGAAGTACGAATATCCACCCGTCGCTATCAACCGGTTCTCAGCGTCGTAGATGTAGGATACATAACCGCTACTGGCAAAGTTTCCAGCGGCATCGTACCCATAGCCTGAGAGCTGATTGTTTGTATTAGCGGACGTGTCAAGGTCCTCCGTGTAAGTCTTACCCGCTATCCCCGCCTTGTTCGTCAGGTTACCCCAAGCGTCGATAGTAAATGCTTCACCCCACTGTGTGCCGCTCGAATAGCCGCTCGCAATCCTGTTAAGCGAATCGTAGGTGACCGTTTCCGTGCGCGTGCTGTCACGGTTGTTCACAATCTGATAGACGTTGCCGTTATCGCCCAACGGGCTGGCGGGGAAACTGCACGGGGCCGTATTCACTGCAACGCCGAGGTGGTAGTCGAAGCAAAGACTGAACACCGTTCCTGAGGGGCTCGCCGCAGAAAGCAGAATCGGTTGCAAGCGATTGTCATAGGCGTTACTCGTCTGGATTCCGGCGAAGCTGGCGGTCATGCCCATCGTCATTGAGGTCAACTCGCCGGGCGGTGCATAGGCGGCGCCAGTGACAAACGTCGTGCTGCCACCGGCGTTCGTTGCGGTGAGCGGGCGACCGGCGCCGCTGTAGGTATAGACCACGCCAGAGCTGCCAAGATTCGTTAGACTCGCTATAGAGCCATCAAGATTGTAAACGTCGACCGCCGAGTGAGCCGGTAAGCTGGCAAGTGTTTGCAGCGTCGACAACACTCTGCCCATCTGGTCGTGCGCCCAGGAAGTAGCTCCTGAACCGTCGCACATGGCCGTTCGCCGATTAATAGGATAGTTGTCGGTATCTGCCGGAGGCTGGTTAACACAACCGGTGGGTGCAACGCCATCGTAGCCATATAGAACGCCAGCAGTGGAAGGATTAGAAGTATAAGTATCCGCGTAGCTCTTGCCGGTAAGACGGTTTAAGGCGTCATATGTGTAGGTAGTGGTGACGGTTGCAGTGCCAGTCGAGGGCTGATTCGGGGATGGGGCGGTCTTGGTCAGCACATTGCCGTCACTGTCATAGACGTAGCGAATGGCGCCACCCGGAAAAGCTCCCGTGGCTGAACTCGGGCACGTAACCATTTGCACTTCTGGATTCGCGGCGCACACGATCCGAGACAACGAATCATACGTAAAGGTGCGAGTCCGCCAGTTCGACGAACTTGTGCTCCCGCCCTTCTGGTTAACGCTCAGCAAGTCGCTCAGCGGATCGTATGCGTAATCCGTCTCGTAATTGAGACCGTTCGGGTCTTCCCATACGCCAGTCAGCCTTCCCAAACCGTCCACACAGGATGTACGCTTATTTCCTATTTCATCCGTAACGGTCGTGCAACTGCCCGCATAGCTGGTCAGAAGCTTGGAGCCATCCGGTTGCGTAACAGTTGCGATCCTGCCGAGTCCGTCATACAAGTGATAGGCAATACCGTAGGTCGTATCGCTCGTCGTTCGGTAAGGATTCGTTACAGAGTATTCTCTGCCGTCCCCATCATAGGCTGTGTAAACATAAACCGTGCCTTGAGGATCAGAAGTCAACTGCGACTCGGTCTCTCGTCCAAAACCATCCACCGATTCAATCGTGGTCTTGTTCAGGGACGACGTAATAGCTTCGGTGGTCGTAACTGTGAACGGAATCGAAGTTTCTGTGTATAGGTAACTGGTTTGACCGCCGTCAGGGTATTTGACTTGAACGACACGTCGCATGTTGTCGTACGAGTAAGACGTTAGCTGCTTGTTGGGGTCGACCTTGGTCAGCATCTCCCCAGTGTTGTAGTCGTAGGTGAAGGTCGTCGTGTGATTGAGCGCGTCCTGGAGGCTGGTTAGATACCCTCCAGCATAAGTAGTGGAGTAGAAATATTGTGTGATATTGCCGACTGGATCCTGCGTTTTGCCAAGCATGCCCGCGTCATAATACGTGTTCGTGGTTGTCAGGTTCGTGTTCGTAGTGTTGAGCCAACGGCTGACAGCGGTGAGATTCCCCCTATACGCGCCATTCGGTGCTGTAGTGAACTGCGTCGTCACTCCGGAGGATAGGAGACTTTGGCTATCGTAGGTGTTCGAAGTATAAGCCTGCTGGGCGCCGGATGCGTTAACGATTTGCTGGGATGAGAGTAGGTTAAGCAGATTTCCGTTCAGATAGTTTGCGTTCGTCAGCGCCAGCCAAGCGTTGTTGACCTGTTTCAAAACCGGTCCGGGCGCGCTTGCGCCGTAGTCGTAATACGTGTCGGAAACTACCTTCCCGTAAAGATCATATTCGAGATAGCCTTCTGGGTAGTTGGCGAATCCGGAATCATACGATTTCGTCTCCTTGCTGATTTGTCCATTTGGCCACGCGGTGGTCATAGTAAGCGGCACAACATTAACTACCCCGCAAGAAGGGCTTACATCATAAGGATTGGCAGCATAGTTATAAGTTGTGCTGACCGTTTTCAATAAGTTGGCGGGTGCTACAGATCCTTGGTAGTATTGCACTTGCGTGTCGTACTTCGTCCCCGGAGCCCCACAACTGGCTAGGGCTGTTAGCGTATGCACTTCGTTGTTACCGAGTGGGTCCGTGATAGTGCCCCCTGCATAACTCCACGTCTTAGCCCCACTGCCATCGTTCGCGTTGACCGTGCGGCTTGTCACGGCAGGAATGTACTGCGGCTCGTTTTGATATTCGGGCGGCGTGTTCCACGTATACGAGATTGTCCCGCCTGTCGGCAGCGTCATTTTACTCAAGAGACCCGCATTCACGGTCGAATCGCTTGAGTTTGTTCCTCCCTTATATTCAAACTCCCAAGCCGTGCCATTCGGTAGAACGATACTTTGCAATTCAGTGAAAGTGCCGTTCGGCTCTACACATTGAGTGTCCGCCGGACAAGGTGATGGAAGGGCGTTGATCTGAATATGGACTCCGGCATAGCAGAACTTGAAGGTCACGGTGCCGCCATTTTGATCTGGCGGCGTCCACAAGGAGGCAGACGTCGTAGGCAAGGGCCCAGTGCAGCCGGTAAAGTTGGTGGTCGTCGGATTTGAGGCGCTTAATGGAAAAGGAATCGTGCGGCCCAAGGTATCGACTACGCTAGTCCCAATCGTCATTTCGTTGCCATTTGAATCCTCAGCGGTCACCGAGCCGCTCGACGGATAAGTGTACTGAATGCCGTTTGCATCGATGATGGTGTTGGGACTGGTTCCCTCCTTCACATAGAGCCAATAGCCGGTCGCGTCAATCGATCTGTAAACGGGGCCCTGCCCGGCGGAATCCACCGGTGCGGTCTGGTGTCCTCCTCCGTCCGAATCCCAGATCGTGTTGTTCCAGCTTTCGGGGTTGTTGTTCACCTCAACGCCGGAGATGTAAGGCAGACCTTCCAACGCCTGAAAAAGGGCAGGCGGTTGTGCGCTCTCAAACGTATCAAGACAACGAGGGTTAAGGTAGGGACTACAGGTCTGGGTGTAGGTGTAAACGGGATTGTACCAGTGCAGCGCAAACTCGACACGCAGCTTCCCGCCACGCTGCGGATATGAAATCAGAGGGATGTTAGCAATTAGTTTGGAGGTCTCAAGACTGATGTGTTCGATACTGCTACCGTGGTAAGCCCCATAAGCTTTCACTCCGGCTCCCCCAGTCGGATCTGCGGTTTGCGCAGCCGCTTGGAAAGAACCCAGAGTCAAGAGAAGTAGTATTGCGCCGACTGACAAGCTAGCCACAAGCCGAGCCATGATCTTCCTCCGTACAAGATGAACAAACTGCTCCCGCCAGGCTCGCCCCCGGTTTCGTCATTGCGACCTCGAAACTGGTGCGACCCGCCAACAACTTGCTGGCGCGATCTGCTCAACACTTCTTTGGAAGCAGCGGTCAGGATTACTGACGGAACTGAGAAATCCGCCGCCCCCCTGGCGAATCCCGCTCGCTGATTGCCGCGAACCATACACTAAGAGCTGTGGATTGCGTGAGCTGAATTGTGTTTGTTACGAAATCCGAACGGGGCGGGCATTATCATGAGGTTAGAGTTCGCGACATTCGTCACAGTCAACTGTTCATCGTTCGGAAACGCGAACATCGGCCCATGAATATGTGACTCATCGGCTGTGTACGGATCGGATGCAAGCCACGACAATTACAGGCAATGCCACCCGATATCCGCATCCGCTTTGGCCGCGCCATCCGGCGTCTGCGCGAAGAGCAGAGGATCAACCAGGAAGAAGCTGCGGAGCGGTGCGGACTCCACCGGACGTACTACAGCGGAGTTGAACGAGGCGTAAGGAATCTCTCACTGGTCAACATTGAAAAGATTGCCAAAGGGCTGAGGACCAGCCTGCGGAAGTTGTTTGGCCGCGTCTGAGATTAAACGAGTAGATACGCTCCCCTACCGAACACGGCGCTCATGAATGAAGCGATTGAGTACGCTGCGATAAAGCGTGCAGCCCGAGACTGGATGCGCGTCATCACTTTCCAGCGTTGTGCCGAGGGTGCCATTACCTGCCATTACCGATGACATTAGACTGATGCGTTGTCACACGCGTATTTTAGTCTGGCGAGACCAATTTTCTTGGTGGCTGGGCTTGCAGTACAGGGACGAGCACGGGGAAAGACGGATGCCAGACATCTTTAAGGCAGGAGATAAGGTTCCCACTACGGGCGTTTACAAGACGGTCCACGCACTGCAGCACGCACCGCCACATTACGTCACGGCAATATATGGAAACGTATTCCCAACATGCGTAGAATGCTCGGACAACGTCCGGTTTGAGATCGCGCTGTTCGCAGTTCACGTCAACGCTCACCCTCTGTTCATGCAGTAGTCGTTGATGCGCTCTTGTGGTCCCTGTGGTCCTGCTATCATCAGCCAGGGGGCCCCACAAATGGCAAACGTGTCTGCAGTGGTTCAGCAGTTGAAGAAGGAACGTGAACGCGCACAAGGCGAAGTCGAATGTATAGACGCTGCGCTCGCAGCTTTGGGAAGCATCGGCTCGAACGGTTCGTCGCGCCAGCACTCTTTATCTGCCGCCGCTCGCCGAAGGATCAGCCTGGCACAGAAGGCGCGATGGGCAAAGCAGAAAGCAGCAATGCCTAAGCGAACGGTCTCAGCAGCAAGCCGCAGAAAAATGGCAGCAGCACAACGGACAAGGTGGGCAAAGGCGAGGGGCGAGAAGAAGGCTGCTTAGCGACGCAACGGGCTCGACGACAGCAATCCAGACAGGATGCGTGTGACCTCTGGCATTAGCCCGTCATCTCCTCTTCCTGCCTTTCGATTCCAAGTATCTCCTTAAGGTCAAACCGACTTGCTTCCTGAATGTGTCGCGATTCACATATTTGGTCGTACCATCTTTCGTTTTCGCCTTATAGTGCATCAGGACCGATGTGCTCTTAATCGACCGTCTTAGCTTTGGGATCTCCTCGTCAACATATGTGACTGGGTCGAGCCGAGTCATCTTCATCAACCTTTTCAGCACCTTGCCCAATTCGTCGGGACCAACCGGGATCGGAAAGCCTACGATGTATTCAACCGGGGCGCGGCCCTTAACAGGCGACCAAGCGTGAGCAGCATATGCAGAGCAACACGCGCCCAACCATAGCGAAATTGGTCGCGTCTTCCGCTTTAGCGCCTTCGCAAGTAGATCCCACAATTCCGGCCAGTCGATGCCATCGGCGGTTGATGTCCCTAAACCATCAGCATCGCCGTGTGTGCTGAAATATAGAAATTGCGCATTCGGGTTCCGGTGCAGCCACCTTTTGATTGATGCTATTGCCTCCTCTCTGGAAGTAACGTTGGCAAATCTGATTTCAACCTCGTCGTGGAACTTGGCCCAGACATCCTCAGCTTCCATCTCGTCTCCGGGCCTAAGCCACTGGATGAAAAGAATCGGAGCAGTATTAAGACCATGCTGCTTTCTCTTTTTCTTCATTCCGTTCAGCCTCACCGTCGCTTCTTCCTCTCGTTTGCGACTGACTGCGCTTGCATCCACTCACAGACCGATGGCCAATTAAACCGCAGATATCTTCCGAGCTTGATTGCGGGTAGGGAATTCCGGCTGCGATGACGCATCTGGTCGTAAACCCATGTGCGACGAACTTTGAGGCGTGCGGCCAACTCGTCAGGCGTCAGGATGTCGGACGGATTCAGGATCGTTATTGGTTCGCTTTTGTCTCGGCGTTCGCGTTTCCCTTGCCTCATGCCTAGTCGTCGATGGGCTCTAAGTCTTCGGCAAGAAATTGGTGCGCGATGGCTTCGTCGTCAAACTCCACTTGGATCGCTTCACCAGGTGCGCTATCAGCAATTACTGTTCCGGTTCTGTTTCGGTGCCAGGGATCTACATTCGCCAGTGGTTTGACTCGCACTCGTTCACCACATCGCATATCGATCTACCTCAATCGCAAATGGGGAAGGATGGATCACGAAACTCGCCAGAAAGTCTAGCGCGAAACAATCAGCAGGGCGCGGCTACAGTGCCAATGTTCGGGTTTTGTAACAAGACGCCACGAGGACGAACTCGTGACCGCAGTAACTTGTGCGGTGAGTGCCTGGCAGCAACAATTAACAATCACCGTCTTAGGAGTCAATTCCATGAAGAAACTCGGACTACTGCTCGTGTTCGCTGCATCGCTGTCGTGTCTTGGTCAAGGTACACGGCCTACCATTTATGTAGAACCACAACAAGGCTTTGAAACCTACTTAACTGCGGCGATCTCCAAGAAAAATGTTCCCGTTGATGTGGTGATAGATCAAACGAGGGCAAACTACGTCCTCAAAGCAGCGCCTGTCGAAATCAAGACTGAATCCACGGGTGGCAAAATCGCACGCTGCTTGTTCGCCTACTGCGCCGGAATTGAGGACAAAGGGAATGTTTCTGTGCAGCTAATTGACACGAGTTCAAGTAAGGTTCTGTGGGCCTACTCGGTCGCCAAGCAAAAGGGTGGCAGCAAGAACTCACAGTCGATGGCGGAAGCGGTTGCCAAGCATCTAAAAGAATTTGTGGAGAGTAAACCGGCGAAGGAGATCCTGACCTCGGCAGCCACGCAGCCGGAGCCTCAACCCGCTGTCGACAACTTGCAGGCGGACTCCCATGTTGAATCCGGACCCCCGATTCAGCCTGCGAACATAATAGTGAAATCCACGCCTCCGGGCTGTGACATAAACGTTGATGGGAAATTTATGGGTAGCACTCCATCCACCATCCAGTTGACTCCTGGAGATCACCAGGTTTCTATCGAGAAAGAACAGATGACACCCTGGCAGCGGACGATGACTGTGACGGCTGGCGGAAGCTCTAGCATCGATGCGACGTTGGTGAAGCCGCAATAGCCGGGCAGGAAGCGAAGAAGAGCATCTAATATGGAGGTAGGACTTCACATCGAACGGCAGGCTGGAGAGGTCTGATTTGAAAGGCGTCCCGTGACTCGGGCCGAGTCTGGGCGCTTTAATTTTGCAGAGTGATGAAGCGTAACCGGGCCGACGGAATCGCCAGGCAGAAACGAGATCGCTACTCTTCTCCTCACCGCATATATGCCGCGCGGGCACGCTCAGCGTGGTCGGATCAACCTGCGCCGGGGCGTGATGCTCAAAAGCTACTATCTCCGTGCCTTTTCATGCTTCTGCCAGTCCGCCAGGACCGCTTTGCAGGCTTTTTTCGCCAGACTCCCGGTAGAGCCTTGCTCGGAATAGATTAGCGACTTTCGACCATCCGCGACCATGAGCTGTGAGAACTCGGACACGACTAGAAAACCACCCCTGGCCACGAGGTTCAAGCTCATGAAGTAGTCCGGCTTGGCCGTCTCGTCGAGCGTCACTTCCATCCTGGGGCAATTCTTCAACAAGATCCGCGATAGCGACATCACGGCATCGCGCTTGCTGATCTGGGTGCTGCCAGTCGCCGCACCCACACCGTGAGAGGCTCCGGCAACCGCGCCAGATTGAATGTTGACCAGAGCATTGCCGGAGATGAAAACCAGCGGTCCCTTAGTATCGGGCTCGCTTTGCGCGGACGCGAGCCCACACGTGGCCAGCAGTAATAGCGTAAATAGTATGCCGTATAGCGTCTTGCTGTACATGAAGTGCTCCTTAAAGCTGCCCCACCCCAAGACTGCGATAACGAAGATAATGAGGCAAGGCAGACCCTCCCCGCACGCCTTGCGGATACTCGGAAACGTTATGGTCTCTGACCAACATTCTGTCAGTGACCCTTATCACTGTCATCGGTACAGTGAGGTCCGCCAGAGTCGCCAGGCAAAATGGAGTTGAATTATTCTTGAGCAGCAGACTTCGTGTTTATATCCAGACGGGCAACATGAACAAATACACGTTCACTTTTAAGATCACGCCTACTGTTGACGTGGAATACGCACTTACCGTTCCTCCGTTCGACGTTGCGCTGCAAAACTCGCTGCTGATGCTAAGAGCAACGGCAGAGGTTGGAGACGAGCAGCACCTGAGCAAGCAGGCCGACGAGATAGCGCACAACTTGGCCAGAAGTCTATCTTATGCGCTAGCTGCTGGGTTTGACCTTGAATGTGTGAGTCGCCACGCTTACCTTGAGACCGGTCAACAGAGGGTTACAGCTACTATTACCTTCAATATTAGGCCAGCCGACTTCGAAGAGCAGGAGGCGGCCAAAAGACGCGAGCGGCAAGCCGCCCAGTCGCGGGTTGAGAATATTGCGCGGCGTCAGACGATCGACCCAAACCTGCGAGATATGTTGCTGCATTGGTCCAGATACGCTACCGATTCCGAGGGCCGTCTGCACCCGCTCTACGATGTGCTTCAAGTCGCAGAATGCCTATATCGAGGACGCAAGAATGTGGCACTCGCGCTCAACGTCAACGAAGCAGACCTCAGCGATCTCGGGCGGATCAGCAATGACCCGTCGGTCTTGAACGGTCGCCATCCCGGACGCGCGCTCGGACCCCATCGAGTCGCCACGGAATCCGAAGTGAAGACCTGTGAGCGGGTTGCGCGAGCCATTATCGAGAATCAAGCAACAAAGACCGCTATCTAGTCTCCGATTGTTGACTCCCGTCCGTCGGCGAACTCAACCCTCCACGTAGCGCCAGCCCCGATGGTTAGCGCGGAAGATCACTTCTTCGACTTCGATACGGCAATAATCTTGTAGGTCTCCGAGGCGTCCTTCTTGCCGTCGAGCGAAACCGGCCAGATCAGCTTCGCGTTGTCCCCGTGAAACTCAGCGACAAAATCATCCACTAGCGGAACGCGGCAGGAGCGCACGTTGCCCGGTCCGGCAAAGCGCTCCTGGAACTTGCTAGTGCAGTTGACGACAGCGGCGTCGCCGTTGGGTAGCTGCAGGGTTAAGGTAGCGCCGCGAAGGTTTAAGTTCTGCGCGATTCCGTTGAAGCTGTTGACGAAGGCGTAGCTGTAAGGCACGTTCGAGTCCTGGCGCGCGATCACGGTTACGTTGACCTTACCCTGTGCTGCGCACAGGGTGCTGAGAACTAGAATTGCAAAGATGGTTTTCACTGGTTTCTCCGTTCCGCCCCATCGTACGCGCGCACTCCGGTTACTACCAATGGTACCTTGGTGCCACGCCGGGGCCAGCACTACCGGAGTTGTAAATGGGAGTTGATCATCCAGTCGTCACTCTGCCGACATCCTTTAAAGCCACTTGACAACGCCACTCATCGGAATCCGCCGCACTCTTCGGCGCGGATATTAACATGTCACTGCCCTTCCTTCGGAACGGTGTAAACAACGTCAAACGGAAGACTGTATATCTTTATGCATCTGTTGCCACTAGGCACTGGCCTACACTGCGCGGTTGCTGCATTCAGATCCTCGAACGCATACGTCGTGCCAACGTTCAACTTTGCACAGAGGTTGGTGTCCGGTCCTCGCTGTCCACAAGTTATAAGCCAATCCTCGTGTCGGGTTGTACGCACCGACGCGGTGCACTGCACGGTATAACCGTACCAAGCTGTGGCGGAACAGTCTGAGCGTTCCACGGTCAGCTTAGGATGAGGAGCGGCTAACAATAGCCCTATCAGGATTCTGAGTCCGAGGAGGTTCACAAACTCTCCTTGTGATGGTGCGGGGTTCGTTGCGGTCCAATTCGTTTTCTATTGCGCGGCGTCGCTCTCGTTCTGCCGCTGCAGACCAGAGATCTGCTTCACGCTCCGACCTGCCGTATCCAATCTCTGATCGCCGTTGCAATCCGCTCGATGTCTTGAATCCCTAGCTCGCCACTGTGCATGATTACATTTCGCGATCGCTCGACAGTCGAGATGATTTGGCGCATCCAGTCCTGAGACTGCAAATAATCCTCGAACAACTTCCAGTTCTGGCTTGCGATGGCGGCTAAGTCACCGAACTCTGTATAGTTGATCGGCTCATCGCCTCGTGGAGTATGCCAACGGATCTTTTCCTCTTCCGCGCGCCGACTCTCAGCTCTTGCTCTGATTTTATCGGACACAGCCGTAATCCACCAATCCGCTCCTATGTTCTCCAGCAAGACCTTACTAACAAACTCTCGAACCGAGTTTTCGAACGCTGTGATCGCGACGTACACCACCGCCATCCTTTGCGCCCTGGACACAAGATCCTCGTCGAACGCGTCTATTGGAAGTCGAGAGGCTATTTCAGAGTCAAGGTGATCGGAGAGGCCGAAGTGTCTGACACGACCTACATTGTCCAGTGCTTCTTCGGTCAGCAGTCCGCGAAACACGAAAGAGTAGAGGTCGTCGCTCATAGTAAGTGGCTCGTTACGTCAGGTGTTTTCGAAGTGCCTGGAAGATTGCATCGAAGACGGCTGGATCTCGCGACTCAGGCAAGTGGATCTGAATGTCATAGTGCAGTTGTAGTGGTTGGCGAAGTACGTCCGGGTCAGATGGAGGCCCCAAAAGGGACGCCGCCGTGGCTGAGGGAGCAGCGGGTTTTGCAACCGCTGGCTGCTGAGCCTCGGGAGGGGCGACAGCGGGCACGGCTGCCGGTACTCGTTCCACAGAAGGAGATTGCCAATCAGCAAGATCCGCGAGCGCTCTGAAAGTGTTGGCCATCAGAGAGACTACGTTCTCCGACTTTTGCCCTTGGGTTAGTGTACGAAGCTTGTTCTTTACCTCATCAACTGTAAGAGTCTGCGCAGACTTATTGATAGCGAAGAGGTCTGAATACGCCTCTCGGAGGGCTTCGGCGAGAACCCTTGAGGCTTGGGTCTGGTCAAGGTATTCATAGTAGCGCTTGGTCGGCACGCCGCTTTCATCGATGAAGCCCAAGCCTTTAAGAAGTCCAATAAAAAGTCGATCGTTTGAACTGCTGAAATCAAGCTGCGTCAGGAACTTGTTCGTAAATCGTTCTGGTGCCTTGGCGGATTGGAGAGCATTCAAGAACGCTTCTAGGTTCTTCGTCGTTACAAGATATGCATTTGTTAGTGCCATGCTCTTTCCTCTTTAGGTGGCGGTGATTTGTCAGGCGGTAGACCGGGACTGCCATCCTCGACACACGCAACCTACAAACTCCGGTCACTTACGCATAATACGCCCATAGCGGATACTCCATAATCTTCTCGGTCCACCGATAGGGGAGAGCCCGGCCAAGCCGCCGAGCCGCGCGGCTTAGAACAATCTCGCCTGCACCAGGGTCTGCGCCAGCTCTACGCGCGCAGCGCATTCTTCATCATCGTTGGCGACGTGGTTGATTCTTGGGCTGATCGGGTAGCAGCTCATCGCGTTCGCATCGTACGGCTTCAATATCTCTGCCACCGTCTCCTCATCTTTCATCCCAGGATCGAGCCAGAGATCGTAGCTGTCAGGGTCGAGTATGACCGGCATCCGGTCGTGGATCGCCGAAGTCACGGCATTCGGCGTGGTGGTAAGCATCGAGCAAGTCTCCAGCGTCGTACCAGCCGGATCTTTCCATCGTTCCCAAATCCCTGCGAACGCGAACAGCGCTCCACCATCAACCTCGAAGCAGTACGGCTGCTTGGACGCGCTTGATCGCTGCCACTCGTAAAAACCGTCAGCCGGGACAATGCAGCGGCGGTACCTGAGCGGATCGCGGAACGCAGGCTTCGTCGCTGCCGTTTCTGACCTGGCGTTAATCATCTTCGCTGCGCCGGACGCATCCTTTGCCCACGACGGAATCAGGCCCCAGCGCACCATCGATAGTTCACGATGGGGCTCTTTGGGATGCTGGCGGATGACCGGGATCGGCTGGGTGGGAGCGATGTTGTAGCGCGGTGTCCAGTCTTCTCCTCCAGCGCTGTCGAAGTACTCTTCGACAAGCTGCTTTCTTCGCGAGAGTCGGTAGCGCCCGCACATCGGAAGATTATGGCAGATCAGATGGGCGTTTTAAATTCTCCATCCCCTCGCGACTCTCAGTTTTGGTGACATTAACCTTCCTGACGAAACGCTTTCGGACGACTTTGCACTATGTGGATGGATGGAACAGAACGGGCCCTAGTCGGTTGCTGTCCGCCTCAGCGGTTACGAATCCCCTCCACGAAGCCGTGAGCCAAAACACGCTGAGCCGTGAGCTAAAACGCCTAGAAAATGTGAAAGCGGGCGAACCTAGGGAGACTGACACGGGCAAAGTCTTGAATACAAAAAGAGGCCAGACTTTGGTGGGAAACGTGCATCCTCGATGATCAAATCAAAGGCTTGCGGTGCTAGGAACCAAGATTTATGACCTATGTGATGACAAAACCGTGCCCGGTTTGCAAGCAGCAACTGACCAAGCAGCGGCCCACCGATACTGTGCGGTGCGCCTGTGGTAAACATGTTTGGCAAGGCTAGGTGAGTCACTCTTTAACGATTCGCGACCACCCAATCACCCCAAAGGGTTAGGCGCTCTTTGCCAGGATTACAGCGTCAGGTGGAATATACGCTCCGATTTGTTCGAGCATCGCCAGTCGATCCCAGTTGTCCCACCCTTTGACTATCTGTCCATTGACGATATGAGCGATTGACATACCTGTGATCTCGACCCTCTTGCCGGTAGCTGGGACGCCCAAGCCATCTCCGTTATGCGTCATCGTGGCTGACCATCGCACGGCGACCTTATCGCCGATCCCGAAAGCATCTTCTACCTGGATGTCCGTCTCGGGGAACGCGTTACGAATCTTGTCGGCGAAGGCTGCGAATTCCTTGGGCCCGTGGATTACCGCCTTGGGGCCGGTCTGCCCAATCAATACAGCATCAGGAGCGATCAATTCGTAAATCGTTTCGTTCTTGCGCTCTGCCCACACTTCACGATACCAACGCCTCATCAACGAAATATTGTCTGAAGTCGTCATGGCAAACTCCTTGATGCCCGATGCTAGACCACAGAAACTCAAAAGACAACGCTCCGGAAAGGAATTTGTCCACGAGAAATCCCCGCCTCATCAAGCCGCGTTCCGGGTCATGTCTGCGCATTGGCGGCCTTTGTATTCAGAGTCCGGCATGACGAGATGCCCGCACTTCTTGCAGACAAACATTGACCATCGACGTGTTCTGTCATGCGTTTGAAATTTCGTCTTCGACGCAGTACGGGCAGCGAACGGGATCAGGGCCGCGCATAGTCGTCGATGAGACCACAGGCATGTTACGGGAAGATGAAAGGCCCTGGCCGACCTTGTCCTAAGCACTGTGGGGACCACTCTAATGTTGTTTTTTATGCTTTTCGGGGGGTGTTTTGGACAGGTCATCGATCAAATCGTTTGCCCGGCCATCAGGCAAGATACGAACGACGCGAATATTGCCTCCGACCTCATTTGGATTGACTTGCTCTTCAATCTTGATAAACACCTTAGCGAGGGCAATAGATTCATCGAGAGAGATGGGCCTGTGGGAAATGATGTTTTGGAATGCCTTGGGGCAAGTGGCCATTGCTTGCTTATACGCATAGCTTTGGGGGTTATGGAAGTTTGTAGCGGCTTCGGTTATCCCCAAGAAATAACTGCGCGTGTGCCCCGCAATCGGTTGCAATTCGATTGGTATGAGGTAGGGTTCGAGCACAATCTTGGTTTCCCAATCGATATAAAATTTCAATACGTAGAGTCTGGGACTTCCATTCTGGAATCCCGCAATCACATACGTAATAAAAGGCTCAAAAATATCCACGGGATTGCGTGGCCGCAATCCTCCATTGCTGACGACCGTTTGCAGCTCCGGTATGAGCTTGTGGACTTCAATATTGACGGTGTGGGCGAAGTCATCAAAAGAAACCTCGTGCGGCAGGCCACCCTCGATTTGGTGTATCCATGCGCCGAAGTCGTAAGGAAAGCTAAAGTCGCTAACGTCGTCAGTCTTATGAACGAAGTTAAAGAATTGCTTGCCGAGACTGGCGATAGCAAAGTGGCCGTTGACAACAAAAACTTTAGTTCCAACTTTATGGCCGATAGTTCCTTCACCCATTCCCTGCTCAAGCCCAACCTCGCTGTCCGTGGCAATGACAATGCCGTTCTCCGTGACAATAACGGTGGTTGCTGTGGAATAGGCTCGAACAGAGGAAGCAATCAGAAAGATGACCAATAGAGTTGGTGCAGCGTAATAGGTGACTAGCTGTCTAATGGGCATCGGAGGCGCAGCAATATTACGCTGCACCTAGCACCTCGGGCAATGCTCCAACCATGGTCCGTTAGCTCCGCCTCCATCGCGGGAGTGACGCGCAGACTCGACTGTACGCGACAGGAATTGCAATACGCGAAGTGCAACACAACTCAGGCCCGACTTGTCTGTGCTAGGAACGAACCGCTCACCGCACTTGGGACACTCCGTATGTTCGTCTGCAACGTCTGCATTCATTATGAGTTGTTCGCTCCGAACTTCCCCGACGAAGCCGCCAAGAAGAACTGGAAAGCATGGGGTGGGAATTGAGAGTCACGCTCACCCTGCGAAAACCAAGTTCTTTGTGGGATTGTTACCGCCATGGGGTAAGGAAAAACAGTGCCATCCTGCGAACTGAAGGTCTCACTTCGTCGTTCCTTCGCCAGAAAACCCGCCTGCCAGCACCAACAAACAGTGCTGAAGTTGATGGGAACGAACATGGGAACGGAACTCAGAACTGACTGCTCTTTCGGTGCTTCTGGGTTCCCTGAGTACCTCGTAACTCCTTGAATCTTCGTGCCTCGGTAGAGTGTCAAGGTAGCGCTCTAACCAACTGAGCTACGCGCCTACTGATTGCTAAATTATACCTTAGCTCGAGCGGGCGAAGAATCACTTCCAGGGCGCGTAGCTTCGAGGTTCAGAACCAACCGC
>Ga0181535_10001213_pt1 | contig 34667 bp, 29 predicted proteins | sample PEATcosm2014_Bin_44_FD_119774 | JGI IMG/M metagenome (GOLD analysis project Ga0181535, IMG submission 119774) | Peatland microbial communities from MTU Mesocosm Facility, Houghton, MI, USA - PEATcosm2014_Bin17_30_metaG | ecosystem: Environmental > Terrestrial > Soil > Wetlands > Peat | place... | reverse complement strand
TGCGGTCTCTTTTGGCGGTCTTGTGGGGGAGTGCTTGGGAACTGTTTCAGTGTTTGTTTTTACGTACAATCAGGCTGGATTTTGTTGCCTGATCAGCAAAAGAGGGTTTTTCAGGAACCCTCAAGTGTCTATGCCTTTCCCTCTTGCCCGAGCGCGCCTCGCGGGCGAAATGGCTTTTCGAAGGGATCTTCCCCGAGAAGATAGATTTCATGTGTCCAGCTGCTTGAGCCACTTCATCCTGCAATCGAACGAGGACTCTGGACAAACTTACTTCCAGTCCGTTTTGAGACAGAGGATGCTCCGTATTCAATTCAGTTTGTTTTGTTTTCAGTCTGAAATTCTTTTGTATTCAGTCTCAATATCTTTCATTTCGAGCCTCAATCGCCGGATTCCACCACTAGCGTATAAAGTTCGGAGGGCAATCGTGGCTATTAAAGTCGCTTTGGTCAGCAACAATATCCGCAAGGATGGGAAGCCTGTGCCGCGCGTCGTGCAGCGATACAAAGTCGGCTTCGACAAGCTCCTCGAATACATGGACATGACCACCGGTCTTTCGGCGAGCGATCTCCGGTCGGTTTTCCTACAGTTCGCCGAGGCCCTGGCCTTCTTCCTGACCGAGGGGAGCGAAGTTCAGACTCTCATCGGCGCGATCAAATTGAGCGTCCACTGCCCCGGCATCGAAGCCGAGGGTCCGGGGCCGGATCGTGGCCAGAAGGTCAGCGAGGACGACATGCGGCTCATGATCCGCGGCTCTCGCTCGTTCTTAGACCGGCTCCGGCTCGGCTCCTCGATCGAGCTCGTCGATGCGCCGCCGCCTTTGCTCCCAGTGATCGTCCTCGTCGAGAATGCGGATATCCATGGCTCGATAGACTCCGGCTCGGCCGGTCAGATCCTGCACGTCACCGGGAGCCGTCTTCGCTTCAGCTGGGACGATGTAGAACAGGGCGTTTTTTTCATTCCCGCTTCGGGATCCGCGGGGGAGACGAGGATGGCTGTGTACAGTCACATCGGGAGCACCTTCATCGACGGCAAGATACCCGATCTCGAGGCCGGCGAGTACAGGCTCGAAGTCAGGACCCGCCCCAGCGGGAGGGCGATCCGAGCAGGGCAGTACGGGGAAATGATCGCGATCTCTCGAGATACGTGATCGCGGGCAGCCAAGACGCGGGCTGTGTGTTTATGGTTTCCCGGATCCTAGGAATTACTGTATCCAAAAGCATCTCGAATCGAAGGCCGGATGGATTCGGCTCCTTCAAGCAGAGGTCGCTATCGGTACGGGCATCGCCTCGTGCCTGCGAGCCGGACCTCGAGACCTGCGGGCCGACAATCTGCTGGCCGTGAGCTTCGGGATGGAGTGGGGCTTCGTGTTCATCCCGAGCGCCCACGGGGAGCGGCGCTCGAAGAAGCGGCAGGCCGCCGAAGTCTCGCCATAAGGCGGGTCTTGAAGGGCGTTGCGGTGATCGTTTTAGGCGCCGTTCTCGCATTCTTGTATTGTTGTTAGGCGGCGGGGTAAAAAGCTCACTTGAATCCAGGAACCGCGTCGTATACGCATGGCGAGCACCGATAAATCCCCTTAGCCCGAAACGGCGCAACCATGTTGCATCTGCACGGGCGAATTTTCCATGTCGTTCTCAAGCCACCAGGTCGGACTTCCATGACAAAATTGGCGCCGAGCGCGGCCGCGACCGCAACGGGCGGGCGCTGCTTTTCGATGTCGGAGTTGGTAGATTGTAATCGATCGAGCGGCTTTCATCTCTTGGCGGTGATTTTCGTCATAAGCTCGCGTAGGCGTGCCTGAAACCATGAAGCTCTCCATGAATGCCTGGGGTGTAGCTATGGGGAAGGACTGGTTCCCCGCTGCACTGGACGATCTTGTGTGGTAACCTCGATCGTACAGGATTTTCCCCGCCGTTTTTGTAAAATCTTCCTGATGCCGACTTTTGCAAGAGCCTCACATATTGTGCATTATTTTGACCGAGAATTTGTTGACATCAAGAAATTCATATGATAATGTTCAGTTAACCGATTACGTAATCGATTACTATATAATCTAACGCATTCCGATCCGAGGAGAGGGCTATGAAGAAGATCAAATTGTATGTCCTGGACAACGGGAAAATGTGGCAGGATGATTCGCTTCTTGTAGCAGGCAGCAGGCTGGGCAACGCAAACAATAAGAACCCTCCCGTGAATTGGGCAGATATTCCGATACATACCTTTCTCATCGAACATCCTGACGGTTACATATTATTTGATACATCGTGTCATCCAAAAGGCATGACCGAGCGTTGGCCGGAATGGCAGAGGCTTCAATCTCCCTATGAGGTTCCCGAAGAGGGACTTCTTCTTAATCGCCTGGAGCAGTTGAAAGTTCGCCCTTCCGATATTAAATATGTCGTTATATCCCATCTGCATGTGGATCACGGCGGATGCCTCGAATATTTTAAGAATTCCGAGATCATCGTGAGTGATAGCGAGTTTACAAAAACCATGAGACAGTATGTCATGAACGAGGATCTGGGCGTTCACATGCCGCTGGATATAAAAGAGTGGATCAAGGCCGAATTGAAATGGCGACCCCTTGAAACCGCCGAAAAGCAGGTCGAGTTGCTCGAAGGCGTGACTATTCTAAATCTGGGGCCGGGACATTCCTGGGGAATGCTGGGCCTCCTCATCGAGCTGGAGAAGAGCGGTAACGTCATTCTTGCCTCCGACGCAATCTACACGAAAGAGAACGTAGGTCCGCCAATGAGGCTTCCGGGCATCATGTACGATTCCCTGGGCTACGGTAATACGATCAAGTATTTGACCGATCTGGCAAACAAGCGTTCCGCCCAAATCTGGTACGGACATGACAGAGTCCAATTTGCAGGACTACTAAAATCTCCGGAAGCGCATTACGATTGAGTCCGAGTCTCGCATTGAAGGGCCGGAGGGCGAGTCCGGCCAAATCATTGTTCGGAGACTCCCGCGGGGATATGCTGGCGGCGAAGAACACGTGAGGCTAGGGATTTAACCAGTACATCCGTTTATTAAGTTTGCGAAGGAGATATCGTTTGACCCCGAGTATCAAGGATGTCGCGAAGATCGCCGGGGTATCGACGGCGACAGTATCACATACCATTAATAAGACACGTTTTGTTTCGGAAGAGGTCAAGAAAAAGGTGGCCGCAGCGATGGTAGAACTGGGTTATCATCCCAACCTCGTGGCCCGGAGCTTGCGAAAACAGAAATCGAAAACGATCGGCTTGCTGATTCCGGATATTTCCAATTTTTATTACACGAGTGTAGCGGAGGGCGTTGAAGTCAAGCTTCGGGAGAACGGTTATCACGTCATATTGAGCAACTCCCATGAAAAGCTCCGCGTCGAGACCGAAATGATAAAGGTCTACAATTCCCTATTGCTGGATGGACTGATAATGATTCCGGCTATTGGCGAACATGCGTATTTGCACAAGGCTTTGAGCGGCAGGTATCCAGTGGTATTCGTAGACAGAAGGCCCAAAGGCTTCGAAGGCGATTGCATCCTGCTTGACAATACGAAAGCCACCTACGATGCCACAAAAATGTTCATTGCCATGGGGCATAAAAGGATCGGACTGATAACCGGCGACCCGCAACTTTCTACGACAAGCGACCGTATTCAAGGATATAAAAAAGCCCTGCAGGAAAATAATATGAATCTCGAGGAATCGTTGATCAAGACTGGTAATTTCTCGCATGAAAGCGGCTACGAACTAACGCGAGAGGCCGTGATAAAGGATAATGCAACGGCTTTATTTTTCGCCAGCGATTTGATGACGATCGGGGGGCTGACATTCTTGCGGGAAGCGAAGATCGATGTACCGGAGAAAGTTTCGCTCATAAGCTGCAATAACTTTAAATGGACGGAAGTCACAAATCCTCCTCTGTCCGTGGTGGAGCAACCGTCATATGAGGTGGGTAAAAAGGCGGCCGAGGTTCTCCTCTCCAGGATTAGGCACGCCGGAGACGAGGGCAAATTCCAGGAGTATCGCATCCCGACCAAGATAATACTTAGGCAATCTTTCGCGATGGACGGTCTTTGATGAATGTCACAGTGCGATTGGTGGGTGTTGCTCACCACTTGAAGGCAAAATCCCGCGGTCTGTGAATGGAATGATGTCGAAATACTTGAGCTAACGATAATAATAGATCATAACTGGGAAAATCATTTCTGGATACGGGTAGACGTTATGTTTCGTCCTTACCTTTTTCGATTTGCAGCGAAGCATCTCCCCTCCTGTCAAGGATGATGCAGATTCTTGGGTCTATTATTTACAGCACACATATTGTGTCTTTTTAAGCGAAAATTTGTTGACAGCTACAAATTCACATGATAATGTTCAGTTAACCGATTACGTAATCGATTAACTCTAACTTCAGGCATTCCAATCCGAGGAGGGGTTGTGAAGAAGATCAAATCGTATGTCCTGGACAACGGAGAAATGTGGCAGGATGATTCGCTTCTTGTAGCAGGCAGCAGGCTGCGCAATACAAACATGAGAACCCTCCCGTGAATTGGGCCGGTATTCCGATACATACCTTCTATTAGCATTCAAGGAGCAGGTTATGGGTATCATTGAAAGACTGCGGCTTGATAATAAAAAGACTTTTGTAACCGGCGGAGCGCGGGGAATAGGGTATAGCATCGCCATTGCGCTAGCGGAAGCTGGGGCTGATGTTGCCATTGTGGATACGGATATCGATGCCGCAAGGGTTTCCGCGGAAAAGATAGCGAAAGCGACGGAGCGAAAAATAATCGCGTTTAAGGCAGATGTCACTCAGAAAGCCGAAGTGGACGGCATAGTAGATGCCATCCTTAAGGAATTTGGCAGAATTGATGCGGCATTCTGCAATGCGGGTATATGCAGAAACATCTCGGCGGAAGATATGAGTCTTGAAGAATGGAATCAGGTCATCAATATCAATCTTACTGGCGTATTTATTACTGCCCAGGCGGCGGGCAGGGTGATGATACGGCAAAGGGGCGGTTCTATCATCAACACCGCTTCGATGTCGGCCCATATAGTTAATGTTCCCCAGCCTCAGTGTTCTTACAACGCCTCCAAGGCAGGGGTTATCCAGCTAACCAAGTCTCTGGCGGTTGAATGGGCACTGAAGAACGTGCGGGTGAACAGCATAAGTCCGGGGTACATTGGTACCGATTTGACATTAAATTCTCCGACCTTGAAGCCTTTAATTGCGCGATGGAACGCCATGGCGCCCCTTAAGCGGCTTGGTAAACCGGAGGAATTGCAGGCAATCGCCGTGTACTTGGCAGGCGATTCGAGCGCATTTACTACCGGATCTGATTTTGTCATTGACGGCGCTTTTACTTGTATTTGAGCTTGGCCGTTTGTTGATAACGGGAAGTATTTCCTGTTAATTTTACGTCTGTTAATGCATTAAGGAGGGAGTGAAATGAAAAAGGTGCTAGTAGTGGTACTTGCTTTTGCAGCGGTGCTGATGATTAATGCCGCTCCACAAGCCGGCAAGCTGGATCTGAAGACTGTTTATGCAAGTGTTAATGAGGGAGTGGATCACGTCTCATCGCAAGATATTCCACTGCCAAAGGCGAATAGAAATTACAAAATCGGCGTGGCCTTATATTCTGTTGAATCGGGTTTTTTCGAAGCTCTCCAGCAGGAATGCATAAAAGATATTCAGGCAAGTGGCTCCACTGCATTGATTTCAAATTGTAACGGCAATGTCGCAACCCAGGTCTCGCAAATCGAGAATTTCATTACTCAGGGGGTCGACGCGATTATTACAGAACCGGCAGATCCCGCCAGCGCCCTTAACATTTCGTTGCGCAAAGCTTATGACGCGGGTATTCCGGTGATAGCGTTCGATATGCCTATAGATCCGGGCGCTCCTCATCTTACATCCGTAGTAACGGATGGATATGGACTTGGGCTTGAAGTCGGGAAAGAAGTGGCCAGGTTGTTACTTGCGAAATATCCCAGCGACTCAATCGAATACGGTATCATCGGCGGTATCGAAGGTGGAGCTCAGCCGATGTCCAGAAACAAAGGATTCCAGGAAGGGATCAAAGCGATTGATTCTGCAGGAAGGATTAAAATGGTTACCTGGCTCTTCCCGGGGAACTTTACTGAAGAAGGTGGTTTGAGACTGGCGGAAAATATGATGGAAGCCCATCCTAATCTTAAAGCCATAATTGGGACGAGCGATCCGCAGGTGGTAGGCGCCACTTCCGTCCTTAGGCGGCTTGGGAAAACAGATGTTATCCTTGCAGCCTGCGATGGCTCAAGGGCCGCCAGCGAAATCATGAATAATGGAGGGCCTATTAAGGTCCTGGGACTTAACAGCCCAATTGAAGATGCGAAGCTTACTGTGAGTATGCTTGTTCAGGTGTTGAATGGTGGCTCCGCCCCGAAAACGAAACTTACATTTATGAAACCGTACTTGGTAACAGAGAAGAACATTAAAGGATACTACAATCCGAATTCGGCTTTCTAAGTAGACAAATAAATGCCCTGACCCTCGGTCGGGGCATTTATTTTCTAAGGATGGTAAGGCATGGCGGCCATATTGGAAATCAGGAACGTTGACAAGCGTTTCGGTGCAGTTCATGCACTGAAAGATGTCTCGCTTTCTATTGAAGAGGGAGAAACTCTCGCGTTGGTCGGAGAGAATGGCGCGGGAAAATCGACTTTGGTTAAAGTATTGACGGGCGTTTATCAAAAAGACAAAGGCGATATATTCTTTATGGGGCAGAAAAAGGAAATCAGGTCCGCTTCTGAATCCAAAAGTTTGGGCATTGCCCAGGTTTACCAGCAGGCGGAGCTCATTCCCGAATTGACTGTGGCTGAGAATATTTTTCTTGGGGATAGCTCCGTTCACAAAAATGGTTTTCTAGATTGGAAAGAGTTATTTAAGAAAGCAGGCGAGCTATTTGAGAAATATAATCTGGATATTAGTCCCTATGAAAAAGTGAAAAACCTGAACGTCGCCAGGCGACAGCTGGTGGCCATTGCGAAAGTTCTATTGCAGAAGCCCAAATTGATGGTTCTTGACGAGCCTACCGCAGTGTTGTCAGATAACGAAGTGAAGATATTGTTCAATATAATTGAAACATTGAAATCTGAGCATGTGACTATTATATATATTTCCCATCGGTTGGAAGAAATTTTTACGATTTGCAGTAGAGCGGCGGTTATGCGGGACGGTGAGCTGATTACTGTTTTGGAAAATAGGAACTTGACCAAGGCCGATTTGATTATGCACATGCTGGGGAAAAAACTTGAGGCGATGTTCCCCGAAAAAGATGCAAGCTGCAGCGATAAGGTCATTATGGAATTAAAGGACGTTTCAACGGCAAAAATTACCGGCGTTTCCTTGAAGCTGATGAAAGGTGAAATTTTGGGCATAACCGGCCTCGTCGGGAGCGGCCGTACGGAATTGGCCAGGGCTATATACGGTCTAGACAGGATAAAAAGCGGCGAGATCTGGATTGAGGGAAAGAGAGTCAAGCTTCGGGACGTGATCGATGCGACAAAAAGAGGGATCTTCCTCGTCCCTGAAGACAGGAAAGGTGAAGGTCTTGTTCTTATCAGGCCAATAAGTGAAAACATTACTCTTTCAAATCTCAAGACGATCACGAAGAGATTTTTTTGTAGCCGCAAGATTGAAAAGACGTTGGTGGAACGGCTTAAACACGACTTGAACATAAAAGCCGAGAGTATGAACAGGCTTGTCTTGAGTCTTAGCGGCGGGAATCAACAAAAGGTTGTAGTCGCTAAGGCAATTACCGCAAGGCCGCATATTCTTATTTTTGATGAGCCTACCCAGGGAATTGACGTCGGAGCAAAGTTCGAGATTTATTCGCTGCTATGCAAACTAAAGAAAGAGGGACATTCCATAATTGTTATTTCATCCGAGATTGAGGAAGTGCAGGGACTCTGTTCTAGAATTGTCGTTATGCGGCATGGAAAAATTGCGGGAGAAATCAGGGAAAATCTAGAAGATACAGAAAGTATCCTGAATCTTATGTACAGAAGCGAGGCGGTATGAATCAGATAAAGGAATATCTCAGGGAACAGGCAATACCTCTTATCGTATTGCTGCTAATGGTTTTTATCGCGTCTCTTGTTTCTCCAGTGTTTTTGTCGGTTTCTAATTTTACGAACATTGTAGTGCAGATTGCCGTAACCATGATTGTCAGCATGGGTATGCTTCTTGTAATACTGACCGGAGGCATTGATCTTTCTGTAGGCTCGACGGTAGCCGTTGCAGGAGTTCTATGCGCCGGTCTTATGAAAACTATGCCTATAGGTGGCGCTATTTGTCTTGCGATTATCGCAAGTAGCGTGCTCGGCCTGACAAGCGGGGTAATTATCGCGTTGCTCAAAATAGCGCCGTTTATCGTTACTTTGGGGATGATGAGTTTTGCCAGGGGTATTGCCTATTGGTACACAAAATCCCTTCCCATTTCATGGTTTTCATTTCCCGGTTCTAATTTCCTCTATGCCGTGGCAACCGGAAATGTTCGTGGAATTCCTTATTTGGCCGTGATTTGGATAATCATAGTAATATTGACGGCAATAATATTGAAATACTCCGTCATGGGTAGAATTGTATATAGCATAGGCGGAAATGAGACCGCGGTTCGCTTGAGCGGAATCAAGGTAAAAACCTGGAAGATAATGCCATATCTCTTTTCGGGAATTTGCGCCGGGATAGGAGGCGTAGTATTGACTGCCCGTCTCGGAGTTGGAACGCCTACAGGCGGAAACGGTCTTGAGATGGATAGTATCGCTGCGGTAGTTATTGGGGGAACCAGTTTTAGCGGCGGTAAAGGCACAGTAAGCGGTGTCATCATCGGTGTGTTTGTCCTGGGCATAATCAATAATATTCTTGATCTGATGAATGTGCCGTCTTATCCTCAGATGATGCTCAAAGGCGGCATCATCGTGGCAGCAGTTATTTTGTCGAAATTTAGGGAGAATAGTATTATTGGCTGAGTTTCTTGTATCCCTGTGGAGGAGACAGATATGGACTTTGAGAAAGTATACGAGGGGAATCTGGTAGAGGTGTTCAAAATCACAGATGCCCTGTATTTTCGCAAGGCAAATCTCTCGCTGAGGAATCAATGCAATGGAGCTTTTATCGTCGGTAGTCGGGGGGTGGCTATTGTTGATGCACCCCCGGAAAGTATTGAAATGTTCGAAGAGGCCGAAAAGATTTTTAAGAAACCGGTCACCGAGATATGCCTTACTCACGGCCATTGGGATCATTTGCAGGGTCTTTTTGAATGGGTAGATAAGGATGTGACTGTTTATTGTTCACGCCGTGTTATCGAAACCCTTGATCCTTCTGTGCGTAAGCGCCGGGCAAATTTTGCCGGTATTGACGGCAGCATTAACCTGTACCTGGCCGGTGATGTGGAAGTTGACCTTACGACAAATAATGACGTAGCTCACTCAAAATGGGATATGTTTATCCGAATCCCGGAGGCGGGAGTCGTATGCACCGGCGACAGCGTTGTCGAGTATCAGACGACGTATTTTCACTCCGCTGATATCCGACAGTGGATTCTCACGCTAAGGCGGCTTGCCGCGCAGTCGGGGAAATATGTTTTAGCCGGGCATGGCCCGACTCTTTTCCCCTATTCGTATATCAATGATTTTGCGGACTGGCTTTCCGTTATAGAGAAGGCCGCCCAGACGGTCCTTAAGCGGCATTGGCCCAATCCTAATGAAACCGAGGATGAACGTTTTCAGAAGCTTGCCATCCCCGATGTGATTAAAAAGGTCGATGATTATTTTGCTGAAGGAGGCGAAGAAGTCCGTTACTTGGAACAGCGTGTAGACAAGGACAATGCACGCCGGGTCGTCCGTATGGTGTTGTATGAGTATATTCGGCTTTATCTGAGATAAAACGGGCCATCATGATAAATACCGTCAGGGGCGCAATTCCCGCCGGATCTTTAGGCAAGACGCTTTTGCATGAACATATTGTATTCGGGTTTGATGGCTGCACGGCTGATTTAACTCTGGCGCCATACCGACCCGATCTGGCGATCGAACGAAGTGTCGCAATTGTTGAATTGCTTAAAGGTTACGGTGTTACCACAATATGTGACGCGACTCCGTCCAATTGCGCAAGAGATGTGGAAGTAATGGCGCAGGTTTCGGCGCTGACGGGAATTAATATTGTTTGCGCAACCGGACTGTACAACGAATTGCTCTCATCCACAGGATATTTCAGGTATCATGAAATATTAGGCCGGGATATTGAGAAGGAAATGGAAGAGCTTTTTCTGGCGGAAATAGAAACGGGTATAGGCTCAAAAGGTATTCGGCCCGGTTATATTAAGGTCGGTAGTAGCAAGGGCGAGATAACATCGTATGAGCAGAATATCTTCCGTGCGGCGGTAAAAGCGCATAAAAAGACCGGCTTGCCTATTATAACCCATACGCATGACGGGACTATGGAAAAGGAACAGGCGGATTATTTTTTAAAATTAGGCGCAAATCCAGCCAAGGTGATGATAGGGCATATGTGCGGCGATCCGGATATTAAAAATCACCTCTATGTGCTGGAAAGGGGTTTTTATGCCGGCTTTGACCGGTTTGCGCAGGAGGTTTATCTTCCGGACAGGACAAGAGTGAAGATGCTGCTTGAGTTGCTGGATAAGGGATATATAAACCAAATGCTTCTATCGCATGATCACGTCTTCAACTGGCGGGACAGGGAATGGGAAGAGTATAAAACGCCGGCTGGTAAATTAACCGACCGGCAAAGAACGGAATCTGCAAAATTATTCAGTACAATAGTTGGAGAATTAAAAGCCAACGGTGTCACCGAGGGAATGGTTAACACGATTTTTGTCGATAACCCGCGAAAGTATCTCAATGTATAAGACAGGTGAAAGAGAAGAAGGAGAATAGGTATGTCGAAATTCGTAGCACTATTTAATAAATCAGGGGAATCTGTGTCTGATGAACTGATGACTAGGCATGTAGAGCATCTGAGAAATTTGCGAAAGCAAGGCAAACTGGTTTTATGCGGTCCTTTAAAAGACAGCAACGAGGTTCTACAGATTTTGTCGGCCGAAAATTGCGAGGAGGCGCACCGGTTGGCATTAGACGATCCGTTTACCGAAGAAGGTTTTTTTTCGGATTGTTCTTTGCATGAACTTGTTGAGGCGACTGAAGAGAATAATTATTTACTAAAAAAATAATATGTCAGGAACAGAAAGGGAGGGACTTAGAATGAGTAATAGAGCCTTGATAGAAAAAACACTTGAGGCCGGCGGGGGAATATTCCGCATGAACCCGGTGTTTATCCCAAGACCATTCGGGAAGGAAGGCCGGCGGTTAAAATTGCATCCTGACGACTATTATGCTCTGGGGCTGGGAAGAGGGGCCATAAAGGAACGCTGGTTTTCTTCCACTATTGTTGCCCAGAATGGTCCTCTGGCTGCGCCGGACGAAGGCCTGAGTTATGTGGCTGTCGGTTATGATAGTGATAAAAAATTCAGCCTAAAAGAAGCGATAGATGAATTCGGCGTGCAGATAATCGGCGAAGAACTTATGAAAAAATACGGTGGCTGGCCCATGTTTTCAAAATTTTTCGATTTTGTTACCCCGTTATTTCATCACCTCCATTTGATGTTTGATGACGCTGCCAGGGTGGGTAAAATGGGGAAGCCCGAGTCTTATTATTTCCCCAAACAACTGAATAATCACACTGGCGAGTTTAATGCCTCCTATTTCGGATTTGATCCTGATACCAAGCCGGAGGACGTCAAGGCGAGGCTCCGCAATTATAACAAGGGCGATACGCGGATTACGGAACTTTCCCGCGCTTACAGGGTTGAATTGGGAACCGGATGGTTTACGCCGGAGGGAGTTGCCCATGCCCCGGCGTCGTTGCTGACTTATGAACCGCAGTGGAATTCCGATGTGATTTCCGTATATGAAAATGTGGTATCAGGTCAAACATATTCAAGGGATATGATGGTATCCGAATGTCCTGATAATAAAAAAGACGATGTCGACTATATTTTCAGTCTGCTGGATTGGGAAAAGAACGTCGATCCGAATTATAAGAAACATTATTTTAGGCCGCCGATTGTCGCTTCAGCAGATAAAATCCATACCGAAAAATGGGTTGCCTATGCCAACGATTATATTTGCGCAAAGGAATTAACTGTTGAACCCGGACAAAGCATACTGATAAAAGACAAGACTGCTTACGGCATGATATGCGTTCAGGGTCACGGAACTTTGGATTCATTCGTTTGCGAGGCGCCTACATTGTTGCGGTATGGTCGGCAAAGTTCAGATGAATTCTTTATCAGCGAGCCGGCGGCAAAGAAGGGCATCAGGATAAGCAATCAGAGTCCGGTGGAACCGATGGTTATCTTGAAGCATTTTGGGCCGAATAATCCGGATATGCCTAAGACCGTTCCTTGATCAGGATTGTCCGACGTGAAAACCCCCTTGAAGGGGGATATAGATTAACAAGCGGAGGAGAGTCGAATGATTGCCTATAATGGTGCGGATGCTGATTTTTCCCTGAAGGGTAAAACGGCGATAGTTACCGGTGGAGCTGCAGGCATCGGCTACGCGACCGCCGAGTTTTTTGCCAAGAAAGGCGTTAATTTAGTTTTGGCTGATCTGAATCCCAAGGTTGGCGCCATCGCAAGCAAAATCAGTTCAGGGCATATCGGCGTATCTGGGAATATCTGTGACGCTGCATACCGCAAAGGCGTGATCGATGCCGGAGTCAAGGCTTTCGGTAAAATTGATATTCTGGTGAACTGCGCCGGAATTGTCGCTCTGGAAAAGGCCGAGATCCTCAGCGAGGACTATTGGAACAGAACCCTTGCCGTGAACCTGACGGCGAGCTTCATGATGGCTCAGGCCTTCGGCGCTTACCTGATAGAAAAGAAGCTGCCCGGCAGCATAGTGAATATGGCGTCCCAGGCCGGCGTTATCGCCCTGGACAGGCATGTCGCCTACTGCGCCAGCAAGGGTGGCATCATTGCCATGACCAAGGTGCTCGCCTTAGAATGGGGCAAGTGTGGCATTCGCGTAAACTGTGTTTCACCGACGGTGGTGTTGACCGAACTGGGACATAAGGCTTGGGACGGGCCCGTGGGAGAGGCCTTCAAGAAGGAAATACCCGCCGAACGTTTCGCGGAACCCGACGAAGTCGCCGGAGTGATAGCGTTCCTCTGCAGCAATGCCGCGGATATGATCACCGGACACAACCTGGTCATTGATGGTGGATATACAATCAAGTAGGAGTATGCCATGCAGCGAATATTGAACGATCCCGACGATGTCGTCGATGAGATGCTCAAAGGTTTTGTGAAGGTTCACTGTGATATCGTGACCACCACGGATAATCCGAGGGTGCTTAAGCGGAAAGACATTCCGGCGGGGAAAGTGGGGGTAGTTACCGGCGGCGGAAGCGGTCATAAGCCGGCGTTTGTCGGCTATATCGGCGAAAACCTCTGCGATGCGGTTGCGGTCGGCGAAATCTGCACTTCCCCCACTGCGACGGCCTTCCTCGACGCGTTCAGGGCGGCGAACCAGGGCAAGGGAGTGGCCTGCCTGTACGGCAATTATTCCGGCGACAACATGAACGTCAAGATGGCGGTGAAGATGGCCGCCAAGGAAGGCATCGAGGTCAAGACCGTTGTCGCCAATGACGATGCGGCTTCGGCGCCGAAGACGGAACGGGAAAAGCGCCGCGGGGTCGCCGGCGAAGTGCTGATGTGGAAAGTTGGCGGCGCCAAGGCCGCCACCGGAGCAAGCCTCGACGAAGTCATCGCCACGGCCCAGAAGGCTATCGGCAATACCCGGAGCATCGGCATAGGACTGACACCCTGTACTCTGCCTGCGGTGGGACATCCCAACTTTGAAATCAAGCCTGGGACCATGGAAGTGGGCATCGGCCACCACGGCGAACCCGGCATCGAAGTCTGTCCGATTGAGACGGCGGCGCGGATGGCCGAGCGCATGGTGGACGTGGTGTTGAATGATTATCCCTTTGTTTCAGGCGATGATGTTGTGGTTTTGGTATCTGGGCTCGGCGCGACGCCGGTTATGGAACTCTATGTTCTCTACGATGAAATCGAACGGATCATTACCGGAAAGGGTATAAGGATCCACCGAGGCTACGCGGGGAATTACTTTACTTCCCTTGAAATGATGGGGGCGACCCTCACGGTTATGAAGCTCGACGATGAGCTCGAAAAACTCATTGACATGCCCTGCAATAGCATGGGGCTTAAGCAGAAATAGGGGGCCAGTATGGTGGACGGAATGAAGAACAAGAACGGCAAGCCGGTCCTGCTCAAAATAGTGGATGCAATTCAGAAAAACAAGGATTATCTGGCCGAGGTCGACGGCCTCATCGCTGACGGCGACCACGGCGCCAACATGAACAAGGGGTTTACTATCTTCGGCAAGCAGATCAAAGACAGGGATATCACCTTTACCGACGGGCTTGACGAACTAGGGAACGTGCTGTTCTCCCAGATCGGCGGCTCCATGGGGCCCATCTACGGCAATATCTTTATAAGCATGTCCGAGGTCGCCGGTGGCGCTGAAGAAATCGGCGTTGCCGAACTTTCCCAGATGATCGACGCTGGGCTCAAGGGCCTCCACGAGGTGGCTAAGGGGGAAGTGGGTGATAAGACTTTGGTCGATACTCTGTTTCCCGCCAATGTGGCCATGAAAAAGGCGGCGCAAGAAGGGAAGCCCCTGGCCGAGGCTTTGGCGGACATGAAGGCAGCCGCGGAGAAAGGCCGGGATTCCACCAAGGACTTGGTGGCAAAGCTCGGCCGTTCAAGCCGGCTCGGAGAGCGTTCCCGCGGAGTGCTGGACGCCGGCGCCGTTTCCTGCTGCATCATTCTGTGCGCCATGGCCGACGGTATTCTGGAACAGGCCAGAAAGGCTTAGGCCGATATCATGAAAATAGCAATCGGCTGTGATCCCAACGCTGCGGACCTAAAGAAGGCACTCATACCCTTTATTCAAGAGAAGGGCTATGAAGTTGTCGACTACGGCAGCGACGATCCCATTTACGCGAATGTGGCCATCCATGTCGCCGAGGACGTGGTGAAGGGCGTCTGCGACAAGGGTATCTTGATCTGCGGGACCGGCATCGGGGTTTCTATCGCGGCGAACAAGGTGAAGGGCGCCTATGCCGCTTGCGTATGCAATGAGTACCAGGCCCAGCGGGCGGCTCTGAGCAATAACGCCAACATCATAACCTTCGGTTCCCAGGTAATCGGTCCGGAACTGGCCAAGTGTCTCGTCGAAACGTACCTGCCCCTGAAATTTGATCCGGCGTCCCGGTCGGCGCCTAAAGTGGGACGAATAACCGAGTACGAAAATCAGTGAGTATTAAAGAATGTCCGGGGTACTGAAGATGGGCCAGAGCTACGCTCGATCGGGGTAATGGAACCGGACTTTAACTGGATCCGCGGAAGATGATATCAGCATTGAGACGCAGAGCCTTATAGGGCAGCTTTTTCCCCTGTATCCTTTTAATTAGACGGCCCGCCGCCATCGCACCCATAGCTTCCGCAGGTTGGACCACGGCGGTGATTTGCGGGGTTGTCATGGACAGCCAGAGATCATCATCAAAAGTGATGAGGGCGATATCTTTGGGAATGCTTACCGTCGTGTCCTTAAGGTAGGTGAAGGCTCCGATAGCGGAAAGACTGTTACCGCACAGTACCGCCTCTATATGCAATTTATGCAATGTTTTCATTATTTCATAGGGTTCTGCATGACGAAGCTGCGTGACTGCCACCGAACTCCCATGAACCACCTTGATATAATCCTCATTTATCGCAAGTCCGGCTTCTCTGAAGGCTTGGCGGTACCCTTCGAGGCGTTCCATAATGGTTTTGTCGACGTCGCCGAAGAGAAAGGAAATAAAGCCTATTCGGGTATGTCCTTTGCCGATGAGATATTTTATGGCTTCGTAGCCGGCCGCGGCGTTATTGAGAAGCAGGCAGTCGGCGGGAAAATTTGAAGGCTGACGGTCGACGAATACCAAGGGGAACCTTGGGGGCAATAAACTGTCGAGATAACTGCAGTCGGTGTTCGTCGGCGCGATAATGATACCGTCGACTCCCCGGAGATACAGGGATTCAACATTCTTTATTTCCTTTCTTTTCTTCTCCTCCGAATCTATCAGTATCAGCTGATATCCCTGGGCGTTGATAGTCTTTTCGATACCCCTGGCGATATTTACATAAAAGGAATTTTCCAGGTTCGAAACGACAAAACCGATCATGTGAGATTTGCCGCTTCGCAGGTTTCGGGCAATGGGGTTGACCTTGAACTTCAACTTGTCTATGGCTATCTCAACCTTAGCCGTTATGTCGGCGGATACAAACCGCGTTCCATTCACTACATGTGATACAGTGGTTATGGAGACTCCCGCCTTCTCAGCCACATCCTTCATGGTTGGTTTGCGGTACGTCTGCCGCAACGGAACTTGTGAAGGTTTTTGTGCTACACCCATAGCCTTATGCTATCAGCAGTTTCTCTTGCTTGTCAAATAGGGGGTGGCCTTTATCTCTGGGAGACAAATTCAAGTTGACAGGCCAGGATTTCGACCTTATGATAAAAACGTTAGCGCAAACGTTTCCTACGGACTTATTTGCTTTTATCCATTCGCCCGGAATGCGTAACGATTTGTCATGAGGTGGTTTATGGGAATACTGGAAAAGATGCGGCTTGATGGCAAAAAAACTTTTGTTACCGGCGGAGCACGAGGTATCGGTTACAGTATCGCGATCGCCCTTGCTGAGGCAGGAGCCGATGTTGCCTTGGTCGATACCGATGAAGTGGTCGCACGTGCTTCGGCGGAGAAGATCGCAAAGAGCACCGGAAGAAAGGCAATCGCAGTCAAGGCCGATGTTGCAAATCCTGCCGATGTCACCGCCATGATCTCGGCCGTACTAAAAAGCTTCGGGAGAATTGACGTGGCGTTCTGCAATGCTGGCATATGTAAAAATATCCCTGCCGATGAAATGACTCCGGAACAGTGGAACCAAGTCATCAATATAAATCTCACCGGTGTATTCCTCACCGCACAAGCGGCGGGAAAAGTAATGATCGGACAAGGAGGCGGGTCCATTATCAACACGGCTTCCATGTCTGCTCATATCGTCAACGTGCCCCAACCGCAGTGCTCCTATAACGCGTCCAAGGCAGGGGTGATTCAGCTGACTAAATCACTGGCGGTCGAATGGGCGTTGAAGAACGTCCGGGTGAACAGCATCAGTCCGGGGTATATCGGAACCGATTTAACCCTGAGCTCGCCGACGCTGAAGCCGCTCATCGAGCAGTGGAACGCGATGGCTCCGCTGAAGCGTCTTGGCAAACCTGAGGAATTGCAGGCCATAGCTATTTATCTTGCGGGCGATGCCAGCCAATTCACCACCGGTTCCGATTTCGTAGTCGATGGAGCGTTCACTTGCATTTAGCAACGTCCGTATCAACCCGTGGAGCTCTGTACGGGATGCCGTTTGGAGCATCCCATAAGTAATTGTTGGCTGAGGAGGGATTATGAAATCCGTTGTTAGACGACCGATGACTACTGCGCTGGCTCTCGTTTTTTTGGCGGTGTCAGCCGTCTGGGTGCAGCAGGAAGCGGCCCAAGGGAACCAGGGGAAAGCGAAGGGGAGACCCCTGTCGGACATCACGATCGGGACGAACGTCATGGCCATGACGAATCCATTTATGGTGGATTTGGTGACCGGCTACAAGGTATTCCAGGGTATGACGAATCTCCACCTGCTTGTTACCGACGGCGGCGATTTTGAACCGGAGAAGCAGGTTTCCGCCGTGGAGAATTATATCGCCCAAGGCGTTGACGGCATTCTGGTACAATGTATTTCCATTGACACGATGAAAGATACGATTAAGCACGCTATGGATGCAGGTATTCCCTTAGGGTATTATCCACATTCAAACGATGTGGCATCAACAACTTATTTCAATTATGTCGAGTATGATTGGGGCTCCCAGCTTGGTGTTGAGGCCTCAAAATGGGTCAAGCAAAAGCTGGGCGGAAAGGCAAAAATTATCAACGTGGAAACATCGGTACAGCAGACGGCAATCGAACGGGCTCGCGGCTGGCGAGATGTCGTCAACAAGGAATGCGGCGCTGGCAATATCAAATGGGTGATGATCGAAGCTACCAATACGGAAAAAGGAATGGCCGCGGTGGAGTCCGCGTTACAGGCAAATCCGGATACCAATATGGTACTCGCGTACGACGACGACCTAGGAGTCGGCGCATATGAGGCGATCATGCAATCCGGCCTCGATACCACCAAGATGTTTCTCGGTTCATGCGACGGCACCAGTGCGGCGCTCGATCTGGTTGAAAAGCCGAATTCCGTCTACCGGTGCAGCATTGGAAATGACCGCTTTGTCACCGAGATCGGTTTCTATTGGCTGCAGAACATGGTAAAATGCACAGTAGGTTTACCCTATGACAATCCCTTCCCCATTACCACCATCGCAATAAAGCCTGATAATGTTAAGGCTTACCGTTCCCGCAAGCCGGTCTATACTTTGGATCCGCAACTTGTTGCATACATGAATTCTCATAAGAAATGAAATAAAGGGCTCGGGGCGGCTGCCGCCGGAGCATATCGTGGACACCCTGGGATCCAATTTGGATCTCAGGGTGCTCTGTCGCTTTCCCGCCGTTTCCTGTGAGGTGTTTCGGTATGCACAATGATACCTTGCTTTCAGTTCGGGGCTTAACAAAAAAATATGGCCCCGTCACGGTTTTGGATAATGTCGATACCGATTTCCGTAAGGGAGAGGTCCATGCCCTTATCGGGGAAAACGGCGCCGGTAAATCCACGCTTTGCAAAATAATCGCCGGCGCGATCATGCCCTCAAGCGGAACAATATGGGTTAACGGAGTAAGTTATGAGAACTTCGTTCCCGGTACGGCCAGAGCTTTGGGCATCAGTATGGTCTATCAAGAATTCAACCTAATTCCGGAGATGACGGTTTTTGAAAATCTATTCGTCGGAAAGGAAATGCGGAAAGGCGTATTTGTAGATACTAAGGCAATGATCCGTAGAAGCGAAGAGATATTCAATGATATTGGCGTCTCCATCGACCCGTCCGCCAGGATAAAATCGCTGTCTGTTGCCTATTGCCAATTGGTCGAGATTGCCAAGGCTTTGCTAGATGACAGTAAATTGTTGATACTGGATGAGCCGACAGCCACATTGACCAATACGGAAGTTGAGATCTTGTTTCGCGTTCTGGGGAAACTTAAAAGCGACAGCATTTCTCTAGTCTACATCTCTCATCGGCTGGAAGAAGTATTTCGCTTGTGCGACGAGATAACAGTACTGAGGGATGGTGCTTTCATCAAGACCATGAAAACCGCGGAAACGGACATAGAGTCTCTGATCCGCTTGATGATCGGACGAGAATTGTCCCAGGAATTCCCTGTCCGCACGCCTTCCGCTCCCACGAAGACGGTCCCTTCAGTCTTGAAGGTGGAGGGACTTTGCAACAAAAAGATCAAGAACATTTCCTTTGAACTCAAGAAAGGAGAAATGCTGGGAATTGCCGGACTTGTCGGATCGGGCAGATCCGAAATCGTACGGGCGATATTCGGAGCGGACAAGGTCGAAAAAGGCGCCATTTATTTAAATGGCAAAAAGACGGTCATCAAAAACCCATGGAACGCAATCAAGAATGGCATCGCGCTAATCCCGGAAGACCGAAAGCGGGAAGGATTGATGCTCATCCTGCCCATAGCCCTTAATATTTCGATAATAAAAATAAAAGACTTGTGTCGGAGCCTGTTCATTTCACCCAGCAAAGAGCGGGAGCTGCTGAAAAAGAGTGTAAACCTTTTGTCGATCAACGCGGCTTCACTGGGAAATCCCGCGTGGAGCCTGTCCGGCGGAAATCAGCAGAAAATCGTACTTGCCAAGTGGCTCGCCACAAACTCCGATATATTCATATTTGACGAACCGACTCGGGGCATCGATGTAGGAGCAAAAAAAGAGATTTACGATTTTCTGTTCAAGCTCAAATCGGAAGGGAAAAGCATCATAGTAATTTCTTCCGAGATGCAGGAGATCCTTGGCCTGAGCGACCGCATCCTGGTAATGCACGAAGGCATGATAAAGGGCGAGCTGAATTACGCCGAAGCTACGCAAGAGAGAATATTGACCCTTGCTTCAGGACTGGCCTGATGCCGGACAAAGCTCTCCCGTGGATTTACCTTCGCCACGGGTCGTATATCGTATGGCCTGGAAACGATTCCTAATTTTGTAATGGAGATTATGATGCAACCGGTATTTAGCATGAGAAAAGCAATCGACCTTTACGAAAAATTCGGTATTTTGTTAATACTTCTCTTTGAAATGGTCTTTTTTGCTTTCGCGAGCAGCAAATTCCTTACACCGACTAATCTGTTCTTGGTTGGCCGACAGGTTTCGTTCTATGGGATAGCATCCGTCGGAATGACTATGGTGCTCCTGGTCGGGGAGATAGATATTTCAGTCGGGTCAATCTTGGGTTTTTCGGGTTGTATTGCCGCATACTTCATGGTCAAGCACGGCTTCTCCATCTCCATAGCCTTTATTGTCACCATCGCGATTTGCAGCTTATACGGACTTGTTTCCGGATCGTTGACGACGATGCTGAAAATCCCTTCGTTGATTGGTACCTTGGCCATGCAGATCATCATCAAAGGGATTACCTATCTTATGACAAACGCCATGCCTATAAACGGCCTTTCCGACGATTACAAATTCCTCGGTCAAGGTTTTGTTGATAAAATCCCTTTGCCTTTTATTATCATGATCGTAATCTTCGTACTCGGCTACATAATATTGAACACGACATATATCGGGAGAAGGATTTATGCGGTCGGCGGCAACAAAGAAGCTTCTCGCCTTTCTGGTATCAAAACCGGCCGGATAGTCGTCGGTACCTTCGTCGTATCGGCGGTAACGACTTCCATAGCGGGCATGCTCATGTCCGCTCGATTGGGAACGGGACAACCTTCCATCGGTTCCGATTTCGCGATGGATGTCTTGACCGCTACCGTTCTAGGCGGTGTGACTTTGCAAGGCGGAAAAGGTTCTGTCGTAAATGTCCTTGTGGGAACTTTTATCATCGGCATTCTTTCAAATGGATTAGTGCTTTGCGGCGTGCAAGAGTACGTGCAATGGATCATCAAGGGGACCGTATTCCTCTTCGCCGTCGCCATGAGCAATCTGGAATCAATCGTTGATGCAGCCCATATGTAGGAGGCATTATCGTGGAGTATGAGCAGATTTATCAGGGGGATATGGTTGAGATATTCCGTATATCTGAACATCTTTACTTTCGCAGGGCAAATCTTGCCGTTCGCGGACAGTGTAACGGCGCTTTAATCGTAAGTAACAACGGAGTGGCTATCGTTGATGCTCCCCCTGGGGGAATCGAAATGATAGATGAAGCGGAGAAGCTTTTTCATAAACCCGTCACTGCGGTCTTCCTGACGCATGGACATACGGATCACGCAAATGGTCTAGCGCCGTTTCTCGATCGAGAATTAACGGTGTATTGTTGTTATCGTTTGCTGAGTCAGCTTGTTCCGAAGGATCACGTGTGCCGGGCCAATTTCGTCGGAGTCGACGGCTATCTGAATCTGCGGTTTTCCGGCGGAGTCGAAGTTGAGCTTTCCACCCTGAATGACGTGGCCCATTCAAAGGGCGATATGTTTGTCCGCATTCCGGAAGCCGATGCCATCTGTACCGGTGATACCGTAGTGGAATATCAGACGGCCTATTTCCATTCCGCTGATATTGTTTCATGGATATATTCGCTCAAGCAATTGGCGAAAATGAAGGGGAAATACGTTCTCGCGGGACATGGGGTAACCCTGTTTCCTTATTCCTATATCGATGAATTTGCGAATCACCTTTCAGTCGTTGAAAAATGCGCCTGTATTTGCTTCATGCGTTTCCATCCTGAACTGCTAGGCGGGATGGAGGAAGATCGCTTCGCCCATGTCAATACGGAGGAGGTACGGGAGCTGGTGGAACAATTCTTTGAGGAACATAGCTCGGATGCGTTGTATCTTGAAGACCACGCGGGCAAAGAAGATGCGCGGCGTGAAGTTCGCATGGTGCTTTGGGGATTCATCCGCGAGTGGATACGGTAGCGGAAAATCCCGCTCCCTTGGAACTGCAGTTGCGGCATGTCGAGCATCTCAGGGATTTCAGAAAGAAAAAACGCTGTTTCTTTGCGGTCCCTTCAGGAATGGAAAGAGATATTGTCAATAGACAATATGAAGTGACCTCCCGGATATAGGACTGGGTCGCCCGGATCCGATCAAATAAAAACTCGAGCGTTTCAAGCTATGTTTTCCTCGGTCCGGCCGTGTTCCCCGAGAAAGCCGCCGCCGCCGCCGCGTACAAGGCGATGGCCGCAACCAAGACGAAGGAATAGCCCGCCGAGATCGAGAAGAGCCGCGCGAAGACCGTGCCGGTGACCGAGAGGGCGCCGTTGACGCCCCAGGCCCAGGGGATGAGGGCGGGCCTCGAGGACGAGAGGGCGCTCAGACCCGTCGGGAAGGGGATTCCGAGACAGAAGGCGGCGGGCGCGACGACCAGGGCCGCGATGCAGATCTTGAGGCCGAGGCTTAAGCCGAGGAGGCCGTCCACCACGGGCGTCAGCCCGACGAGGTAGAAGACGCAGGACAGGCCGATGCCTCCGGCTGCGATCAGGACCCGGACCTGGCTCGAGACTCGCCACGAAGCGCTGGAGAGGCTTCCGAGGCCCGACAGGACGAGCATCGACGTGATGACGACCGAGTTCGAGAAGATCGGGTCGACGAGGAAGAAGGTCAGGCGCTGTATGAGGAAGATCTCGATCATCATGTAGCCCAGTCCCAGGCAGGCGTAATAGGCGATTATCCGGAGGGTCCCTCTTCGATGGGCGAAGAGCTCCCTCCATCGGCCCACCATCGGGAAGAGGATGATGAGGAGGCCGAAGACCGCGGAGAGGCCGAGGGTCGCGACGAGGAGGATGTATCCCCACTCCTCGGAGAGCTCGCGGATGTCCGCGGCGACCGCGGGGAGCGTGGCCGGCTTGACGTAGGCGGTGTAGTAGGGCTTGTCGTCGGTGGCGGGCCGGATGGAGAAGGGATATGCGGCGTAGAAGGACTCCCCCATGCCCGAGAGGATCGAATCCAAGGTGTAGAAGTACAGGTCCTCCTGAAGGAGGTCGTCGCCCGAGGCGGCCGGACCTTCGGCGGCCGGACCTTCGGCTACCGGACCTTCGGTAAGGCTCTCGCTCGACATCGGCGAGGGCGCAGCCTGACGCGCGGGTCCGAGCTGCTGGGCGTACCAGTGGAGGACCTCGTCGGGGCTGAGGACCGGCCTGGGCATGCCCGAGTAGTAGCAGGGCACGAAGGACATACGCGCGCAGAATGCTCGGAGACTCCGCAGCTCAGGCTCGCCGAAGGGGCCGTTTTTGACGAGGATGGTCGCCGTCGACAGGAGCTGGTCGAAGACGAAGAGCTCCTTCGCGGGATCCGCGTCGCCGCGGATCCTCAGGGCCTCGGCCACGGTGGAGAGGAGCTTGGGAACGTTGCGCGGCGGAGTCAGGCGGTTCCACACCGTGATCGACAGGATCCCGCCCGGCTTGAGCGTAGAGAGATAGGACGCGATTCCCTCGGCCGTGTAGAGGAAGTTCTCCGCGACCGGGTTTCCTCCGGTCTGGGAGAGCCCGATCGAATCGATGAGGCCGATCTCCGCGATGTCGAAGCGCTCCTTCGTCTCGAGGGCGAAGGCCCGCGGCTCGGTGGGGACGATCCGGATCCTTGGGTCGCGCAGCGCGTCGCCCGTGTAGGCCCGGAGACTGGGCTCGTCCCGGAGCATGGCGACGATGGCCGGATCGGGCTCGACTATCGTGGCGCTTTTCGCGCCGTGGTGGATGGCTGCGTCGGCGCCCAGGCCTCCTCCCAGCCTGAGGAGGAGGACGTCCGGGCGGTCGAAGAGGATATAGGGGGCCGCCATCGGCAGGTAGTCGAAGTATTCGGCTTCCCGCGGATCGAGCTTGCGCATGATGCCCATGGGGCCGTCGCCGTCGACGTAGAGCCCGAGGAAGGCGTTCTCTGGCATAGCGACGATGTCGCTCGACGCGTTGTCGCTGAGACCCGGGGCTACGTGGAAGAAGGAGCTCGAGTAGGCGTCGAGCTGCCCGGTCGGGCCGAAGGAGTGGTAGACCAGCTTCGAGTCGGGGAAGGAGCGGGCGTAGTTGATCGGCTTGAACTCCGACACCCGGATGTCTCCGAACAGGGCGAGGAGGGCGAGCGAGACGCAGAGGGCCCCTGCCGCGGCCAAGCCCGTCCCCAAGGGCAGGTAGAGGCGTCCTTCCTCGTCGCGATGGCCGACGAGGCTGAAGAGGGCCGCGAGCGACGCCAGTGCGGCGAGGGGTCCCACGAGACGCTCCGGCGGCAGGAGGTAGAGGGCGGCGAGGAGGACGAAGCCGCCCAGGCCCGAGCCGAGCATGTTCCAGAAATAGAGGGTGTGGATTCTCGAGCGGAAGGCGATGAAGGAGACGCCCAGGTAGAGGGCGCCGATGAAGAAGGGGATCGCGTAGAGGGCGTAATAGGCCGCGAGGAAGAGGTACTGCAGCCGGTCCGTGGTGATCATGACGGGGTTGAAGGGCAGCTGCTGCGCGGCGACGTGGACGAGGGCCATGGCCGGCCCGACCAGGCAGGCGGTCCTCGACAGCCAGCGGTCGGCGTTGCGCGCGACCCGCTTCTCGAGGAAGGTGAGGATGGTCCCGGCCAGGCCGTAGCCGAGGAGGGCGATGCTGATGACCATGCTGCCGAAGTTGGACCAGCTCCCGACCGCGAAGCCGCGCATGACGGCGAGCTCGTAGGCGATCATGGTCATGGAGAGGAGGAAGAGCGACGCGAGGCGGAAGCCGACCAGGCGCGGTCTCATTGCCCGCCTCCCTTCCCCGAGTCCTCGAGGCTGTGGCGCGCGCCGCCCTGCGAGGTGAAGGGCACGAAGATGACCTTGCGCCCCCGATAGATGTCGCGGCGCTCGAAGGTGAAGCCGCCCCCCGGCGCGGGCCGCTTGACGATCCGGAGCACGGTTTGGCCGGAGGGCGGCCCCACGGGAATGACCATGATGCCGTTCGGGGCCAGCTGGCCGAGCAGCGGCGGCGGGACGTGGTCGATCCCCGCGGTCACGATGATCTTCTGGAAGGGCGCGTGCTGGACCCAGCCGTAGTAGCCGTCGGCGTTCTTCCTCGTGATCGAGGCATACTCCGGGTAGTGCGCCGCGAGCCGGCGGTAGATCCCGTCGGTCTCCCTGAAGAGGGCGGGGATTATCTCGATGGTGTAGACGTGGTCCGAGAGCTCGGAGAGCACGGCCGATTGGTATCCCGAGCCCGTGCCGATCTCGAGAATGCGGTCGCCGCGCTCCGGGGCTATGCTCTGCGTCATGTGCGAGACCATGTGGGGGCCCGAGATCGTCTGCCCGTAGCCGATCGGGATGGCCGTATCGTCGTAGGCCTTCTTCTTGTTGAAGGCCCTTGCGAAGTACTCGCGCGGCGTATAGAGGAAGGCCCGGAGGACGGTCGGGTCGGTGACGTCCTTGCGCCCGAGGATGGCCTCGGCGCGATTCCACTTCTTTTCCAGGTAGGGGCGGGTCTCGTCGGTATGGGCCAGCATCCACGCGATGTAGTCGCTTTCGGAGTCGATCGGCAGGGCGTCGTCGAGGCGCGGCGCCGAGGCCGCGTCCGCGGCCTCTTGAGGCGGAGCGGCCGTATCGGAGCTAATCGCCTCGGCGGGGGGAGGGGAAGGATGCCGGTCCTCTCTCTCGGTCGGCCAGGCGAGGTAGAGAGCGGCGGAGACGCCGATCAGTACTCCGGCCGCGAGAGCTGGCAGAACTAGGCGCCTGAGCTCTGCCCCGATTCCCGCGGAAGGGGAGTCGGTCTTTCCCGCCCGCGTCCCGGCCGCGCGGAAGGAGGCGCAGGTCGGGCAGGCCTCGGGATCGGAACAGTCGAATCCGCATTTCGGGCATATCGGCACTGGCAACCCCCGCGCAGAGTCTATCGGGCCGGGGACGCGGCCGCCAGTACTCGCCTGAACTCGTCGGCCTGGCTGATGAGGTCGCCGTGGCCGTAGGGACTGGTGATGAAGACCACTCGATTGCCCAGGGCCCCCGCGTCCTCTTGGGGATCGTCCTTCGCGGTCCGGACCTCGATGCCATTCTCCCGCAGGGATGCCGCGAGACCGCGCGCGTTGTCCTCGGGGTCGCCCCCTTGGGAGCAGATCGACACGAAGCGGCCGGCGCCTTCCCGGATCCAGGCCGAGTACCGCTCGACGTCCTCGTAGAGGGCGTCGAAGAGACAGACCTCGCCGACCTTGGTCGCCATCCCCTTCTGGGCGAGGATGCGGGAAATGACATGGTAGGCGCCGCTGTGGCCCGCCAGGGTTATCTTCCCGGCCTTCAGCCGCGGCGTGGCGCCGGACTCGTGGAGCTTCACGAGGAGCTCGCCGACCAGGTTCGCGAAGCCGTCCTCGCGCTCGAGCTTGCCGGCGAAGGAATCGGGCGCGTCGCGCGCCGTTTCCGGCAGGACGAGGAGGGCCTTGGCCCCGCTCGCCGAGAACTGGCGGAAGAGGGCGAAGCCCTGCGCCGCCTCGGAGACCGACGAATACCATCCGTGGAAGAAGAATACGAGGTCGACCCTCCCCTTGGGCTCGAAGTCATTGGGGATGAAGACCGTGACCGAAGGATCGTCGTAGTGACCCTCGCGCGGGAAGAAGTCGCCGTCGTAGGAGTAGCCCGCCCGGCGCGCAGCGTCGGGGAAGGGGGCCGAGTCTAGATCGAGGGTCACGATCCTCCCGAAGCCGTTTCGTATCTCGTTGGAGGGAATGGGTATCGGCTTCCGCGGCCCTTCCTGCCCCTTGAGCACGGAGAAGGCCAGGATCAGGAGGATGGCGCCGGCGAGGATGGGCAAGCGCGATCTCGACATCGGGTGGAATATAGCATGGGTCGCGGCCTTCAGCGAGCCCCTATCGAGACGTAGGCGCGCTCCTCGGGCCCGTCGTAGATCTGCCTCGGCCTCATGAGCTTCTGCTCCGGGTCGTCGAAGGCCTCGAGCCAGTGGGCGAGCCAGCCGCAGGTCCTCGGCACTGCGAACATCACCGTGAAGAGGGAGGCCGGCAGGTTCATCGCCCGATAGATGAGGCCGGAGTAGAAGTCGACGTTGGGGTAGAGCTTGCGCGAGACGAAGTAGTCGTCGTCGAGGGCGATGCGCTCGAGCTCGAGGGCCACGTCGAGGAGGACGTTCCGGCTCGTCACGCGGAATACTTCCTCGGCCGTCTTCTTGATGATGCGGCAGCGCGGGTCGTAGTTCTTGTAGACTCTATGGCCGAAGCCCATCAGCCTGCACTCGCCCTTCTTGACGCGGTCGATGAAGGCGGGCACCTTGTCGGGCGAGCCGATCTGCTCGAGCTGCGAGAGCACTGCCTCGTTGGCGGCCCCGTGCAGGGGGCCGTACAGGGCGGCCGCCGCTCCCGCGAGGGCGGAGTAGGGATCGCCCTGGGCCGAGCCTATGACGCGCATCGCGGTCGTCCCGGCGTTCTGCTCGTGGTCGGCGTGGAGGACGAAGAGGACGTTGAGCGCCCGCTCGAGGATGGGGTTGGGCTCGTACCTGACCTCAGTCATCTTGAACATCATGTTGAGGAAGTTGCCGACGTAGGACAGGCTGTCGTCGGGCCCGTTGAAGGGCCAGCCCTGGTTGTGCCGGTACGCGAAGGCGGCGATCGTCGCGACCTTGGCTATGATGCGCTCCACCTGCAGCCGGCGGTTGGCGGGGTCGGTGACCTCCCGCGAGTCGGGGTAGAGGGTGGCCAGCGAGGCGACCGAGCTTATGAAGAGGCTCATGGGGTGGGCGTCGTAGCGGAAGGTCTCGACCAGGTTCTGGATGTTGGTGTGCAGCATCGTGTGGTGGCGGATGTCCCGTTCCCAGTTCGCGAGCTGGGGGGCCGTGGGCAGCTTGCCGAAGATCACCAGGTAGGCCGTCTCGAGGTAGCTCGCGTTCTGTGCGAGGGCTTCGATGGGGTAGCCCCTGTACCTCAATATTCCCTTCTCGCCGTCTACATAGGTGATGGAGCTGCGGGTCGAGGCGGTGTTGGCGAAGCCGGGGTCGTAGGACATGAGGCCGAAGTCCCCTTCCCCCGTCCGGATCTTGCGCAGGTCCATGGCCCTGATGGTCCCGTCCGTCACGGGAAGCTCGTAGCCGAGGCCGGTGCGGTTGTCCACTACGCTGAGGCTGTCTTTGGGCATGATGCGGTCTCCTGCTTACGCGAGCGAAGATGCGAGGCGCCGAGCCGCCTTGTCTATGAAGCCCTCGGTGCTCTCGAAGCCGGAAGGCCGAGGCTCCACCAGGGCGACGAGGTCCTTCGTGACGATGCCCTCCTCGATGAGGCCGATGACCGCGCGCTCGAGGCGATCGGCGAAGCGGGGGACCTCGGGAGTCCCGTCGAGCTCCCCGCGCTTGCGGATGGCTCCCGACCAGGCGAAGATCGACGCGACCGAGTTGGTGCTGGTCGGATTGCCTTTGAGGTGCTCGTAGTAATGCCGCCTGACGGTCCCGTGCGCGGCCTCGTACTCGAAGGCGCCGTCGGGCGATACCAGCACCGATGTCATCATGCCCAGGGAGCCGAAGCCCGAGGCGATCATGTCGGAGAACACGTCGCCGTCGTAGTTCGTGCAGGCCCAGAGGATCCCGCCCGGGTGCTTCATCACCTGGGCTACCGCGTCGTCTATGAGTAGGTAGCGGTAGGAGATGCCTGCCGCGCGCAGCTCGCCCTCGCGGCGCGCCGCCTCGGCGGCGAAGATTTCCTTGAACCTGGCGTGGTAGGTCTTGCTGATCGTATCCTTCGCGGCGAACCATATGTCGATGCGCTCGGAGAGGGCGTAGGCGAAGGAGGCCTTCGCGAAGGAGGCGATGGAGGCGTCGACGTTGTGCATGCCCATGACGATGCCCGGGCCCTCGAAGCGATGGATCGCGAGCCGTACGGGCGCTCCGGCGCGCCCCCCCCCGCTCGCATCGGGGGTGAAGACGAGCTCGGCAAGGCCGGCGCCCGGGACCGCGAAGTCCACGGCCTTGTAGAGGTCGCCGTAGGCGTGGCGTCCGATCACGATAGGCTTTACCCAGGAGCGGACGGCGGGCCTGATGTTCTTCGCGAGTATGGGCTTGCGGAAGACGGTGCCGTCGAGGATGCCGCGCAGGGTGCCGTTGGGCGAGGGCCAGGCCTTCTTGAGGCCGTACTCGCCGACGCGATCGGCGTCGGGCGTGACGGTGGCGCACTTGACTCCCACGCCGAGCCGGCCGATGGCCTTGGCCGCGGCGACGGTCACCGCGTCGTCGGTGCGGTCGCGCTCCTTCACGCCGAGATCGTAGTACTCGAGCTCGACGTCGAGGTTGGGGAGGATCAGCCTTTCCTTGATGAGGGCCCAGATGACGCGCGTCATCTCGTCGCCGTCGAGCTCCGCGATCGGATTCTTCACCGCGATTTTCATGATGCTTTCTCCTTTGCGAGAGACTTCGCCGCGGCGGCGAGGGCGCCTCCGGCCAGGGCGATTCTCCTCTGGCGATCCGTCAGCTCGCAGATCGCCTCGAACTCGATGCCCTTGGTGGCGTCCCTGACCTTCAGTCGCCTCGAGCCCGAGGCGACGAGAGCGCGCAGATCGGCTATCTCGAGGGCATCCCCCTGCTCCACGGCGTCGTAGTCGGCCTCGTCCGCGAAGACGAGGGGCAGGACCCCGAAGTTGACGAGGTTGGCGGCGTGGATGCGCTCGAAGGACTTGGCGATGATCGCCCGAACGCCGAGGGCGGCGGGACAGATCGCGGCGTGCTCCCGCGAGGAGCCCTGTCCGTAGGAGAGCCCCGCGATGACGACATTGTGCCGTCCCGCGTCCTTCGCGGCCGCGGCCCTCGCGGCGAAGAGCGGGTCGACCCTCTCGAAGACGTAGGCAGAATAGGCCGCGATGTTGCTGCGGTACTTCATCCGCGCGCCGGCGGGCATTATGTGGTCGGTCGTGATCTTGTCGCCGACCTTGATCGCCGCGACCCCCGACAGCCGCTCGGGGAGGGGGACGGTGAGGGGCGGCCCGCCTATGTTGGGGCCGCGGAGGATGGTCACGCCGCTCCGCTCCTCAAGGGGGAGGGCTTCTACTATCATGCCGTCGTCCACGATGAAGCGCTCGGGCACGACCGGCGCGGGTGGTTCGAGGCCGAGCTCGGCCTCGAGGTCGCGGCCGCTCGCGATCCGGCCGAGGAGGGCCGAGGCCGCCGCGGTCTCGGGGCTGACGAGGTAGACTCGGGCGTCGGCCGTGCCCGAGCGGCCCTCGAAGTTGCGGTTGGAGCTGCGAAGCGACACGGCGCCGCTCGCGGGGGCCTGGCCGTTGCCGATGCAGAAGGAGCAGGAGGGCTCGACGATTCGGGCGCCCGCGGCGATCAGGTCGGCGAGGTAGCCGTCTTTCTCGATGTTCATCACTACCTGGCGCGAGCCGGGGGTCACGACGAGGCTCACTTCCGGGGGGACCTTGCGCCCCCTGAGCATGAGGGCCACGGTAGCGAGATCCTTGTACGACGAGTTCGTGCAGGAGCCTACGCAGACCTGGTCCACCTTCACGGCCGAGAGGCTCCGGACCGGCACGACATTGCCCGGCGAGTGGGGGGCGGCGGCCAGGGGCTCGAGGGCGCCCAAGTCTATCTCGACCTCCGTCGCGTAATCCGCGTCCGGATCGGGGGCGAGCGGCTTCCAGTCGGCCTCGCGGCCCTGAGACCGCAAATATAAGCGCGTCGCCTCGTCGCTCGGGAAGATCGAGGTAGTGACTCCGCACTCGGCACCCATGTTGGCGACCGTGGCGCGCTCCGTCACCGAGAGGCCCACGAGGCCGGGCCCGGCGTACTCGAAGACCCTGCCGACGTTGCCCTTGGTCCCGAATTTCTCGAGCATCTCGAGGATGAGGTCTTTGGCGGAGACCCAGGGTCCGAAGGCGCCCTTCAATACCACGCGAACGACTTCGGGACAGGGCAGGTAGAAGGGAGCGCCGCCCATGGCCAAGGCGACGTCGAGGCCGCCGGCGCCTATGGCCGCCATGCCGATGCCGCCGCCGGTAGGCGTATGGCTGTCAGAGCCGAGGAGGGTGGCGCCGGGCTTGCCGAAGCGCTCGAGGTGGACCTGGTGGCAGATACCGTTGCCCGCTCGCGAAAGGCGGATGCCGTACCTGCGCGCTACGGAGAGGAGATAGCGGTGGTCGTCCGCGTTCTCGAAGCCCGTCTGCAGGGTGTTGTGGTCGATATAGCTGACGGAGAGCTCGGTGGCCAGGCGGTCGATGCCCATGGCTTCGAACTGGAGATAGGCCATGGTCCCCGTCGCGTCCTGCGTCAGGGTCTGATCGATGCGGATCCCTATCTCGCCGCCGCTCTTCCACTCGCCCTCGACCAGGTGCGCTTCCAGGATCTTTCGGGTCAGGCTCTTGCCCATGTGCCCTCCTCGAGCAAATAAAGCATACTACGCCCGGAGAATCTATAGGAGGGCATGGCGTATAATCGATCGCATGCTGCGCAGACTGTCGATCGCCTTCCTCGCCCTGGTCCTCTGCTCCGGAGTCGAGGTCCTGGGCGAAGATTCCACGGCTCCGAAGGGAAATTGGACCTTCACCAACATCGAGCCCTACACTTATTGGCTCGACGGCATAGTGCCCTCGGGAGCCAGCGTCGACATACTTTACAACGGCCTGCGCCTGGTTCCCGGCCTCGATACCATCCTGGAGACCGACGTCGGCGCGGGCTGGCAGACGAACTATTTCTATAGGAAACCGGATGGAAGCCCCTATACCGGCCCCGGCGAGACGCCCTCTTCCTTCGATCAGGCGGAATTCCTCGACGATATCGGCATCCGGCAGGGCCTCCTCCGGGACGAGGAGAGGGATCGGGACCTTCTCGAAGTCTTCCTATTCTATCGCCTGCATTACGATCGCAACTTTCCCGCCATGGGAGGCGAAGGCTCCCTGCTGTATGCCTCCGCCTTCCCGGATCGGCAGGAAATCCTCGCCAACGCGTTGCACGCGGGTTTGGCCTACGACACCGTGGGCGTCGACGTCATCCACAAGACCCATTCGGGCGTATACGCCGAAGCATCGGCGGAATGGGGACCGCGCCGCCTCTTCAACGGCATCGGAGACGCCGACTACTATCGCCTGAACGCCACCTTTAAGGGCTTTCTCCCCATCTTCGCCTTCTCGGAATCGGCGGGGACGAAGAATCTCCTCAGCATGTACGCCGCGGGCTACTTCTGCGCCGACTATGCAGGCGGAGAGTCGATCCCGATCTTCGTATTCGAGAGCTATGGGGGACGCTATCCGCGCTGGAGCAACTCCCCCACCGTCTACGGCCTCGAGGAAGGTCTGTACGGCGCCGATCTTAAGATCCTCGGCAATCTCGAGCTCCGCGTCCTGGGCCCGGCCATCGGCTCTCGGGACTTGGTGCCGGGCCTCTTCGCCTTTCTCGATACGGCATATTACAACGGCTATTTCATGGACCCGGCGGACAGTCCGGGCGGATACCTGGCTTCGGGCGGCGCGGGGATCCTGGTGGACTTCCTCAACTTCGCCGACATAAACGCCTATTTCGCCTATCCTATCCTCGGCAAGCGCGTGGACGGCCAAGCCTACGCGATCGGCTTCGGATTCAGCATGGCGTTCTGAGAACCGGCCCTCATTTCCTCTCTCTCCTCCACTCGCCCGGAGAGAGCCCTTCGGCCCTCTTGAAAGCCTCGTGGAAACGCCCGAGGGCGCCGAAGCCCGATTCCTCGGCGACGCGCTCGATCGTGTAGTCCGTATCGCCGAGCAGTCGCTTGGCCCTGATGATCTTCGCCCTGACGATCTCCTCGTGGAGGCTTCTCCCCATCTCCCGGCGGAAGCGCGTCTCGAGCGAGCGCCTCGAGGCCGAGACCAGGGCGAGCACGTCCGCCACGTCGATGCCCTCGTAGGCGTGGGCGCGGATGAAGGTGACCGCCCTGGCCACGAGCCCGTCCTCGCAGGCGTAGATCCGCGTCGACTCGCGCTCGGCCACGTCCCTGGGGGGCACGGCGATGCGCGATCCCTCGGGGACGCCGCCGCCTTCGAGCACGGCGTCGAGGACCCGAGCCGCGCGGTAGCCTATGGCCTCGCAGTCCAGCATGATGCTCGAGAGACTGGGCGAGGCGAGCTCGCAGAGTATGTCCTCGTCGTCCACGCCGAGAATGGCGAGGGAGTCCGGGATCGCCAGGCCCAGCCTGCCCGCGAGCTCGGTGGCCCTGAGGCCCGTCGTATCGTTGCAGGCGAAGAGGGCGACGGGGGTCTCGAGACCCGAGAGGAAGGCGCCGAGCTCGCCCGGATTTCCGCGGTCGTCCGGATCCGCCGCCGGGCCCTTCCCCTGGCGGCCTTCCCACCAGGCCAGGGGCCGCTCGAAGGCGGGCGGACCGCCGGCGGAGCCGACGGATCGACCTCGCTGGTCGAGGCACTTCACGAAGCCTTCGCGCCTTTCGTCCGACCAGAGCGTTCCGGTCACGCCCAGGAAGGCGAAGCGCCAAAAGCCGCAGCCGAGCAAGTGGAGCGCGGCCTTGTAGCCGGTCAGGAAGTCGTCGTTGGTGACGCTCCTGAAACCAGGCCGAGCATAGGCGCCGGCGACGTCGACCACGGGGAGTCCGATCGCCGATAGCCTCTCGGCCGCCTCGGCGTCCTCCACGCGCGCGATAATGCCATCGCCGTCCCAACTGTCCAGGTCGGTCAAAGAGCGGAACATCCAGCCGTAGCCGTAGAGCCGCCAATCGGGCTTGGATTTCGCATAGCGGACGATGCCTCGGGCTATCCCATGTTCGTAATAGTCCGAAAGCTCCATACAGAGGGCGATCTTGCGCATTCCGAGAGTAATTATACGCAAATCGAGTATGGTTGGAACGGCCGAAATGAGCTAATCTCTCCGCGAGCGCCGGCGGGCGCGAGACGAAGTCATATCTTGCGTTTGGAGGATCGATATGGAATACGAGTTCCCGAAGGCCATCGAGCCGATAGCTTCGGCCAAGAAAGACGATCTCATCGTCATCGCGGGAGCCGGCGGCTTCATCGCGGGGAACCTCGCCGCGTACTTCAGGAAGAAAGGCTTCGCAAGGATCAGGGCGATCGACAAGAAGCCTGTCTACGAATGGTACCAGACCGTCCCCGGAGTCGAGAACCTGAGCCTCGACCTCTCCGTCGAGGACAACTGCCGCCGCGCGGTCGAGGGCGCGACCGAGGTCTACAATCTCGCGGCCGACATGGGCGGCATGGGCTTCATCGAGACCCACCGAGTCGATTGCCTCCGCTCCATCCTCATCAACACCCACATGGTCGAGGCCGCCTGGCGCGCCGGGGCCAAGCGCTACTTCTATTCCTCGTCGGCCTGCGCCTACAACACGGACCTCCAGAAGGACCCGCACGTCCGCGCCCTGAAGGAATCCGACGCCTATCCGGCCATGGCCGAGCGCGGCTACGGCTGGGAGAAGCTCGTCTCGGAGATGTTCTGCCAGGAGTATTGGGCCGAGCG
>Ga0181535_10001212_pt1 | contig 34672 bp, 34 predicted proteins | sample PEATcosm2014_Bin_44_FD_119774 | JGI IMG/M metagenome (GOLD analysis project Ga0181535, IMG submission 119774) | Peatland microbial communities from MTU Mesocosm Facility, Houghton, MI, USA - PEATcosm2014_Bin17_30_metaG | ecosystem: Environmental > Terrestrial > Soil > Wetlands > Peat | place... | reverse complement strand
TGAGGCCCGTGATGAAGAAAGAGCGCGCAATCGGCCCGAGGACGCTCGCCAGATAGGCCCGAAGCAGGGCCCCGGCCGAGCCGCCGACCATGCCCTGGAAGCCACGGGGAAAGATGTTCTGAAAGATGAGGCCGCCGGGAATCGCCAGGGCCACGCCTATGGCGAGCACTATCAACGAGGGCACGAGGAGGTAGGTCCCCGCCCGCGACACTCGCGAGAGCGCGCTGCGCCCTCCCAGCGCGCCCAGGGCGGCTAGCAGGAGGGCCGAGACCGCCGCCATGGCTGCCGTCATCCTGTCGAGGAGGACCTGCGAGAGGCCGCGCGTCGCGACGCCCATTCGCGGGTCCGGCCGCTCGAGCTCTCGGGCGGCGGGGGCCTGTGCCTTCGCGGCGTCCGGCACCGCGTCTATGGCGGCCCTCAGCGCCTCGGCGACCGCCGCCGGCTGCGCGAGGCCCGGCTGCGCCGCGGTCCGCTCCGAGAGCGCCGCTGAGTAATCGCGGGCCATGGCCGCGCTCTTCGCCCTGAGGGCGGCTTTGAGCGGGCGCATGTCGACCGTCGCCGCGGATGCGAGGGGCCCGCCTTCGACGGCGTCGAGCATCGCGTCCACCGCCTTCGAGGCTGTCGACTTGATTTCGGGCAGGGGGAGGTCCTTCTGCGCCGCCGCGACGAGGGCGGGGCCCGCGAAGATCGCGGACCCGAGCCGGATCGTCTCCGGGGCGCGCGCCGCGATCTCGGGCGCGCGCAAGGCGGCATAGAGCCTGTCGTCCTGGACGAAGCGCCTGTAAACCTCGCGGTCAAGGGCCCATGGCCTGGCCGAAATCAGGAGGAGGGATGAGAGGGCGAGGGGCAGTCCCACGCATATGAAGAGGACCGTGGAGAGGAATTTGCGCACCCTTCCTACCTCAGCGCGGCTACATTGGACCTGACCTTGCGCTCGCCGAAGGCGAGGTATTTGAAGGGGTGAATATCGAGCGCGTTCGCGTACCAACCGTCGATGAAGTCCGTGTCGACGACGTTGGCCGCCAGGCTGTGGTAGATGGGCAGTACCGCGGCCCCCGCAAGGAGCCGGGTCTCGGCGAGACCCAGCGCGTTGAGGCGATCGTCGCCTGTCTTAAGGGCGGCATCGCCGAGGAGTCGGTCGTATTCGGGATCGGAGAGTCGCGCGTCGTTGAGGTTGGAATCGGCCTCCCACATCTGCAGGAAGGCGAGGGGATCGGCGAAGTCCCCGATCCAGCTCGTAGAGGCTATCGTCCAGCCCCCCGCCTGCGCCCCCGAACGGACGACGTTGAAATAGTCGGCCGCGGGCGCCGTCTTGAGCTCGACATCCAGGTCGGGCAGCTTTTCCCAGACGTCCTTCATCAATCCCGCGACTCGCTTGGCGTCGTCGCCGCCGTCGGGGATGAGGATCTCTATCTTCGGCAGGCCCGACCCGTTCTTGTGGCCGGCCTTCTCGAGGAGCCTCATCGCCTCGTCCTGATCGGCAGCGGCTATGCCCTTGGCCGACTGATAGCTCGCGAAGGGAAGGACGAGAGTCGTGGCGGGAGCCAGGTATTTGTCCTTCGAGCGGATCTGATCCCAGGGCAGGAGGAGGGCGAGGGCCCGCCTGACGTCCGGGTCGTTCCACGGGGCCGTGCCGCAATCGAAGAACCAGTAATGTGTGCTGAACATGAGCCCGACCTGGATCGAGCCCTGGGCGAGCAGGGCGTTGAGGTCCATCGGGCCCGCGAGCCAGTGGATGGCCCCGTCGTCGAAGCGCCTGGTGACGTCGGCGTCGTCGTCGGTGAATATCGCGCGGATGCGCGGGATCTTGACCGATGCGGCGTCCCAGTACTTCTCGTTTTTCACCAGGAGCAGGCCCGAGGAATCGAGGGACTTGAAGACGTAGGGCCCGTTGACGGGGAAGGGCAGGGCGGCGCGCCAGTCGGTGGCCGCCAGCATCGAGGGGTGGATGGGAGAAAAGGAGTGGTGGCAGAGGAGGCGGGTGAAGTAGTCGGCCCTGGACTCGAGCTTGACCTGGAGGATCCTGTCCGCGATGACAGAAATTCCGACCGAGGCCGGATCCGTCGTCTTGCCGGTGCGGTAGTCGTGCGCGCCGGCGATCACGTCGAAGAACTCGACGTAGTCGGCCTTAGTCCTGGGGTCGAGGGCGCGCAGCCATGCGTCCCTGAAGTCTCGGGCGAGGAGAGGCGATCCGTCGGACCAGGTCGCCTCGTCGCGAATGTAGAAGGTGTAGGTCTTGCCGTCCTGCGAGCGGCTGTAGGAGCGGCAGGCGGCCTTGACCGGGTCGAGGGTGTTCGGGTCGTATGAGAAGAGCCCCTCGTAAGTGGCGGTGAAGATCTGGGCCTCGGCCGAGTAGATGGAGTGGTGGGGATCGAAATCGAAATCGAGGACGTTGAAGGCGACGACGAATTCGTCGGGCTTGGGCGCTTCATCATCGCTCGCAAGGACGGCGCCCGCCGGGGCGGCGGTCGCCCCGGCGGACGGGACCGGCGCGCCGGCCCAGAGCGCCGGCGGGGCGCCGGCGGCGGCTATCGCGACGGCCGCGAGCGCCGCCCTGAGACCCGCCTTGAAGGGCGGGTGGAATGTCGTGGTATCGCGTATCCTTGCTTTCATGCGGTCTCCTTTGTCAGGGGGCGGGATCCTTGATGCCCAGGCGCTTCATCTGCTCGAGCTCCTCGCGTTGCGCGACGTACTCGTGTTTCTTCTGGTTCGCCTTTATGACTGCGCCCTTGACCGTCGTCATCTCGACGCGAATGCTCCTGACGCGGGCCTTGGACTCGCCCTGAATCTCCGACTTGAAGTATTCCTCGAGGGCGGCGAATGTCCGCAAAGCCCGCTGGAGCTCCTCGATGTTGCGCTGCAGGAATTTATACGCCTGATCCTCGGACATTCCCTCCACTCGGCGCGCGGAGGGGCCGCCGCGCTGCGCCAGGCTGCCGAGGAATCGGGCCTTGTTGCCCGTATCCTCCGCGAAGGCGCCGAAATCCAGGGACTCCGTCGAGCAGGCCCGCGTGACCGGATCGACGAACTGCAACTCGTAGACCTTCCCCGTATCGCCGGACGAGAAGAGCTTCCGGATCATGCGCCGCAGGCGCGCCCCCAGCCCTTGGTCCAGGGAGGAAAGGAGGGCGGAATTATCCTCGAGCTTGGATACGGCGCTTTCCAGGGCGTAGGAGGCCGCGGATAGCGTGCGGACGCCCTCTACGAGGAGGCCCTTGAACGACTTCACGGGAGCGCCCTCCGCCTTCTTCTCCTCGGCCGCCTCGAAGCGCCGGAGCAGTTCCTCGCGCAGGGAAGGGCCGTCGGAAGAGAAGTCCTCGAGGATGAGCTCCTCGACGAGCTCGGGATAGTAGGGCCGCTCGGACGCGACCTCCATGAATTTGCGCTTGATGAGCCTGGTCGCTTCCTCGCGCCTGCCGATCGCCATGTCGGCGTCTATCTGGAGGCCGGGCATGACTATCTGCCGCAGCTCGAGCTTGTAGCGCTCCTTGTGGTAATCGGTAAGCTCCTTGAGGCAGCCGAGGATGTCCCGGCTGGCCTTGTCGAGCTGGCTTGAGGCGTCGGCGATGAGGCCGGCGGAAAGCTGATCGGTTCCCTTCTTAACCATCCCCGCTATTTCCGCCAGCGCCCTAGTATTGAGCTGGGTGCTCGTCTCGGTGAATTGGGCGAAATTGAAGTACTTGACGAGGGCGAGGATGCGTTTTATCCGGCCCATGGTGAGGAAATCGCAGCTGAACTGGTAATAGTTGTTGAGGAAGTCCAGGTAAGCCTCGAACTGAGAGACCCGCACGCTCATCTGGTCGGCCTTCTCGGACTCGGAGAAGGGACCCTCCGACGGCGTCTTCACGTCGGATATCTTGAGGTCGTACTTGTAGGGGTCGTCGTGGAGCACGCCCTTCTTGTGCAGAATGGCGTTCAATCCTACGAAGGCCGATTGGAACAGCTTGCATGATTCCCTGAGCTTGGGCAGCTCGGTGCGGTCCAGCGTATCCCTTCTCGCGTCCAGCCGCTCCTCGAGCCTGCGCGAGAAGGCCTGCGAGTCTTCCATATTATAGAGAGTATCGTTTAAAATACACGTCGAGGCAAGCATGGGATCGGCATTCGCCTTCGCGCCGGCGAAGCTCGTCGTCGGCATCCTCAGCTCACCGCATTCGGCCCTTCCCTCCGCGCTAAAGGAGGAGCTCGAAGGGCGCTTCGGTCCCGCCGAAGCCGTCGGCCCCGACCTGGACTTCGCCTGGAGCGGCTATTATGACGAAGAGATGGGAGGACGGCCCAGGCGAAGCTTCCTCTCGTTCGCCGACCTCGTCGATCCGGCCGAGTTAGCCGATATTAAAACCTGGACTAACTCGATCGAGCGGGCCTACGCGGTCGAGGAGCGCCGACGATTCAACCTGGATCCCGGGCTTCTCTCGCTCTCGCGCTTCGTCCTGGCAACAACGAAGGATAGGCCGCAGCGAATCGCCCTCTCTGGCGGGATATACGCTGACCTCACCCTGGTTTACGAGCGGGGAGACTATCGACCTCTTCCCTGGACCTACCCCGATTGGGCCAGCGAGGAATACCGGGTCCGACTTCGGAGGCTCAGGGAAAGATTGAAGGCGGAGCTTCATTCGTATGGGCTTCAGGCGCGCGATTAGGGCGCATGAGGCTTCTTGCCGTATTATCCTCGCTGGTCCTGCTTCTCGCGTCCTGTTCTCCTGCCCTCGGGTCCGGACCGGCCTTCGGCGTCCTGTGTCGCCACGAGCTGATACTCGTCCTGCCGCCCGCGCCCGCGGCCTGGGCGATACTGCCCGATCTGCGCATGAGCGTGGCCTGGAAGGCCCCGGGCGGTTCGCTCCGATCGGCCTCCGCTGCGCCCGGCTCGTCTCTGCGCGTCGAGGTCGACAGGGGCATGCCTCAGGCGATCCTCGCCCTCCCATCCACTCGGGGAAGCGCTTTAATGCCGGCAGGAGCCCTTTATCCCGATGGTCTGGAGGCGCCTAGAGTTACATGCGAAGGCGCCGACGAGTTGGTCCTCGACTGGACGGGTGGCTATGCCGCGAGCGTCGCCGCCGCCCTCGAGGGCGCAGGACTGGATCCCTGGAGCTTCGATCTCTCGCGCCTCGCCAGAGAGGCCTCGGCCCGATGCGCGGACCCATGGCGCGTCCCCCCGCTCGAGGTCGCACGTCGCCTTTCGGCCCTCGAGTTCAGGATAAGCGCGTATGAAGATCCGACTCGCTCGGCGGTGAGCCTCCCCGGCCCCGGTCCCTGGGCGCCCGAGAGTCCCTTCGAGGCCGCTCCGGAAGGCGCCGTGGCTATGCTGTCCGAGGGGCTTTGGCGCTTCCTCTCCCCCTGCGGTGAGCTGCTCGCCGCTCTGGACGCGGAGGGCCGCTCCAGCTTCGTCCGGCGATAGATTTCCTCAGGATCATCCTAGGGGTATCCGTATCCTGAAGGTCGAGCCCTCGCCCTCCCAGCTCTCGACCGAAACGGTGCCGCCATGGGCAATGGCGATATGCCGGACGATCGCCAGGCCGAGGCCCGTGCCGCCGAGCTCGCGCGAGCGAGCCTTGTCGACGCGGTAGAAGCGCTCGAAGACTCGGGGCAGGTCCCTCGCCGGTATTCCTATGCCCTGGTCCCGCACCTCTATGACGAGGGACCCGCCCTCCGGTCGGGCGCTCACTCTCACTACGGTGGAGGGAGGCGAGTACTTCACAGCGTTGTCAATCAGGTTGACGACGGCCTGCTCCAGGAGGCCGGCTTCGACTTTCGCGGAGAGACCCGGCTCGGACTCCACGATCACCTGTGTCCCGCGCGCCTCGGCCTTCGGCAGGATAGCCTCGCGGGCGCCGAGGAGAATCGGCCCGATCTCCGCGCGTTCGGGCCGGAGCCGGCCCTCGTCGTCGCGTTCCAGCGAGGCCAGCGAGAGGAGGTCGGAAATCAGGGCCTCCATTCTGACCGCGTTCCGCTCGATGATGCCGAGAAAGCGCGACGCCTGATCGGGATCGCCCATCGCGCCCTCGATGAGGCTTTCCGCGAAGCCCTTGACGAGCTGCACCGGAGTCCTGAGCTCGTGCGAGACGTTGGCTACGAAATCCCGCCGCACCCGCTCGAGCCGCCTGAGCTCGGTGATATCGTTAAGTACGATGACAAGTCCCCCGACGCCTTCGGCGGTGCCGAGCGGCGCCGCGAAAGCCTGGAACCAGCGCTCGGAGGGGAGGAAGAGCGCAATTTCCCCGGAGCGTCGCTCGCCCGAGGAAAGCGAATCCGCGGCCACCGACTGAAGATCGCTCGAGCGGGTCGCCTCGAGGAGACTCCTCCCCGCCGCGTTCCCGTTGAGGCCAAAGAGCGCCGCCGCGGCGGGATTGGCAATCGTTATGCGCAGCGAAGGGTCGAGCGCGAGGACGGCCTCCATCATTGCGTCGAGGATCGCCTCGAGTTCGCGTCCCTGCTTCCTGGCGGAAGATACCCGCGCGCCGATCTCCGCGGCCATCGAGTCGAGGGTCTCGGCGAGGATGCGCATTTCCTCGGGATCCTCCGGCCGGATGGCCCGGCTCCCCGCCGTCGTGGATAAAGCATCGCCGGAGCCGTAGGCCCGAGCCGCCCGCGCCAGCGAAGCGAGCGGCCGCGCGGTCATGCGGCTGAAGGCCATCGCGGCCGCGATGGCGGCGGCGGCGAACGCGAGGGCGGCGGCGGCGATGGCCCAGCGCGAGGGCGCGAAGGCGCGCTCGAGACCGGGTTCGTTGAGAGCCAGCCTGAGGACTCCGGCCGTCTCGGAGGAAGCGCCGCGGCCGGAGCGTATCGGAGCGGCCGCGTAGAGCAGCTTCTCGCCGACGGTGGCCGATGCGCGGCGGGAAACGGCGGCGATGCCTGCCATGGCTTGGGCGACTTCCGGTCTACCGGCGTGGTTCTCCATGGTGGCGGGATCCGCTTCGCTGTCGGCGAGGACCTCGCCGCCCGGCAGGATCAGGGTGACGCGATAGCCGCTCGATGCCGCGCTCGCCGCGCAGATCAGCCGCGCCTCGACCGGATCGGACAGCGCGGAAGCCGGGAAGGCCGCCGCCACGGCCTCCGCCGCCCGCATGAGCGCGACGGCGTTCGCGTCCGCGTAGGCCTTCGCCATCACCGACATTCCCAGAGCGGCGAAGACGAGGGCGGCTGCGAGCACGGCGGCGGCGAGGATGGCGAGGCTGCGCTTGAACAGGCTGGCGGCCACGGCTTTTCAATCCCTGAGGCGGTAGCCGACGCCCCGCACCGTTTCTATTTCCTCGCCGGCCTCGCCGAGCTTGCGCCTGAGCGAGAGGATCTGGACGTCGACCGCGCGATCGGTGACCGGATAGTCCCGACCCTTGACCGCGTCGATTATCTGGCTCCGCGAGAAGACCCAGCCGGGATTGCGGAGGAGGAATTCCATGATGGCGAATTCGGTCGCCGAAAGATCGACTTTGCGTTCCTTGACGCGCAGCTCGTGGCGGGCGACGTCCAAGCGCATGTCGCCCTTGGCGAGAAACGCCTCCGCTCCGGAGTCCCTGGTCGGCCGGCTCGCCGCCCTTCGAAGCGCGGAGCGGATGCGGGCCGCCAGGACCTTGGGGCTGAAGGGCTTGACGACGTAGTCCTCCGCGCCGAGCTCGAGCCCCGCGACGATGTCGGACTCCTCCCCCTTGGCCGTCGCCATTATGACGGGCAGCCTCTTTCGAGCGCCGTCCGCCTTGAGGGCGCGGAGTATCTCGAGGCCGTCCATTCCGGGGAGCATGATGTCCAGGACCACGCAGTCGGGATTCGTCGACCGCAGGAGGGCCAGCCCCTCTTCGCCGTCCGAGGCCAGGAGTATGGTCCAGCCTTCCTTGGACAGGGAGAAGGAGAGGAGTTCCCTGATGTCGGGGTCGTCCTCGATGACCAGGATCGTAGCTTTCGCCATGCCGGTTCCGGAGCGTCAGTCGTTGAGCTCCACGTGGCGGCCTTCCACCATGAAGACGACCGCCTCGCAGATGTTGGTCATGTGGTCACCCAGGCGCTCGAGGAAGCTCGAGGCCGTGAGGAGGCGCGACGCGCGCTCGACTTGCTCGGGACGCTCCCGCATGAGCTCCAGGACCTCGCGGACCATCTGCTTGCGCTCCGCGTCGATGGCGTCGTCGGCCGAGGCGACCTTCCTGGCGTCCTCGGCGCTTTGATTGAGATAGGCGTCGACGGCCCCGCGGATCATCTCGCAGCCGATCTCGGCCATCCTGCCGAGCCCCTCGACCTGGCGAAAAGGCGGTTCGCCCGACAGCCTGATGGCCGCCTTAGCGAGATGTACGGCGTGATCGCCCGCGCGCTCGAGGTTGTCGGTGACCTTGAACACGGTGACCAGCTCGCGGAGATCCCGCGCCACGGGCTGCTGGGTCGCGATTAGGACGGCCGCCTGGTCCTCGATCTTGATCTGGAGGGCGTTCACCAGTTCGTCGGAGGCCTTGACCTCGCGGGCGAGCTCGACGTTCTGTCCCTTGAGCGCCTCGAGGGCCTTGCGCAGGCTCTCCTCGACTCTGGTTCCCATCGCGAGGACGTCGTGGTTCAGCCTGGAGAGCTCCTCGATGAAATGTACGCGAGTCTGCATGTCGTCCTCCGCTGCGGTAGTATAGCGCTTCTCGGGCCCGTCGAGGAGCGCTACTTCTCGATCCAATTCCATTCGATGACCTTGAGCCTGTTCTTCCGCTTGAGCCTCGCCATCTGGATATTGGTCCTGATGTACTGCTCGAGATAAGGAAGGGGCTTCGCGGGATCATCCATGTTCGAGGCCATGACGACCTTGGATTCCTCCGCGATCTCCGTCCCATCCGAGTCCCTCGCCTTCCACGCGAAGGAATACCCGTCGCTTCTCCTCTCGATCTCGACCGATGCGCTGCCTTCCGGAGAGTAGCGGTCGCCTGAGATGCGCAATATCGCTATCGCCTTGATGTCCTCATCCTCCTTCAGTCCTCGAGCATGCCCGCGATGTCCGCGATCCTTTCCACCCCCAGTTCCCGCATCCATCTTTCGATTCCCTCAAGCGCTGAGAGCGCGCTGCGGGGATCCACGAAGGTACCCGTACCCACTTGCACGGCCCGCGCGCCCGCGAGGAGGTACTGCAGGGCATCCTCCGCCCCCATTATCCCTCCGAGGCCTATGACCGGGATGCCTACCGCGCGGGCCGCTTTGTAGCAGCAGGCGACGCCGACGGGACGGATCGCCGGGCCGGAGAGGCCGCCCGTGCCCGTCGCGATCGCGCACTTGCGCCTCTTCGGGTCGATCACCATCCCGACGAGCGTGTTTATGCTAGAGACCGCGTCGGCGCCGCCCGCTTCCGCGGCCTTGGCGATCGAGGCTATATCGGTCACGTTGGGCGTCAGCTTCACGACGAGGGGCCGCTTGGTCCGGCCGCGCAACGAGCGCGTCAGGCGCTCGACCTGGGCCGGTTCCGTGCCGAAGGCGAGGCCGCCGTGCCTGACGTTGGGGCATGATACGTTGATCTCGTAGCCGTCGACGCCGCTCTTGGATGGGGCCGAACCCGTGTCGCCGGGGCCGTCGCCTACGGCATCCTCTATCCTCTCCAGGACCTCGAGGTACTCCTCTTCCGTGCTGCCCGCTAGATTCACGAACACGGCGCACTTCCTGCCTCGGAGCGAAGGGAGCTTCTCGCTCAGGAAGGCCTCGAGGCCCGGATTCGCCAGGCCGATCGAGTTGAGCATGCCGGAAGGAGTCTCGACGATGCGCGGAGCGGGGTTGCCCGCCCTCGGCGCCAGCGTCACCGCCTTCGTGTACAGGGCGCCCATCGCGTCTACGTTCGCGAGCTCTTCGTACTCGGATCCGTAGCCGAAGGTTCCCGAGGCCAAGCCGACGGGGTTGGCGAGCTCCAGTCGGCCTATCCTCACGCGGAGGTCGGGATTCATCGCGGCCGCCAATCGATCTCAGCGGCCTCGAAGACGGGTCCGTCCGAGCAGGCGCGCAGGTATCCGAGGCCGTCGGCGCGGGGAAGCGCGCAGCCCATGCAGGCGCCGACTCCGCAGGCCGTCCATTGCTCGGCGGAGAGGCTGGCGGGCCATCCGCGGCGGCCGGCCAGGGCCGCGAGGGCCGCGAGCATCGGCGCGGGCCCGCAGCCGTAGACTCGGATCGCGCCCGGCGACTGGTCCTCGGCGACGTTATGCGATATCCAATCGACGGGGGTGCCCCTGAAACCCGATGACCCGTCGTCCGTGCAGACGATCGTCCCCTCCGGGAGGTCGATCGACGGCAGGGCCGCCGCGGTCCGGAACCCGAGAACCGCGCGAAGGGGCTTCGCCGCGGCCGACAGGGCGCCGGCGAGGAAGAGGAGGGGCCCGAGCCCGATGCCGCCGCCGGCCAGGATGGCAGTCTCCCCATCGGCCGGTCGCGGAAAGGGCTTTCCGAGCGGGCCGATGGCGTCGATGCGCGAGCCGGGCGCGAGCTCGGAGAGAAGGCGGGTGGCTCCGCCTCGGATCTGGTAGATCGCCGAGACGCGCCCACCGCCGGGGCCGCCAGTTCGAGCGCGGCCTGAGTACGCCCGCCCATATCCCGAAGAGGCGCGCCAATATCCCGAAAAGGCGAAGGGCCTTCGGAGGAGGGGAGCGGTGAACGAGGAAACCCGAAGAGTGAGGAACTGCCCCGGTCGAGGCTCGTCGGCGGCCTCGTCCCAGGAGATGACCAGCTCGCGCCATGATTCGGCGACGACGCGGTTTTCCAGGATCTCGGCCTCGAATTGCGTCACGGCGACATGATAGGGTGAAGGCGGCGCCTCATGTCAACCGTTCTGTCCCGGCGGGAGCGCGGAGGAAGGATTCGGCAAGGTCGGCGGCGAGAGCGCCTCCATGGGTGTTGAGGTGTATGCCGTCGACTAAAATATGGAAGCGATTCGCGGCCGAGATCTCGTCGAGGCTCTTGCCCAGGTGGCGCTGCATCCGCCCCGCGCGGAGCTGGGCGGAGCCGAACTCGCGAAAAGCCAGAGGCCTGAGGGACGAGGGGGGAAGGCCCTCGATGAAAGCGCAGATGCGCTCGCGCAGCGGCAGGTACTCGACCCCCTCCTCCTTCGCTATGCCTTCGATTATCAGCGAATAGTCCTCGGTCCTCACGTAGGCGTAGTGCCCCGGCTCCTCTCCGATCGGAGGTATCGAGAACAGGGCGATGCGGGCCTCCGTCTCCCGCTTCAAGGTCCGCACGATGCCCACGAGGTTCTCGCGGAAGAAGTAGGGGTTCGGCCGCTCCGGCAGGCGCTTCGCGGCCATGTAGCCGAGCGCCGCCTGGAAGCCGAAGGTTGCGTTGACGTCGTTCGTGCCGATGAGGATCGTCACCGCGTCGGGCTCGAGGGCGACGATGTCGCCCTCGCGTCCGGCGAGGTTGAAGGCGAGCTCGGCGTTCGCGCCTGCGTTCACGAAGTCCCAGTCGGGCATCCGGGCGGCGAGCATCGCCACGTAGTCGGCGCTCACCGTGCCGCGCGTGATCGAGTCTCCGGCGCAGACGGCCAGAGGCCGCCTGCGCGCGTCGGGCCTTCCATCCGCCGACCGCCGCGCCGCGAGAAAGGCTTTTGGGTTGTTGGGCGCGAGGTCGTTGCCCGAGCGCGAGAAGAAGAACACGGTGAGCGCGAAAAAGAGGAGGGCGCCGAGGACGATGAGGTCGAAGAGGCTGAAGGTTATCACGCGCCCGCTCCGCCCAGTCTGGCCAGCGCCTTCTCGACCTCGCCGAGTCGCTCCCTCAGGTTCCGGATCGTGCGCTCCAGCCTTTCCTTCTCCTTCGCCAGCCTCTCGGCCGTCTCCTCGGGCGGCTTGGACGCCGCGAATCGGGACTTGACGGCGGACGGGCTCGCGCCGCCGCGGAGCGCCTCGAGAGCCAAGGCGCGCGCCTCGGGGTCCCGCATGCCCGCGGCCATCCGCATGCCGTCCCATCCCACGTCGGGGTCCACCTGGTAGACCGCCGCCCTCGCGGCCGAGTTGGCCGTGGCGCGGGGAATACCGAGGGCCCTGTCGACGTAGTCCTCGAAGCGGGCCTTGTATTTCCTGCAAAGCGCCTGGGCTTCGACCAGGAGGCGACCGAACTCGAGCATGACTCGGCCGTTCTCGGCGATGCAGGCCCCGCGTATCCTCTTCGTGAGCGCGACGAATTCGGGCTCTTCGTCGAAAAGGTTCCGGTAGTGGCCCTTGGCCTCGGCCTCCACCAATAGATCGTGGAAGATCCCCCAGAATTCGTTCGTGTGAGCCCTCCCCGACGAGAGCCCGCCCTTGCGCTCGCAGTGAAGGTGGTGCGCGTATTCGTGGATGGCCGTGTAGACCAGCTGGTCATCGGAAGAGAAATTACGGTTGTGGATGATGATCTCGCGGCTCTGCGGCTTGTAGAGCCCGTTGACGAGCGAGCTCTCCTTCCCCGAGAAGATGAGCGTGAATTCGGTCTTGGGATCGGCTATATCGAGCAGGATCTGCCTCACGCCTTCTTGGTTCATCGCTTCGGTATCCTATGGCTTTCCGCGATGGTCGACAAGTAACTCCGAGCCGTTAGGCCTTCAATCGACGCATGCCGCAACGGACGTTCTCCGTTCATGGGAATTCTCCGCCCCTCGAGGGCCCTCCTGCTTGGCCTCTCCGTCGCAATCCTCTTCTTCTGCCCGTCCGCGAGCGCTCAAGACGGCCGAGGCATGCGGGCTTCGGCATATTCTTCCCTCGGCGCCGGCGATCTCTCGATGCGCCTATCCCTCGGAGGCCCCTTCGGCTACGCCGGGGTCGGCCTCGAGGCCAAGGGGGAAGAACTGGGCCTCGAGGGGGCCTTGAACCTCCAAGCACCCGATGGGGGAGGCGCGCGATTGATCGCCGGGCCAGGATCCGCCTCGGGGCCATTGCGGCTCCTCGTCGATCCCACTTCCCCGACGCCCCTCTCCGCCGGAGAGACCGTCGAGCTCGACCGGTCCTTCGAATCCCGAACGTCCGTGCTCGAGTTCGGCGCGGGGCCTCTGTCATTGTTCGCGCTTTCCAAGGGGAATGGGATTGCGCGGGCGCTCGAGGCGGCGGCGGCGGGTCTCGCCTGCGGATTTTCCGGTTCGCGCGGAGGCATCCATTTCGTCGCGGCCGCTTCGCGCGAGGGGGAGGCCGCGGAAAGCTCCGGATGGCGGCCCGATCCTTCAGGCGCACCCGCCTCGAGCCTCGTCGACCCCGCGCGGGCCGGCTACGGCGCCGCCCTCGTCGCCGACAGGCGGAGCGGATCGAACGTCTCGGCCTTCTCCGTGGCGGCTACGTACGGCCGCCTCGACGTCCCGAGCCTCGCCTTCAGGCTCGAGTCGCGGGAAGTCATGGGGCTCTGCGACATTCGATTGGCCGCGTCTTCCGCGGCGCCGGGCTTCCGAGAACTCGCGGGGCCCCGCGAGGAGCGCCTCCTCGATGCCTCGGCGGAGGCGCGCCTGGCGATGCGCCGCGCCTCCTCCCTCGCCGTCTCGATCGAGGCGCAGGCGAAAAGCGGGAGCCTCCTTTATGCGCCGATGTGGGGAAGGAAGGGCACTTTACGCCTGATCCTGCCGGTCGGCGGAGGCGGCATCCTCGACACCAGCCTCGATGCGGAGCGCAAGCCGGAAGGCGCGGGAGCGGGGACCTGGTCCCTCGCCCTGGTCGAGAAGGCGGAGGAGAAGGGTGCGTCGAGGATGAAAACGAGCTTTACGAGCTCGTTACGGCTCTGCGGCTCCCTCCAATGGGACTCGTCCTTCCGGGGCCTCGGCCTCGAAATCGAAACGGAGCTGGCGGGCGACGAGGGACTGCCCGCCCTCGGCCTCGACCTTTCCCTAGACCTTTTCGACGGGGGCAGGCGCGAATCGCCCGCGCTCGCCACCGGCGGCGCCAGCCTCGAATTTCCCTTCGGCCATGACGCCTCGCTCGAGCTGAAACTATCGCTTCCGGAAAGGGGCATCGTACTAGCGCCAGCGCCGTCGACGGGGCCCTCTTCCGTCGAGCGGCCCGTCATCCGCGTCCGCTATCGAGCCTCTCTTCCGGCTTCGATGCCTTCCGCGAGGAGACGGCCCAGGTCGAGCAGCTCTGGCCGATCGAAGGCGAGGTCTATCGCCCATCGCGCGGCATCGTAGAGACCCGCGCTTTCGCTCGAGAGGGCCCGGCCGGCGGCGAGGGCATCGGCGATCACCGAGTCGCTCGTGGCGACGATGGATCCGCGGGGAGCCGCCTTCAGCGGATAGTCGGCGCTCCTCTCGAGCCGGACTTCGGCCTCGATCCCCTTGGCCGCGAAGAGGGCGCGAAACAGGCTCGCGTGGCCGGCGCTGCCCGGAATCGGAGCGTCGAGGAAGACCGCGACGAGAGGCGAGTCCAGTAGGGAGATTCGGTCAACGAGAGCGCTCACGGACCGAGAGAAGAGAGCCGCATCGGCTATGCGGCCGTGCGAGCCGCCCGCATCCCTCAGAAGGCCGTCGCTGGCGATGAATAGGGGTCGTCCCGTCAGGTAATGCATCACGGTAAAGGCCTGATTGTAGCCGTCGACGAGGACGGGTCGCCTTTTCGCCCCGGAGGTGATTGCGGCGGCCCTCGACGCCGACGCCGCGCTCGACGCCACGCCCCGGAAGAGAATCATCCTCTCGTCGCGAGTCATCTGGCGCCGGTCGCCTACGAGCTTGAGGGCGGCCCGAGGCGGATAGCCGCGGTCCAGGAGCCATCGGTAATCGATCGCCGCCCGGGCCAGGGAGGGCGAGACCATGAGCATCCTCTAATGATAAACCTCATGCCACTACGGGGAAAGTCCGACCCGCGCGCGCGCCCAGCTTGGCTATTCGCGCCAGCTCGGCCTCCATCATGAGATCGCCGTATTCCTTCTTGGAAAGGATATAGAGTTCCTCGAATCTCAGCGCCTCGTTGAGCGCCTCGGGGCTTTGGAGCATGCTTTCCTTCGGAAGGACGACCTTGCGCGTCTCGATGGAATCAGCGTTCCTGATGGCCGAGGGATCGCCGCGGAATCTGTCGATCGTCTTCTCGCTGATTCCGCCGCCGACGGTGAAGGAGAGCCCGTACTCCCCCGCCCTGCGTCCGACGGCTCGGACGAGATCCGTTATGAAATCGCAGTCGGGAGTCACCGACTCGTCCATATACGAGGAGCTTAAGTCCGTCCTACCCAAGGTAACTCCGTCGATGAAGCCCGCGGCCAGGCCGAGTATCCCATCGAGCTCCTCGATGGATTTCCTGGTCTCGATATTGATGGCGAGCCTGATTTTGAAGTCTTTGTAGATACTCCGATACGCATCGATGAATTTTCTCAGTCCGAAGCGGCTTTCGACCATCGGAGCGACGAGTCCGTCAACGCCGAGCTCCAGCGAGTCTTTGATGTCCCTCAGCGCCTCGACGCCCCCGATCTTGAGGAACAGCTCGACTCCTGCCTTGTCCGTCAGCCTGCGGAGCCGCGTCAGGTCGGCGTAGGTGGAGCCTTCGGCCTCGAACTCGGCTTTTATGGCCCTCAATCGGTACTGTTCCTTCAAGTAAAGGAGTTGACCGAACAATTCATTCTCGATGCCGAACATATCTCCTCCGATCGACACGTCTATTCAATTCTCGATGCTTTGGTATACTTCGATTAGAGGAAAAACCGGACGGGCGGCATGCCGCGAAGTCATAACGGAAGGGAGGCGTCGGTGAGGCTCAGGCAATTCCTCGGCGTAGTGGAGGCGCGGACCAAGGTCGTGTCGATCTCCACACTGTCGGCGGGCACGATATTCGCGGTACGCGAAACCGGAAGAGTGGACCTCCTCGTCCTCGCGCTCACCCTGCCGGCCGTTCTGCTCGTGGACATGGGCACGACGGCCTTCAACAGCTTTTTCGATTACTGGAGGGGCGACGACCGCGGCGGTCGCCTTCGGGAGCCCGACAAGGTCCTCGTGACCGAGGGCGTGCCGGCCTTGGCCGCCTTTCTCGTCGCGTCCGCATGCTATATAGTCGCCGTCTGCCTCGGCTTCGTTCTCGCCCTGCGCACCGGCGCCTGGGTGATCGGCTGGGGCGCGGTCTGCCTCGCGGCGGGCTTCTTCTATAATGGCGGTCCTCGGCCCATTTCCCGAACGCCCTTCGGCGAGCTGGTCGCCGGGGCCTTCCTCGGGACGGCTCTCTTCCTCATCGCCTACAGGCTCCAGGCAGGAAGCTACGGCGCGAAGCCCCTCCTCGCTTCCATCCCCGGAGCCTCCTTCATCGCTTCCATCCTCGCGGTCAACAACGCCTGCGACATCGAAGGCGACTTCGCCGCGGGGAGGAGGACATTCGCCATCGTGCTCGGCTCGCGGCGGGCCGCCGCGCTGCCCGCCGTGCTCGGCGCCGCCTCATACGCCGCCACGATGGGCTTGGCCTTCTCGGGCATGGTGCCGATCCGGGCGGCGGTCACCGGCGCCGCATCGGCCCTCGCTTCCCTGCCGATCTACGCGCGGATGCGGAAGCGGGGCTTCTCCCACGAGACGAAGGGAGCGAGCATGAAGGCCATACTGGGCGCATTTTCGCTTTGGAGCGTCGGCTTCATCGCGGGTATCATCCCGATCTGACGCTGCGCTTCTCGGGGCCTATGGCGGCGTAGAAGGGCGCGATCAGGGCACGCAACTCCTCCGCCGCGCCCGGAGCCCCCGTCACGATGCTCGAGCTCGCGAAGGGATCGTAGGGCGACCCGTCGATCGCGGAAATCGGGCAGCCCGTCTCTTCGAGGAGGAGGAGGGCGGCGGCCACGTCGTAAGGCTTCAGGTCGACTTCCCAGAAAGCCTGGAGCCTTCCCGCCGCCACCTGGCAGAGGTCCAGAGCGGCCGACCCGAGCCTGCGGAGGTCAAGGGCGGCCGCGGTCACCGCCGCGGCGGCGGCGTAGAAGGCGGCGGCCGTGTCGGGCGAGCGGTAGGGCGTGCCGGTGCACACGAGGCTGCGACGCAGGCTCATGGCCGCGACGGGTCCGAAGCGTCGCGTATGTTCGCGACGCGCCTCCCATGCGCCCCCGCCCCTCGTCGCCCAATACCATTCATCCGCGGCGGGCCTATGCACGAGCCCGAGGACCGGCCGGGCCGGCCCTCCCGGACCGGCTTCGAAGAGGGCCACCGATATGCAGAACCAATCGAGGCCCGAAACGTAATTCGTCGTTCCGTCTACGGGGTCCACTATCCAAGTCAGTTCGCCGCGGCTTTTCTCGCCTTCCTCGCCGTAGAAGGCGGAGCCGGGCGCGAGACTTCCGAGAGCCTGCGCGAGGCGGCGCTCGGACTCGACGTCGACGAAGCTCACGAGATCTTTGGCAGACTTTTCCTCGGCCCAGCCGGCCGGACGCTTGCGCCATTCCGAGAGCTGGAAGGCTCCGACCTCGGCAACGATCTCGCGGACATTCCCGAGCAGGCTCGAAGGCTCGATCATGGGAGGGAGCATAGCCTTTCCGCCTTGAAATCGCTACTATTGCATCTAACGGGCCTCGATAGCCGGACAGACTCGCGCATCGCGATCGCGCAAAAGGATTGCCGTGGACGTCGATAGGAAGAAAAGCGCCCTCATAGTCGTCGACCTGCAAAGCGATTTCTGCGAGGGTGGGGCTCTGGCCGTGGAGGGCGGAGCCCTGACGGTGGGCCCTGTCAATGCGATATCGCCATTGTTCGACCTCGTCGTCCTTACCCAGGACTGGCATCCTCGAGGGCACGTTTCCTTCGCCTCCTCGTGGCCCGGGCGCAAGCTTTACGACAGCGTCGAGGCGGACGGCATCCCCCAGGTCCTTTGGCCCGATCATTGCGTGCAGGGCAGCGCGGGCGCGGACTTCCACCCCGACCTGGAGACCGACAGGGCCTCGCTCATCATCCGCAAGGGGATGCGAGCGAGGCTCGATTCGTATTCGGGCTTTTTCGAGAACGACCGGACTACCTCGACGGGGCTCGACGGATGGCTGCGGAGCGCGGGCGCCTCCGAACTTTATATCGCCGGCCTCGCGACCGACTTCTGCGTCCTGTACACGGTCCTCGACGCCCTACGCCTGGGCTACAAGGTCCATGTCGTCGAAGACGCGATCCGCGGCGTTGACATACCTCCGGGAGGCTCGCCCCGCGCCGTCAACGCCATGCGCCGCGAGGGAGCCACATTCGTCGAATCGAGGTTCCTGCCGTGAGCGATGCCACCTGCGTCGAGGAGGGCTCCGTAGCCAGCGCCCTGTTCACCGATTTCTACGAGCTCACGATGGCCCAAGGCTATTGGAGGCTGAAGCGCGAAGGGCACGCGGTCTTCGACGTCTTTTTCCGCCACCACCCCTTCGGTGGCGGATATTCCCTCTTCGCCGGACTCGAGCCCCTCCTGCACGACCTTGAATCGCTTCGCTTTTCGAGCAGGGACCTGGAATACCTCGAGTCGCTCGGGACCTTCGAGAGGGGCTTCCTCGATTACCTCTCGGGCTTCAGGTTCCGCGGGGAAGTCTGGGCGCAGGCCGAAGGCGAGGTCGTCTTCCCCCACGGCCCCCTGGCGCGCATCGAGGCCGACCTTATAGAGGCCCAGGTCATCGAAGGGCTGGTCCTCAACCGGCTCAACTTCGGCTGCCTGGTCGCCACCAAGACCGCCCGCATCTGGCGCGCTTCGGGCTACGGCCACCTCATGGAATTCGGCCTGCGCAGGGCCCAGGGCCCCGACGGCGCCATCACGGCCTCCCGCTCGTCGTTCATAGGCGGCGCCGACGGCACGTCCAACACCCTCGCCGGAAAGCTCTTCGGCATACCCGTCATGGGAACGATGGCTCACTCCTGGGTGATGTCCTTTCCCGACGAGCGGGAGGCCTTCGAAGCCTATGCCGCGATCTACCCGGACTCCACCGCCTTCCTCATCGACACCTACAACACGCTCGAGAGCGGCGTCAGGAACGCCATCGCCGCGGGCGCCGGCCTGGCGGCGAAGGGCAAGCGCTTCGGCGTACGCCTCGACTCCGGCGACATAGACTACCTCTCGCGCGAGGTTCGCCGGGAGCTCGACGCGGCCGGCTTCAAGGACGCCTACATCGTCGTCTCGAACGAGCTCGACGAGGACATCATCGAGCACCTCGTCGCTGCCGGCGCTCCGGTCGATTCCTGGGGCGTCGGCACGAAACTCGTCACCGGCGGCGGCGACGCCTCCTTCCCCGGCGTCTACAAGCTCGCCGCCGTTACGCGCGACGGACATGTCGAGCCTACCATGAAATTCTCGGACAATCCCGACAAGTCCACCAACCCCGGCGTCAAGCAGCTCTGGCGGCTCTACGGCGAGGACGGCCTTGCGCTCGCCGATCTCATGACTCTCGCGGACGAGGAGCCGCGCCCCGGCGAGGAGCTCGTCCTCCATCACCCCTCCGCCGATTGGCGGCGCCTGCGCCTGCGCCCCGCCGAGGTGCGGCCTCTCTTGTCCAAAGTCATGGAAGGCGGCAAGGTCTGCGCCCCGCTGCCCTCATTGGGGGACATCCGCGCCGGCCTGCGCGCCCGCCTGGAGCGCTTCGACTCGACCTACCTCAGGCTGCTGAACCCGCACGTGTACAAGGTCTCCATTTCTTCGGCGTTGCGCGATCTCAAGCTGAGCTTCATCGGGAAGTACATGCAGGACGGGAAATAGGAGCGGGCGCCGCCGGGTAAGGCGGCCGGCACCTTGCGGCTCGGCCCGCCTTGCCGTACCATCCATTCCGAGGAAGGTCCTATGCGGAAACTCTTGATCGCCGTAGCTCTCGCTTTCCTGGCCGGCCAGGCTTTCCCCGAATGGCCGAACATGAAGGACCTCAAGGTCGCCGTGCTCGACGTGGTATCCCGAGTGCCGGGGGAAGCCATCGATACGGCCACGCTGACCGAAATGCTGCAGGTGGCCCTGGTAGATCGCAACGAGTTCCAGATTGTCGAGCGCTCGCTGCTGGACAAGATCGTCAAAGAGCAGGAATTCCAGGGCTCGGGCATGACCGAAGGCCAGGCGGCCAAGATCGGAGAGCTGGCCGGCGCCGACAAAGTCATGCTCGTCTCCATCGCCAAGTTCGGCGAAAAGTACCTGGTCATCGTCAAGGGCATCGATACGAAAACCGGAATAGTCGACTTGAGCGATCAAGTCCTGAGCCATACCGTCGACGGCTTCATCGACGTCTTCCCGGTACTGGCGGATCGACTGGTGCGAAAGGCCCGCGGCGAGACCGTGGAGGCCTACAGGATTCCGGCCGATCAAACGCCGTCTTCCGCCGTCGGCGCCGGTTCCCAGGCGGTAGATCCGGCCAGCATCGGCGGCAGCTATCGGGCGACGGGGACGAATCCGGACGGCACGGCCTATAGCGGCAGCTGCGTCATCGCAGCAAGGCCCGACGGAACCTATAGTTTCGACTGGAAGGTCGGCGGGTCCGCCTATGTCGGCATCGGCCGCCTCGAGAACGGTGTCCTGACAGTGGACTGGGGCGACAGCTATCCGGTCATCTACCAGATCCAGGAAGGCGGTAAAGTGCTGGTAGGGACCTGGTCCGACGGCAAGGCTACCGAGAAGCTGGTCAAATAAGGGCCTTAACCGGGCAATTGCCCGGGCGCGGACGCATCGATGGACTGAGGGTCTCCCCTTGGATATATTCAATATATAGTCGCTACTATATCTTGTAGCGATGGGAGGTCTCCATGCGCTTCGCTTTCGATCGACCGGCTCGCCTGGCAAAAGCATTATTGCTCGATATCCTTCTCGCGGTCCCGCTGCTTACGCTCTCCGCCCAGAGCGGCGGGACGCAGCCCCAAGGGACCATGTCGGGACCGGCGCCCGCAGCAGCGACCGCCGGTCAAGCCCCTATCGCGGGAATCATCGCCTCGATCGAGGGATCTACTCTCGTTCTCGCCAGGCCGGACGGGAGTTCTTCGAGGATACTTCTCCAATCCGACACCGTCATCCTGAAGCGCGAACCCGCGACCATCGACTCGATCAAGCCGGGGGAAGCCCTCGGCGTAGCGGCGACGCCCGGAGCGGACGGAAGCCTGACCGCGACGGTCATCAACATCTTCACGCCGGAACTTTGGCGGCTGCCCGGCACCCGCAAGGGGCAATTCCCCTGGCCCCACGGCCAATTGATGACCAACGCGGAAGTGGATAGGGTAGTCGATAAAGTCGAGGGGCGGACGATCTACCTGAAGTACGAGATGCTCAGCGCGGCTATCTCGGTGCCCGCGGGAGCGGATATTCGACGCATGATTCCGCTGCGGCTTTCCGACCTGAAGGCCGGATTGAAAGTCTCCGTGCGCCTGGCGAGCTCTTCGGACGGCAGCTTGCGCGCGGCGGTGGTCAGCGCGGAGCTGCCTGCCAGCTAGCGGAGCCTGGTCGGCCCGGCGGCCATGCGATTCTATGTAAAGTTCTAGTAAGCTCCTCGTTTTTTCCACCCGGCAGACGCATATTGGCCGCGGCTGCCGGGCTTCCATATCTCGGCGTCAAGAGCTACCCTGGTCACCTTCCACGTACGGAGGCCTCGAGCATGGACAGACTCACGAAGCAGGAGAAGAAGGAAATATACCGATTCCTGGTTTTGGTCCTCGTGGTCGCGGTGATGCTCTGCATCATGGGTCTCATCCTGGGCCTTCTGGCGTCGAAGCTGCCGGTAGGGACGGGAGAGAACTGACTTCATCGCATAGTAGAAGAGCGACCCTTGCGGCCGCGGCGGCGAACGTCTATTGTTAGGGAAGGGGAAAACATGGATGCAAGCATCGTCGCGGCCTTCAGCCACGCCGCCAAGAGCACCTTCAAGGACATGTTCGGTCTCGAGGCCGTCGATGCGGAGTCGCGCGAGCTCGGCGGGTCCGAGGATCACGGCTGGGACCTCACGGGGCTGGTGGGGCTCGCCGGCCAGGCGCAGGGCGTCGTCGCGATACGGCTCACGCAATCGCTCGTCGCCGGGCTTCTCGCCGGCTCGGGCGTAGCGGCGGGGGGCGACGATGAGCGCAGCCAACTCGAGGGAGGCCTCGTCGGCGAGATGACCAACATCATCGCCGGGTCCGCCATATCGGCGATACACGGCCTCGACATGGAAATCGCCCCTCCGGTCGTCGTGCGCGGACCGAACCACAAGATCGGTTGGCCGGCCATAGCTCCGGTCGTTGCGCTTACCTTCAAGCTCCCGGGGAAAGGGCCTTCGGGGGGCTTCGAGGTCGATCTCTGCATAAGGCATTGATCCCATGCCGGCGCGAGCTTTGCCTCGCGGCTCCTCCTTAGTATATTGAACCCCGATGTACGACATCGCGTTGCGCGCCGCAAGGCATGATCCCTTCCTCAACCTAGCGCTGGAAGAGAGCCTACTGGAGCGGGGATTCGGGCGCGATCGCGCGATACTCGTCTACGTGAACGATCCCTGCGTGGTCGTCGGGCGCAACCAGAATCCCTGGGCCGAGGTCGCTCCGCGCTCCGACCTTCCCGTCCTGCGGCGCGTATCGGGCGGCGGCACGGTGTACCACGACCGCGGCAATCTGAACTGGAGCATCATCGTGCCGCGCAACGACCACGATCGGGACGCGGAGCTGGGCCTCGTCGCGCGAGCCCTCCGCAAACTGGGCGTCGAAACCGAGCCGGGCCCGAGGGGCGGGCTGTTCGTCGCGGGCGGCGGACGATGGAAAGGCGCGAAGCTCTCCGGCACGGCGCGCAGGTTCTCCGCCTCGCGCGTGCTGCACCACGGGACTCTTCTCGTCGACGCCGACCTGGCCAGGCTCGCCTCCGTCCTCGGCGGATTGGAGGAGGAGAGCTCGCATGCCCTTCCCTCCGTGAGGTCCACGAGCGTCAACCTCGCGAGCATGGTCCCCGGCCTCGGCGTCGACGAGGCCGCGCTCGCGATCGCCGGAGAGTTCTCGGGCGGCGACGCCCAGACGGCCGAGCCCTTCGCCGATCGGGCCTACGCCGACGCGGCGGCGCGCCGACTGGCGAGCTGGGAGTGGACCTGGGGTTCCACGCCCGCCTTCTCGCTCGGGCTGCAATGGAGCGGCGGGCGTACCCGCATCGACGTCAGGGGCGGAATCGTCGCGACGGTCCGCGGGCCGGGTGCGGATAGGATATCGGGTCTCGAAGGTCGGCGCTTCGGCTATGGAATGCCGGCGGCCGCGATCGAGGCCCTCGAAGGCCGCGGCGCCTCGCTTGCATAGGAGTCGAACATGGAATATTCGCAGATCCTGGAAAGGGCCATCGCGCTGATAGGCGGGGGCAGTCCGGCCCTCTTTTCTACCCTGGGCGAGGGAGGCTATCCGCACACTCGCTGGATGGTTCCCGCCGCTTTGCCGCGGCTGAAGGGCATGGTCTATGCCGTGACCGCTCGAGGTTTCCCGAAGGCCGCCGAGGTCGAGGCGGACCCCCGAGCGCAGTGGGTCTTCCAAGCCGCCGATTTCTCCGAAGTGACGACGCTGAAAGGCAGGGCGCGCATCGTCGACGATCCTTCCTTCTCCGCCGAGGTCCTCAAGGCCATAGGTCCGCACCTGACCGCCTTTTGGCGACTCAATAGGGACGCTTCGGCGCTGCGCGTGATCGAGACGGAGGTCGAATCGGCCTCGATCCTCTTTCCGCTTCGCGCCGAGCGGTACTCGGCCTACGCGCCCCACATCGCGGAGGCGCGCCGTGAATGACTCCCTCCTCGCGATGCTCGAGAGTATGCAGCTCATAAGGACCTTCGAGGAGAAGGCCGGGATGATGTACGGCCTGCGAAAGATCGGGGGCTTCTGCCATCTCTACACCGGCCAGGAGGCCGTCGCGGTCGGCGCGGTCTCCGTCCTCGACCTCGAAAAGGATTACGTGCTCACCGGATACAGGGACCACGGACATGCCCTGGCCCTAGGTATAGAGCCGCGCGCCATCATGGCCGAGCTCTTCGGGAAGGCTACGGGTGTATCGAGGGGCAAGGGCGGGTCGATGCACCTCTTCGACCCGGCCAGGCGGATGCTCGGCGGGAACGGCATCGTGGGCGCGCAGATACCGGTGGCCACGGGAGTCGCCCTCGCCCAGGCCTACCGAGGCGACGGCGGCGTCACGCTCTGCTTCTTCGGCGACGGCGCCTTCCACCAGGGCGCCCTGCACGAGAGCCTCAACCTGGCCAAGATATGGTCCCTGCCGATAGTATACGTCATCGAGAACAACCAGTGGGGCATGGGCACCAATTGGAAGCGCGTATCCGCCGAGGAGGATTTCTCGCTCACCGCGGCCGCATACGGGATGAAGGGCCGGTCTTGCGACGGCATGGACGTCGCGGACGTGAGGGACGCGATGAGCGAAGCCGTCGCCAGGGCCCGGGACGGCCGCGAGCCCAGCCTGGTCGAGGCGCGGACCTACCGCTACAAGGGCCACTCGATGAGCGACCCGGGCAAGTACCGCAGCCGGGACGACATCGAGGAATACCGGAAGCGCGACCCCATCGCCTCGCTCAAGGGCAGGTTGACGGACGAGGGAACCTTGTCGGATGCCGATTGGAACGCGATCGTCGCCCGCGCCGAAGCGAAGGTCGAAGCCGCCGTCGCCTTCGCGGAGGAGAGCGCCGAGCCGGCTCCCGGAGAGCTCTACGCCGACGTGTACGCCGGCGCGCGCTAGGGGGAGCGATGGCCGTCATTACCTACCGCGAGGCCCTGAACAGGGCGCTCGACGAAGAGATGGCTAGGGACGCCCGTGTCTTCCTGATGGGCGAGGAGGTCGGAGAGTACGACGGCGCCTACAAGGTGTCGAAGGGTCTCCTCGCGAAGTACGGGCCCGACAGGGTGCGCGACACCCCCATAGCCGAGCTCGGCTTCACCGGGGCCGGCGTGGGCGCCGCGATCGCCGGCCTCCGGCCGGTCGTCGAATGGATGACGCATAACTTCGCCTTCCTCGCCATGGACCAAGTAGTCAACGAGGCCGCCAAGATGCGCTACATGTCGGGCGGCCAGCTCTCCGTGCCCATCGTGCTCCGCGGTCCCAACGGTCCTGCCGAGTACCTGGCGAGCCAGCATTCGCAGGCCCTCGCGAGCTTCTGGGCTCACGTGCCGGGGCTCAAGGTCCTCGCCCCGGCGACTCCCTCGGACGCCTACGGCCTCCTCAAGAGCGCGATCCGTGACGACGACCCGGTGATCTTCCTCGAGAACGAGCTCATGTACGCGTGGAAGGGCGAGGTAGCCGAGGGCGAATTCCTCGTTCCGATAGGCAAGGCTGCGGTCGCGCGGCCCGGCGCGGACGTCACGATCATCGCTTTCTCCAAGCCGGTTCAGGCCGCGCTCGACGCCGCCGCCTCGCTCGCGGCCAGGGGCATCGACGCGGAAGTCCTCGACCTCCGGAGCCTGAGACCCCTCGACGAGGAAGCATTGTACGAATCGGTCGGGCGGACGGGGCGCTGCGTCGTCGTCGACGAGTCATGGCCGGTCGCGAGCGTGGGCTCGCACGTCGCCTACCTCGTCTCCCGCGGGTGCTTCGACTCTCTCGACGCGCCCGTCGCCCTCGTATCGGGCGAGGACGTGCCGATGCCCTACAACCACGCCCTCGAGCTGGCGGCCCAGCCTTCGGCCGCGAAAATAGAGGCGGCGGTCCTGCGCGCCCTCTATCGGGAGGAATAGCATGGCCGAGCAACTTCTCATGATGGCCCTCTCCCCGACGATGAGCGAGGGCACCATCGCGAAATGGAAGGTCGCCGAGGGTTCCGCCTTCGCGGCGGGATCGGTCCTCTGCGAGGTCGAAACCGACAAAGCCAGCATGGACTACGAGGCCGCCAAGGACGCGGTCCTCCTGAAGATCCTGCTGCCCGAAGGAGGGAAGGCCGCCGTCGGCGATCCGATCGCGGTGATCGGCAAAGCCGGCGAGGATCCGGGGCCCTTCATCCCGGCGGCCGCCAAGTCCGCCTCTCTGCCATCGGCCGCGGCAGCGCCCGCGCCGGTACTGCCGAGGGCGCCGAGCTTCGCGCCCGAGACCTCCGCGCCGAGCGCGCCCGAACCGCCGCGCGTCCCGCCCCCCGCGAGCGGCGCGGGGGGCGCGATGCGGCCATCGGCGCCTTCATCCTATCCTCCATCCTCTCCCCTCGCCCGAGCGCTGGCTCGCGAGCTGGGCATCGATCTCAGGAGCGCCAGGGGCTCGGGCCCGGGCGGCCGCGTCGTCGAGAGGGACGTCCGCGCCCTCGCGGCCCAAGGGCCGGCGCCGGAGCGCGGTCCGATCGCGCCGCAGGGCGCGGCGGCCTCCGCAGCCGGGCAGGCCGCCGACCGCAGGCTCCCCGTCTCGGGCAAGCGCGCGGTCATCGCCAGGCGGCTCTCCGAATCCTTCTTCGGGGCCCCGCACTTCTATTTGAAGAGGCGCGCGGACGCCGGGCCCCTCATGGCCCTGCGCGAGACGGCCAACGCGGGTCGCGAAAAGCCGATTTCGCTCAACGCCTTCATCGTGAAGCTCTCGGCCGAGGCCATAGTCCGCCACCCCTACGTCAACTCGACCTGGGAGGGCGCGACCATTCTGGAGCGATCGTCCATAGACATAGGATTGGCCGTCGCCCTGCCCGACGGCCTGATAACTCCCGTCGTGCGGGACTGCGCCCGCAAGGGCGTCGCGGCCATCGACGAGGAGCTCTCCGCCCTGATCGCCAAGGCGAGAGACAGGGGACTGGCCCCGAGCGAGTACGAAGGCGCCGGCTTCACGATAAGCAATTTGGGCAGCTTCGGCGTCGAGGAGTTCACGGCGATAATAAACCCGCCGGGCTCGGCGATCCTGGCCCTCGGAGCCGCGCTGGCCGAGCCCTTCGTCCGCGGGGACGGGACGGTCGGAACGAGGCGCGCGATGGCCATGACTCTCGGCTGCGACCATCGCGTCATCGACGGCGCGGCGGGCGCGCGATTCCTCGCGACTCTCGTCTCGCTGATCGAGGAGCCAGGCAAGGCTTTGCTTTAATTAGGAGGAATATCGATGCCCGAACGCGAATACGACATCGTCGTAATCGGCGCCGGACCGGGGGGCTACGTCTGCGCCATACGGGCCGCCCAGCTCGGTCTCTCGGTGGCCGTCATAGAGAAGGATGCACCCGGCGGAGTATGCCTCAACATCGGCTGCATCCCTTCCAAGGCCCTGATACACCAGGCCTCGCTCTTCACGGAAGGGCGGGCCGCCCTCGAGTCCGCGGGCGCGAAGGTCGATCTCGCGGGCTTCGATTACGGAAAGCTCTGGAAGAAGTCCCGCGATGCGGCCGATCGCCTTTCCAAAGGCGTCCGCTTCCTCCTGAAGAAGAACAAGGTCGATTACATCGAGGGCGCCGCGAGACTCGACGGTCCCAGGAAGGTCGAGGTCTCGGGAATTCGAGCCGCCGGGGCCGAGGGCGGCTCGACATCGTCGCTGAGTCTCGCGGCCAAGGCGATCGTGGTCGCGACGGGCTCGAGACCGAAGGAACTGCCCAACTTCGCCTTCGACGAGGACAGGATACTCTCTTCCACCGGCTTCCTCCTTTCGCGCGATCTTCCGCGGCGCCTCGCGATACTCGGCGCTGGCGCGATCGGGATGGAGACCGCGTACATCGTCGGCGCCTTCGGCGTCGAGGTGACGGTGATCGAACTCATGGACCGGATCCTGCCGATCGAGGACGAGGAGTCGGCGGCCCTGGTCGCGGCCGCATTCGCCAAGCGCGGAACGAAGATCCTGACGGGAATCGCGGCTCAGGGCTTCGAAAAGAAGGGCGACGCCCTGGAGCTCAAGCTCAAGGCCAAGGACGGTACCGAGAGCTCCGTCGCGGCGGACCGAGTCCTCGTTTCGGTGGGCCGCAGCCCCAATACCGGCGGAATGGGCCTCGAAGAGGCCGGCGTCCGATTGGAGAAGGGCTTCGTGGCCGTCGGCGACCACCAGGAGAGCTCCGTCTCGGGAATTTACGCTATCGGCGACATCGTGGCCACTCCCCTCCTGGCTCATGTCGCTTCAAAGGAGGGCGAAATAGCGGCAGAGGGTATCGCCCACGTCTTGAAAGGAACGCCGCCTCCGTTCGAACTTAGGGTCGATCCCCTCCGCGTGCCGAGCGCCGTCTATTGCGAGCCCGAGCTCGGGAGCTTCGGCCTTTCCGAGGCGAAGGCGAAGGCCGACGCCAGGACGGTCGGGATCGCGCGCTTTCCCTATGTCGCCGTCGGCAAAGCCGTCGCGACGGGATCGCCCGGGGGGCAGGCCAAGATCGTATACGACCCGCGGACCCACGCCATCCTCGGCGCCACGATAGTCGGCGCGAGCGCTACCGAATTAGTGCACGAGCTTCTCCTCGCGGCGCGCTCCGAACTTCTCCTGGAAGATATTGCCGACATGATCCACGCTCACCCGACACTCTCGGAGCTTATTATGGAAGGAGCGCGAATGGGCTTGGGGAGGGCGATACAAATTTAGATGGTTTAGCGCAAATGCGCAGAACTCCGCGAAAGCGTACTAGGCGCGGAGGAGTATTCCGATGTATCTTGTTTTCAAGCCGATGGCGGATTTTAGTATCCGCCCGCTTCGGCCCTCGCTCGCGGTCGGTGAACCGGGGGCGAGAGCGATGCCACCAGTAAAAGGAAAAAGCTTTTATTTTGGCACGCGCCCCATCTTTCCCCTTAAGGATTCACATGAACGAGCAAAGCTTCTCCTCTCTCGGCCTCGCCGAGTCGATCCTGTCGGCCGTAAGGCGACAGGGCTATGAAACGCCGACTCCCATCCAGATCGCTTCGATCCCGGCCCTGCTCGCGGGCCGCGACCTCCTCGGATGCGCGCAGACCGGCACGGGCAAGACCGCGGCCTTCGCCCTCCCGATCATCCAACGTCTTTCGGCCATGGCGGTGCGGCCCGCTCCGCGCGGCTGCCGCGCCCTGGTCGTCGCTCCCACCCGCGAGCTAGCCGCCCAGATAGACGCGAGCTTCGCGGCCTACGGCGCCAATTCGCGTCTTACCCGGGCCTGCGTATTCGGAGGCGTCGGAAAGTCCCCCCAGGTCAAGGCCTTGGGGAGGGGCGTCGACGTCCTGACGGCCACCCCCGGCCGCCTCCTCGACCTCCATCACGAGGGCCAGGTCCGCCTGGACGCAGTGGAGGTCGTAGTCCTCGACGAGGCGGACCGCATGCTCGACATGGGCTTCATACGGGACGTCAGGCGGATCATCGCCCTCCTGCCGAAGGCGAGGCAGACACTCCTCTTCTCCGCCACGATACCCAACGACATCTCGGGGCTCGCCGATTCCATCCTCCGCGATCCCGTCCGCGTCTCCGTGACGCCGGAAAAGCCCGCGGTCGAGCTCATCGACCAGAAGGTCGCTTTCGTCGCGAAGGCCGAGAAGCGCGCCTTCCTCGCGGCCCTCATAAACGCCCAGGGCGACGAGCGCGCCATAGTCTTCACGCGCACCAAGCACGGGGCCGACAGGCTCGCGCGCGCGCTCACCGCGGACGGCATCGCCGCCGAGGCCATCCACGCGAACAAGAGCCAGAACAACAGGACGAGGACGATGGACGGATTTCGCGCCGGCAACCTGAGGGTCCTCGTCGCGACCGACCTGGCCTCTCGCGGCATCGACGTCGACGGCATCAGCCACGTCTACAACTACGAGCTGCCCGAAGTGCCGGAGACCTACGTGCACCGGATCGGCCGCACGGCGCGCGCCGGCGCGGCCGGCTGCGCCATCGCCCTCTGCGACCGGGAGGAAAAGCCTCTTCTCAAGGCTATCGAGAAGCTCCTGCGGACCAGCGTGCCCGTCGCCGACGGTCCCGTTTTCGAGAAGGCAGCGGAGGAGGGCCGGAAGGCGGCGGCCGCCGAGGCGGCGGCCGCGCGGGCGAATCCGGGAGCCTCGGCCCGCGGGCCGGAGTCGTATCCCAGGCCCAGGCCGGGCAGGAGGCTCGAGGGTCGCCGCGTCGGCGAGAGCGCGGGCTTCGGCAAGCTTCCCGCGAAGCGGGCGACATTGTCTTCCTCTTCCTCCGGCAGTATATTTTCGACCAAGGAGCCAAGCCATGGAAATAGGTTCGGTCGGAAGCAGAGCGGTATCGGTTCCGCAGGCGGCACCGGTTCGAGAGAGCGAAGCGGCGGAGCGCGTTCCGGACAGCGAAGTCGCTGAGAACTTCAAGGCCGGCGCCCAAGCGAAGGCAGACGGAGCGCAGGCCCCGCTTCCTTCCTACGCGGGGACGGTAATAGATACTCAGGCTTAGTCAGCGTTCCCGGAGCGGCCGCGCCCTTGCCGAGCAAGCGCGCGGCCGCCGATGTCTCGATCATTCGCAAGATGACCCTCGGTAGACTAGACTTAGATCGCGGCTAGTTCGAGGAGGCGTTGGATGTTCGTCGATTATTTGACCCTCATGCTCGTCAATATGGCGGCAGGGCTGGCCGTCTTGGCGCTGTTCGTCCTGAAGTACATCGATGGCGATCGGAAGAAGCTTGCGCCGGGGCTTCTCGTGAGCGGTTTCGTGGCCCTCGTCACGGGCCTTCACATGATCTTCGCTTGGCCGATAATCGGCAGCTACAATATCCCCTTCGGCGAGATGTCGGTCCTCTTCGGAGCTCTCCTCCTCGGGGGAGCCATCGCGCTGCTCGCCGGCTGGGAACTGCTTTCCCTCGGGATCTACGCGACCTTCGCCGGAGCTTCCGCTATATTCCTGGGAATCAGGATGCTCTCCCTCGGGATGACGAACGAGCCCTTGGTGTCCTCCGGCGGCTTCGCCCTTACGGGGCTCGTGGGCCTCCTATCCTTGCCCATTTACTATCTCCGCAAGCGTCGCGTCGTGCGGATACTCGGGGCTATCGCCCTGTTCGGGGCCGCGGCGATCTGGATCACCTTCGCCTTCCTCGGATACTGGGCCCACCTCGAGGTCTTCGCGAAGTGGGCTCCGGCGACCATGCCTCCTGCCAAGTAGAGGAGACGGCAGCTTCGAATTCGGGGGGCGGACGGCTCTCGATACGCAGTATTTCGCGACCGGGGAGCTTGAGTTCTATCATGCAGGCGTGAAGACAGAGGCGGCCCGGTTCGAATACCGGGCGCTTTCCGCGCGCGCGTACGGTCCCGTAGCGCTCGTCGCCGACTATGGCGTGCCCCGAGTCGGCGAGCTGGACGCGTATTTGGTGCTTGCGACCGGTTTCGAGCTCGAGCTCGAGGAGGCTCAGCTCCGGGCCGCGGGCGAGGACGCGCCATCGGGTCACCGCTCGCTTGGCACCCTTCTCCTCTCCTTCGACCCTGTAGACCTCTCCCCCCCTGTTCTCTTTCAGCCAAGAGTCGAAAACTCCCGATACTCCGTCCATCGATCCCTCGACGAGGGCCACATAGAGCCGGCGCGCGACCAACTCGTCCCAGCCTTCCATGAGGAGTCTCTTCGTCCGGCCGTCGGCCGCGAAGATCACGACGCCGGAAGTGTCGCGGTCGATGCGATGGACTACCGCCGCCCTGCCTTTCGGGTTTTTTCGAGCGACCTGCTCGGTGGCGATATCGAGGAGGCAGCGCGCGCGCGACCCTTCGGGCGCAATGACGGGGAGGCCGACCGGCTTGTCGAAGGCGAGTATCGTATCGTCCTCGTAGATGAGGCGGGCCGAGGCCTTGCCCGTCGCTCCCGATGGCGACCGCGCGCGCGACTTCGCGGGAGGGGCGCGTGCCGGAAGGCCTTCGCGCTCCTTCCGATCGGGCCGCGGCGCGCGGGACCGCGGCGAGTCGCCTTCGGCGCGCGGATGGCCCGGAGCTCCGGGCGGGATGCGCGGTGCGCGCTTTTTCTTTGAAGGCATGGATCAGGATATCCGATTCGATCGCTCGGGACGCTTGAATACTTTGAGCGGCTCCTTGGCCGCGAGACGGTCCAGGAGAGCTCCGGGATCCGTATCTACGACCAGGTCGTCGAGCTGCTCGCGGCCGAGGAAGCCTTCGTCGACCATCTGCGCGAGGAAGGCGATGAGAGGCCCGTAATAGCCTGCCGCGTCGAGTATCCCTATCGGCTTATCGTGGTAGCCAATCCCGCGCCAGGTCCAAGCCTCGAACAGCTCATCGAGCGTCCCGATGCCGCCCGGCATGGCTATGAAGGCGTCGGATGAATCGTACATCTTCGCCTTGCGTTCGTGCATGTCGGCCGCCACGACGAGCTGGGTCAGCTCGACATGGTCGACAATCTCGTAGAGCTTGCGAGGTATCACGCCCATCACCTCGCCGCCGGCGGCGAGAGCGGACCTCGCGAGTATGCCCATCGATCCCACGTCGCCGCCGCCGTAGACGAGCCTGAGGCCGCGGCTCGCGATGGCCGTGCCGAGCGATTCCGCCGCGGCCGGGTATTCGGCGCGCCTGCCGTTGGACGAGCCGCAGAAGACGCAGACGGATCGGATGGTCGTCATGCGTCCGAGTATAGCGGGGCGGTATTGACCTCGGCAACATGTAGGTCTTATTTTCACTACTATACTCGAATTGATGCTCGGAGGCTCGATGAGAAAGCGCAGGCCGATGATCGCCGTTCTCGCTCTCGGAGCGCTGGTCTCGGCCGCGCCGCAGGCGAAGGTCTCCTATGCGCTTAGCCTCCACGGGGCTCCCAAGTATCCTGCCGGCTTCGCCCACTTCGACTACGTGAATCCCGACGCTCCCAAGGGAGGCACGCTCCGCCAGTCGGCGATCGGCAGCTACGACAATTTCAATCCCTATGCGGACCGCGGCGTGGCGCTCCAGGGGAGCGAGGGGCTCCTCTTCGATCCCCTCATGGCCTTCTCGGAGGACGAGATCGAAGTCTGCTACGGACTCATCGCCGAGAAGGTCGAATACCCCGCCGACTACTCGTGGATCGTCTTCTATATCAATCCCAGGGCGAGGGCCCAAAACGGCGATGCCATAACCTCCGACGACGTGGTCCTCACCTTCAACAAGTTCATGACCGAGGGCGTGCCCCAATTCAAGCAGTACAACGCCGGCGTCACGGCCGCGGCCCTCGACGCGCACAGAGTGAAGTTCACGCTCAAGAAAGGGGACAAGGCGCTCCTAGTCTCGCTGGCTTCCCTCGGCATACTTCCCAAGGCCTACTGGTCCAAGCACAAGCTCTCCGATCCGCTTACCGAAGTACCCGTAGGCTCCGGAGCCTACACCGTCAAAGATTACAAGATCGGGCAATACGCCGTGTACGAGAGGGTTCCCGACTACTGGGCTGCCGACCTGCCGGTGAATCGGGGCCTGCACAACTTCGACGCCATCCGCTACGACTACTATCGCGACGAGACGGTCGCTTTCGAGGCCTTCAAAGCGGGCGAGTACGATTTCTACGAGGAGAACATCGCCAAGAACTGGGCGACCATGTATACGGGCCGTCCCTTCGAGGCAGGCTACATCGTCAAGGAGGAACTGCCCCACCAGATACCCCAGGGCATGCAGTCCTTCGTCTTCAACGTTCAGAGACCTTTCTTCAAGGACAGGCGCGTGCGCGAGGCGATAGGCTACGCCCTCGACTTCGAATGGCTCAACAAGAATTTCTTCTATGACCAATACAGGCGGACGCGGAGCTACTTCACCAACACGGACTACGAGGCCAGGGGCCTCCCGAGCGCGGACGAGCTCAAGGTCCTCGAGCCTATCCGGGCCAAGATACCGCCCGAAGTCTTCACCGAGGAATACCGGCCTCCCGTCACCGACGGCACGGGAAACATCAGGGACCAGCTCCGCGCGGCCATGGACCTTCTTAAGCAGGCGGGCTGGGAGATCAGGGACCAGAAGCTCGTGAACGTGAAGACCGGGGATCCGATGACCTTCGAGCTTCTCACCTACGGCTCGGCGATGGGCAGGGTGGCTTCTCCCTTCCAGAAGAACCTCGCGCGCATGGGCATCACCATGAACATCCGCCTTCTCACGGACACCTCGCAATACGTCAATCGCATGCGCAATCGCGACTATGACATGATCGATCGGGGCTACGACGCCAACGCCTTCCCGAGCATCGACCTCAAGCAGATATGGCGCTCCGACTACATAGACTCGACCTTCAATTCGGCCGGCGTGCAGGACCCCGCAGTCGACTATCTCATAGACGGGATCGCGGCAAACCAGACGGACGAGAAGGCCCTCCTCTACTGGGGACGGGCCCTCGATCGGGTCCTGACCTGGAACTACTACGTCGTCCCCATGTGGAACCTCAGCAGCTTCCGCATAGCCTACTGGAACAAGTTCTCGCGGCCGCAAACCAGGCCCAAGTACGATCTCGGCCTCGACTCCTGGTGGATGGACCCGGACAAAGAGTCGAAGCTGCCCAAGAAGTAGCCCGCGATGGCGCGCTATATCCTCAGGCGGCTTCTCCTGATCGTACCCACTCTCTGGGCGATCATCACCCTGAACTTCTTCATCGTGCAGATCGCGCCCGGCGGGCCGGTCGACCAGGCAGTGGCTCAGCTCAGCGGCATCGGCACCTCGGGCGCGTTGGGCCGCATCTCGGGCGAGGGCCGGCAGGAAGCCGGCGCTTCGCAGGGCGCCGCCGCGGCGGGGGCGAGGAAGATCGGCTCCCTGTATCGCGGCGCGCGCGGTCTCGATCCCGAAGTCGTCGAGGCGATCAGGAAGCGCTACGGCTTCGACAAGCCCCTGCTCGCCCGCTATCTCGACATGCTGAAGCGCTATCTTACCTTCGACCTCGGGGACAGCCTCTTCAAGGGCAGGAGCGTGTTGGGGCTCGTCGCCGAGCGCCTGCCGGTTTCCATCTCCCTGGGCCTGTGGAGCACCCTCATCATCTACCTCGTGTCCATCCCGCTGGGGATCCGCAAGGCCGTCCGGCACGGGAGCCGCTTCGACGTATGGACGAGCTCGGCCATCGTCCTCGGCAATACCATACCGACCTTCCTCTTCGCCATCATCCTCATCATCTTCTTCGCCGGG
>Ga0181535_10001211_pt1 | contig 34674 bp, 38 predicted proteins | sample PEATcosm2014_Bin_44_FD_119774 | JGI IMG/M metagenome (GOLD analysis project Ga0181535, IMG submission 119774) | Peatland microbial communities from MTU Mesocosm Facility, Houghton, MI, USA - PEATcosm2014_Bin17_30_metaG | ecosystem: Environmental > Terrestrial > Soil > Wetlands > Peat | place... | reverse complement strand
GACGCTCCCCGCCACGGAACCTGGATGCCGGATCACATCAAGAAACAACTTCTCAAGGAAATTCAGATCCTTGAGCACGAGCTTGCCCACGAACTGCCCGCCGAGATTAAGAAGGCAGCGTCGCTGGGCGATTTGTCTGAAAACGCCGAGTATCACATGGCGAAGCAGCGCCAGGTCTTCGTCAACGCGCGCCTCGGCCAATTGAAGAGACGCATGGCCGAACTCTCGCTCGTGAATCTGGCCAACATTCCCCACGACAAGGCCGGTTTCGGTTCGACTGTCGTTGTTTTCGATTCCACTAAGAACGAGGAGATTGTGTACCGGCTCGTGACCAGCGAAGAGTCGGACGTCGCCAAGGGATTGATCTCCACCACATCGCCAATTGGGCGCGGCATCGTGGGCAAGCAGGTCGGCGACGTTGCCACCATCGTTACGCCCAACGGCAAACGCGAGCTCGAGATTCTGAAGCTGACGACCGTACATGACGAAGCCGCAGAGGCCGAGGCCGAAGAGAACTCCGAAAACGGCACGAAGAAGTAGTTAGGAAGATAGGGATGACCCGGAGATGACTTGGACCAGCGCTTTCGGCCGCGCGTGCGGCTGGCTTTTAGACCGCATTGTGTACGGCCTGGCTCTTACCCGCATTTCCCCCAACGTTCTCACCTTCATCGGTCTCGTCATCAACATCGTGGCCGCGTTTCTGTTCGGTCATGCCAACGCGACCAATCCCGACCGCATGTTTCTCTACGCGGGACTGGTGATCATCGGCGCGGGCATCTTCGACATGGTGGATGGGCGCGTGGCCCGGCGCAACAATCAGGTGACGGTCTTTGGGTCTTTTTTCGACTCGGTCATCGATCGCTACTCCGACGTGGTGCTCTTCTTCGGACTGCTGGTTTACTACGGCCGCATCAATCGATTCCGCTATGTCGTGCTCGTCGCCTTTGTGATGGTCACTTCGCTGATGGTCAGCTACACTCGCGCCCGCGCCGAGGCTCTCATCGGCAGTTGCAAGGTGGGCTTCATGGAGCGGCCGGAGCGCATTGTGCTGGTGATCCTGGGCGCGCTGTTCAATCACTGGGGTGTGATGGCTCCGGTGCTATGGGTGCTCGCCGTACTCTCGACCATTACCGTGATTCACCGCGTCCAGTACACCTACTCGCGCACCAAGCACCTGGCGCCGATCAGTCAATAGGTCAGCCCTGCCGGTTCTTCCAGTCTTCGTACGACAGCCGCGGAATCTTCACAAATGCGTCGCGTGTGCGCACATAGTTGCCCAACCCATTCATGCGCCCTACCGCGTGCAGTTCCTCGGCCTTGATGTACGGTCCTGCAGGATCGACGTAGCGGTCTTCGACATAGATAGCCACGACTCGCCCGAGAATGATGCGCGACCGGCCAATCTCCAACGTAGTATGTTCGCGGCACTCGAGCGCTGCATGGGACTCCGTGATGCGAGGCGTCTTTACTACCTGCGACGGCGCGGTAGTGAACCCGGCGATCTCCAGTTCGTTCGTCCCCTCTGGAAAATCAACCGCGCAGATGTTCATCTTCTCCGCAATATCTTCGGTGACGATATTCACGACAAACTCCCCGGTGTGACGAATATTCCGCGCCGTGTCTTTGGGCACAAACGCATGATCGGGACGATTCGCAACGCCCACCCCGACGATCGGCGGATCGGTACAGAAATAGTTGAAGGCGCTGAAGGGCGCGGCATTCAGCTGCCCATTCTTATCCATGCTGGTGATCAACGCAATCGGCCGTGGTGCAATCAGCCCGATCAGCAGCTTGTAGACCTCGCTATGCGAGGCTTGTTCCATATCGAATTTCAACTATATCTCCGAGTAGTTTGCGATCCTGCTTCGGCTTCGCGCCTAGATAAGCGGTAATGACCTAGCAGGTCAACATCACGGCCGAGCAGCCGGGTTTGGTTGGCTTCCATTGCACCAGGAATTGAGTAACCGCCGACGACTCCACCATCTGCATCTTCTCGAACTCCGCCGTTTGCGTGCTGTAAAGCAGCTTGCCGCTCTCGCTCAAAACCGCCAGCTCGGGAACGCCTCTCTTGAGTGGGATCCTGTATCGCTCTGCAAGCTCGACGTTCTCGTCGAGATGACCCACGTTGACGTGGACCAGAACGAAGTTCGCATCGAGAATTGGCCGATTCGCTTCGTTATGAAAATAGATGTCGAGAACCTGGCAATCGCCACACCAGTTCCCGCCAAAATCGATCAGAACACGCTTGTGCGTCGCGGCAGCGGTTTTCAGGGCGACCGTAAGATCGGTTCGCGCCTGCGCAGGATCGGGATAGATATCGCGGCTTGCGGAATTTGCCGTGCCGGCAGCGAGCGCCAACAGCGCCGCAGCGGCAATCCAGTGCAGTGTCTTCATGGGATGGGGAATCCTCCATTGGTCACCTTTTCAGTGTGCCATAAGAGGTAATGTTCTTTCCCCTTTCGGGTCAAGACAGCCGCGGCACACGGAGTTACCCTAGAGAGAAATGAGCGCCCTGCGGAATCGGCTGGAATCGGAACCTTTCCCTGACCTGGGAACCATGATGGACGGCTATGCACAGGCGGCCGTCGAACTGGGCGGCGATGGATTTCGGCAAAAACTCGACTTCAGTGCCGAATCGATCGAGAAGCTTGACGAGATCCTGGTGCTCGTCAGCGAGAATCCCGATGTCGATCTCGACTTTGAAGTGCGGCTTTGGGGAAGCTATCTCGGTGAGGTGCTGCGGCGCCGCTACAACGGCTCATGGGAAATGACCCCCTACCCAGGCGGCGCCGTCGCGGTTCCAGCGGTGGACGTGCGCGGATCGCGCCTGTTCCCGCTCATCAAAGTTTATCGCCGGCTAACTATGGGGGAAGAAGAGGACCTGGCAAGCTTTTTTTCCATGGTAACGGAGCGGCTCGGCAGTCCGGCCAAAGTGAACTGATCCTGCGACGTCATGGTGAGCTGTGCAACTTCCGTTCCATTGCAAGCTGCCAATCACCCCCGCTCGGGTAGCCTTTGTGCGACAATAAACGATGTCGGAATGCGCCGGTTTGACGCGGCGCGTGGAGGATTCAATTATGGGCGACCTTCTGCAACCATGGCACTTGATCGTGCTGGCCGTGGTGGCGTTTTTACTGTTTGGCGCCAAGCGGCTGCCAGAGATGGGTAAAGGACTAGGCGAAGGATTAAAAGGCTTTAAGGAAGGCTTGAAGGGGATCACCGAACCCACCCCGCCCACCCAGAACACGCAAAACACCGCGCCTCCGCCACCCAACACAACGCCCGCCGACCAGAAGTAGAGCCTCGCAGGCCGATCGGCGATCAAGGGCAAGCAGCCCGGAAGCGAGAATCGGTAGCTCTGCCCCTGTCGTTCGGTCCATAGAAACCAAAGGCCTGGGTCATTCGACCCGGGCCTTCGTGCCTCTCAAAAACAATCGCGATTCGCCTGCTTAGGGACGCTGGTCCTCTGCCGAGGGATAGTAGCCCTTCTTCGCAATCACATCCATGCCGGGCCGTTCCACGCGCACGTCGATGTTGCGGAATTTGCTGTCGTAGATCGACTCGTTCGTCGAGTAGACGAGCGTGTACTGGTTGCGGGCTTCGGTTGCGATCTTTTCGTAGCTCTTTTCAATGCCATTCAGATTCTTCTCGGAGTCGGGCTGGCCACCAGTGGTGTAGATGTACTTGACGAGCAGATTGTCGTTCATCTGGAAAGGTATGTGGAAGCGGCTCAGGTAGCCCTCGCCCCAGCGCGCCGAGTCGCCCACCAACGTTCCCCATACAGCGATATTGTTCGTCTGCAGATAACGCAGCACATCCTTGTAGGTCGCCTTGCTGCCGGCTTCTTTCCCGTCTGAGATCACGTAAATAATGCGGCGACGTCCCTTGGGCCGGGTCGAAAGCTCCTTCGCGGCCGCAAGAATCGCGTCGTTGAGGGTATGAATTTCTTTGGGAATCGTGATGACGCCGCTCCCACTTCCGGTCGACCGCCCCTCTTGAAGGTTCGGATCTGCGCAATTGCCGTTGACATGAATACTGCAACCCGCCAAAGGCCCACTGTTGACCGGGATCAGCTCTTCGGTGCCGCTTGCCTTCGCGATTGCGAATACGGCTGGGACGCGTGCGCTCTGTGCGCCGGTGAAGCCTGTCCACTCATGAGAGATGTGGCTATAGGTGAAGATCGCCAGTTCGTCGAAGGGGGTCAGTGCGCCCTGAATTGCGCCCATCGATTCATTCACGCGGTCCATCACATCGGAGGTCAGGCCCTGGTCGATGACAAACGCGATCGAAAGCGGCATGGGGTCTACGGAAAAGATCTTCAGCGGCTCGTATGTTCCGTTTTCAAAGACCCGGAAATCCCGCCATGTGAGGCCGGGCACCAGATTTCCCTTTGAATCTTTCACAGTGACCGGAACCTCGACGTAGGTCACATTGATGCGAAAGATATTGGCCAACTCCGCAGGGGAAGCCGTCTCTGGCGGGGTGGCCTGAATCGGCTCCGGCGCCTTGGTGGGTTGTGTGCCAGGCGTGGGCTGTTGCGTTGAGGAAGAATTCGGAGACGCGCCATCCGCGGCTGGTTCGCTTCCCGCGCCGATGCCAGGCGTAATCGGGCCGCCCACACTGCCCAACGGGGCAGGATTCTGGGGCGCTGGGGCATCCGGGACGGAGGACTGCTGCTGGGCTGGAGCCGTTTGGATGAAAATCAGGCCCACACTCAAAACCGCGCCCAATGCCTTCAGGTTGAAACCAAGCTTCACAGGTCTATCTTCCTCCAAAAACCGCGCCCGCGGATACAGACTTTGCAAGCCGCTTCCGCCGAACGGAAAACCAAATTCTCTGCAATTCGTGTCGTCTATCCCAAGCCCCAAACGATCGTTTTTTTCGTCGTTGAATTGTTCCCTGGCTGCACTCGTCAGAGTATCAGACGCGCCACAGCCCCGCAGGTTGCCCATTCCACCTGGAAACAGTTGGGGTATGCTCTCTTCATAGGCGTTTTGCCGTCTATCTCATCAGATGCGGATTCCCCTGTTGGCTGCTGCGCTTTTGTTGGCACTGCCGGTATTTTCATTACCGGGCAGGGCACAGCTCGCGCCTTCGCCGGATGCGCCTCCGGTCAGCAACGCTCCGGATGCGCCTCCCGAAGATCAATCCGTCGCCACGTTCAAGATTGAGGTCAACCTGGTTGACCTTTTCTTCACGGTGAAGGATAAGAGCGGCAACCTCGTTCCCCATCTCACCCAGAACGATTGTTCGGTTGCGGAAGACAAGGCGCCCCAGACCCTGAAGCATTTTGTGGCCGAGACCAACCAGGCACTCACACTGGGCATTCTGCTCGATACCTCCGGAAGCCAGCAGCGGGTTTTGCCGCTCGAACAGCAAGCGGGCAGTCAATTCCTCCAGCAAGTTCTTCGGCAGAAAGACCAGGCCTTCCTGGTTTCTTTCGATGTGAATATCGACTTGCTGCAGGACTATACCAACAGCCCTCATTTGCTGGCTCGCGCAATGAATAAAGCCGAGATCAACACAGCGGGCGGCAATGGCGCTGGCGGCGTTCCGGGACTTGGCGGCGGACCGGTGCCTGTGCACGGCACGCCCAAAGGAACCCTGCTCTATGACGCCATTTATATGGCCTCGAATCAGAAAATGAATCAAGAGACGGGCCGCAAGGCGATGATCATCCTGACCGACGGCGAAGATGAAGGCAGCGAGCACAAGATCAGCGAAGCGATCGCCGCGGCGGAAAAAAACAACGTCATGGTCTACGTCATCTTGATTGCCGACACGGGCTTTTACGGCGGCTTTGGCTACGGCGGCTACTCCGCGGCAAAAAGGATCTCGGATGAGACCGGCGCCCGCCTGATCAATGTGGGCAATAACGGCAACAAGCTTGAGGCAGCCTTCCAGCAGATCGAGGACGAACTGCGCACGCAGTACGTGGCCAGCTACACGCCGACCAACACCAAGCAGGACGGCACGTTCCGCCGCATCGCGGTGGAGTGCAAAGGCGACGGGATGAAGGTACAAGTGCGCAAAGGCTACTTCGCCCCTTCCTCGGGACAATAGCAAAGTAGAAATTACCTCTCTTCCGCCAGCCTTCGCCGCTCGAAATAGAAAATCTACACACCAAGCCTGCCCGCGAAGATATCCGCGCGCTCCTGCGGCCAACTTAATTCCTCATCGAGCGATCGTGTCCGAATTAGCCGTGAACCCGCTCTATTCAAATCAGCGGCTTGTCCCCTCGTGCCAGAACACGAGACGGCGACCATTACCTTCGTGTGTACTCCCCTCAACCTGGCATCGCGCATGCATGGAGCGGGGCATCACAACGAATACCGTTACTAATGCGCGCCGAAATCGCGGTCGCGCAGCCGACACGACTTGTGCAATGTATTTGCTGGAGGACCCTCCCCATGAAGTCTGCCATTTTGATTGCAGTGGCCGTCGTTATTGTTTCGAGCCTTCCGGTTGTGTTGCGCCAGACGGATGCAGCCGCCCAGGAAAACGCAACAGCGCATCCTGCCAGCCCGCAAGCGGATCGATCCGCGTTCGTGAGTGCTCAGGCTCGCCCCGAAAGCAATGACGCAAGCGGCTCGGCGTCCAGCACTACCCAAAGGCCGCCGGTAAACCGCGCATCGGTGGTCAGATTCGACTCCAACTCCTCGAAGACGGGATCTGCCAAAGCGGGAGACACCGCGGAGGCGAAGGCCAGGCGCAAGGCCAGGCTCTCCGCGATCATTTCGACGAAATGAAGTTTCAACAAGCTTGGGCGTTTTCGGAGTCAACGTATCCTACATATTCCGATCATTATTTCCTTATTCGTCTCCGAAAATGCCCGAGGCAAATTAGATAAAAAGCAGGTGGGCCGTGAAAATCCTACCTGCGAGAACTTACACGGTTACCGAAGAAAATACCCCCCTTCTCTTTGTGCGCTTTCCGCGCCGGACTCACGGCCGCTCCCTCAATTTCTCTTGAATCAGCCTGTTTGACGATCTAACAAGAGCCCGCGTCCTGTTTGGAACAGGACTTGCGTCGAGATCGCCGAAAGTTTGGTCGTGCCGTTCCCGTGGCAAATCCCAAGCAACGGAGAAGCGGCAACACGCATAAAACTTATGAAGGAGTTTGTATGAGAAATGTCAAAACGCTCGCGGCCACGGTATTCGCTCTGGCGAGCATTCCCCTGTTGGCGCAACAAGCAGGCTCTCCGGCGGGAGCTCAAGATCAGCAACCTAACAGCCCGCGGTCTCCCGCCACGCAGGCACAGCCGCAACCCACGCGACCCCAATCCGCGCCGGCATCTGCTGCGGTGGCCGCGGTCGAGCTGAGCTCCGTGGACGGGGAGCTGGTGGACAAGCTGGATACCAGGACTGCCAAGACCGGCGACAGCGTAGTGATCAAGACGAAGTCCAACGTAAAGACGTCCGATGGCACCGAGATCCCCAAGGGATCGAAATTGATTGGTCGCGTAACTCAGGTCAAGCCAAGCGGAGACGCGAAAGATAACTCCCAGGTCGCGCTTCAGTTTGATCGCGCCGAGTTAAAGGGCGGACAAAACGTCGCGATCCATTCGGAAATACAGTCCCTTTCGCCGTCGGGAAGCGACTCCTCGAACAGCTCCCCGGATACGATGGCGGCCGCGCCCAGCGGACCGTCTGGACCCATGCCCTCGGCTCCTGTTGGCAGTATGAATGGCCCCGGTAGCGCAGCAGCACAAAGCCAGCCTCAACCTCAGATGAACGGCGGCCCTCCTGCGGCGAGTTTTGCGGGCCCCGCTGCTGGAACCATCGTGGCGCGAACCGGGAATATCGCCATCCGCACCACGTCGATTCCCGGCGTCTTGCTGGCAAACAATGAACCGGGCCAGCAGGACCCGCGCATGGCCCAAGCCTCGGGCATTCTGCTCGGCGCAAAAAAAGATGTGCATCTTGACGGTGGCACCAAGGTGGTGATCGGCGTGGCGGCTGCAGCTGGAACCAATTCCGGCGGCAACTGACGAGCAGTTCCGAGCCGTTCAAAATCCTTTGCACGAGCGTAACAGGCCGGGTAACCACCCCGGCCTGTGGCGCATTTATAGGCTCGTTTCGTCTTAATCGGCCGGCTCTCGCCTTGTCCTGTTCCACGACTATGGCGCAGTTTCGGACACAGTCGTTACCTGCGTCCCGCGACACCGTAATCTGGCGCGAGGGAGGGGGTTGTCGTTAATATCGGTTGCGTCGGGAAAAACTTGAGGCCATGGCAAAAGATATTTGGCCCAGGCTCCCGCAAAAGGTGCCTGCCATGTTGAACGATTCCGCCCTGGAAGATGGCTTCGAAATCAGCCCCCGGTTCCGCCAGACCCTCGAAGATCGAGTGACTCGGCTGGAGCGTGATGCCGATTACGACGAGGCACAGCTCTCGCGCCTCGAAAACCGCGATCATATTCGGCGGCAAATGCGCCTCGTCGCCGTGCAGCGTGCCGAAGCCCTCCGCATGCGTCTCTTTCTCGATCGCACCAAGACGCGCCTTCCCCGGCCGCTGATCGCGCTGTAGCGGGCAGTTTTTTCGCGCAGCGAATTTGCACTGAGGGCCGACCTTCGGGCTCAAATCAAAAAGGCCGCGCCCCCTCGTCGAGGAGCGCGGCCTTTTACTGTCCGCAGAATTTGGAGCACCGGGCGGGGATCGAACCCGCGTATACAGGTTTTGCAGACCTGCGCGTTAGCCACTTCGCCACCGATGCTTGAAAGGCAGTTCGGAGTTCTTAGTTCACAGTCTCATCTATGAGGTCGAAGCCACTTCGGCTCGCGACTCGAAACTAAGAACTACGAACTGTGAACTCTGAACTGTTATTTTGCCGCCAACTCCTTCTTCGACAAGTACCACGTCTCGACCTTCAACCCGGCGCCGCCGCCGTTGGTGCGCTTGGCCGCATCGGCCACCGTCGCCGGCGCGGGCACAATTACATCCTGACCTGGGGTCCAGTCGGCGCCTACGCTGACGCCGTTTCCGTCGATTGTCTGTAATCCCTGAAACACGCGCACCAGTTCGTCAATATTCCGGCCGAGCTGCTGCGGATAGTAAATGATCGCGCGGATGGTCTGCTTGGGATCGATCGCAAAGACTGCGCGCACCGTCGAGGTATCCGATGCCTCCGGATGCACCAGGCCGTAGAGTCCCGCGACTTTTTGATCGAGATCGGCAATGACCGGGAACTTGACCTCGATGCCGGCATTCTTTTCGAGATCCCGCACCCAGGCGATGTGCGAGTAAATGGAATCGATCGACACGCCGATCAACTGCACGCCCAGGTCCTCGAATCGCTGCCATGCGCGCGCAAACGCGATGAACTCTGTGGAACAGACCGGGGTAAAGTCAGCGGGGTGCGAGAAGAGCAGCACATACTTGCCCCTCGAGGTGTAATCGCTGAGGCGAATGACGCCCTGAGTGGACTTGGCCTCGAAATCCGGCGCACTTTCGAGGATGCGGGGGATTCGGCTTTCCTGGATGACGCTCATATTGAAAATCTCCTTCACTGCAATTTGCATGCGGGCGCTTTGCACCCAGAAACGAAAAACCCACTCGCCATGGGCGGGTGGGTCGTCGGGGTTTCCGATTTAGTTCGGAATCTAGCCCAGCGAACACGCCCGCGCAGCGCAGCCCTGACAGCGGCAGCACATATTCATTGCGGGAGCGGAGAAGCGGGCCATCGAGTCCTTTGTGGCCGGGCATCGACCCGAACCAAGTATTCGTAGACTAGAGCGAACGCCGGAACCTGTCAAGCCTGACGGTTTTCTTGAGGCCGCCCGATTTCCGCCGCGGAATGCGCAACCAAATGGTTGCATTCCGGACCGACTCACGTTATTATGCAACCTTGAGGTTGCCCGATCATGACCGATCGCATTGAAAAACGTATTGAGATCAAGGCCCCCGTTTCCCGCGTCTGGCGCGCGCTCACCGACTATCGTGAATTCGGCGAATGGTTCCGGGTAAAGTTGGAAGGCCCTTTCGTGGTTGGCCAAACTACGCGCGGCCAGATCACTTATCCCGGCTATGAACATGTGAAATGGGAAGCCCTGGTTCAGGCCATGGAGCCGGAGCGGCTCTTTTCCTTCACCTGGCCCCTCATCAAATCCGTTGATCCAGCCAATTACTCGGCCGACTACTCCACAGCGCCGAGGACGCTCGTCGAGTTCAGACTCGAAAAGAACGCGACCGGCACGCTCCTCACGCTCACCGAATCTGGATTCGAAAACATCGCCGCCGATTGGCGTCTCGAGGCATTCCGACGCAACGATGGCGGATGGACCGAGCAGATGAAGAACATCGAGGGCTATGTCGCGAAAAACTCCTAGCTCCCGTTCCGCCCGGCGCCGCTCGCACGCTCCTGTTTTTGCAGCGCTCGGCGACCGCACGCGCCTCGCGCTGGTGGCAAAGTTGAGCTCGGGGGAGAACTATTCGATCTCGCAACTCACCGAGGGCTCGCGGCTGACCCGCCAGGCGATCACCAAACATCTGCGCGTGCTCGAACACGCCGGCATGGTGCGCTGCATGCGCCGCGGCCGCGAGAGCCTGTTCGCGTTCAACCCCGAACCGCTCCAGGAAGCGAAAAACTATCTCGAATCGGTGTCCGAGCAGTGGGACCAATCGCTCGCACGGCTCAAGATGTTTGTCGAGGAGGAGAAGCCGAACTAGCACCATTCCTTTGTGACCAGCGTCCCGAATTCAGGGCTGAAACACAGAACGGTTGTCCGATAATTGCTTTATGTCTACTCGTCCCTCTGCTCCGATTGTTTTGGAATACTCAATCGCCGACGTGTTTACTGACGTCGCGCTGGCCGGCAATCCGGTTGCGGTCGTGATCGATTCCATTGGTCTGCCCACGGAGCGGATGCAGGCGATTGCCCGTGAATTCAATCTGAGCGAGACGACATTTGTTCAGCGCAGACCCGTAGGCGTCGAGCAGGCCGAAGGCGTGCGCGTGCGCATCTTCACTACGCAAGAGGAGCTGCCGTTTGCAGGACACCCCACGTTAGGCACCGCCACTGTGCTGAAGGTGAATGCGCCGGCGACTGAACAAGGCGACACCATTACGCTCGCGCTCAACGTCGGCCCCGTTCCAGTGAGCTTTGAAGATCGAGTTGGCGATTCCGCGGCCCTCTTCGGCGAGATGACGCAGCGCAACCCGGAATTCGGCGCGGAGTTGGATCCCGCTGCGGTTGCGCACCTCATCGGACTCGATCTTGCCGATCTCGAACCCAAGCTGCCCCCACAAGTGGTCTCCACGGGAAATGCATTCGCTATTGTTCCGCTGCGCTCGTCCGAAGCCCTGGCCCGGCTCAACGTGAAACAGCGCGAGGCCACAGAATGGCTTCGGGCGCGAGGCGCGCGCTGGTTCTTTGTGCTCGGACCCACCGGCGAAGAGACGCCCGCCTTTCGCGCGCGTATGCAGTTTAACGGAGGAGAAGATCCGGCCACAGGCTCAGCGGCCGGCTGCGCCATTAGCTATCTCGTGGCACGCGGCGTCGTTGCTTCCGGAGAACGAATCCTGCTCCGGCAGGGGGTCGAAATAAATCGATCCAGCGATCTTTTTCTCAGCGCGAAAATGAGTTCGGCGAAGGTTTCCGATGTGCGCGTCGCAGGCAGCACTATTCTCGTTGCAAAGGGACAGCTTTTCCTGCCGTAATGCACACTCTTTCAACAGACTTTAATCGTTACAAGTGTCGTTCTGTCTTTGCACTACCCGATTTCCACTTCTCCCCTGATAGTTTTCATTGCGGTTTTCGCTTGTCTTTCTCTCTTCCCAGCATCTCCGAGTGCCCGTACTCTTGCCAAGCATTGAGACATTTTTCACCGGCGTTTGAGCCGGCCTGGCCCAAGTCAATCAGACACAATTCTGACTGCTAACAAGGGCTTCCGTTGCGTTAGGTCGATCGACGGAGCAGGTGCTTCTGCGTTCTGAAAGCGCCTCGCAACCGCATCCGGCCACGTAAAGCCTGTTGGCGTCTGCCGTCCCGGGGAACCATCGCGTCAACCTGCCACCAGAGCGGGAGAAGAGATGTGTGTTCTCACGAGTCGGCGAACATTCTGTACCCCAAGGAGTGGACCTTTTTCCATGCGTCCCAAGAAAGTAATTCTCTGCGTCGATGACAACGAACAAGACCTTTCCGTGCTCAAGTTCATGCTTTCAACGAACGGCTACCGCGTACTCGCGGCCAACAACGGCGCGGAGGCAATCAGTATCTTTGGCGACAACCTTGTCGACCTGGTACTGGCTGACTTCGCCATGCCACAGATGACCGGCGACCAGTTGATCCGCCGGTTGAAACAGATCGCGGCTCACGTGCCGATGGTCCTTATGGGCGATCCCCAGAAAATGGAAGGTCAGATCCATGCCGCCGATGCGCTGCTGGCCAAGAAAACCTGTTCTCCGCTGGAGCTGCTGGAGTGCATCAAGGTGAGAAGCGCGCGCAAGAGGGGCCCGCGGAAAGGCATGCAGCGCCTGCCGCAGGGCGCAGAACTCGCCGTCGCGTCATAGCGAGGGGGCGGGCCAAAATCCGCCCGCCCCGACGAGGATAAGCTGTTGGTCTCGCAACGAGACCAACAGCTCCCTAGAAAAGCTCGCTCTTGACTGACGGGCATACGGGCAGGCATACTCCGCAGCTATAGCATTTGCGGAAATGATTCTGCCTTCTTGAATCTTTTTGAAGATCAACGCAACCCCCAGCCTCGTTGATCTTCTGTCATCGGCTTCGGCTCTCGGATATATTTCCAAAAGTGCAGCTGGCCCAGCGGGAGACTCATATTCCTCGCCCGCGGAAGCAGGGTTTTTATGGATCTTGTTCTTGCCCGTCTTTTCTTTGTGGCCTTGTTGTCGGGGGTCTGTTATTTTCTTCATCCGTTTGGCCTCAATGGCCCGGTGGGCGCGCTCGCTGGAGCTGGAGCCGCTGGCGCAGTAATTCTGTTCGAGCTGCGGGTGCGGGCTCTCAGCCTCAAGCGGCTCATCGGCGCGGTTGTGGGCAGCGTGCTGGGCATCTTTGGCGCGGCACTTTTTTGCCTGGTGCTGCGCTCCGCTCCACTCACCAGTTCGACCTCGGCCGTCCTGCAGATTTTCGTGCTGCTGCTGATGACTTATGTCGGCCTACTCGTGGGCGCCAGCAAAGGCGAGCTGCTGAATCCGGCCGCGCTGGGCATCGTGTTTAGCGGAGAGCGCCCGACCAGGCGCACCGCCAAGGTGCTCGACACCAGCGTGATTATCGACGGGCGCATCGCCGACATTGCCGAGGCGGGATTCGTTGAGGGCCTGATGGTGATTCCGGAGTTCGTCTTGCGCGAGCTACAGGTCGTCGCCGACTCCACCGATGGCTCCAAGCGCCAGCGCGGCCGCCGCGGCCTCGATATGCTGCAGCGCATGCAATCCAGTTGCGGCATTCAAGTCCAGATTGTTCCCGATGACTTTCCATCGATCCGCGAGGTCGACCTCAAACTTCTTGAACTGGCGAAGAAATGGGAAGCCAAGGTCGTGACCAACGATTTCAATCTGAACAAAGTCGCGCACCTGCACCACGTCGAGGTCCTGAACATCAACGATCTGGCCAATGCGCTCAAGCCCGTAGTGCTCCCCGGCGAACGTATGACCGTGCTCATCCTGAAAGAAGGCAAGGAATACAACCAGGGCGTGGGCTATCTCGATGACGGCACGATGGTGGTCGTCGACCATGCCCGCAAGATGATCGGCAAGCCCGTCGATATCTCGGTCACCAGCGTTTTGCAAACTGCAAGCGGCAAGATGATCTTCGGCAAGATGGACGAGAACGGAAAGCCGTTTGAGCCCATCAAGCCCGGCCCCGTCGAGATTGCTCGCTAGCGAGCCTGCGGAACCGGGTCCGAACCCGGAATGGCCCTAGCTTGCGCTTTTTGGCTGCATGGAGCGGGAGACTCGCAAGGACTCCGTTGGAATCGGAGAGAGATTACCATCGAGCCTTACTGAAGTTTGTCATTAACGTTATTGTAAAATTCGATTAAAAAATAGAAGATAGACGGAACGTCAATTGCTGCACGCGCTAGCAAGACATCCCCCGCCTTGCGCTCATTGACTCTGCTGAGAAGGGTGCGCAATTTGCTCATAGATGCATTTTTCTGTCTAGTCCATTCTTTTGCCGGCTCTCGATTCGCATTCGGTCGTGAACATCAATCGCTTCGAATTCCGGTCGCCATCGGGCTGCTTTCCGTCCTCTGCGCCTTCGCCGGTTGCAGCGGTACGTCCTTGACGCCTTCCGGCACGCTGGCCATCACCACTTCCTCACTGCCGAAAGGCCAGGTCGGGACCGCCTATAGCGCCACGCTCGCAGCCACGGGCGGCTCAGCGCCTTACACTTGGGCTCTGACCAGCGGCACGCTGCCGGCCGGACTTACATTGAAAGCATCCACGGGCGCGATCGGCGGCACGCCCACAGCAGGCGTCAGTGCCAGTGCCCTCACGTTCACGGTCACCGATTCCAGCAGCCCCGCACAGAGCAAATCGGTGAGCCTGAGCTTGACAATCTCTCCCGCGACGCTAAGCATCACCACCTCATCGCTTCCCGACGGCCAGGTGGGCGCGAGCTACAGCGCGACCCTCGTCGCCACAGGGGGAACTACGCCGTACACCTGGTCCCTGACCTCGGGAACACTACCCTCGGGTCTCAGTCTGAACGCGTCTACAGGCGCAATCATCGGTACACCTACCGTGGCAGCGAACGCTAGTCCGCTCACCTTCACTGTGAACGACTCCAGCAATCCCGTGCAGAGCGCTTCCGTTTCCCTGGGACTAACCATAGGGTCGACCGCTTCGGGCACGCTGACCATCGCGACAACAACTTTGCCAGGTGGACAGGTGGGAGTCGCTTATAGCGCTGCACTGCTGGCCGCGGGTGGAACTACGCCCTACACGTGGTCCATCTCCAGCGGCTCTTTGCCGGCAGGCCTCACACTGAATGGAGCCACCGGGGCAATCACGGGGACGCCGACAGCAGCCGCCGGTGCCACCCCTCTCACCATCAGCGTCAGCGATTCCAGCGTTCCGGTGCAGACGAAATCGGTAAACCTGGCATTGACGATTTCTACTTCCTCTGGCATTTCCGTTTCGGTTTCACCGCAAAACGCCGGTATAACCATCACGCAAACCCTTTCACTGACTCCGACCACGACCGACAGCTCCGGCGTGAATTGGTCTGTCAGCGGTTCAGGTTGCAGCGGTGTCGCATGCGGGACCCTCTCCGCCGCCACCAGCCTCACCGGAGTTGCCGTCACTTACTCGGCACCCAGCACCGCGGGTGTATACACCATCACGGCCAGCAGCGTCACCAATAACTCAATCACAGCCACAGCCACTATCGGCGTTACCGATCTCGCCGGTATGACCACGTATCACAACGATATCTCCCGTGACGGGGCCAACACGCAGGAGTACGCTCTCAACACCTCGAACGTCACGACCTCCACTTTCGGCAAACTCTTCTCTTGCGCGGTCGACGAGTCCGTGTATGCCCAGCCCCTTTGGGTTCCAAATCTCACCGTCAATTCGGCGCCACACAACGTGGTTTTCGTTGCCACCCAGAACGACAGCCTCTACGCCTTTGACGCGGACAACAACACGACTCCCTGCACTCCGCTGTGGCATGCCAATCTTCTCGATACGGCGCACGGCGGCACATCCGGCGAGACCGCGGTGCCTTCAGGACTGCCTGGTTACCTTGTAGGGGCGGGCGGAGGCGACATTCAACCGCTGGTTGGCGTGACCGGAACCCCGGTCATCGATCCAACCACCAACACACTCTATGTCGTCTCGAAATCCGTTGTCGCCTCGGGACCCACTTTTTATCAGCGCCTGCATGCGATCGACCTTGCCACGGGGAATGAGCAGTCCTACGGACCAGCGAACATTGCTGCCACATATCCCGGCAATGCGGACGGAACCTCAACGACGACCTTCGTCGACCAGCAGGAGAATCAGCGTCCTGGTCTGGCGCTCGTCAACGGGACCGTGTACATCGCATGGGCTTCGCATGAAGACACAACGCCGTTTTACGGTTGGATCATGGGCTACAACGCGAGCAATCTCGCCCAGACATCCGTTTTCAATGTCGATCCGAATATTCCTTCTTCTCCTCTGACTGAAGGTGTTGGAGACGGCGGCATCTGGATGAGCGGAGGCGCGCCCGCTGCCGACTCTTCAGGCAATCTCTATGTCATCACCGCCAATGGGGCTTTTGATCCCACCACCAGCAATTATGGCGATACACTTTTACAGCTTTCTCCAAGCCTGAGTGTTAGCAATAACTACTTCACACCGACCGATCAGCTAACTGATGATCAGGACGACGTCGATTTTGGTTCCGGAGGCGCGGTCCTCGTCGATCTCCCCGCCAACGGCGGCAATCCCACACACCTCATCATTGGCGGTGGTAAAGACGCCTCTCTCTATCTTCTGAACCGCGATGCTTTGGGTGGGTATGGGAACGCATGGCAGCAGACGTACCTCAACCTCAACAACCCCGGCTTCCATGGAATTTTCGCCACGGGCGCATTCTCGAACTCCACTCTTTACATTTCAACGTTCAAGGGTCCGCTCCAAGCGCTTTCCTTGAATCCAAGCACCGCCTATCTGAGCCCACTGCCGAATGTCAGCCCTGAGACGTTTGCTTCGTACGGTCCCACCCCTTCGGTATCTTCGACACCGAATAACAGCAACGGCATCGTCTGGATTATCGATGCGGGTCAGTTTTGCATTCCCACGTCGCCTGGGTGCGGCCCCGCCGTTCTGCGCGCCTACGACGCAACCAACCTCTCGACCGAACTATGGAATAGCACGCTGGGCAACGGTAATACCGCCGGTAACGCGGTCAAATTCACCGTGCCCACAGTCGCGAATGGCAAAGTCTACGTGGGCACGAGGGGAAACAATACAGGCGGAGCGGACAACAGCACCTCGGTTCCCGGCGAACTCGACGTGTATGGACTGCTGCCCAATTGAATGGGTGAGCGCCAGCGACTACGGCTGCATCAGCATGCGACGCAGGCGCTGCTTTACACCCGGCCATTCTTTCGCGATGATCGAAAAGCGAGCTGAATCGCGCGCCGTGAAATCGGACGCCATGCGATGGGCGCGCAAAATGCCTTCCTTCACCCCACCAATGCGCGCAATCGCCACCTGCGAGCGCAGGTTGCGCGCGTCGGTGTGCAGGCAAACTCGAAGGGCGCCCCAGGTTTCAAAGGCATAACACAGCATCAGAAACTTGGCTTCGGTGTTGGCCGCGGTGCGAATGGCCGATTGCGTAAGCCAGGTATAGCCAATCTCGCAAACGTCAGGAAAGGTTCGGCCATGGCGAGCATGGTCCGTAGGCCACGCCCAGGTTTCCAGATCGAAGAAGCGCGTCGATCCGATCACCGCGCCATCTTCAATGCGAATCGTCGCAAACGGCAGTGCCTTTCCGGCGTCTCTCAAGGCCAGCGCGGCAGCGATGTAGTCAGAGGCCTCGGCGCTCGTTTGCGGAACGGAGGTCCATCGGTATAAAGCTGGATCGACTGCCGCGGCCACAGCAAGTGCATCGGCGTGGCCGGACTGCAACGGCTCGAGACGCACGTGCTTGCCGAGCAGCACAACATCCGCTTTGATGGCTTCCTGCAAAATGGATTTGCTCCGAACGCCGCGATGCGATTCCGATCCAGTCTAGCTGGAACCGGCTTCTGGGGCGTGAACGACTGGGGAGAGTTTAAGATCGGTCAACTGGCTTATCTGAATAATCGGCTCTATGTCCGTGCAGATATGTATATCACGATTGATCCGGACTACATGCGGCAAAAAGTCTCTGCAAGTGCTGGGTCGATTCAAATGCGGTTCCGGACTAGTACTTAGGCACCTTGGGGTCGATCTCGTCGCTCCACGCGAGAATCCCGCCTGCCACATTCACGACTCGTGGATATTCGGATTGCATGAGGAATTCGGCGATGCGCTGCGACCGGCCTCCGCTCTTGCAATGCACCACAACTTCGCGGTCGCGGTCGATCTCAGCCAGGCGCTGCGGCACATCGTTTTGAGGAATCAGCTTTCCGCCAATCTGCGCAATCTGATATTCGTACGGCTCGCGCACGTCAATCAGTTGCACGTCTTCTCCGGCATCGATCCGCCGTTTCAGTTCCTTCACTGTGATCTGTGGGACGCCGTTCTTCAAGTTTGCCTCCTGCCGAATTTCAGGAACGATGCCGCAGAAATTCTGATAGTCGATCAGCTCGGTCACGGTGGGGTGATCGCCACAAACCGGGCACTCTGGATTCTTGCGCAGCTTCAGCTCGCGGAAGCGCATATTCAGCGCATCCACAAGCAGAAGACGGCCGATGAGCGGACTCCCGTTGCCGAGAATCAGCTTGATGACCTCCGTCGCCTGAATGACTCCGACTAGCCCAGGAAGAATGCCCAACACCCCGCCCTCCGCGCAGCTGGGAACAAGCCCCGGCGGGGGCGGCTCCGGATAGAGGCAGCGATAGCAGGGACCTTCCTTGGTAGCAAAAATGCTGGCCTGGCCTTCAAATCTGAAAATGGACCCGTAGACGTTCGGCTTACCCAACAGTACGCAAGCGTCATTCACCAGGTAGCGAGTAGGGAAGTTATCGGTTCCATCCGCGACGATGTCGTAGTCCTTCAGAATCTCGAGCGCGTTGGCGCTGGACAACATCGTGTCGTGCTTGACGACGTTGAGTGCCGGGTTCAGCGCAGTCAGCTTCTCAGCGGCGGAGTCGATTTTCTTGCGGCCAATGTCCTTCGTTGAGTGGATGATCTGGCGCTGGAGATTGCTCGCATCCACAACATCGAAATCCACCAGGCCCAGCGTGCCAATGCCGGCGGCAGCCAGATAAAGAACGAGCGGCGAACCCAGGCCCCCCGTGCCAACACACAGCACCTTGGCGGCCTTCAGCTTCTGCTGCCCCTCCATGCCCACCTCGGGCAAGATCAGATGGCGTGAGTAGCGTGCTAGATCGTCGGTCGTCAGCTCAGGCAGCGGAAGGGTTTCGGTAATCGTAGGCATCGAAAAGCTCTCAGTTCGTAGTTCTTAGTTCACAGATTCTAAGTATCGACCTTGGATTCGGCCAGTCAGAAATGTTTGCGCCGAAGGCGCCTAGCCCCCGGCGATTGAGGGGATAATCGAGAGCGTGTCGTTCTTCGTGACGGATGTGCCCTCCTTCGCGGGAAGGTAGCGAACATCCTCGTCGTTCAGATACAGGTTAACAAAGGCGCGCAGCTTGCCCTCCCCCGTAAACAAGTGCTTACGCAGATCGGGATGGGCCTGCGTGAGGCCGTCAAGCGCCTCGGTAATGGTCGCGGCGTTCACTTCAACGGCATCCTGCCCGCCCGCAAAAGGGCGCAATGGCGTGGGAATGAAAATCATCATCAGTCTGGGACCTCGCCAGCTCTCTCTAAGATGACACAGCGGGCCCATTGGATGAAGGAAAGCGTGCGCGCGGTCGGAGATTGACCCTGGGAACTGGGTCCTCTCATCCGCTTGAGAGCGCGCTTTTGGGCGCTTCGGAGAGCAGGCAGAACATCCTGCGAAGAGTAAAGCGGCCCCGGCATTGCCGGAGCCGCTTCAAGTGACGAACTAACTTGGATTCCGATTCTTATGGGTTCTTATTGGCCTGAGGGCTTTGGCGCAGCAGCCGGCTTAGTGGCGGCCTTGGCTGCGGCAGTCTCAGTGGCCTTGGGCTTCCAGAAGTCAGGGTCGCTCTTGATCCACGCCTCATCGGCATAGCTCTGCTTGGGATTGATGGAGAACAACTCGCTGCGCGAAGACTCCACCGTCTCGCCGTAAAGCTTGTCGAGCTTGTTCATCCCTTCCTCGCCGCCCAACGCTTCGGCAAATTTCGCGCTCTCCGCGAATCCCTGATCAATATCAGCCATCGACTTGTCCGCACTCAGAATGATGTACGTGCCATCCTCGGCGCCGTAAGCAACCTCGTAGGTCGCCCAGTGCGCGCTGGTCCCACCTTTTTCATTGGCATCCTGCACCATCTTGGTCAATTCATGCCATTCCTTGCGGTGGCCAGGCTTGACGCGGAAGACGGAGACCTCGTAGTAGCGGGCATGGGAGATGTCAGCATGAGGGTGAAAGCTCAGCTTTTCGTCATAGGTTGCAACCGCCTGGTCAAAATCCTGAAGCAGGTCGCCGTCGGCCATCAAATCATGGTCGATTTCCGCGGATAGCGACGGGCTCTTGTCGATAATCTTGTTGTCGGCTTCCCACGCCGCAAACGACGGATAACGCGTGATGAAAAGCGCTCTCGATTTGCCCGTCAGTGAGTTCAGGGCGACGTAGTGGCCCTGCAACTTGGCGCGGTTCATTGTCGCCACAAAGGCCGCTTCGGTTTTGTCGTGGGCCATGCCGGCTCTGCCCGGTTTGATAAACTCCCGCGCGATCTGAATGACTTTGGGTGGTGCCGCGGGTGCGGATGTATCTTGTGCTGCGGCCGCCAAACCGCCGGCAGCGACGAGGGACAGTCCCAACAGAACTGGGCTGATTTTCATGGGTAACCTCCTTGACATGCTCAAAGATCACTTGCGTTGAGGGAGTAGAAGGTGGGCAACCGCACGTGCTCTGGGGCGGGCCGATTATCTTGCCACAACGGGAATAAGTAAAGAGATTTCTGATCTGCTTGACATCCATTCGCTCTGCATTCACTCGGAAAGCCAGAGGCCGACCTTTCAATGCAACTACGGGAAAGGAAGTCCTCCCATTGCACGGCAGGTCTATCACGAGCCGAGAAGCGACTGACCGAGTTTGAGCCACCAGGCAGGAGCGCCACGGTACAGATAGATGAGAAAGATCTGGAAGCCAAACAGCACCGGCAGAGCCACACGATAGGCCTTATGAATGCGGCGGTCGACGAAAAGGTCGCGCGCGACTCCCAGCAGGATCACGCCGTCCACGAAAACGTAAAAGAGGGTGTGATCGAAGATGTATTGGATGCGGCCGAAGGGGGCATCCAGCAACGCGCACGTGGCGATGAACAGCAGGCGGCGATGGAGTTCGGGTCTGCGGCGCCAGGCAATCGCGAGAACCACGCAAACGCCGAAGATGAGCATGTCGCCAAAGGGAACGCTGAGAAACGTATCGGTGTCGGGGATGTGGAGGATGTGCTTGTCGAAGCGGCCCATGATGACAGCGATGACGAAGCCGAGCACGACCATGACGGACGCGAGTCCGACGCCGAACCAGCCGAAGAGGCGATGGATTCGCACGTTGCGCGTGCGCACTAGCGCCGACTGAAAGATGTAGAACGCTACCCACAGGGAGAAGGCAGCGCCATGAATCCAGAGAAGGAGCGGCCGCGGCGGCGAGGCATGGAAGAGGCTGGCGTCGATGGTGTGGCTGAATCCCCAGACCACAATCGCGGCGATGAGCAGGGACATGGCGAAGTAGAAGTACTTATCCACCGATCCCCTGAGCCCGATTGTGGTGGCCGGATGTTGCGAGCGGATTGCGGGCGTGCTGATCGTGTTCATCGTGCCTGCCCCGTTCTTTTGGTCCTGGGAGTGGGTCGCTGTTGTGACTGGGCCGAATAAACGGGGATGAATCGCTCCGCAGGCTGCTCGGCCGATGACGGTTCTGATTTTCTGAGGGACTCTGGCATCTCGCCGAAGTCCCTCAAATTGACTCTGTCGAACGCGCCGTTATTGGGCTGCTTTTTTGGCCTCTGGCTTTGCAGCCGAAGCTGTGGTCTTCGGCTTCCAGAAGCCGGGATCGGCCTTGATAAAGTCCTCGGTCACGTAGCTCTGGGCAGGATTCACCGAATACAACTCAACCCGCTCGGAAGCGATGGATGCGGCGCGCAGCTCACGGATCTTTTTCAGTTCTTCCTCGCTTATCGCAGTTCGGATCTTTGGATCCTCCGAGAATCTTTGGTCAATTTCAGCCTCGGAATTGGAGGAGGTGAGGAAGACGTACTCGCCGATCGACTCACCGTACTCCATCCGGTACGCGCCCCAATGTTGGGTGGTTCCGGCTTTATCGAAGGCGGCCATATACAGCTTCATCAGATCCTGGAAATCCTTGCTATGACCGGGATGAACCTCCACGATGTCGGCTTCGAGGTAGCGGGATTCGGGGCCCGGCGTTCTGGTGTGGAAACTCAGCTCGGCATCAAAGCTGAAGATCAACGTATGGGCCTCGTTCAGTAACTCACCGTCGGCCACGTTGATCCGTTCAAACTCGGATGCGACGGCCGGTGTGTCAAAGATCTTGTTGGCCTGCTGCAATTCATCGAAGGAGTTGAAGCGGCCGAGATAAATGGTCCGCGCTCGCCCGGAGATCGCGTTGAACGCGGTGTAGTGCAGGGGGAACTTGGCCTTGGCCATCGCCGCGACGAAAGCGCCCTCCGTTTTGTCGTGGGCCAGTCCGCCCTTGCCGGGCTTGGGGTATTCGACGATGACTTGCAGGTACTTGGGCGTAGGAGCTGCTGCAGTGGATGCATCTTGCGCCGTGGCCGGTAGACCGCCGGCGACCGCGAGAGACAGTCCCAACACAATTGGGCTGAACTTCATAGGTGAACCCTCCTGGATTGATGACACTTCTGGCAAATAACTGGATCGTGGGGGATGTCGAATCGGAAATCTGCGCGAACCTTACACAAGGCTTCTTTCAAAAGCCATGGTTTTTGGCTAAATTCGATCTAAATTCCATGTAATGGTCCATGTCGCTGATTCTGGTGCACTTCTCCTCATCTAGGTTCACGAACCAGTGCCCGAGCCTCGACGCGTTTGGACGGAAGAAATGTTTCTGCGGCGACGGCCAACGCCAGGAGGACGGATGGGCCTTTTACGGGGACAGATCATCAAGGAGCGACGGGGCCAGTGAAGAGGGCTCGAAGAGCCGGAAACCTACGTGCCTTTGGGCGCGTTCTACCCGTCGACTTCGATGGTCTCGTGGACGAATCGCTTGTCTTCCTCGGTTGTACCAGCCAGAAAGAACGAATTCGTGACTGCAGCTTCGCCGTGCGCGACTTCGGTGATGACATACGAGCAGCCCAGCCAGTGCGCCTCGGCAAAATCTGTCGGCGACCACTGCGCGGGATGATCGGGATGCGAATGATAGAAGCCGGCAATCTCCAAACCGCGCGTGCGAGCTTCGCGCTGGATCTTCACCAGTTCTACCGGCGCAATGTGATAGCGATTGTGCGCCGAGTCGGTGCGCGTGTTGCCGGCTCGAATTGCGGCAACAATCGCCCATCCATCCTCGACCGGCTTTCCCAAGAGCGCACCGCAGCATTCGTGCGGATACGTCTCCTCGCCATGCGCGCGAAGACTCTCATACACAGCCTGGGGCACGCGCAGCACGCTCATCCTTCCTCCCAGAATCGCTCGCTCAAATACTTGTCGGCGGAGTCCGGCAGCACTGTAACAATCACCGCGCGTCGTCCGGCAGCTGCTTCCTCGCGGGCAATCTTGAGGCATGCAACAACCGCGGCTGCGGCCGAGATGCCGACAAGCAGCCCTTCCTCGCGCGCCAGCCGTTTGGCCATTTCGTAGGCAGCTTCCGTTTCGATTCCGAGTTCGCGATCGGCCAGGTGCGGATTGTAGATCGCCGGAACAATGGCGCTGGCCATGTGCTTCAATCCTTCCAATCCATGAAACGGCGAATCGGGCTGAAAACTGATCGCCTGAATCGCGGGGTTGTGTTCCTTCAGCCGGCGCGTCGTACCCATGAACGTGCCGGTCGTGCCTAGCCCGGCAACAAAATGCGTCACCTGTCCCGCGGTCTGCGCCAGAATCTCCGGCCCGGTCGTGTTGTAGTGCGCCAGCCAGTTCGCATCGTTCGAGTACTGATCCAGATAGCAAAACTTTGCCGGATCATTGCCCGCCAGCTCGCGTGCGCGGCGAATGGCTCCATCCGAGCCCTGGTCGGGATCGGTCCAATCCACCGTTCCGCCATACGCGTGCAGGATGCGTTTGCGTTCAGGCGAAACGTTCGAGGGCATGGCCAGCCGCACCGGAATGCCCAACGCCGCGCCCAGCATCGCGAGAGCGATCCCCGTGTTCCCACTGGTCGCGTCGAGGATGGTTTTTCCCGGCGTCAACAGACCGCGTTGGCGCGCATCGCGCACCATTCCCGCGGCCGCACGGTCTTTCACGCTTCCGCCGGGATTCGTCCATTCCGCCTTGCCCAGCAGTGTAATCCCGTCCAGCCCGCGCACCACCTGCTCCAGACGTACCAGCGGCGTCGCGCCGATGCGATCCGGCAACGAAGACCCAAGTGTGGTTTGCGTGTGAATCGTTTCCATCTTCTGCATGAATCCTGGGCCCAGCTAGTCATGGCGCGTTGCGGCCCGCGTGCACCCTGTGCGAGAGTTATAAGGAGAAGCTTTCGAGCACTCCCCTTTTATCTTCGCAGACCGGAAAGCGGCCATGGCCAAAACGCCCACCAAACCAAGCTTCGATCAAGCGCTTGCAATCCTGCGCTTGCACTCTTTTGATGTGACACCCTTCGCTGGAGTCGCGAACGGGGTGCTGGCGAGCAAGCATGGGGTAGCCGCTGTCCTGGTGCCGGAGAGCCAAGGCAAAGATGCACCGGCCGCCTTCGCGATCCATCCCGGCGTTCTCGTGCGTGGCGAGGTGGCGCGGCTTCTCGATCGCGGTTACCAAAAATTCATTAAGACCTCCAAATATGAATTGCCCGCTACGGCAAGCCAGTTGCAGGCTATCCACACGTTCAGCGAGGAATTGAAACTGCTGATTGGCGACGTTAGCCTTTACAACGAATCGCTGGGGACTACGAGCGATTTGTATGAGTACGACCGCCTGCAAGGTCGCGAAGTTGAGCAACCGGCGCCTGTCCAACCATGGGCATTGACGGACGGCCATTGAGAGTAAGTTGGCGGTGGATGAGGAGATAAGAATGGCGCCGAAAGACGATGTAGCCCCTCCCCCAACGCAAAAAGCGGAACGCCGCAAAGAATCCCGGCACAGCGTGGATGGCACTGCCACTCTGCAACTGCTCGATCCGGGCATCCGCCTGCGCGGCCGGATTCTGGATCTGAGTCTGAACGGGTGCCAGTTCCGCACCGAGGATTGCTTTCCGCTTGGAATTCGTAGCCGGGTGGAAATCGAGTTTCACCTGGACGGCTTGCCGTTCCGCCTCGCCGGTGTCACACAGTCCATTCACAAGCGCCACAAGGTTGGCGTTCGTTTCCTCAATGTCAGCGAGCGCAAACGCGAACAGCTCGTCGAGCTCATCGCCGAGATCAAAGAGATCAGGGCGCGCGTCGCGGCCCCAACTCCAAATGCCCCCTGCCATTGAGCCGCATCCATTGCGGAGAGATCGACCCGCTCCCTTAAACCATCGGCTCGGCGTTGCGATACGAGTGGTCAGGAGCGCGCACGATGCGCATCAATTTGCCGTGATCGAGCCAATTCAGCTCGCAGTCTTCACAATCCTCGAGAATCACATTGCCAGCGCCTGAATAGTAGTGCGTCACCATTGGCTTGTGGCAATGCGGGCACGCAAGCTTGCGGCGCAGCTCGGTGGGGTCGGGCGGAGGAGGGATCAGCGATCCAGGCTGACCTGCGCGCAACTCGTCCACAAGCGCCAGAAACACCCCCATGGGGATAAGCATGCCGCGGCATTGCGTGCAATATTGGATGCGCACTTTCGCAATGGATGCCTGCATCAACGGAATCGAACAAACAGGGCAAGCATTCTCTGACTTTTCCGGAAGGACACTGACTCCATCGTCGCCCTTCACCGGAAAATAGATATTCCTGCAGTAGTCGCACGTCAAACAGTCTTTGTCGGGCTCAAGGCGCATGGCCGCGCCGCACGATGGACAGTTCATTGTGCCTTCCCACACTCCGGACAGAATTTCGCTCGGCCAGGGATGGATTTCCCGCACTCAATGCAGAACCTTGTACTTGCCGGAGCCGCTGCGTCGGTTGAAGGTGCGTTCGCGACCGGCTGAATCCCGCCATTCCATGCGGCTTTCGCCTGCGTCATCACTGCCTGCGCCATTGCCGCGCCAGCGCCAAGTCCCACGCCCATTCCCGCTGCTCCGCCGGGATTGGTCGCAGCCTCTTCCAGCGACTCTGCCGCCTCGAATTGCGTAAACCGTCCCAGGTCTCCGGCCATGCTCATCCCAATCCGCTGATCCATGACTTTGGCCAGCTCGTCGGGAAGCGAGATGCTCTCCACCACGAATTGATCCAGCTCCAGTCCCAGTGCCGCGAAGGCCGGCTTCATCTGTTCGGCAATTTTTTGTCCCAGCGCAGCCTGGTTCTTCGCCATGTCGAGAAACGAAACATCGCTGCTGGCGAGAATATCGGTCATGCGCGCGACAATCGTCTCGCGCAACTGCCCCTCCAGCTCAGTGGAGTAATACCGTTCGCGCGTTCCCGTCACCTTGATGAAAAAGATGCGGGGATCCGCGATGCGGTAGGAATAGATGCCGTACCCGCGCAGGCGCACCGCGCCAAATTCCTTATCGCGAATGGTAATGGGCGTCGATGTTCCCCACTTCTGATCGATCTGGAGCCGCGTAGAGAAGAAATACACGTCCGACTTGAACGGTGACTCGAATTCCTTGTCCCAGTTCAGCAGATCGGTCAACAGCGGCAGGTTGCGCGTGTTGAGCGTATGCAGCCCCGGCCTAAAAACGTCCGCGATTTTGCCCTCGTTCACGAATGCCGCCAACTGCGATTCCCGGACCGTGAGCTGACCGCCGTTCTGAATCTCCATATCCTCCATCGGATAGCGGTAGGCCAGCATGCCGTCTTCCGGCTCGTTCCACTGGATGACATCGATGAATTGCTTGCCCAGGAATTGCTTGAGGGTCACGTGCGCCTCCTGGAGTGCAACTCTACCTATTTGGATTGGAAAAGTCGTTTAAAAAGAAGGGAGTCGGAGTGCCGGGCGTAACGTATGGCTTGGGGCAATATCGGCAGTGGCAAAATCGCAGGACGCGATCTAGTTGGGAGCGCCCGACGTCTCTGTCCCGGCCAACTTGCACTCCTGGCACTGACAGTTGCGGCGCAGATATTCCCACGAATATATCCCGCTGGAATGTCCATCGAGCCAGTTGAACTGGAGCGCATAGCGGCCAACGGCATGCGCGCTTGCCGGCTTTGCGAGCGGCTTGTACATCGGCAGCAACTCGGCCGCCTTCGCATGCGGCTGACCGATCTTCCGGCCTTCCTTGATGCGCTCGTCCACGCAGGTCGCGCACGGGCAAGCATCGCGCAGCCATGCAAAGTTCCATGCGCTCTTATGCCCGTCCTGCCAGTCGATCTCCAAGCCTTTGCCCTCGGTCAGCAGAACCCTGACTTTCTCGGGCGTAATCGCAACGCGCGGCAAAGGCTGGGCTGGCGCGCGCTCGCGGTCTGCCTCTTCCTTGCTGACGATGCGAATCCCCTCGTGGCTCATGAAGACAGTTTACAGGGAACAGCGAAACAGAGAATCAGTGAAGCAGAGAAACAGCGGTGCAAACAGCACCAGTCGAGTCAAACCATTCGAAGGCCCAGCGCGGCGCAAATTCGATCAACTTCAAAGCTCACCGATCCTCATGAAAAAGTCCGTCTCTGCTCTTGAAGCACTTTTACCTCCGACTGTGAACCGTTTTCTGCTTCACTGATTCTCCGTTTCACTGTTGTCTCACTGCTTCCAGAAAAACCAAGCCGCCATGCCGAGCCCGATAAACACCACCGCTCCGCGCAGCACCGGCTGGGGTACACGGCGCGCAAGGCTGGCCGAAGTGTACCCGCCAATCGCCGCCGTCACCATCGCCAGCAGGCAATAGCGCCACACGACCTGGCCGTCGACGACGAACAGAATGAAAGCAATCCCATTGGCCATCGTGGTCGACACAACCTTGAGCGCGTTGATCTCGTTCAGATCCTGGAACCCGAAAAGCGAAAGCAGCGTGATGATCAAGAACCCCGCCCCCGCGCCAAAATACCCAATGTAAAAACAGACCACGATGGTACACAGAAAAACCGGCCACCATCGTGGGGCGCGCGTTTGATCCGTCGACCCCTTGCGCCGTTCAAGCCATCGCGCAACCGGCCCGCTGACCGCAAAAATCGAAGCCGCCACCAGCAGAAGCCACGGCACCAAATGCAGAAACGTCTTTTGCGGCGTGTTCAGCAGCACCAGCGCACCCGCGGTTCCACCCAGGAAACCCGCCAGCCCCATCGTCAAGGCCAGCCGCAGGTTCTTGCGAATGTCGTCGCGATAGGCGGCAATCGACGTCAGCTGGCCTGGCCAAAGCGCGACAGTATTAGTCGCGTTCGCCTGGATCGGCAGCATCCTCATCCCCAGCATCGCCGGGAATAGCAGGAACGACCCGCCGCCGGCCACGGCATTTAGCAGGCCACCCAAAAAGGCGGCCACAACGAGCCAGACCCAATGCCAGTCAATGGTTGAAATGGGAAGCACGAGCAATGGCATGAACCCCTATTGTAAGAGCCCCGAACTAACCCCCATCTCACACAAACACGACTTCCATCGCTGGTAAGGCTGCCCATTGAACGGCCTCCGGGAACCACAAAATACCAGTCTCGGTCCCCTAAGCCTTTGAAAAATAGGCATAATCAACCGGCATAAACATACTTGACACACCATACTGCCCGGTACACAATGAAGTGGCCGTGACAGGGCAGCGAACCACAACTAATAGACAAGGGTAGAAAAACTCCACAATAGACAGAGAGACGGTGCTTTTCTCTTGATTTTCGCCTCGCGCTGAGAGCATATTTGATCGGTGGCTCTAAATCATTGGAGGCAAACGCACGAACGCCCTATCGGTCAGGATAGGGCGCAGTGAAAAGCTAGATTTTTAGACTCTTGGGGAGTCCCAATTCTTCTTGAGCGTATCGCTCATCTTCCCGACAGTCAAGCAAATTGTGCGCGTAAGCGTATCGCGCTATCCCTGCCTTCCGAGAGGAATGCGGCAGGCTAGCCCCTTTGGCCATGTGATCCAAACACATAGCCAAGGGGATAACCATTCACCATTTAACCCAACGGAGGCAAAACGATGAAACACACACCGGTCGTAGTCTACCGCAACTCAAAAACTGGCCAGATGACGACGCCTCAATACGCGCAGAAGCATCCGGCTACAACCGAACGTGAAGTCGTCTACCGCCCCTCACCTAAGAAGGGCTAAGACACACCCCACATTTGCCGGATTCACTTTTTCGAGGGCCCACCGGATTCGCCGGTGGGTCGTTTTTATTGCCCTAAACTAAAAAGCGAACAAAAGGAGAAATATGGCATAATGCTGATTGAGTGTTGCACTGTGGAAAACCTTTGCGCAAGAAGTGTAACTTCGGCATTGACTTTGCATCAAATATGGTGAAACATTGGACTTACACGCTCAGAGTATGTGGAGCGATGCGCTTCTTGCTGTGGGAAAACGGTACTTAATGATGATTCTGCGCTGTTTGTGCAACTGAAACCTCAGCCGAGAAAGTGAGGTATCGAATGAAATTCTCGACCAGCGGATACGGTAAAGAAAAGAAATTTACCGAACTCGTTCTCTACATCACCAGCAAGCTATCTAATGATCAATTCCTTGGCGGAATCAAGCTCAATAAAGTCCTTTATTTCTCAGACTTTACTGCCTTTGGTCTACTTGGAAGGACTATTACGGGGATGGATTATCAGCATCTCCCCGAAGGGCCAGCGCCACGAGCGATGTATCCGATTCAACAACGGATGGTTCAATCAGGCGTGTTGGCAATTGAACCGACCCCGATTTATAAACACGTCCAGAACAGACCGAAGCCCTTGCGCCACGCTGAAATGAGTTATTTCAGCGACCAGGAGATTGCTATTGTTGACAGGTGGATCGAGAGACTGCGCCCTTTGACAGGTAAGCAAGCGAGCGACTTATCCCATGACACTTTCGGGTGGAGAACGACCATAGATGGCGAAACAATAGACCCACGCACTGTATTCATTGCATATAGAACCCCAGCCGCCTCCGACATAGTGCGCGGACAGGAGCTTGCAAAGAGGTACGGCCTGACGGCCTAGGATTCGCAGTGAGAACGATCCGCTGGGAACACGTCACGTTAGAGCAAATCGAAGCCATTGGATGCGGATTCGAGCGATTCGACGAGATGATGCTCTTCGTTGAAGAGATGCTTTGCACGCATCCCAAGTATTTCCCCGTCATTGAAAAAACAAAATTAAGCGTATGCTTCACCAACGATTTTTGCGGAGAATCCTTCCCAGACATACCGGCTCTTAGGTTGTTTTTCTACTATGACCAAGATTACGTCACGATGGTTGCAGTTGATGCAGGGCCGGAATATGACAAGGAGATTTCTTAGATGAAAGTACCGCCAGACAATCCGGAGTTTGCCCACTTCACAAGCGCGATGCGCGATATTCTGAAGGTGTCTAAAACCGAATTGAATCGACGAATAGAAGAGGAGAAACAGAAGCCTACTTCCGCTTTCCCCTCATCTGTCGCTTCACCCAAACCGGCAGATCAAAACGGCTCTACCTGACTGCTCTTGCCGGTCAGCTCTGCGTAAGTCAGTCTCTTCCCTGAAATCTGCGATACTGCCAGCACAAAGCGGTCTGCGTCCGTAAGTGGATTGTCTTTCGTGGATCGGTTGTTGAAGCGAAATACTTGCTCGTCAATGTAGCGATCAAGGTGAAATGGCTCGACAGCCACGTACGTTCCCTTCAATCCTCTCTTGAGCAGCGACCAGAAGTTCTCGATTCCCTGAGTGTGCACTTGGCCGCGTACGTATTCCTCTACGTGGTTCACGGTTTCATGAACGTAGTTCTGTGCGGCAAGGTCCGTGTACCCCAGCCAGCTATCCGTGTACACGGGCGAACCTTTCTTGACGTTGGCCAGAATTGCGTCTTGCAAAGTTTCGCGCTTCGCGTTCGGAATTACCTGAGCGCGAACTTTGCGGGATTCCCGGTCAAGCATTCCCATGACTGGCACCTTCCGACGCGGGCTGAATCCGCTCTGCTCTTTGTTGCGCCGGTCACGGTGCATCTTGGAGGGGTCCGGCCCGATGTAGCACTCATCTACCTCCACGGGGCTGCCATCGCCGCCGAGTTTGCCCCATCCGCTCCGTAGCGCGAGCCTGATCCTATGAAGCATGAACCAAGCCGATTTCTGCGTCACCTTCACGTCCTTGGCGATCTCATAGGAGCTGATGCCGTTCTTGCAGTTCACCACGAGCCAAACAGCGGTGAGCCACTTGTCGAGCGGAATAGGGCTGTCCTCGAAGATCGAGCCAGTCTTCACGCTGAATTGCTTATGGCACTCCCGGTTCATGCACTTCCAAATCCGGCGGCTGGAGAGGTAGGAGACCCTCTTTCCCGAGCAATGAGGGCATTCGACCCCTAACGGCCACCGAAGCGAGGCTACAAAGTCCACGCAAACGTCAGGATCGGCAAAATAACGGGTAGCCTCAAGCAAACTTTTCGGAAGATTTTCGTCATCACTTTTCATGATGAAACTATTCTACTTAATGATTTATGGTGTGTCAAGTATATTCTTACCAATCAACCAAATTATCAATTATGAGCATAAAACACTCACATTCTATGAATCAAATGTGCTATATTTCCCATCAGATCGGTTGAGTGGCTAGGACTCATCCTCCCAGCCTACATCTTCAATTCATCTGGAGGACTTAAGATTATGGCAATCACTCGTTTTGACCCCTTTCGCGATGTCGTTACCCTGCAGAGCCGCCTGAACTCGCTCTTTCGCGACTTCAACGACGGCGACGGCCCTCTGACGACTGCCAGTTTCGTGCCAGCCGTCGATATCTACGAGGACCCGCAGAAGGTCGTGCTCAAGCTCGAAGTGCCGGGCATCGAAGAGAAGGACCTGGACATCCGCGTGGAAAACCACACGCTGACCGTCAAGGGCGAACGCAAGTTCGAAAAGGAAGAGAAGGAAGAGAACTTCCATCGCATCGAGCGCCGTTACGGGAGCTTCTATCGCGCCTTCACTCTGCCCTCGACCGTGGACACCGAGAACGTCGGGGCGACCTACAATGCCGGTGTGCTCAGGCTCGAACTGAACAAGAAAGCTGAAGCGCAGCCCAAGCAGATCAAGGTCAACGTGGGCGACAAGCAGACCGTTGCAGCGTAAGACGGCAGCAAGTTTTGCCGTCTCTCAAGTCCGCCGGCTTGTCTGGGGACGAGTCGGCGGTCGCGAATTCGAAATGCGCCGGGAGAGAATTCATCTACCCGGCGCTTGCTTTTTCAGCGAGACAGAGAAACAGTGGAGGAGGGATCAGCCTTCGCTGACCGCAGTTCGCTATTTCACTGGTTTTCTGATCCCTGACAACTAATCACTGACAACTGGAGTTTTCATGGCCATCAATTGGGACAAATTTACTTTGAAGTCGCAGCAGGCGATGCAGCAGGCGCAGACCCGGGCCGCTGGATTCGGCAACCCCGAGATGCAGCCAGTGCACCTGTTGCTGGCATTGGTCGAGGATCGCGAGGGCGTCATCCCCGCCGTGCTTGAAAAGATCGGTGTACCCGCCGAACGCCTCGAGCACGACCTGCACCAGATCGAGGAAAAACTGCCTCGCGTCGCCGGAGCAGCGTCGCAGCCCGGCCCCAGCGCCAATCTGAATAAAGTTCTGGAACAGGCGTTTCGCGAAGCAGCGAACTTCAAAGACGAGTATGTCTCGACGGAACATCTGTTGCTGGGCGTCGCTCACCTCAAGGGCGACTCGGCGCGCGAAGCCCTCGTGGCCCTCGGCGCGACCCATGACGCAATTCTCAAAGCCCTCACGGCCGTCCGCGGATCGCAGCGAGTGACCGATCAGAACCCGGAAGGCAAATTCCAGGCTCTCGAAAAATACGCGAAAGATCTCACCGATCTTGCCCGTCGTGGCAAGCTCGACCCCGTCATCGGCCGCGACGAAGAAATCCGCCGCGTCATCCAGGTCCTGAGCCGCCGCACCAAAAACAACCCGGTGCTGATCGGCGAACCCGGCGTAGGCAAAACAGCCATCGTCGAAGGACTCGCACGCCGCATCGTCTCCGGTGACGTACCTGAAAGCCTGAAAGACAAGCGCGTCATTTCGCTCGATCTCGGCTCCATGCTCGCCGGCGCAAAATATCGCGGCGAGTTTGAAGACCGCCTCAAGGCTGTACTCAAGGAGATCGAAGAGTCGAACGGCCAGATCGTTCTCTTCATCGACGAGTTGCACACGCTCGTCGGTGCAGGCGCGGCCGAGGGCGCCATCGACGCCAGCAATATGCTCAAGCCGGCCCTCGCGCGCGGCGAATTGCGGGCCATCGGCGCAACCACGCTGAACGAGTACCGCAAGTACATCGAGAAGGACGCAGCCCTCGAGCGGCGTTTCCAGATCGTCTACGTCGGCGAGCCCAATGTCGAAGACACCATCGCGATTTTGCGCGGACTCAAAGACCGCTACGAGGCGCACCACAACGTGCGCATCAAGGATTCGGCGATCGTCGCCGCCGCCACGCTGTCGCATCGCTACATCAGCGACCGCTTTCTCCCTGACAAGGCCATCGATCTCGTCGACGAAGCCGCAGCGTCTTTGGCCATTCAGATCGGTTCCGTGCCAACCGAGATCGACCAGCTGGAACGCCAGGCCACTTCACTTGAAATCGAGCGAGCGGCCCTGAAGCGCGAGACCGACAAAAACAGCCGCGAGCGCATGTCCGAAGTGGAAAAAGATCTTTCCGAAATTAAGGAGAAAATCACCGCTCTGCGCGCGCGTTGGACCACGGAACGCGAAGCCATCACCCGCGTGAGCGAGGTGAAGAAGCGCATCGAGGCACTGCGCTTTGAAGCCGAAGAGCAAACCCGCAAGGGCCAGCTTGAGCGTGCTGCGCAGATTCAATATGGCGAACTGCCCAAGCTCGAGTCCGAGCTGAAGAAGCTGAACGCTGTGCAGGATGGCGCAGGCAAGGACGGCCGCGGCGCAGCCCGCATGTTGAAGGAAGAGGTAGACGAGGAAGACATCGCCAAAATCGTCAGCAAGTGGACTGGCATTCCCGTCACCCGCATGTTGGAGGGCGAAGTCAAAAAGCTCGTCACCATGGAAGAGCGTCTGAAAGAACGTGTCGTGGGCCAGGATGCGGCGCTTACCGTCGTCGCAAATGCAATCCGCCGTTCGCGTGCCGGCTTAAGCGATCCCAAGAGGCCCATCGGCTCGTTCATTTTCCTGGGCTCGACCGGAGTGGGCAAGACAGAAACTGCCCGCGCGCTGGCCGAGTTCCTCTTCGACGACGAGCAAGCCATGTTGCGCATCGACATGAGCGAGTACATGGAAAAACACGCCGTGGCTCGCTTGATCGGCGCGCCTCCAGGTTACGTCGGCTATGACGAAGGCGGCCAGTTGACCGAGGCTGTACGTCGCCGTCCGTACATGGTGATTCTCTTCGACGAAATCGAGAAGGCGCATCCGGACGTCTTCAACATCCTGTTGCAGGTGATGGACGACGGCCGATTGACCGACTCGAAGGGCCGGACAGTCGACTTCAAAAACACCGTGCTCATCATGACGTCGAACCTCGGCGCGGCCGCCTTGGCAGCCGAGACGCTCAAGACCGAGCACGACTTCGACATGGCGCGCGAGAGCGTGATGCGTGTCCTGCGCGAGCACTTCCGTCCGGAGTTCCTCAACCGCGTCGACGAGATGGTCATCTTCCGTCCGCT
>Ga0181535_10001210_pt1 | contig 34682 bp, 30 predicted proteins | sample PEATcosm2014_Bin_44_FD_119774 | JGI IMG/M metagenome (GOLD analysis project Ga0181535, IMG submission 119774) | Peatland microbial communities from MTU Mesocosm Facility, Houghton, MI, USA - PEATcosm2014_Bin17_30_metaG | ecosystem: Environmental > Terrestrial > Soil > Wetlands > Peat | place... | reverse complement strand
GAGAATATTGGCTGTCGCAGGAGCCACAATGAGCGCTTCGGTCCATTGCGCCTCGCCGATGTGTTCGATCGACGACTCGTAGGTGCCTTCGGTCGAGCCGGTATCCTCCCAGAGTGAGGTGACAACTTTGTGGCCTGTGAGCGCGGCGAAGGTGAGTGGCTGGACGAAGCGCGTCGCCGATTCCGTCATCACAACGTGCACTTCAACAGCCCGCCGCCGCAAGGCGCGCACTAACTCAGCCGCCTTGTACGCCGCAATCCCGCCTGAGACGCCGACCGTCACCCGCATAGTTGAAATTGTAGTCTGAGATCCCGATCGAGGCTGAGCCGTGTCAGGCAGAGTTCGTCAGCTGCTCGTGATCCGGGGCACTCCAGTGGGAGAATTTGTAGACATTGATGATCCGTACGACTGTGCGCAGCGTATCGCTTTCGCCCATCAACGCCTTCACCAGAACCTGAGTCTTGCCGTTGTATTTGAAACGGATGCCACAGGTGCGAACGCCTTTTTCGGTCCATTCCTCGTAGCGAAGTTGGCGAACCTGGCTGTTGTCGAAGACGCGCCGCTCTAGAACGAAGGCCAGGAACCAAGTCTGGACCACCATTTCGCGCTCGGTGATGCGGATCAATTCGCGGCCCAACAGAGTGCCGACCTTGACCTGCAAGCCACCGTCGATACTGGCCATCCCAATCGACATAACCGTGCAAGGATCATACCATCGGTTTTTTGCAGGAAGCTATGAAAAGTGGCCAAACGCGGTTACAAACCGCAGAGTACAGGTAATCGTTACCGAGGGCCGGACCGGCGCACACCCAGATCGAACGGTGTGAAACGTAAGGCAGACCGACGGTTAGTTGGAGAGGATGGGGATTCCGCGGTCCTCGACCAGCGGCTTGGTCACGGGAACGTCTTTCTTCACGTACGCGATCTTGCCGGCATCGATTTCGTCCTGCGCGATTTTGCAGGCCTTGGTGGAATGGCTCTGGACGAGAGCAGCCGAACCGCTCTGCAACTGGCGGGCCCGGCGTGCTGCAACGAGGACCTTGCGATAGTTCGAGTCAAACTTGGTTTCAATCGTCATCGGAGTCGTCTCCAAAGGGAAGTTGTTGTTGACCGGAAGCGCCGTCGATCCCAAATGCCTCCAGTACCGGCTTTAACCGCTCGCGCGAATTTTCAATCCGGCAGCCCGCGGCGACCTCCAACACTCTGCCCGAGCGGTAAGCGATCGGCTCGCCATTGCGATAGAACCGCTCAGCGAGTACGATGGCCTCCAATTGCGCCACCGCCTTGTCGAGGAAGTCGTTGACCAAAATATAGACGTATTCGCGATAATTCTCAATTTCCTTCCTGGCTTCGCTCAAGCGGCGGTAGACTTCTTTATCGTTCACGACTCCCTCAGCGCGGCTACGGTTGCGCAAACGAGTGCGCAGCTCCTTGGGGGTCGGCGGCAAGACAAAAATGCTGACGGCCTCGGGCATGGCCTTACGCACTTGCGCCGCGCCCTGGACATCAATGTCGAGCATCAGATCGCGTCCAGCACGCCGCGCTTCTTCCAGAGATTGGCGAGCGGTGCCGTAATAGTGATTGCCAAATACCTGGGCATACTCCAGAAACATCCCTTTGTCGCGCATGCGCTCGAACTCTTCGTGGGTCGTGAAGTGATATTCGCGTCCGTTCTCTTCGGAGCCGCGCGGTGGTCGAGTCGTCCATGAAATCGAAAAATCGACCCCGATGACCTGCTTGCGCAGCTCGCTGACCAGCGTGCTCTTGCCCGATCCGGAAGGCGCCGAGATGATGAATAGAATTCCTGCCACGTTCTTGTTGTGCTCCTCGTTGCGGACTATTCCACGTTTTGAATCTGCTCGCGAGCCTTTTCGATCTCTGCCTTCATCGCCAAGCCTAGTTCCGTGATGCGCGTGCCCTTGCCGCCGACGCCGCCGGTCTTCGATAGAAGTGTGTTGGCTTCGCGGTTCATCTCCTGCAGCAGGAAATCGAGTTTCTTTCCGACTTCGCCGCTAGCCGCGAGCAGCTCGCGGAAGTGCGCAATGTGGGTATGCATCCGCGCCAGTTCTTCGGCGATGTCGCTGCGATCAACCAGAACAGCGACTTCCTCAAGAAGACGCTGGCGGTTGAACTCGTTTCCCGTGGCTGCGATGAGGCGCTGGGTCAGGCGCTCCTGGTACCGCTGCTCGACTTCAGGACGCAATGCGGCCACGCCCTCTGTTGCTTCGGCAAGGCGATCGAGAGAAGACTGAAGAATCGCGTTGAGCGCCTCTCCCTCGCGCGCCCGCATGATCTTGAGCTCGTCGAGCAGCGGCCCGATCTGCTGCAGAACGCTCCCGGCGAGGGCAGCCATATCTTCGTCGCCATTGCCCCGGTTGTCATTCTGCAAGACGCCGGGCATGCGCAGGATCGCATTGAGGTCGGGTTCGCCGGACAAGGACAATTCGGTGCCTGCAGACCGGAAAGCGTCCACGTAAGCTGCTACGAGCTCGCGGTTGTAGCCGGCTTTCTGCTGTGCGGAACGGTCGACAGACAGCGTCAGCTCCACGTGCCCGCGCACGAGGCTTTCCTTGACCGCGCGCCGCAGTTCCATCTCCAGCGCATCCAAACCCGAAGGGATGCGCAGCTGAATGTCGAGAAAGCGATGATTCACGCTCTTGAGGCTGAGGGTGTAGACCAGTTGGTCGTGCACGCGCACCTGCGTGCGGGCAAACCCGGTCATTGAGTAGATTGGCATTCGTTCTATTCCCCCGCCTTCGATGAAATCGCCGGCTCGAACACCAGCGGATACTGTGGGGACGGCTCAAGCGCCGCCAGTTCCGCCGGATCCGGGTTGTCCATGAATTGAAGTTGATAGAGCCGCTGGTACGTCGGCGAGGCGATGAGAAGCTCGTCATGCGATCCGATAGCGGTGATGCGCCCACCCTCGAGTACCGCGATGCGATTAGCGCGGCGCACCGTGCTGAGCCGATGCGCAATCACCACCACGGTACGATTCTGCATGAGGTTGGCGAGTGCGGCCTGAACGAGGGATTCGCTCTCGGCATCGAGAGCCGAGGTTGCCTCGTCGAGAATCAGGATCGGAGAATCTTTCAAGAGAGCGCGGGCGATGGCGATGCGCTGGCGCTCACCTCCGGAGAGGCGGAACCCTTTCTCGCCGATGACCGTCTCGTAGCCTTGCGGCATACCCAGGATGAAGTCGTGGGCCATGGCGTTGCGCGCCGCTTGCTCGACGAGGGCGAGCTTCGTGTCGGGCTTGCCGTAGGCAATGTTGTTGCGCACGGTATCGTTGAAGAGAATCGTCTCCTGCGTGACTTGCGCGACCTGGCGGCGCAAAGAACCCAGCGTCAAATCGCGAATGTCGCGGTCGTCGATCCGGATGCGCCCGCTGGTGACATCGAAGAAGCGAGGGATCAGGTTCACCAGCGTCGACTTGCCGGCGCCGCTGGGCCCGACCAGAGCCAGTACTTCGCCCGCGCGTACATCGAGATCGACGTGGTGGAGAATCTGGTGTTCGCCTTCATCGCTGGAGTACGAGAAGCCGACATCCTCAAACCGGATCGAGCGCGTGAATCCCTTGAGGATCGCCGCGCGCGGGCGCTCTTTCACGTCATCTTTCGCATCGAAGAAGGTGAAGATCGACGCCGAAGCTCCCATCGCCTGCTGGAAGCTATTGTAAAAATAGGCGAATTTGCGTACCGGATCGTAAAGCTTGAAGAGCAGAATGATGAAGGCGCCAAACATGCCCATGGTCATGTGACCGTGGCGAATCTCGTTCCGACCGATGAGCAGAAACATCGCAATGGCAACTGCCCCGATCGTGTCCATCAAGGGTGAGCTGACGGACTGAATGCGCACGCTGCGCAAATTGGCGCGAAACAGACGGCGTGCTGCCGTCTTGAAGCGGAGGATCTCCCACAACTCGGTGTTGAAGGCCTTCACGATGCGGTTACCAGTGACCGTTTCGTGTAGGATATTCTGGATTTCCGCGAGCTTGTCCTGACCGGTACGCGTGCGGGTGCGGACTTCGCTGCCGATTTTGCGCGCCGATGCGACAACCACAGGGATGAAGAGCAGCAAAGCCCAGCTGAGATATCCGCCCAGTCTGATGACTAGAATTAGTCCAGCAACAAATGTGAAGAACTGCTGGAGGAACTCGCCGATTACAGAACTGAGGGCGGTTTGCACCCTGTCCACGTCGTTGATCAGCGTGGAAAGGATGGTTCCCGTGGGATGCTTGTGAAAGAAACTCGAAGAGCGGCGCAGCGTAGCTTCGTAAAGGTGATTGCGCAGGTCGGTAATTGTGCCGAAGCCTGCGTAGTTGACCAGATACGTGCCGAAATAATCGCAAAGACCCTTCAAGATGGTCGAGACAACAAGTCCAAACGCCACCACATGCCAGGCATTGTGAATGTGCAGACCTTGGGGAATGAGTTGCCGGAGATCAAAGTGCCAGCGGCTGTTGGCAATCCCCAGAAGGATAGGGCCTTCCGGGGCATCAGGCCTCAGGACCTGGTCGAAAATGGGCTGCAAAAGCAGGATGCGAAAGGTATCCAGTACGCCAACAGCGGCCAGTAGCACAACGCCCGGCAGCCACTGGAGAGAGTAGGGCAGCCCATAACGCAAGAGGCGGAGGAAGCGCTTCATGCCGAACGATCCGCCTGTGGAAAAAGTGGCGGCATGGCGTGTCGAGCGCTTAGACGAGACTGCATCACATCATTGTATCCGGGCTGCAGACCTCAACGGCCGGCACCCTTTTCGATCAGCCTGGTCGTGGAAAAGCCCTCAACCAGCGGGACAATCCGGACCTCCCCGCCCCAGGACCGGATTTCCGGGCCACCCACAACGTCATCCGAGGCGTAATCGCCCCCTTTGACCAGGATGTGCGGCTGCACGGCGAGGATGAGCTCCAGAGGCGTGGGTTCGTCGAAGATGGCGACGGCATCAACTGCGGCCAAAGCCGCCAACACACGGGCACGTGCGTCCTGGTTGACGATGGGACGGTGTGGGCCTTTCAAGCGGCTGACGGAGGCATCGCTATTGATGGCCACGATGAGACGGTCGCCACAGCGGCGAGCTTGCTCGATCAGCGTGATGTGTCCGATGTGAAGCAAATCGAAGCATCCGTTGGTGAACACGACGCGCTCTCCGTTTGCCTTCCAGTTCGACACCCGCTTGACGAGTTCTTCGCGGGTGAAGACGCGGTCTTCGGCATGGAGGGCGATTTGCGGACCGAGGGCTGCGAGCAGTTCGTGCTTTTGGACTGGTACCGTCCCAACCTTGCCGACAACGATGCCTGCGGCGACATTGGCAAGTTCGACAGCGGATTCTGCGTCGAGAGCCGATGCCAGGCAAAGGGCCATCACGGCAATCACGGTGTCGCCGGCGCCTGAAACGTCAAAGACCTGACGCGCCTGGGCCGGTGCAACAAAGCGGCTCCCCTGGCGTACCAGGGCGATGCCCTTTTCGCTCAGCGTGGCGGTGAGGAAGTCCAATTCAAGATCGGCGACCAGGGCCTCGGCCGCGACAAAGATCGCTTCGAGATTGTTGAGCTCGAGGCGTACGGCTCGGGCAAGCTCGCCGAGGTTGGGGCAGATCGTGGTTGCGCCCTTGTAATGCCTGTAGTCGAGACCCTTGGGGTCGACCAGCACGGGCACGCCCAGTTTGCGGGCAGCGGGAATCAGAGCGCGACAGACTTCGGGAGTAACAACACCCTTCGCGTAGTCCGACAAAACCAGAGCGTGCGATCCCGGCAACAAATCGAGCGCCTTTTCGATCAGCCGATTGGAGACTGAGGGGTCGATGGAGCCGGGGTGTTCAAAGTCGAGGCGGAGCATCTGCTGGCGGCCACCGAGAATCCGCATCTTGGTAACGGTTTCGTAGTCCTCGGACGAAACGAATTGCGGGAGAACGCCGTTGATGCGCAGGCTCTCGGCGAGAAGCCGCTCGCTTTCGTCGCTGCCGGTGATGCCAACAACGACGACCTTGGCCCCCAGGCACGCCATGTTCATGGCGACGTTGGCTGCACCCCCCGGCTTCTCGTCGTGACGCAGACCGCGCACAACCGGGACCGGCGCTTCCGGGGAGATGCGCTGGACGTCACCCCAGATGTACTTGTCGAGCATCACATCGCCGACGACGAGGACGTGCTTGGAGTTCCACTCGTCCTCGATCTCGTGAATGACGCGGTGCAGTTGTGCGATCACTGCGCCCCCTTACCAAGGCAACCCACTGGAGGGACGCGGCGGTCCTCCAGACGGTTGTTGCTATCATAGCGGCGTGACGGACTTCCCAGGCAGTGCATGGTCAGGCACCCTTCGCACAATCTTCCTCGACCGGGACGGGGTGTTGAACGAGAAGATGCCGGAGGGACGTTACGTGGCCAGCTGGGCTGATTTCCGGCTCCTGCCGGGCGTGCCCGAGGCGATTAGCCGGCTGAACCGAGCCAGGTTACGGGTAATCGTGGTGTCGAACCAGCGCGGGGTTGCGCTGGGGCTGTATTCCGCCGCGGACGTAGCAGGGATCCACGCGAACCTCCAAAAACTCCTGGGCGAACAGGGTGCACATGTCGATGCGTTTTACTTCTGCCCGCACGACAGGGCCCAATGCAGCTGCCGTAAGCCTCTGCCGGGCATGTTCGAGCAGGCGCATCGCGACTTTCCAGGCATTACGCCGGAGACCAGCTTGATGGTGGGCGATTCGATTTCGGACATCGAGTTCGGACGCAGGCTGAGGATGCGGACCGTGTTCGTGGAGGGCGATCCTGAACGGCGTAAGGGCGGCGCGGAGAAGGCGGCGGAGCTGGCAGACGGCCGGTTTGGTTCGCTGCAGGAGGCGGTCGAGTGCCTGCTGAGCGATCGGTCCTAGCGAGCCCTTCCTCTCCCCTTATCGCCAGGGGATGGTTGCACCTGTGGGTCATCGCGGGAAGCGGCCTGTATCTCTACTTCAGTTTGTTCACGCTGCGGGGCGTCCCTTTTCTGTTGAGCGGCGACCAGGTCTTCTATTGGATGGACTCCGTTCGCATGATGGCAGGCGAGCGGATCTACCGCGACTTCTTCAAATTCACGCCGCCGGGAACCGACATGACGTACCTTGGCGCGTTTCGGTTGTTTGGATTGCATCTTTGGGTTCCGAACCTGATCGTGCTTGTGCTCGGGGTGCTCCTGTGCTGGCTCTGCTTTTCGATTGCAGACCAGTTCATGAGGAGATCCGAAGCTCTTCTCGCAGCGACGATCGTCGCCGTTGTGTTGTACGGGAAGTTGCTGAACGCCACGCACCACTGGTTCAGCGAAGTGGCAGTCCTCGGTGCGGTCGCGGTGCTGATGCGGCAACGCAGAGCGGCGAGAATCGTGCTGGCGGGAAGCCTTCTGGGCGTCGCGACCTTCATTACGCAGACCAGGGGACCCGCCGCGGCTGCGGGCCTGACGATCTATTTTCTCTGGGACCGATATCACGGATCCTCGTCGAGGCCTCTTCCTTTCAGACGTGTGCTTCTCTTGCTCGCCCCGCTTTTCGTTGTGTGGCTTGGTTTGAGCGCGCACTTCATTGCCGCCGTCGGCTGGCGTCAGCTGTGGTACTGGCAGGTTGCGTATGCCGCGCATTTCAAGGTTTCCGGCGCCATCACGCTGGGGTTGCCTCTCTTCGCACACGGGCATGGATTGTTCGATTACACCCAGGCACTGCTGGTGTACCTCCTGCTTCCTGTTGTGTATCTTCTGTCGCTCTGGACTTGCGTCATCCGGCGACCGGAGCCTGTGGATCGGGCGTCAGAGCGCCGTGCGCTTCTTACCTTCGTTGGCGTAGCAACGGCGCTGGAGGTGGCGCAAAGCCCCAATTGGCTGCGGGTCTATTGCGTGGCAGCGCCCGGAATTCTCCTGCTGGTCTGGGGAATGTCGCAGGCGGGCAAACTCAAGCCTTACCTAATCGGAATGGCCTGGGCTGGACTGGTGTGCCTCGCTGCGCACCAGCTCTGGGCTCGACACCGGGACGAGAGTGCGTTGGTGGAACTGCCCGCAGGGCGCGTGGCAGCTGTTAAGCCCGCGGCAGACAAGCTCGCGTGGATTGGCCAGCGCACCAGACCGGGGGACTTCTTCTTTGAACCGCAATGGCCTGGTGTGTATTTACCACTGCTCCTGCGAAACCCCATCTACGCGGAAGGACTTGGCGCAACCGAAGAGACCCGGCCTGAGTTCGTGGCCCAGGCAATTCAGCAAATGGAAGCGAAGCAGGTTCGGTACATTCTGTGGTCGCCACGGTTGAATGAGGCCCAGGCCGCCGAACCGAATGCGTCGAAGACCAACGTCATCGCGCCGTTTCGGACGTTCATGAATGAGCGGTACGCACGCATTTGGGTGTTTCCCGACAGAGACGAGTTGTGGGAGCTGCGATAGCTTCAGGATCCCTTCTCGGGTGGTCCGATCCCTAGTAAGCGCGGAGATCGCGGATCGCTTTGAGGATGGTATCGGGCTGGGGTAGGATCGCGTCTTCGAGAAGGGGCTGGTAGGCCACGAAGGTGTCCATGGCGCCGATGCGGCGAACCGGAGCATCCAGATGCTCGAAGAGTTCGTCGGCAATGCGCGCGGCGATCTCGGCGCCGTAGCCCCAGCTAAGCATGTCCTCATGAGCCACGATCACGCGGCTGGTTTTGCGGACCGAGGTGGCGATGGCCTCCCAGTCGTATGGGCTCAGCGTACGCAAGTCGAGAAGCTCGACGTCGATGCCGTCCTCGCGATGCGCCTTTTCAGCAGCCTGCAGGGCGCGGGGTACGACGGCACCGTAGGTGACGAGCGTGATGTGCGCGCCGGGACGCACGATTTTGGCCTTGCCGAAGGGAATGGCAAAATCAGGGCCGGGATACGGTGCTCGTCCATAGGCCTCGCGGTAGAGGCGCTTGTGCTCCAGGAAGAGCACTGGGTCGTCGCAGCGGATCGCGGTACGTAGAAGACCGTTGGCATCGAGGGCGTTTGACGGAAAGACGACGCGCAAGCCGGGAATATGGGTAAAGAGGCTTTCGCCGGACTGGGAGTGGTAGATGGCGCCGCCGGTCAGATAGCCGCCGATGGGCACCCGAATGACCGCAGGCGAGGCCCATTCGCCGTTGGAGCGCCAGCGCATGAGGGCGAGCTCGTTGCGGAGCTGGTGCATGGCAGGCCAGATGTAATCGAAGAACTGAATTTCGACGACTGGCTTCATCCCGCGGACGCCGTAGCCAACCGCGCGACCGACAATATTGGCTTCAGCAAGGGGCGAGTTGAAGACACGCTCGGAGCCAAAGGCGGTCTGCAGGCCTGCGGTGAGCTTGAAGACGCCGCCCTTGCCTTTGACCTCGGCGAGCGCATCTTCGCGGCTGGCATCGGCCACGTCTTCGCCGTACACGACAATACGCGGATCGCGACGCATTTCGTCGTGGAGGCAGGCGTTGATGAGGTCGGCCATGGTACGTGGCGCGTTGCCCTTGGCACTCGCCGATTTGCCCGGCGGAATCACGCCTCGTGGCGGCTCGGTCTCGATCGACGCGCGAGTGGGATTCAGATCCTCCGAGTAGACATGGCGCAGAATGCTGGCAATCTCAGGCAGGGGCGCGGCGAGCGCACGATCGGCGGCTTCGGCAACTTCGCGGTCAAGCTGCTGCTCAAGTGCATTGATCTCATCGGCGCTGAGGACTCCCTCGCGGAGAAGGCGCATCTGCATCTTCGAGATGGGATCGCGCATCGCGTCGGCTTCGCGCTCGGCGGCAGAACGATAAAGCTTGTCGTCATCGGAAAGCGAGTGCGAATAAGGACGCGTGCAATGGCCGTGGACAAAAGCCGGGCCATGACCGGCCCGGCAATGGACAGCCGCAGCCTGGAAGGCACGTAGGCAGACTTCGGCGTCGGTCCCGTCGATCTCGGCGAAGTGGAAGTTGGGAAAATTTGCGACCAGCTTGGAGATATTTCCGCCGGGCGTGTTGACTTCGACGGGCACGCTGATGGCGTAGCCGTTGTCTTCCACACAGAAGATGACGGGGAGCTTTCTGTTGGAGGCGGTATTGAGCGCCTCCCAGAATTCACCCTGCGAGGTTGAGCCTTCTCCGAGGCAGGTCAATGCGATCTCGTCGTCGTGGAAGACGATGTCGCGGAAGGCACGGTAATCACCCTGTACGCGGGCGGCGGCTTCGGGATGGCGGCTGAAGTAGCGGCCGGCTTCGGCGCAGCCGACCGCATGGAGAACCTGGGTCGCAGTTGAAGAAGATGTGCTCACGATGTGGAGTTTGCGGTCGCTCCAGTGGGTCGGCATCTGGCGACCGCCGCTGGCGGGGTCCGTAGCTGCTCCGACAGACTGCAGCAGCATCTCTTCGGGGGTAACACCAAGGGAAAGGCAGAGAGCGCGGTCACGATAGTAGGGGAAAAACCAGTCGTAGCCGGGACGAAGAGCGAGGGCTGCGCCCACCTGCAGGGCTTCGTGGCCGGCGCCGGATACCTGAAAGAAGATCTTCTGTTGGCGCTTGAGCAGGATCTCCCGATCGTCGATGCGGCGGGAGAGGAACATAAGGCGATAGATCTCAATCAGTTGCTGCGGAGTGAGCTGACCGGAGTCCGGGAATGCCCTTGAGATGCGAGCTGTGGAAACCGCAAGTCCCATTCGTTCCTAACTCCCTGAAAACGCTGCGAAGTCTACCCGTACTGATTGTACCAATGTACCGATTCAGTCCAAATAGCCCCATGAGAGCAAATCAGTGATCTTGGGGGACCTACCGGAGGGTTGGTTCCTCGAGTGATGGACCGCCCGCGAATGAGATGCTCATCTTTTGCTTCACGTTCCGAGCCAGTTTCTCAATCTCGCCGATTTTGCGCAATTGCACCGGAGTAAGCGCCTCGGGGTTACTCTTGTCGATCTCGCCGTTCAATTCCTGGGCCAGCTTCAGGAGCCTCTCGGTATCCGAAACCATCGATTTCTGACGTTCCATGTTCAAAACTCGCATCCGACGGGCCAGCACCGCTGGATCGCCCTCATTGAAACCTGGGTCGTCGAGGGGATTGTGGGGTAGCTGATTGATCTGATTCGGAGTCGGACGCTGACCTGCCGGAAGAGCGAACATGGAGCTGAAAATGAGCAGAAAGATGCAAAGGGCGAAATGCCAGGCAATCTTCACCCGAGATCGGCTTCCCTCCTGGATTTGCACGCGCTCCTCATTCCTTCCTGAGTAGACGCCTCGAGGCACCCAAGGTTTCAAGCCTTCATCCCGGTCCAACAGTGAGCGTCATTTTCTTGTGGACGTCACGGGCGAAGGCTTCGATCACTTCTACCTCGCGCATGAGTTTGTCGGGCAATGGGTCGTTGCCGAGCTTGTCCATCTGGAGCTTGAGGTCACGAGCAAGAATGAGCAGTTTCATGGTTTCGTCGGCGATCTGGCGTTGGCGGAGTGCATTGGCCGCGTCGAAGTTCTGCCGCGTCATCTGGTCCTGGCGGTGGCGGACCTGAGCAAGGGCATCAGGTGGCTGGTTGATCGGCGTGGGCAGAACGGCTTTGTCGATCTCGAGGGCTCCTCCCGGCGAGGAGCCGTTTTGGCTGAAACAGAAGGACACACAGGTCCAAGCCAGGGAGATGCAGAGGAGCGGACGGAGGAGCTTGGGCTCACCGCCTATTCGGGCATATCGCGGGACGTACATTCGGAAGTTCTCCCGAGTTGAGCTGAAGGGGATTTACGCCGGTCATCGCATCGGTTGCTAGCCGCCACCCACGGTCATGGTCATCTTGGTTTGAACATCGTGGGCGAGGAGCTCGATGACTTCGGCTTCGCGAAGAAGGCGGTCGGAAACGGGCCGATTGCCGAGCTTATCCATCTGCTGCTTGAGATCGTTGGCGAGAATGAGAAGCTTGGTCGATTCGTCGTCAATCTGTTTTTGCCGAAGAGCGTTGGCCGCATCGAAGTTCTGCGCCCGCTGCAACGCATCCTTCATCTTCATCTGGTCATTGGCGTCAGGCGGGCGATTGGCTTCAGGAAGAAGGATGGAGGTCGGTCGGGGTGGGGCAGAGATTTGTGCACGGAGGACGAGTGATCCCGGGCCCAAGGTAGCGACAGCGCAGACGCTAACAAGAACAGTACGCCGTCCCCATGAGACACCCGATCGGATACGATTCGGAACCAATGACGGGAAGCTCAGGCCATGCATGACGGACCTTTCAGGAACCGTTCTCTGCGCCGGAATGCGAAGGAGTGTGCAGTATGAGCGCTTCCTCCGCAGGGGAACTTCGTTAGCTGCCGCCGACAGTGACTTTCATCTTCTCTTTTACGTTGTGGGCCAGTTTTTCGATTTCGTCGGCTTTGCGAATCACATTGAGCGAGAGCATGTCCTTGTTGGTCTTGTCGACTTCAGCCTTGAGCGCCATGGCAAGTGTGAGAAGTTTTGCGCTGTCATCGGAGAGCTGTTTTTTGCGCTCGGCGTTTGCCGCATCGAAGTTTTGTTGTTTGGCCTGGTTATCGCGCATCTTCATCTGCGCGTTGGCGTCCGGCAACCGGTTAGCTTCAGGCAGGAGGTAGGGTTTGTCTATTTGGGGACCGTTCGACTGGGCACCTACTTTGAGGAGCGTAAGCCCGGCGCACAAGAGTAGTCCGCCTCCAACGACAAGTCCGCAGCGAAGCCAGCGACGGTTCTGTTTGCTCATGGGCTTCAGAAGTTGATCCGGCGGCATTGAGAACCTCCCAGCTACTGCGACTGGACGTAATCGATCAACTCGAGGGATTGGGCAGCTTGTTCAGGAAGAGAGCGCGCGGCCCGTCTGCGAACAGTATAGATAGAAAGAGGAGATTGAGATGTATGCATTTTTGATGGCGACGAGGACAGGCTGGCTGGCCGAGGACCGGTTCATGGGTAAAGTGCTCGACGAATGGGCTGTCGATGTCCAAGAGTTCATTCGGAGCAAGCTGCCCCACCTGCTGGCGGTTGCAGTTATTGCCTTTGTCCTCAGCCGCTTACTGAGCATTATCGCGGCAAGAATGATCAAGGTCGCGGAGGCCCATGCAGCCAGCCGCGGCCGGGTCGCCCAGGTAAAAACGTTGGCGGGCGTGATCCGGACGACCGGAGCGGCTGTCATCGGCGCGATCGTCTTCCTGCAATTTCTGGATGCTGTCGGAGTCAATCTGGCGCCTTTGCTGGCTTCTGCGGGAATTGCCGGAGTCGCGATCGGCCTGGCCGCGCAGAACATTGTGAAGGACATGCTGAACGGCACGCTGATTCTGATCGAAGACCAGTTCAACGTGGGCGACGTCGTCACGCTCGCTGGATTGACCGGGACTGTGGAGGCGATGACACTGAGGAAAACGACGGTGCGTGGAAACGACGGGACGCTTTTTGTGATTCCGAACTCGCAGATCACCACAGTGGCCAACCAGAGTGTGGACTACTCAGTGGCTACGATCAACGTGAGTGTCGACTTCTCCGCGAACCCCGACAAGGTACTGGAGCTGCTGACGGGAATTGCCACCGATATCCGCACGAGCGAGGAATAACGCGATCTGTTTGTGGCGGATCCACAGATTCTCGGTGTGGATTCGATGCGGGGGTCGCAGCTGATCTTCCCCGTGGTGTTCAAGACGAGGGCAACGCAACAGTACGCGCCGATGCGCGAGTTTCAGCGGCGTGTGCGGATCGCTCTGGAACAGAATCACATGCTGCCCGGCGATCCAAACCGGGTGTTCAACTCGTTTGTGGATCGAGTGGGAGGCCCGCACAGCGCGTCGCGAACCACAACGCCCGAACACGAGGACCCGCCGCAGCGCGATCCAACAACAATCAAACCGCAGGAGACAAATCCGTTCTCGGGAGAGAGCAGTTAGGCCCTCGTCCCCTGCAATGCCTGCAGCAAATCCTCAGGATCGGTGACCGGTGGGAAGCAGGTCCTGCCACGGCAGACGAGCGCCCATGCTTCGGCTCCGGGGTGTGCAGGAACCTGGAGCACGGTCTCAGCGAGAGACTCGGGCAGGTTTCCAGCGGCGAGTTGCGCGGGCGTGAGTCGAATGACGGTTTTGTTGACGGCGAAGCCAACGGTCGCGGTGGCTTCTAGAGCATCCGCCATCTGGCCCGAGCCGACAACGACAACCTGAATAGGATCGAGAAGCAGGCGTTCGAGAGCAAGTCCATAGCCGCCGGCATAAAGCCCAAAGTGCTCAACGATCCCCGCAAAGGATTCCAGCGTGTCTTCAGCGATCTCACGGTAGCGGGCCTGGCCGGACAGCGATTCGAGGCGGATGAGAGCAGAGGCAGCCGTGGGGTTCCCGGCGGGTGTGGGCGAGTCCTGCAAGGGCTTACGCCGCGCGGACAGTGCGCCGAGGGGAGCAGTTCCCTTCTCCGGCGCAGCTGCGTCGTAAAAAGCTCCGGCGACGTCATCGTAGAAGCGGGCAATCATTGCATCTGCGATCGTGCGGGCGACGCGATAGAAGCGGATGTCTCCGCCGGCAAGCCAGCCGTCGATGCAGGCGTGCACAGTGAATGCGTAATCGTCGAGAGTGCCCGGAATGCGTTCGGCAGGAGCGGCGTCCTCGGGATAGACGATGACGTGGGAGAGCCCATCGGCGCCATCCCAGGCTTCGGCGAGCAGGCGAGTCAGCGTGAGAATGGCAAAGTCGCGCGGGCCGTCGACACGGAGGACACGCGCGGCTTCGGCGTACGCGGTAACGGCCATCGCATTCCAGCCCGTATAGAGAGTGCGATCGATAAACGGGGTGGGACGCAGGTTGCGCGCCTGGAGCAGCTTCTGATGGCTTGACGCGATGAGGGCCTGCACTGTCGCCAGAGGCTTGCCGATCTGTGCAGCGAGCTCTTCAACCGTGAACTTGCGATGCAAGACATTGCGCTTGGGATCATGGTGCATATCGCCCAGCTCGCCAATGTCCCAGTAAACGGAGGCAACGGCGAGCTCGTCGGCAGTCAGGACAGCCCGCGCTTCATCGAGGGTCCAGGTAAAGTAGTCGCCATCGTCGTCGAGATTGATGTCGGCGTCCTGTGAGGCAAAGAAGCCACCATGCTGACGGTCGGTCATGACCGCGTCGAGCCAGCCGACGATCTCCAGGGCTGTGCGGCGGTACGGCTCGTGCACGAAGCTCTGGAAGCCATGCACATAGTTGCGCAGCAGCTCCGTGTCGTCGTAGAGCATCTTCTCGAAGTGCGGAACAACCCAGCGTTCGTCGACGCTGTAGCGATGGAATCCTCCAGCGAGCTGATCGTAGACGCCGCCGCAGGCCATCTTGTCGAGGGTGACCGTGAAGGCATTGTGGGCGGCTTCGTTGGTTCGATTCACGCCGAGTTGCAGCAAGAGATCGAGCGCCGCGGGGTGGGGAAACTTGGGCTGCGACCCGAATCCACCGTTGCGCGGATCGAATTGTGTAACCGCCGATGCGGCGATCTTGTCGACCAGAGCAAGCGACAGCTCACCGCCCCGGCCGGAGAAGCTTTCGTTGTGCTCGATCGCGGACATGATGCTGGCTGCCGATTCCAGGGCCTCATCGCGGCGCTCGCGCCACACCTGGGCCATCGTCAGCAGGACCCGACCGAAGCCGGGCCGACCGTAGCGGTCATCGCGCGGAAAGTAGGTCCCGCCGAAGTAGGGGCGGCCGTCGGGCGTCAGAAACCCAGTCAGCGGCCAGCCGCCCTGGCCGGAGATCGCGGAGATGGCGGCCTGATAGCGCGCGTCGACATCGGGACGCTCGTCGCGATCGACTTTCATCGCGATGTAGTGATCGTTGATGATTCGTGCGAGTTCGGGGTCCTCGTAGGACTCGCGGTCCATGACGTGACACCAGTGGCACCACACCGCGCCGATGTCGAGCAGGATGGGCTTGTTCTCAGCCTGCGCGCGCGCGAAGGCAGCCTCGCTCCACGGATACCACTGCACGGGTTGATGGCGCGCCGATCGCAGATAAGAGGACGCGCTTGTTTCCAGTTGATTCGTGGGACCCGCGGCTGTGGTGTGCTCGGCCATGCGGTGAGCATACATGGGTCCCACCGAGGACACCAAAGTGAGATCACCACACCGCAAGGAGTCGCGCGTTAGTTTTTCGCGAGCTCGGCTTCGATGGCGGCGACGAGTTCGGGCGCATCAGGTGCGGTGTCGGGTGCGAAGCGCTTCACCACATCTCCGGAACGGCTCACGATGAACTTCTCGAAGTTCCAGAGGATCTCGGGTTCTGGATTGGTTTCGATGCCGTAGCCGTGCAGCTTCTTCGCGAAAGGAACTTCGTTGACTGCGATGGCCTTGGGCTGTGCGGCGATGAGAGCCGCGTAGAGCGGATGCCTGTCGGGACCAACGACGTTGATCTTGGAGAACATGGGAAACTTGACGCCGAAGTTCGCAGTGCAGAAGGTTTGAATCTCCTGATCGGTACCCGGCTCCTGGCTCTTGAAGTTGTTGGCCGGAAAGCCCGTAACGACGAGCCCTTGGCCCTTGTACTGCTCGTAAAGCTTTTCCAGGCCTTCGTACTGCGGTGTAAGACCGCATTTGGAAGCGACGTTTACGACAAGCAGGACTTTGCCCTTGAATTCGGCGAGCGAAGCATCTTCGCCGGAGATTTTGTGAACGGGGATGTCATAGATGGATGCGGTCATGATTCTTCTCCTTGTTGGGCCGCTGTCACGGCCGTTCGGATCAAGCTAAAAGCTCTTTGGCGACCTTGATGTAGAGGTCGACTGCCTCGAACAATTCTTTCTTGGCGAGCTTTTCGTAGGGCGTATGAGCGACGTGAATCGAACCGGGACCGAGTAAGAGCGGCTCGCCCCAGTTGGAAAGCTTGGGAATGTCGGTTGTGAACTTGGCGATCATGGTGGGCAAGCCCTGAACTGCGCGCAGACGGACAAAGGGGATTTCGAGGGCAAACTCGACTTCCGCCGCCCCTGCTGCAGCTTCGAGGACGGCGGCACGAATGGGCGCCGAATCTCCGACGAGGCGGATCAGGATGTGGGCCTCGGCCCGGTCGGCAATCACGTTGGGTGCGTGGCCGCCGTGAATCTGGCCGATGTTGAGCGTGCTGGGACCGACATCCTCTGTCATGGGCAGCGCGATGGAGCGGATGTTGTGGAGCGCCTCGACGAGCTTATGGATGGCGCTATCGCCGAGCTCTGGATAGGCAGAATGGGCCATCTTGCCGGTGGAGCGAAGAATGACGCGAAGAGCACCTTTGGAAGCCAGGGCAAGCCGATTGTCCGTGGGCTCGCCGTTAATGAGGAACCTGCTTCCCTTCGGCGTCTCGTTCGCGGTGATAGCTCCGGCCGAGTCACGCTCCTCGCCGGAAACGAAGAGCAGGCCGACGGGCAAGCCCTCGGCGCGCAGCGCCTCGGCAGCAGCGATCTGCGCCGCCATGATGCCCTTGGCGTCGCTCACGCCACGGCCATACATAAAGTCCGCGTCTTCGGTAAACGGAATGTACGGGGGAACGGTGTCGAGGTGAGTCGAGAAGACCAAATCCGGCGTCTGGCTAACGGGTCCGGCATAGACGTTCCAGCGTTGCCCCGAATCTGCAGTTTCGGGCGGCTGAGGGACGGGCGTTTTTTCCACATCCCACTCTCGCCCCGCGAGGAAATTCGCGATGAAGTCGCCGACGGCTCCTTCCTGGTAGGTCGTGGACTCAATCTCGACCAGCGCGCGCGTGAGTTGAATTGGGTCGACGGGCTTGAGCGCTGACATACTGCTGCCAGAATACCTTACGGGCCGCTCTGCTTAAGGGCGAAGCGGTCGACGATGTTCCGGCCCAGGCGCGACGCTTGATCGATTTACTTCTATGTGAAACCAATATGTATTCGGAAACAATTTCGCGCGTAAAATAGAGTGTGGAATGATTGCCACCTCCACCTTCGCACACCCGGCGCAACGAGCCGGGAGCGGCACTTTGCGAACACTCACCCTTGCCGGCCCGGCGGGAAAACTCGAGTCGATTCTGAACCAGGGAGATCCGAGCGCCAGGTATGCCGCCTTGATCTGCCATCCCCATCCCAGTGGCGGCGGCACGATGCACAACAAGGTCGTGTACCACGCCATGAAGACGCTCAATGCGCCAGAGTTTGGTCTGGAATGGCCTGTGTTGCGATTCAATTTTCGCGGAACCGGGCTGAGCGAAGGCGAACATGACGGCACAGCGGAGATCGGCGATGTCCGCGCTGCCCTTTGTTGGCTTGAAAGCGAGTTCAATCTGCCAATCGTCGTGGTTGGCTTCAGCTTCGGCGCGGCGATGGCGCTGCTGGCCTGTTGCGGTCTTTCTGGCTCGAGTGTGCGCGCGCTTGCTGCTCTTGGGTTGCCTACGCGGACCAACAACCGCGAGTATCACTATTCCTTCTTATCTCATTGCACAACTCCCAAGCTGTTTCTCAGCGGCGCTTGCGACCAGTTCGCGACGCCCGCGGATCTCGAACAACTGGCCGCCACCACGGCCGAACCCAAAAAGTTGGTGCTCCTACCGCGCGCCGATCACTTTTTTAACGGCCAGCTGAAGGCGATGCAGAACGAACTCGCCGGCTGGCTCAAGGAGCAACTGACGTGACTCCTGTAAGTGACGCCGCACTTGATTCTCTTCATGCTCTAGCCACGGAAATCTTTACTGGGGCGCTGGCAGCCTGCAACATCGAATCGGCATTCGACCGGAGGCTTCGCTTCGAAAAGAACCTCATTCAGCGGCTTATCCCCGATGGCAGCGGACCGGAGACGATCAACCTCTCCAAATACAAGCGGATCTTCGTCATCGCAATCGGAAAAGCCGCAGCGCCGATGCTCGAGGTCCTGATGAACCGCATGAAACGCCGGCAGGGCCTGCGCGGTATCTGCTGTTCGAAATACCTGCCCAAGCGACGCAACTGGCGTTTCCGGTACTTCGAGGGCGGGCATCCCACACCCAACGAGGAATCGTTCGAGGCGGCGCATGCGACGCTCGCCATGCTCAGAAAGGCAAAGAAGGACACACTGATCATCTTCCTGATCTCGGGCGGCGGTTCGGCGATGTTCGACCTGCCGCTGGATTCACAGATCGGACTTGAGGACACGATTGCTTTTCATGAGGCTCTGCTCGCATCGGGTGCACCGATCGACGAGATCAACACGCTGCGCAAGCATTTCTCGGCTGTGAAGGGCGGGCGGTTGGCAATCGCAGCGCCTGAAGCGACCAAGATCTCTCTGCTTTTGCCGGATGTTCCGTTGCGTGCCCTGGACGCGCTTTCGTCCGGGCCCACGACCCCTGATCACTCGACTGTGGCGGATGCGCAGGCTGTTTTGGAAAAGTACCATCTGGCGAGTAAGCTGCCGGCTTCTGTCAGAGCCTTTTTTGAAGGCGCAAATCTGCCGGAATCGCCCGGAGACAAGCGATGGCGGCAGACGTTTCTTCCCAAGCTTCCGAAGCTGGCAGCCGCGAACAGCCGCACGTTCACCGGTGTCGCGGCACTTTCCGGAGAAGAGAACGCTTTTCGTGATTCCGTGTTTGAGGTCTTGCTCTCGAGCCACGATCTTGTGGAATCGGCGCGGGCACTGGCGGAGCAGGCAGGACTCTCGGTCGCTGTGGACAACTCGTGCGATGACTGGGGCTATGCCGATGCGGCGCGCTACCTGCTGGAGCGTTTTCACGAGATGCGCACTGCACACAAGCGCTTCTGCCTGATTTCGGTGGGCGAGGTGACGGTGACCATGGACCGGACACCAGGGGCGGGCGGACGGAACCAGCAGTTCGCCCTGCAATGTGCGCTCGAATTGGCCCGGCATCCGGGTGAACCGCTCACGGTGCTGAGCGCGGGTTCGGATGGCATCGACGGCAACACCAAGTCAGCTGGAGCAATCGCCGACACAACGACGGTCGAACGTGCGAGGGCCTTTGGATTCGATGCCGAGGAAGCGTTACGCAGGTTCAATGTGTGCCCGCTTTTCACGTCGATCGGCGACACCATCGTCACCGGCCCGACAGGCCAGAACCTGCGCGATTTGCGGCTCCTCATTGCGGACAATTCGTGAATCCCGCCCGCGCGCCACACCCTGGTTCGGTCTGAAGAGAGATTCACAGCCGGATCTGGGTCTATTGTGTAACCATCCTTTCATTTCTACTTTAGGATTAGTTGGTGGCAAGAAAAGGGGTTCGTAAACCCGCCGACAAGACGCCCGATATCCGCGCTGTGGCAGCGATGGCGAAGGTGTCGATTGCCACAGTGTCGCGAACCATCAATGGTTCCCCGCTGGTCAGCGACAAGTTGACCAAGCGGGTGTGGCAGGCGATCGAGCAGCTCAACTACTTTCCCAACTCGCACGCGCGTAGCCTGGTCTCCGGCCGCAGCCGCATTCTTGGGATCATCGTCGAAAACATTACCAACCCATTCTTCCCTGAGCTGATCCAGAACTTTGAAGAGATCGCCGTGGCCAATGGCTACGAGATCCTGGTCAGTTCTTCGAACAGCGACCCGGCGATCCTGACGACCTGCGTGCGGCGCATGATCGAACGCAAGGTCGAGGGCGTGGCGATGCTCACCTTCGGCGAGGAAGAGCCGGTTCTCGATCAGCTTGCATTTCATGAGATACCGCTGGTGCTGGCCGAGTTTCGACTCGATAACCCAAGGACAAGTACGATCCTGTTGGACTATGAGACTGGAATTCGTGCCGCAATCAATCATCTGGCCGGACTGGGCCACAATCGCATCGCATTTCTCGCCGGACCGCATAACATCCATTCGGCCATCACGCGCGAGAACAACTTTCGCACGGCAATGGAAGCGGCCGGCTTGCCGATCCAGAAGAAGTGGATCATTGAATGCGACCACACCCTCAAAGGTGGCGTGGCGGGGTTCGGCCGCCTGCAGGGCCTGGCGACACCACCGACCGCGATTCTCTGCTCCAACGACATGACTGCCATTGGTGTGCTGCGGGCGGCTTATATGCAGGGATTGCGGGTGCCGCAGGACTTGTCGGTGGTGGGACTGGACGATATCGACTTCGCGGAGTTTACCCTGCCGCCACTCAGCACGATCCGGCTGTCGCGGCGCGAACTGGCACGCGCTGCATTCGAAGCTCTGCGGCAGCAGGCCGAGGAACCGGCCATTTCCCGCGTGCAACGCGAGTTTCTGGTGTCGACGAGCCTTGTGCTACGCGGCTCGACGGGCGCCCCGAGCGCGAGCGCTTAGAGGCTTCTCTGCCCGGATCGAGCCCCATTAACATGGGGGGCGAATCTCGCTCGAGGTGCCACCTGCCGCAGGAATGTAGCACTTGCGCGTATAGTCCATCACCATGCGATCGGCGTTGAAGCGCCAGCCGAGCGTCTTGATCGTGCGCTTCATGCGCTTGATCCAACCGCGCGGCAGGCCGTCGCGATCGCGCTGATAGAAGAGCGGAATGACTTCGTCGCGAAGGACGCGATAGAGGTCCTCCCCATCGCGATTGTCGTGCACATCCATGTTGGTGTGCGTGCGGCCGCTCCCGATGGCGAAGCCGTTGAAGCCGTCGTAGGCCTCTGCCCACCAGCCGTCGAGCACCGACAAGTTCAGACCGCCATTGAGAACCACTTTTTGGCCGCTGGTACCGGAGGCCTCGAGAGGACGGCGCGGGTTATTGAGCCAGACGTCCACCCCTTGGACCAGGAAGCGCCCGACGTTGATGTCGTAGTCCTCGACGAAAACAAACTTGTCGGAGAATTCGGAGTTGCGCATCATCTCGGCGATTTGCTGGAGAACGCGCTTGCCGGGCTCGTCGTGCGGGTGTGCCTTGCCGGCAAAGACGAACTGCACAGGCCGCTTTGGATCATTCACCATCGAGGCCAGCCGTTGCATGTCGGCAAGAACCAGGTTGGCGCGTTTGTAGGTGGCAAAGCGGCGGGCAAAGCCAATCGTCAAGGCATCGGGCGAGAGCAGTTTGCCGAGCTTCTGAAGGACTTCTTCCGGCGCGCCGCGGCGCTCTGCCTGTTCACAGGCACGGCGGCGGACAAACTCGATGAGCCTGGACTTCAGAGCCAGGTGCGTCTCCCAGAGTTCGCCGTCATCGACGGTCTCGATTCCTTCCCACGTGCGTGCTGCGCTGCTTCTTCCCTGCCAGCCAACGCCGAGGTGGCGGTCGTAGAGGCGGCCCATCTGCGGCGCCAGCCACGAAGGCACATGGACGCCATTGGTGATGTGGCCGATGGGTACGGCATCCTGCGGCTTTTCCGGATAGAGCGACCACCACATGGCGCGCGAAACCTCGCCGTGTAACGACGAAACCGCATTGGCCCGGCGCGAGAGCTTCAACCCGAGCACCGTCATGCAGAACTGCTCTCCGTAGTCGTTGGAGTTCACACGGCCAAAGCCCATGAGGTTGTCGTGCGACAGACCGAGTTGATCGCGCAGGGGTCCGAGGTGTTCCTCGATCAGATCGGAGCTGAAGCGGTCGTGGCCGGCGGGGACCGGGGTGTGCGTGGTGAAGATGACCTCACGCGGAATCTGGTTCGCCGCCGTCACAAAATCAACGCCCTCTTCCTCCATGCGATTCCGGATGGCCTCAAGCACGGCAAAGACACTGTGGCCTTCGTTCATGTGCAGAACGCCGGGGGTGATTCCCATCGCCTTCAGAGCCCGGAATCCGCCGACTCCCAGAAGCAGTTCCTGACGAATGCGCGTGCGTCCATCGCCACCGTAGAGGCGCGAGGTGAGTTCGCGATCCTCGGGCGCATTGCCTTCGACGTTCGAGTCGAGCAGGAGCAAATCGCAGCGCCCCACTTTGATGCGCCAGACTTTGGCACGAATAGAGCCTCCGCGGGTTTGAATCTCCACCACGACCGCTTCGCCGTTTTCACCGATGGCGGGTTGCATCGGACATTGATTGACGTCGGTATGAACGTACTCTTCTTTCTGCCAACCTCTGCCGTCGAGCCGTTGCAGAAAATAGCCCTGTCCATAAAACAGGCCAATCCCCACCAGAGGGATGTCGAGGTCAGAGGCACTCTTAATGTGGTCACCCGCCAGAACGCCCAGGCCCCCCGAGTAGATCGGCAGCGATTCGTGCAGCCCGAATTCAGCGGAGAAATAGGCCACTGGCCGCGGTCGCAGCACGCCGGCGTGTTCGGCGCCCCAGGTCTTCTCGGTGCTCAAGTACTCCTGGTGACGTCGATAGACGTAGTTGATCCTGCTATGCAGCGACAGCTCGGCGGCACGCTTCTCAAGCTCGTCGAGGGGAATTTCGCTCAAGAGAGCGATGGGATTCTGGTTCAACTGACGCCAGCGTTTTGGGTTGAGGTCGCGGAACAGGTCGACGCATTCGTCGTCCCAACACCACCAGAGATTGCGGGCCAGGGTCCAGAGACGCTCCTGTGCTGGAGCGATGAAGCGGTCGAGGGTGCGCGCCTCGCTGACCACGGGCGCAACTTCGCTGGCAGCTTCGCAGAGCAGGCGAATCTCGTCATCGCGAAAGACACGAGGCTCTTTGGTCTGGACATTGAGTACGCCTTGCAGAACACCGCGATCGATCAGGGGGACACCTAGAAAAGAGTGATATTCCTCCTCGCCCGATTCAGGGAAGTATTTGAAGCGGGGATGATTGAGGACATCGCTGACCGCGACAGGAACCACTTTTTCGGCGACCAGGCCGGTGAGTCCCTCGCTCAGCGGCATGCGGAGAGTGCCGATCGCACGTGGATGCAGACCGACAGTCGCTGCAAGGACGAGGTTCGAACGATCTGGCTCAAGCAGATACGCCGAGCAAACCTCGGTACGGAAGCGCGAGGCAATCAGGGCCACGACGTTCATCAACGTGTCGGCCGGTTTACCCCCTTCATGGGTCAGGTTGGTGATCTCCTCTATGGTCAGAACACGACTGGCTTCAGTTTCTGCGGAAAACTGAGTCATACGCACTCCCTCGCGCTGCGATCAGATTCAGAAATCGTGCTGCGACACCGATGCGTGGGCCTCAAATACTGAGGCCCCGGTTTATATCTGTGTTTCGATGCTTCAAAAGAACATGGGGGATAGGCTGATCGAAACGTCCGCTGGATTGACGCGCCCGTCTTTAGCTTGTGCGGGATGACTTAGACGATACCACCTGAACAGCGCGGCGGCTCACGAAATCTTGGTCCAAAGACGGAATCAAGCCGTGACTTCCTCGACCTGCGCAGCAGCCCGCCTGCGCCTCCCGCTCAACAAGTAGATTGCTGCCCGCAGTTCCAGCAGAGGATCGGCGGAGGGCTCGATCCCCTCTACGCGAGGAATGGGATCAAAGATGATGTGTTTCTGTTGGGCCACATCATCGGGCACGGTTGCAGTCAATTCGACGGTGCCGAGATCCACGAGTTCGCGAGAATCCGGCCAATGCTTGGTCGCATCGTCGATGACGTCACCTTCAGCGGCCACCTGGACAAGAATCCTGAAACGGGCTGGCTCTCTGTTCACGCGTGTTGCGATCTCGTCGAAGTGATAGTTGGGCGAAAGCTTTGCGACAGCCTCGTCGGACAGATAATCGTTCCCCTGTTCCGGGACGATCCGATACCGGCCGAATCGTTCCTGGCCAACTGCGTTCTTGAACGCAAACGCAGTCACGCCGAAATAGGTGTCCCTCGCGAAGCTCGACGGGAAGGGTTTGGGGGCTTGCACAAAAGCCAGTGCAGAGGGATGCGCGCCAAGAAACACTTCGATGGGCTTAGGCGAAGGCACGTCCGCGCCACTGGCAGCCACGGCCTTCAGGAACTCGAGGAATTGGTAGCCGTCGCGCGTCGGGAAACCGTCCGTCGAGTGGCTGACAATATCGGTGTGGACGTGTTCGGCGAGATTGAAACGGATCGCGAGACCGCGGGGATTGGCGTCGGACACGTTGTCCGGGATCTGCGGAATACCGGTCGAGTTAGAAAAGCGGACTGTCACCGGCGTGGATGTGCGTAGCACATGTGGTGCGTTGGTCAGGCTTCGCGCTTCGACGGTGGGAGTAAACACGCCTGTGAGCAGTATTCCCTTCGCGTGGGCTGCGCGATAGCCCGCATGCAATCCGAAAAGTTGATCGAATTGCGCTAAGAGATGATTGGCGAGAGCAACAATGCGTTCGTCGGAAGGCAATGGCATGGGGAAGCTCCTCAGATGCCTGCCAGTTTATCCGAACAAAGAGCCTGTTTCTCCACAGGCGCAGACTGTCTGATCGCCCAAGAGAGCTTCGACGGACTTTCCACTCCGCATGGCCTGCACTTCCTCGTAGGTCTGGTCGGCCGCGAAGCGGCGGTCGGTGTAGACGCGCGGTTCGCCGAAGTGGACCTCGGCCGAGAAGTTGGGCCCGCCAAGGGCCTTCCATAAATGCGGGAGAAACGCGTCGTCGCCGAACCAGCAGAGAGTGCTCTCCGGGCTTCCGTCGTCAGGGATGTAGCGAATGGCGGCGGAGGTGATGGGCACTCCGGCTTCAACGGCCGGCGTGTAGAGGCGGGAGCGGAAGCGGCGTAGTTCGCGGCCGTCGGTGCTGGTGCCCTCAGGGAAAAAGAGGACGGAGACTTTGCCGTGGAGGCGTTTTGCGATTTGATCAGAGACAGAGAGAGCGCTCGCCAGGCTGGAGCGGTCCACAAACAGGGTTCCGCCGCAGCGGGCGAGCGCGCCAAAGAAGGGCCAGCGGCCAATTTCAGCCTTGGAGACGAGGTTGCAGGGAAATGCTGTGCCGAAGATCAGGATGTCGAGATAGCTGAGGTGATTGGCAACGACAAGGCCGCCTTGCGGCGGCGTGCCGCTAACGGTGACTTTGATGCCCAGCAGGTCGGTGACGAAGCGCCCCGACTCCTGCATCCAGTGCCCGCGCAGCTCCCAGGAATCTCGGCCGGCGAGGCGGGAGGCGAGAGAGCGAAAAAGGCAGATGAGGAGGCCGGATGCCAGCACCACAGCGCGCCGGCAAGCACGAAGACTCACGGCGCCAGCGGGGCGAGAAAGTGATTTCGCGCGGATTGCGAAAGCATCTTGAGATCGAGCAAGGTAAGAAAATCGATGGTGCCGAACTCGCGATCCCACGCCGGAGGCGCACAGATGCGTGCACCGATGGCGAGGTAGGTCCTGAGCAACTTCGGAACCTTGGGCGGAGCCGGCAACGGAGAGCTAGACGGCTGTGCGTCTGCACTCTCCTGCTCGGTGGGACAAGCGTACGCAGAGGTCGGCTCCGTGGAAAACTCGGGCGAAACCCGATAGTTTTCGAGCTGTCGATACATCTGCCAGCCTTCCGACGGATCCTGGGAGTTCAATGAGGAGCAACCAATCAGGTAGCGCAGTCCCATATCGGTAGCATACTGCGCAATGCCTCTCCAGAGCAGTGTCAGCACCTCTGGGGTGCGATGCTCCCGATCGATCGACGCTCGGCCGAGTTCGAGAATCCCGGCACGCAACGGCTCGTAGGGAGCGAAGTGAAACTCCTGCTCGGAGTAGTAACCGAGATTGCTCATCGCGGTCTCGCCGGATTGCATCCGGTAGGTACCCACAATGCGGTGGGTCGCTTTGTCTTCCACCAGGAGATGCTCGCAGAATAAATCGAATTGATCTGTATCGAGCCCGGTCTGATAAGAGCTTTCCAGACCTTCGCCCATTTCGATGTTGAAGACTTTGAAACGGAGACGGCAGGCAGCGTCACGATCTTCTATAGACTCAGCGAGCCTCAACCGATACTTACCGACTTCGGCATGAACTCTGGATGTTGCGGGAGCGAGGGGCAGGCAAAGGGGTAAGGTGGGATCCGGAATCTCCACGAATTGAGTGGAGGGTGATTGAGCGAACGGAGACCCCAGCCCAGCTTGCGTAATCACGGGAGTAGTATCCGCCAGGAATTGTAAGAGGAAAGTGAATGTGAAGCAAATACGTTGCAAATACTTTGTTCCGGCAGTAACTCGTCTTTAACAATAAGGCCCTCGTCGTTGAGGGCCTTTCGTAACTTCGCCTTGAGTTTGACTTAGCGGGAGCCACCGGCAATCGATGGAATGACAAGGACTTCGTCGCCCTCTTTAAAGACATACTTATCATTGCCTAAGAAGCGTATATCCTCTTCGTTCACATAGAAGTTAATGAAGCGGCGAATCTGGCCATCTTCACCACGCAGATGCTTGCTCAGGTCGGGAAAACGCCCGGCGATATCGCTGACCAGCTCGGGCAAATTTGCCGCCGAACTTGTGATCTCGCGCACATTGTTGGTGTGTTTCTGAAAGGCATGCGGCAATACAACTTTAACGGACATGACTTCCTCCTGCGAGGCTCAACTCGCCGTTAGCTTCGGCGTTTTCTTCCACGAAGCTTTCGAAGTCACTCAGCCGCGGCCGGATGGAGCGGCTTTGATCGTAAGCTCCGGTCAGGACATCGGTGGTCTTGAGACCGTTGCCCGTGATGCACGCAACGGTGAGTTCGTCGGTCTGGATGCGGCCGTGTGCGTAGAGACGAGCCGTGACCGCTGTCGTGACGCCGCCAGCCGTTTCGGTGAAGATGCCTTCGGTCTCGGCGAGCTCCTGAATAGCCGAGACGATCTCAACGTCGGAGACATCTTCAGCCCATCCGCCGGAATTGCGGATAGCCCGCGCCGCGTAAACGCCGTCAGCAGGATTGCCAATGGCGAGCGAACGGGCGATGGTGTTGGGGCGCTGCGGCTCGATCTGATCGGTGCCGTTCTTGACTGCTTTGGAGATGGGCGAGCAACCTGTTGCCTGCGCGCCGAAGAACCGGACCTGCCGGTCTTCTACCACCCCAAGCTGGATCAGCTCGCTAAAAGCTTTGAGGATCTTGGTGATCAGCGAGCCGCCGGCCATCGGGACAACGACGTTGTCGGGCAGACGCCAGCCGAGCTGCTCAGCGATCTCGAAGCCAACGGTCTTAGAGCCTTCCGCGTAGTAGGGGCGCAGATTGACGTTGACGAAGCCCCAGTTGTAGCGCTCGGCGATCTGCGTGCAGAGGCGATTGACGTGGTCGTAGTTGCCGTCAACACGGACCAGCCTGGCGCCATAGACCTGCGTGTTGAGAATCTTGGCCGCTTCGAGATCGGAGGGGACAAGAATGTAGGTCTTGAGACCAAGGCGTGCAGCATGGGCAGCGACGGCATTGGCCAAATTGCCGGTGGAGGAACATCCAACGGTGTCGAATCCGAAGGCCTGTGCGTTGGCCAACGCCACAGCGACGACCCGGTCCTTGAAACTCAACGTGGGCATGCACACCGCATCGTTCTTGAGGTAGAGATTGGTCGCACCAATGTGCGCTCCAAGACGTGGCGCCTGGACGAGTGGCGTCAGGCCGACCGGGGCGCCGAGGGTGTAACCGTCTGGAATGGGAAGCAGCGCGCGATAGCGGCCCATATCCTGGGGGCCGGCTGCAATGGCTTCGCGGCTAAAACGGGTACGGGCGTACTCAAGGTCGAACGTCACCTCAAGCGGAGAAAAGCATTCGTGGCAATAGGAGAGCGGCTGGACGCCATAGGTCTTGCCGCATTCCCGACATCGCAACTCGTACGCAGTCGTCACAGGTCCCTCGCAGATGCACGAGTGACTCAAGCGATACGAGCGCGTGACTGGCTCAAAAAGAGCGAACGTGAAATGACTCGAAGTACAAATGCGAGCCGCCTCTGCCAAGAGTGCTGAAGCGACCCCCGAATCTCATGTTCCCCGTTACCGGGCAAGAGTTGACACCATACTCCCGTTTTGCGCGGGCAGGTTGTCGTGGCGTCACAGGGCTCGTCCCTCAGCCACTCTGCATGAAACTCAGGCTTGCCCTTTGGGGGCAAACTTGAATGTTTTTCTTGTATCACAGGGCCAAATGCGGCGCAAGTCGAGTTACAGCGAATGGGGTTCTGCGATGTGCGAATGGTAATGAATCAGCCGTCTATGGCTATCGCGGAGGGTGAATCCAGATGGCGTTCCCGCCGCCGGAGACGGCTGAATTCCGGAGCCCGTTCGTTGGGATCTAGCGCCAGTTCTCGATCTTGAGCCCGGCAACGCGCTTGAATTCGCGCGTGTTGTTTGTAACCAGCGTCAGGCCGAGGCTACGAGCGTTGGCCGCGATGAGCAGATCATTTGCACCGATTTGGAGTCCGCGCTGCTTGAGAGTTGCGCGGATTTGGCCGTAGTGCAGAGCGGCATCGCTGGGATAATCGAGCACTTCGATGTGCCGCAAGAAAACGTCGACGCGCGTTCTGTCGCGATCGGGATTGGGCGATATTTCGACGCCATAGGCCAACTCTGAGTGGGTAATGGCTGAGATCGAGACCTCGCCCACTGGCACAGTCTGCAGCTTGCGCAGAACCGCAGGCTCCGTCCCTTTGATGATGTAGGAAGCGATGTCGGTGTCGAGCATATAACGGAGCATCTAGTTGGAGCGCTCCTGGACGGGAAGGTCTTCGACACCTTCCATAAACTCTTCGGAAGCAAATGGCCCGGACACTAAAGCAGACCAGTTCGTGGGGCGCGGCGACAGAATCACGTCATCGCCCTCTTTGCGAATGAAAACTTCCGAGGTAGAGAACTGAAACTCTTTGGGCAAACGAACCGCCTGGCTCCGATTGTTGAGGAAGATGCGAGCCGTGCGCTGGGTTGAGATTCTTTGGGAGGCGTTTGCCATATACATGAGTATATGCCAAGTTGATGGGCAACGCAATTTGACGGGTAAGCCTTCGAGGATCAGCGTCCAGCCAGATGAATCCAGATGGCATTGCCGCCGCCCGAGACCAGGTGCGCGTCCAGGATCGTGGTGCGATCGACGGGCTGAGTCGTGAAGGTGGTGTGGGTCGCTTCTGTCGCGGCGTCGGGTGCGTCGGCATAGATCTCGGCAACATACTTCCCTTCGCCGAGGAAGCTGAGCGGCAGCTTGAGATCGCGCGCATCCCAGTCGGTAATGGAGCCGATGTACCAGTCGCCGCCGCTGCGTCGAGCGAGCGAGATGAACTCGCGGGGGCGGCCGTCGAGCACGCGAATCTCGTCCCAGGTGGTTGGAACCTGTTTGATGAATTCGAAGTCATGCTGCCCGGCGTAGTGTTCGGGATAGTCCGAGACCATCATCAGCGGGCTCTCCAGAACAACGTAGAGAGCGAGCTCGTGCGCGCGTGTATTCGGCGCCATAGGCTCTTTGTCGCGGGCGATGAACTTGTCCCGGGTCACGTTGCCGAACGCTCCGGGCGTGTAATCGAGCGGGCCCGCGAGCATACGCGTGAAGGGTAAGGTGGTGTTGTGGAGCGGCGTGGTGCGCGCCGACCACTTCAAGTATTCCTTGCCCATGACGCCTTCGCGCGTGATCAGGTTGGGCCAGGTGCGGCGCAGGCCGTCGGGTTTATAGGCGCCATGGAGGTCGATCATGAGGTGGTGCTGCGCGGCCAGCGTGACCACGTGGCGATACCAGGCGACCATCTGCTGGTCGTCGCGATTCATGAAGTCGATCTTGACACCTGCGATGCCCCACCTCTCGAACAACGGAAAGGCCTGGTCCATGTATTTGTCGACGGAGGTCCAGTGGGACCAGAGCCACAGGCGCACATTCTTCTCTTTGGCATAACGCAGAAGCTCAGGCATGTCGATCTCTGGGGTCGTTTGGGTGATGTCTGCCACCGCCGCGTAATCTTGCGGTCCAGAGCGATTCGCCAGTGCCCAGCCGGCGTCGATCAGCATGTACGGGAAGCCGGAGGCAGAAGCGAAATCGATGTAGTGCTTCATTGTTGCCGTGTTCATCCCGGGCTTGGTCGTCATGCGCGGAGCCGCTTCGCCCGACCACCAATCCCAGGCTGACTTGCCGGAACGAATCCACGATGTGTCGGCAATTTGTGTGGGCGGATTGAGATTGAGGATGATGTTGGACTCGACAAGACGGCCGGGGTGATCTCCGATCATCAGCACGCGCCAGGGTGTGGTTACAGGCGCATCGCTTTCGACGGCGATCGAAGCTTCATCGACATGGGGCGAAAGCTCGACATGCAGGCCAAACGCCGACTTGTCCTTGCGCAGGTACATCCCTGCGTAGTGATCGATGTTGGCCTCGGTGACGGCGATCCATCCTACGCCGGGAACCTCGCCGAGCAGAGGCAGCCCGATCAACCAGTCGTGGTGCATGCCACTGACCTGGCGCACCTGGTACTCGTCCTCATAGGGTGTCTGGAACCCATCAAGGATGAGTGGGTAGAGCGTCGCGTCCTTGTTGTAGACGAACTGCGTCAACTCGTGTTCGATGCGCACATTCTGGAGCGACGGCTGTCTTGGCAGGATGTAGCGAAAAGCAATACCATCGTCATACCCACGAATCTCGAGCGAAAGCTTGCGGCCGGAGTCATCGGCAAGATCGATGAGCGCGGAGTTGTACTTGTCGCGGACGCTGCTGGTTTTGCCGAGCGGGATAGTGTAGGTCTCGTCATGCTGGCCTGTATGAATGTCCACCTGCTTCATACCGGGGCCGAACGGCACCTGGCCTTCGATCTTCAGGCCGAGCACAGATTCATCCATCAGCCACTTGCCGCGAAAGTCGACAGCGTAGCGCAGGTCGTTGCTTGCCGGCTCCCTCGCGTGCGAGTGCGGTGCGTCCGAGAGAATGAATGCGATCTGGCCGTTCGGCGAGGTGACGCGCAGACGCGTATCGGGCGCGCCTTGTGCCAAGGAGTGGCATATACAAACGATCAGCGCTGCGGCAAAGGCGAGAGACGAGAGGCGAGCCATGGTTTCTCCGAGAGCATCTTAGCGCAAGAGGGTGCAAGCCTCGGAACTCATTGTGAAGTTGCCGGCTCGTTTCTGGCCAGCATCAGTAGGTGTAAACGCGCACGTAGTCGACGAGCATCTCCGATGGAAACGGCGTTGCGGAGGTGGGCGGACCGGGCCAGTCGCCACCGATGGCAAGGTTCAGGATGATGAAGTTGCTCTGGCCCGCATCGAATGGCCACACCGAACCAGGCAGTTTGCTCATATCGGCCGTGGTGTACGTTACGTAGGGATGCGAAGGGTCGTCGACGTAGTAGGCAACACTCCCCTTCGTCCAGATCATGCCGTAGGTGTGCCATTGGGCCGCTGTTTGCCCACTGGGGAAGTTAAACACCGTGCCCAGTCCGTTGTCTCCGGTGAAACCAACGCCATGGATCGAGCCCTCGTTCCAGTCCGGAGTCTTCGCGGCATTCACGCGTTCGAGAACGTCTTGCTCACCGCTCGCAGGCCAGTCGACGGTGACGATGTTGTTGCCGAGCAGCCAGGCGGCAGGCCAGAAGCCCTGTGTCTCGGGGACGAGCGCGCGGAATTCGATGCGACCATACTGAACGCTGAAGAGTCCTTGCGACTTGAGACGAGCCGACGTGTAGACGCCCGGAGAAGGCTGTTGGGCAGCAATGTGCAGATAGCCGTCCGTGCCAACGTAGGTGCTGGGGTTCGCAGTGGAGCAGGGCGTTGTGCTCGAAGCCCACGCACAGTAGGTCTCGAGCTCGTGATTGCCGAAGCCGCTGTTGCCCGTGTCGTACGTCCAGACTTGCGGATTGGGTTCTGCATTGCTGCCCGAAGCGTTCGCAAACTCGTCGGACCAGACGAGCGTGCCGGACGGAATGTTGGGTGTGAATGCCTGGGAGCTGACGGTGCTTGGGGTTGCAGTGCCCTGTTGTGCGATCGCCTTGACGGTCAAGTTGGACGCAACGAGAAAGGGCGCTTCGTAGATCTGCGATTGGGCGGTCGGCGTCGACCCGTCGACTGTGTAATAGACGGCCGCGCCCGGCGCTGCGGAAAGAGTGACGACAACCGCGCCGTTGAGCGCGGACGTTGCCGTGATCGCGGGTGGAACGGACTGCGTTGCGGCGCCGGATGGTCCCTGTCCCGAAGAGCTTCCTCCGCAGCTGCACAACAACGAACCCGCCAACACAATTGCGCCTAGCATAGCCGAGCATGTCCTTTCGGAAGTCAGGCAACAGGATAGATGGATCGATCGCGAAGCTCAACTCATTTGAGACGCGACGCGAATCGACCGGCAGATGCGACGCGCACGTGTGGTTCCTCTCGCGTGCTTTGCGGGACAGATCTTGCTCAGGTCGCAATCTAGGCGACGCTGCTGACAGACGGCTCCGGGACGGGATCGTAGTTGAGGTTTGGGGCAAGCCAGCGCTCAGTCTCTTCGATCGTCATGCCCTTGCGCTGATGATAGTCCGCCACCTGGTCTCGCTCGATTTTGCCGAGCGAGAAGTAGCGCGCCTCGGGATGCGCAAAGTAGAGGCCGCTGACGCTTGAGCCGGGCCACATGGCGAACGATTCGGTGAGTTGAATTCCAGTCCTGGCCTGGACATCGAGAAGCCGCCAAAGCGCGTCCTTCTCGGTGTGATCCGGGCAAGCGGGATAGCCGGCCGCAGGACGAATACCGCGGTACTTCTCGTGAATCATATCCTCGGGGCTGAGATGCTCTTCGCGGCCGTAGCCCCATTCGTCACGAACGCGCTTGTGCAGGCACTCGGCGAAGGCTTCGGCGAGGCGATCAGCCAGAGCCTCGGCCATGATGGCGTTATAGTCGTCGTGATGCGCGCGGAAACCGTCGCAGAGATCCTTGAGACCAAAGCCGGTCGTGACGGCGAAAGCTCCGATGTGGTCCGGAAGGGCGCTTTCGCGCGGCGCGATGAAGTCGGCGAGGGACCGGCAGGGCTCCCTTCCGTCGCGCTCGGCCTGCTGGCGCAGGAAGTGGAACGTTGTGAGGACACGGCTCCGCGAAGCATCGGTGTAGAGTTCGACATCGTCTCCAATTGCGTTCGCCGGAAAGAGCCCATACACGGCTCGTGCGGTGAGCAGATTCTGCTCGACAATCCTTTCGAGGAGAGCGTTGGCTTCGGTGAAGAGCTGGCGGGCCTGCGCACCCTGCTTTGCGTCGTCGAAGATGCGCGGATAGACGCCTTTGAGCTCCCATGCGTGAAAGAAAGGCGTCCAGTCGATAAATGTACGCAGCGTCGCGAGAGGAAAGTTATCGAGAACGCGGACACCGGTAAACTCGGGAGCCGGAAGATCTGTGGGACGCCATTCAATTGGAGTGTGACGCGCGCGAGCGACTTCGATCGGAATTGTTTTGGACCGCTGCGACGCGTGAGCCTTGCGGACGGCGGCGTATTCAGCCCTGTGCTGCGCGACGAACTCCCCCCGGCCCTCGTCGCTGAGAAGGCTCGTTGTCACAGGGACGGCGCGGCTGGCATCAAGGACGTGGACGACGGGCTCGCTGTAGTGCGGTGCAATCTTCACCGCGGTGTGAGCACGGCTCGTGGTGGCGCCCCCTATCAAAAGGGGCATTTTGAAGCCCTGGCGCTCCATCTCGCGCGCCACGTGGATCATCTCGTCGAGCGACGGCGTGATGAGGCCACTAAGACCGATGATGTCGGCGCGGACCTCCTTCGCGCGTTCGAGTATCTTCTCGGCGGGAACCATGACGCCCATGTCGATCACGTCGTAGTTGTTGCAGGCCAGCACGACGCCAACAATGTTCTTGCCAATGTCGTGGACGTCGCCCTTGACCGTGGCGAGCACGATCCTGCCCTGGGCCTTGACCTCGTGGCCCGAGGCGACCATTGCAGCTTTCTCGGCCTCCATGAACGGAGTCAAGTAGGCTACGGCTTTCTTCATCACGCGTGCGGATTTTACGACCTGTGGAAGAAACATTTTGCCGGCGCCGAACAGGTCGCCCACGACACCCATGCCGTCCATCAGCGGCCCCTCGATCACCAGCAGAGGGCGGCCAAGCTTGGCGCGCGCCTCTTCGGTGTCGGCGTCGATGTAGGAGTCGATCCCCTTCACCAGCGCGTGTGAAAGCCGCTCCTCAACTGTGCCGTTG